>Ga0070714_100003903_pt1 | contig 11202 bp, 4 predicted proteins | sample LARL83metaG_FD_65450 | JGI IMG/M metagenome (GOLD analysis project Ga0070714, IMG submission 65450) | Corn, switchgrass and miscanthus rhizosphere microbial communities from Kellogg Biological Station, Michigan, USA - LAR L8-3 metaG | ecosystem: Host-associated > Plants > Roots > Rhizosphere ... | reverse complement strand
GTCCATGCGCCCCGCCGAACTGCGGGAACTGCTGCGCAGGTCCACATCCTGGTCGCGCTCCGTGTAACCCAAGGTCTCCAGCTCGTCCTCCGCCTTGTCCTTGGCGATGCCGTACTGTTCATGCAGCTTGCCTACCAGGTACTCGCGATCGCCTTCCGCGCGGGTCAGGTCGTCGTCGGTGAGTTTGCCCCACTTCTGCTTGATCTTGCCTGAGAGTTGCTGCCACTTGCCTTGTGCCATGTGCTCGTTCATCTCGCATCACCTCGTCGGGGGTTGGGCGAGCTCAGCGTCTGCGACGTTGAGCCCGCTGATATCGACCTTCTTCACTCCATCCACGGTCAGCGCTACTGCCTTGGCATGGTTCACAGCCGCCTGGCTGGGCAGGTCTCCACTGAGGGAGACCACGCCCCGCACCGTCGCCACCTTCACGTCGAACCGCCGCATGTAACGGTCGGCCTGCAACTCGGATTCCACCCGCGTGGTGATCCGGTCATCGACGGAAGACGGCCGCTGGCCGCCCTCATTGGCGGCCAATAACCTTCAGTGGCCGGCCTTGGGCGGCTTGGAGACCGACAGGTCATTGTCCACCGTCTTCACGCCGGGGATCTGCTTGGCAGCGTCCTCGGCCGCCTTCTCCTCGTCCTTGCTGGTGACGGTGCCGGTCAAGGTCACCTTGCCCGCGGTGGTGCTGACGTTGATGTTGGCGTCCTGCAGGTTGCTCATGCTGGCCAGCCGCGACTTCACCTGCCGGGTCAGGTCGGTGTCACTGGTGACACTGCCGTTGTTCATGCTGCTGGTGCTCATGGTGCTGTTCTTGTCGGTGGTCGGCGTGCTGTTGGGGTTGCTGTTGTAGGTCGGCGAGCCGAAAGCCGCCGAGGCCAGCGTGGCCGCGCCCAGCAGCAGCACGGTGTGGATGGAAGTGCGGATGATCTGCTTCTTCATGATGGTCCTCCTTACTCGAAGTGAATCGGAACGCGAGCTGCCCACTCAGCCATCCCTGGGAATGTACCGATAGTGCGTGTCTCGCCTGCGTGGGGCCAATGTGCCGCGCGAGGCCCGTCGCGGCTGTGCGCTGTTGCACAGTTGGGGAAAATTTACCTACGTGAGGACGACATGCAGTGCGTAGGCGTGTCATCGCGTATGCAGGCCTGGGGCGATCACCCGAACCGGGCGCCGCGCGCCTCGCCTTTGTGCACTGGCGCACGGTAGCCGCGGGATGCCGCCGCTAGTGTCGTCACGAGACATCGAGCATGGACCGCACACGTCGCAGCGCAGGGAAGCTCCACCGGGTCATGCTCCTGGTGTCGCTGCTGGCCGCGGCAGCGGCATTCGCCAGCAGCCTGCCGACGTCAGTGCGGCCCGAGACCGGCAAGTTCGGCGGCAAGGTCCACTCTGGCGCCGCTTCGCTGCAGCTCACCGCAGCGCTGCTGCAGGCGGGCGGCGGTGCGGAAGACTTCTCCACCCGCACCGCGCTGGTGAACGTGCTGGGAGAGCCGGCAACGGACCAGGAGTTGACGAAGCTCGAGCAGCAATACGGCAAGCGCGCGGTGCAGAGCTGGCTCGAGATCTCCGACTGGCTGGTGACGCAGGGCCTGGTGCAGTTGCGCAACATCGGCACCGAGCTGCCGCCGCCGCCCGACAGCTTGAAGGGCGACAGGCTCGCGCAAGCGCTGGTCGAGGCAGGCGTGGCGCCCGAGGACGGCGCCTTCTGGTCGAGCTACTACTACGACCACCTGTTCTCCCATGGGGTGAACAGGGTATTGGAGGAGGACCTGGGCCGGCGGTACGGCGAGAACCGCGCACGCCGCGCTTATGCGGTGAACAACCAGCTCATGTACGACATCTCGCTACAGATCCACAACAGCAACATCAGCTTAGCCAAGCTGCACTGACTGGAGGAATCCACACCATGAGCTACGAACTTCCCAAACTCCCTTACGCCTATGACGCCCTGGAACCGCACATGTCCAAGGAGACACTGCAGTACCACCACGACAAGCATCACAAGGCCTACGTCGACAAGTTCAACAAGCTGGTGCAAGGCACCAAGTTCGAGGAATCGCCGCTGGGCTACGTGGTCAAGCATGCCGAGAGAGGCCCGCTCTTCAACAACGCGGCCCAGGCCCTCAACCACAGCTTCTTCTGGCACTCGCTCGGTCCGGATTGCGGCGGGGAACCGGAAGGGCCGCTCATGGATGCCATCACCAAGGCCAACGGCAGTTTCGCCGACTTCCAGAAGGACTTCAGCGAGAAGGCCGCGGGCCTGTTCGGCTCCGGCTGGGTCTGGCTGGTCAAGAACCCGGACGGCGGCCTCGACATCCTGCAGACGCCCAACGGCGACACGCCGTTCTCCGGGGAATCCCGGCCGCTCCTCACCTGCGACGTGTGGGAGCACGCCTATTACATCGACTACCGCAACGACCGGGCCAAGTACGTGGAGGCGTTCTGGAAGCTCGCCAACTGGAAGTTCGCCCAGGAGAACTTCACCGCCGGCATGGACGAGGAGCAGCGCAGCACCACCCATCCCATGCAGCGCAAGGGTCAACACCCTCACCACCAGCACTCATCGCACTGAGATCTTGGGACGACCCGCCCGTGCGGCCGGAAGGCCGCCGGACGTCAGCGTAGCTTGCAGCCGCCAGCTTGGGTCGGCGAGAGGCCGCATGCGCCTTCAGCCGGCCCCATCACCGTCTCCAGGTTGACCACCAGGCCCTGCTCGCCCAACGGCACCAATGCCAGATCCTGGCCGCTCAGGATGACCTGAGCCGCCGCCGGCGGCATCACCGACTGAGTGCGGGCCGAAGCGGCGGCACCGGTGAGCAGGTTGACGCTACCCATCTCCCTCAGGCCGCTGGCGCTCGTGACCACGGTTGGATTCTGGGTCGGGGTCCCGACCGATAGGCTCTTGACGCCGGCCAGCGTCACCGACTCGTTCAGGGTCGCCTTGTCCTTACCGCCGTTGAGAGTGGTCATCACAGGTACCGGGGCGGTGAACGCACCGGCCGACAAGGTGTCGGTGAGCGCGCCGGTGATGGTCAGGGTCCCCACGGCGCGCAGGAACACGTCGCTGTTGATGGAGACCGTGGCGGCGCCGATGCTGCCCGCCGCGGTGTAATGAGCACTGTGGCCGGCGGAGCCGCCGGCCTTCAGGATCAAGGCATGGTTGCTCAGGGTGAGCGTCATATTGCCGCCCACCGACATGGACACGTTGTCGTTGATAGTGAGCGCGGCGACGCCATAAGAACCGCGCACCCGCGCGGAGGTGCCGCTGCCGGCATGCAGGCCGCCGCTCAGTGCCACCGTGCCTCCACCCGTCAGCGTCAGGCTGCCTGGGGTAGTCACGCTGACCCGGCTCTCGGCGTCCAGGTTGGCGTTGCCTGCTGCGCTGCCCGAAACGACGGCGCTGTGCACGGCGTTGTTGCCCGCCAAGACCTTGATGGTGTCGGACGCCGCCGCGCCGCCGGTGATGCTCACGGTGGTCTTGGCCGCGATGTTCACGTTACCCTGGGCCACAGCTTTCGCTGTGGCAGCGGTGCCGGCACCAGTGACACTATCGCGTGAGCCCACGGCGTTGCCGCCGGCGATGGATAGCTTGGCCCCCGCCGCAGAGAGCGTGACACCGCCTCCGGCGGTGATATTCAAGTTACCGAGCGCGGAATAGGACGCCATGCCGTGGTTGCTGCCATGGACCCCTGCACCCTGGCCATCGGCAGCGTCCCCGAACAGCTTCAGGCTGGTGGCAGCCGAGACGGTGATCCCGCCGGTGGCCTTGAAGTTCACGTTGCTGAGGGCGCTGAGCGTGGCCTTGGCGCCGACACCTGTGGCGGTGATGGCATCAGACCGCCCGTTCTGCGAGCCAAAGACCACGAGGCTTCCGCCCGCGGTGACGGTCAGACTGCCGGTGGCGGTCACGCTCAGGGAGGTATCCGCCGTGAAGGCTGCGGCTCCGCCGTTGGAAGCCCTCACGCCTGCCGAGCGAGCGTTGGAGCTCTTGGCGCCATAGAATGATGCGCTGCGGCCGGCCTGGAGGCTCACGGCGCCGCCGCTCAAGGTGATGGAATCGGTGTCGGTGAGCTTCGCGACACCGCCGGTGCCGCTCGCATGCACGCTTGCGCTGCGGGCGTCCTGTTGGTGACCGCCATGGATCGACAGGCGCGCGTGGCTGCCGCCCACGTTGAAAGCGCCGAGCGCGGTGATGCTGACTCCCGCCGTGTCCGTGACAGCGGCGATGCCACCAGCACTCCCGCTGTCAATGACCGCTGCCGCAGCCGAATTGCCGGCGGCGGCGAGCACGATGGCGTTGGTCACCTTGCCGGTGTTGATCGTGACCGTGCCGCCGGTGCCGCTCACCTTGATGGCGACATTGGCATTGTCGACGGCGGTCGCGGTGCCCTTGATCTTCGCCGTGTCGCTCAGGCCTTGCGCTGCCGCGGCGCCGCCCAGGATGCTGATGACGTGGCTGGCGGAACTGCCTGTAAGCTGGGCGGCGAAGGACTTCACCGCGGTGATGGCGGTCTGGGCGTTGTCGGTGAGGGTCGCGGCACCGCTGTTGGAGGCGGTCAACGTGGCGCCCTTTCCGGCGGACTGGCCGCCGTGGATAGCCAGGGAAGCCCCGCCGGCGGATAAGGCGACCGTCAGGCCGCTCATGGCCACCGAGCCGTTGAGAGTCATCTTCGCCGAATCCAGTTTGCCATTGGCATGGACCTTGGCCAGATCGCCGTCACCTGCGCCCACGGTGACATCCAGCTTGCCTGTGGCGATCTCCTTGAGGGCTCCCGCGGTGACGATGCTGACGTTGTCCTGCACCGTGAACGCGGCATGAGCCAGGTTGCTGGCGGAGACGGAGGCGCTGCGGCCGTTGAGGACCCCGCCGTGTATGGACATGTTGCCAGCCCCGGCACTCATGGTGATGGCGCTGCCCTTGAGCGTCAGAGTCGCGGTGTCGGTTAGCGTGGCAGTGGCGTTGTTCAGGGCCCTGGCCTTGGCGAGCGCCCCGGCAGAGGCGAGGCTCGGTGTTCCCAGGAACACCGCCTTGCCTTTGACCGTGAGGGCGCCGCCGGCCGTGACACTGAGACTCGTGGTATCGGTCAGGGTCGCCGCCGCCGCATTCGAGGCGAAGATGGAGGCTCTGGCCCCATCGTTCTTGATGCCCGCATGCAGCGAAGTGATAGAATGTCCGCTGGCCGTGAGGGTGGTGCCGGCCTTGAGGGTCACGGAAGCGTCGACCGTCACGGTGGTCTTCGCGCCGGTGAAGGCGCGCGCCTTCGCCCCATGGGCATCGGATTGTCCGATGTCGATCTTGAGGTTGCTGCCTCCGGCGATCAGATTCAACGCGCCAGTGGCCGTGATGTTGGTCCGGCTCAAGGCTTGCACGTTCGCCACGCCGCCGCTGGCGGCCACGGCATTGCTGAAGCTGCCGGAACCGCGCAGGTCCTTGGCGCCGCCATAGATGGACATGCCGCCGCCTGCCTGCAAGGTCACGGCGGAACCGCTGACGGTGAGGGAAGCGTCGCCCGTGAGGTTGGCCTTCGCGCCCGTACTGAACGCGCGCGCCCTGCCGAAGCTCGCCAGGCTCGAACCGCCGTGCATGACGATCTTGCCGGTGGCCGTGTTGGTCTTGATGGTCACGGCGCCGGGCGTGGTGAGATTGACGCGGCTCGTGCCAGCGATGTTCGCGACACCAGCCGATGCGGCCTGGACATGGGCGTGGAACTCGTCTCCGCTCCCGCCGTGGATGGCCATGTTGTCCTTGAGATATTTCGCACCCATGGTGACGCTCAAGGCACCTGTGGTGACCTTGATGTTGACGCTGGCGTCGGCATTGACGGTCGTGATGGCACCGACAGTGCCCAGGATTGAGGCGCCACGCCCGGCACTGCGTGCCAGGTTGGCACCACCGAGGATATTGAGGTGGGCACTGCTGGCCAGGTGGCTGCCGGAAAGCGCCGCGGTGAAGGCCGTCGCGGTGATGTTGACCCCGCCCTTGGCGGTGAGCGTGGCCTTGCCGAAATCGCTGCCGCGGCCCGCGATGTTACGGGCCTCGGAATTGGCTCCGGCGATGGAGAGTCCCAAGCCGGCGGCATTAAGGGCCACCGTGGCGCCGGTGACGGTCACGCTGTCATCCGCGGTGAGCGCGGCAGCGCCGTGGTGTATGCCTTTCACGCTCGCCGAGCGGGCATCATTGCCAGAGCCATTGAGGTGCAGTGAGCCGCCCGCGGCCGCCGTGAGATTCCCCACGCCCGCATTGAGGGTCACGCCGGACTTGGTGGTCAGGTTGGCAAGCCCCCCCACGTCGCTACCTGAAGCCTTGGCCTTGAATCCGTCATCGAATCCGCCGTGCACAAAAAGGTTGTTGTTGGTGGCGGTGAGGGTGATGCCCTTGCCCTTGATGGCCACCGAACCGTCCACGGTCAGGTTGCCGGCGCCACCGTGTAACCCGGTGACGTTCGCGGAGGAGCCGTTCTTCGAGCCGCCGTAAATGAGCAGTTTGTTCTTCGCCGTTGCGCTGAAGGCGCCCCCGGCGGTGATAGTGACGTTATCGAGCGTCTGATTGACGGCCTTGCCGCCGTTGTTGCCTGTCGCCTTGCCCTTGAGGGCGTTGTTCTTCAGGCCTCCATAGATGGACAGGCTGCCGCTCTGGGCCGTGAGCCCGACGGCGCCGGCGGCGGTGAGGGCCACGCCGCCGTTGATGCTGACGTTCGCGGCCCCGCCGCCCAAGCTGGACTTCGCCTGGTCGCTCCTGCCGTGGGAACCCTTGGCGCCATAGACGAAGAGGTTGGTCTTGGCAACGGCGGTGATGGCGCTGCCGGTGATGCTGACGTTGGTGGCCTCGGTCAGGGTCGCGGCGCCCTGGTTGGAGGCCGAGACCTTGGCTGCCCTGCCGTCGTTGAAGAGACCGCCGTCGATGGACAGTGCGCCGGTCTTGGCGGTGAGGGTTACAGCGCCGCCGGCCTTGATGGTCAAGCCGTCGGTAGCGGTGAGGCCCGCGGTGGCGTTGTGGTTCGCGACAGCCCGGGCCGATTCGCCGTTACCCTTGGTGGCCGCAGAAGCGGTGCCGCCCAGTCCACCGGCGATGGACATGGCGCTGCCGGAAGCGGTGAACGCTCCGGTGGCGGTGATGCTCACCGCATCGTTGGCGCTGAGCTTGGCCACGCCGTGGCTGTTGGCCGTGGCGCGGGCGCTCTTGGCGTTGGACAGGGATCCGGCGTAGATCCTGAGCTTGCCGCCGGCGGTGACGGTCACGGTGCTGCCGCTGACGGTGATCCCGCTGTTCTGGGTGAGCGTCGCTGCGGCGCTCACATCCGAGGCCTGGGCGATGGCGCCTTTGGCGTTGGATTTCGCACCGCCGAAGACGTTCATGTTGCCGTTGGTGGTCTTGAGGCTCACCGCGCCCGGCGCCTTGAGGATCACACCGTCGCTCTCGGTCAGGGTGGCGTGGCCGCCGAGGGAAGCCAGGGCGCGTGCGGACGAGCTCGCACCCTTGTTGCCGCCGCCGATGGAATGCTTGCCGCCGCTGGCATAGGTGCCGCCGTTGACGGTCAGCGTGCCAGCCGTACCCGTGACAGTGATGCTGGCCCCGGCATTGGTGGTGACGGCCGTGGTGCCTTTAGCAAACGCGGTCGCGTGTTCGCGCTTGGCGGCGGAATTGCCGCCCTCGATGAACAGGGAGCCCTTGCCGAGGCTGCCGCTCATGTTCAACTGGAAACTGGTCAGGGCCGTGATGTTCAGGCTGGCATTCGCATTGAGCGTCGCCTTGCCGGCGTGGCTGGCGTAAGCGTTGGCGCGGGAGCCGGCGTTGGCGCCGCCCCGGAGCGCCACGGAGGCGCCATGGGCGTCGAGCACCACGCTCTTGGCCGCGATATGCAGGCTGGCATCGGCGCTGGCCGCCGCCACGCCCCCGTTTCCGGCGAACAGGGAGGCGCTGCGGCCGTCATTGGTGGCCCCACCGTGCATCAAGAGCTTGCTCCCCGCGTTCGCGGTGAGGGCGCCGGTGGCCTTGATGGTCATCATGTCCAGCGCCTTGACCGCCGTCTTGCCGGCGTTACTGGCGGAGAGGGAGGCGAAGGCGCCGTTGTGGCCGCCGCCCCCATTGATGGAGAGGATGCCGGCGGTGGCGGTGAGCGCGACGCTGCCGGCGGTGATGTTCACGCTGCCGTTGGCGGTGGTCTGGGCATTGCCCGCTTGATTGGCCACGGCCTTGTCGTTGGCGCCGTTGGAAGTCAGATCGGCGAATATGGCGAGGTTGTTGCCCGCGGTGGCGGTGAAGGCTCCGGTATCGGCGATGCTAACGGCGGTGGTCTCGGAGACCGCGGCATTGGCCAGCGCGCCTACGGCGGTGGCAGTCATGTGGTTGCCGTCCACGAGGGAACTCCCGCCGATGCCGAGGCCACCCTCGATGTTGATCCCGCTGCCGCCGGTGAGGGTGAGGCTCGCGGCCTTGATGGCGACGGAGGCGTCGATCGTGTCCGTGGCCTTGGATCCTGCCAGCTTAGCGGTGGCTGTGGCCTTGTGACCGACACCACGGAGTCCGCCGAATATATCCAGCGATCCCTTGCCCGCGGTGATGGCGACGGCGCCCAGCGCGCTGAGTCCCGCGTTGCCCATGAGGGTGAGCGTGGCCGCACCGCCATTGCTGTCGAAGGCGACTGCACTATGCCCGACGTTGCTGCCGCCGCCGATCTGCACACCGCCATTGGTGCGGGTGCCGGTGGTGACCGTGATGGTGCCGGCGGCGCCGGTGACCGTGACATGCACACCGGCGCTACCGGTGAGGCTCGCGATCCCACCCGCCGTAGCGTTGGCTGAGGCGCGGGATCCCGCGTGGGAACCGCCCTCGATGACGACGTCGTCTATGGTACCTGCGCCCGCAAGGCTGGCGGTGAAGGCGTTGGCGGCGGTGATGGTGACGCCCGACTTGGCGCTGAGGGCAGCCGTACCCTTGGTGCCGATAGCCTTCGCGCCTTGGGCGGCGGAGACGCCGCCGCGGATGTCCACACTGCCACTCAGGTTCGAGGCCAGAGTCACGTGCTTGGCACTCAGGGTCACGCTGCCGTCCGCCGTGAGCGTGGCCTTGCCACCCAGTTTTCCCTGGGCGGTCGCATTCCTAGCCACCTGTGCGCCGCCTCTCACGAATACGCCGGAACTGCTGCCCGCATGCCCGTGGACGATGAGGTCGCCACCGGCCGTGATACTGAGGTTCGTGAGGCTGGTGACGGTGGTCACGCCGTTGATGCTGGCAAGCGCCGACGCGGATGAAGCATTGTTCTGCAGGCCGCCGCCAAGATACACGCTGCCGCCGCCGGCGTTGATGTTGATGTTGCCGCCGGCCTTCAGGGTGGCTGAGCCGTCGGCCTTCACCGTCGCCACGCCCGCATTGACGGCGCCGGCGTGCAGACCCGCCGCGTTCATGCGCCGCCCGCCGGTGATGACCACCGAGCCATGGCTGGCGCTGGCGCTGAAGGCGCCGATGTCGTTGATGTTTAGCGCCGAGGTCTCGATAACGTTGGCATGGGCTCCGGAGCTGGCGTTCACCCTGGCATTGGCGAGATTGCCATGGCTGCCGCCGCTCGCGCCGCCGGCAAAGCTTATCGCTCCGTTACCCTTGAACGTCATGGCCGTGGCACTGATGTTCAAGCCTCCGTTTACAGTCATGTTGGCATTGGCGCCCGCTCCCAGCGCGTTCACTGAGGCGACTGCACCGTCGGATCTGAGCGCACCTGCCAGTTGCATGCCGCCGACGGTGGACTTGATGGTGAGCGTACCGGTATCGGTGATGGTGATGGCGCTGATGTTGGTCAAGCTCGCGGTGGCTGCGCCACGGGCATTGACGCTTGCACTCTTCGCATCGCTGGCGGCGCCCGCGACGATGCCCAGGGTGGCGGCGCCGGCGCTCAGCGCCACGCCCACAGCGGTGAGGCTCAGAGAGTCATCGCCGATGAAAGTGGCTTTGCCACCCAACAGATTCGCGTCGACGTGAACCTTGTGCGCGGCGGCGACGCCGCCGGAGAACGCCAGGGACCCACCCGCCTTGGCCGTAAACGCGCCTTTGGCAGTGAGCGCGATGTTAGTCACATCCGTCAGGGTGGCGGCGCCGCCATAGCTGCCCTCCACATGGGCGGAATGGGCCGCAGAAATACCGGCCTGTACCGCCACGTTGCCGCCGGCGCTCATGGTCATGGTAGTGCCGGATTTCAGGGTCACTCCGGTGTTAGCCGTTACGCTCGCGGTCGCCAACTTGGCGTTGGCCTGCGTCACCCCATGCTGAGTGCTGAAGGAGGTGCCCAACGAAGTCCTGCCGCTGGATGAGAAGTGCTTGAAGGAACTGACGTCGACGCCGGCGGTGTTCTTGCCGCCCCGCACCAGCAATGGATCGGCGCCGGTCACCTTGAGGGTCATGGCGCCGGTGGTGGCCACGCTGATCTCCGCCTGGGCGGTCTCCGTGGCATGGGCGGAGTTGCCGCCGGCATGTACCGAGGCGTCGGCCGCCACATTGCTGCCGCCGGTCAAGAGGATGCCTTTACCAGAGCCGCCAGCGGCGCTGAAATTGGCTCCGCCGATGCCTGCGTTCACATTGATGTTGGCCGTGGCGGTGAGGGTGGCGCTCGCCAGCTTGCCGCCGGCGGTGACGCGCGTCGGGACATACTTCTTCGACAAAGTGCTGGTGGTGCCGACCACATGCGTGCTGTGGCTGGAACGAGCGCCGCCGATGCTGGAGCCGCCCCGCAACAAGATGCCCTGAGCAGACACGATGTTGATGGCGTTGCCGCCAGTCAAGTTCACGTCGCCGTGGGCGGTGGCCGTGGCTTTGGCCTTGGAATTGCTGGCGGTGACCTGGGCACCGACAGCGTCGATGCCGCCCTGCACCCGCACCGACTTGGCACCACCGGAGATGTCCAAGTTGTGTGTCGCGCCCAAGGTGATGGTGGCGCTGCCGGTGACGGTCGCTGCCTGGGCAGTCTTGTTGGTGGTGACGTCGGTGACGACGTTACCGCCCAGGATGTTCACGGCCCGTCCATTGATGCCGATGTCGTTGCCGGCGGTGATGGAGATGTCGGCCTGGGCGGTGACGCTGACGGTGGCATTGGTGTTGCCGCTCACTTTGGCGACGGCTTCGCTACCGGATGAAGCGGCGCGGCCGATCAGCACGCTGCCAGTGCCCGCGGCACCGCCGGTGATGGTCACGTTGTGACCGGCACTGATGGT
>Ga0070714_100003902_pt1 | contig 11203 bp, 12 predicted proteins | sample LARL83metaG_FD_65450 | JGI IMG/M metagenome (GOLD analysis project Ga0070714, IMG submission 65450) | Corn, switchgrass and miscanthus rhizosphere microbial communities from Kellogg Biological Station, Michigan, USA - LAR L8-3 metaG | ecosystem: Host-associated > Plants > Roots > Rhizosphere ... | reverse complement strand
CGCCTTCGACGAGACGACGCGGGTCGTCCTCGCCGACGCCGTGGCCCTCGACGCGGCCTGGGCGGCGCCGTTCGCCAAGGCGCTGACCACCGCCCAGCCCTTCCACGCTCCCGGCGGCGACGTCCCGGTGCCGACCATGCACCGCACGGAGTCGATGGACTACGCCACCGGAGCCGGCTGGCAGGCGGTCAGGCTGCCCTACCAGGGTGGCCGGCTCGACGCCCTGGTGGTGCTGCCCGACCCGGGCGTCGACCCGCTGGCGGTGCTCCCCGCCGTCACCGCCCCGCAGGCGCGCGAGGCCTTCGCCGGCACCCAGGTGGCCCTGGCCCTGCCCCGCTTCGAGATCCGCAGCCGCTTCGACCTCCAGCAGGCGCTCACCGCGCTGGGCCTCGGCGACCTCTTCGACCCGCGGCGCGCCGACCTCAGCGGCATGGCCGGGCAGCCCGGCGACCTCTACGTGAGCACGGCGCTGCACCAGGCGCTGCTCAGCGTCGACGAGGCCGGCACCAAGGGCGCCGCGGCCACGGTGATGGGCGTGTCGGTGACCTCGGCGCGCGTCCACCGCACCCCGCCGGTGCCGATGACCGTCGACCGCCCCTTCCTCTTCGTCGTCGAGGACTCGCAGCACGGCGTTCCGGTGTTCGTCGCCCGGGTCAGCGATCCGCGCTGAGCGGCGTAGCATGGCGGCCATGGGCACGCACACCGGCGAGGACATCCCGCAGACCGACGAGGGCTGGCGCGAGCGCCTCACCCCCGAGCAGTTCCACGTGCTCCGCGAGGCGGGCACCGAGCGCGCCTTCACCGGCAAGTACTGGAACGTCCACGACGACGGCAGCTACCACTGCGCCGGCTGCGGCGCGCTGCTCTTCGACAGCGACACCAAGTTCGAGTCGGGCAGTGGCTGGCCCAGCTTCACCGCGCCCGCCGTCGCCGGCGCGGTGGTGCTGCGCGACGACGACTCGCTGTTCATGCGCCGCACCGAGGTGCTCTGCGCGCGCTGCGGCGGCCACCTCGGCCACGTCTTCGACGACGGCCCCGACGGACTGCCGCGCTACTGCATGAACTCGGCGGCGCTCGACCTGCAGAAGCGCTAGATCGCGGTGGGGTGGAGGGGCTGGTAGAGCCCCAGCTCGCCGCCGCCGGGCAGGGCGATGGCGGTGACGATCCCCCAGCGCTCGCGGTGCACCTCACCGCGGAACTCGACGCCGCGCTCGCGCAGCGACGCCATGGTGGCGTCGAGGTCGTCGCAGAGCAGGTAGAGCTCGGCGCGCGGCACGCCGTCGTCGGGGTGCACGGCCAGCTCGGCGGGGGGCAGGGCGAAGATCAGCCAGCCGCCGCCGGCGTCGACCGAGCCGAGGCCCAGGGTGTCGCTGAGGAAGCTGCGCAGCGCCTCCGCCTCGCTGTTGAAGAGGATGGCGTGGACTCCGGTGATCATCGGCCTGCCTCCGTGGTTCTGACGAAAGTGCGCGGGCGGCTTCACAACTCTTTGCGGGCGTCGCGTTGCCGTGGCCGCCGCCGGTCCGTAGTGTGCGGTGACATGGGCACCTGGAACCGTGGACCCCTCGGCCTGCTGCTGGCCGCTGCGCTCGCCGCCGTGGGCGCGGGCGCATTCTCCGCGCCGGCGATCGCCGGGACGGCGGGCAACTCCGAGCAGGACGTGCGCTCCTGCGCCGCCTCTCCGGCGCCCGGCTTCGCCGCCTGCCACGCCCACGTCCGCATCGACGCGGTGGCGCGCAGCGAGCGGCCCGCGCGGCCCGGCGCCAAGCAGTCGGCCACCACCATCGGCAACAACGGCGCCTACGACCCCGCCTACCTGCGCAGCGCGTACAACCTGAACGCGTACGGCGGCGCCGGGCTCACCGTGGCCATCGTCGACGCCTACGACGATCCCAACGCGGCCGCCGACCTGGCCCAGTACCGCGCGCACTTCGGCCTTCCCGCGGCCAGCTTCACCAAGGTGGACCAGCGCGGCGGCACCGCCTATCCCATCGCCGACAAGGGCTGGGCCGAGGAGATCTCCCTCGATCTCGACATGGTCAGCGCCATCTGCCCCAACTGCGGCATCCTTCTGGTCGAAGCTGACGACAACTCGATGGCCAACCTCGGCGCCGCGGTCAACCGCGCCGTGGCCATGGGCGCCGCCGCGGTCAGCAACAGCTACGGCGGCGGCGAGTACGGCAGCGAGGCGAGCGACAGCAGCGCCTACTACGACCATCCCGGCGTGGTGGTCACCGTGTCCAGCGGCGACAACGGCTACGGCGTCGAGTTCCCGGCCGCGTCGAACACGGTCACCGCGGTGGGCGGCACGACGCTGAAGCAGAGCACCAACACGGGCACGCGCAACGCCACCGAGACGGCGTGGAGCGGCGCCGGCAGCGGCTGCAGCGCCGACATGCCCAAGCCCTCGTGGCAGAAGGACTCGGGCTGCAGCCGGCGCACCGTCGCCGACGTCAGCGCCGTCGCCGATCCCAACACCGGCGTCTGGGTCTACGACACCTACGGCGGCGACCCCGGCTGGATGATCTTCGGCGGCACCAGCGTGGCCTCGCCGATCGTCGCTTCCGTCTACGCGCTGGCCGGGCACGCCGGCGCCAACGACACGCCCGCCTCGTACCCGTACGCGGACACCGCGGCGCTGTTCGACATCACCTCGGGGAGCAACGGCTCCTGCGGGAGCAGCTACCTGTGCACCGCCAAGGCCGGGTATGACGGTCCCACCGGCCTGGGCACGCCCAACGGCACCGGCGCCTTCAGCGCGCCCGCGCCCGCGCTCGGCTCGCTGTCGTTCACCTCGGCGGCGCAGACGCTCACCGCCGGCGGCGTCAGCGGCGCCATGGGCGTCGCGGTCTCGCCCGCGCCGGCCTCGCCCGTGGCGGTGACCCTGAGCAGCAGCAGCGCCAAGGGTGTGTTCGCCGCCTCGGCGAGCGGTCCCTGGAGCAGCACGCTGACCCTCTCCGTGGGCAGCGGCGGCGCCGGCTTCTGGTACAGCGACACCAGCGCCGGGAGTCCCACGGTCACCGCCTCGTCGAGCGGTTACACCGGCGCCACCCAGGTGGAGCAGGTCAACGCCGGTGCGCTGGCCAGGGTGGTGGTGACGCCGTCGAGCATCAGCATGTCGCGGCGCAGCAGCGTCAAGCTGACCGCGAGCGGCCAGGACGCCTACGGCAACGCCGTCGCCCTGGCCACCACGCCGACGTGGTCGGTGAGCCCGGCGCTGGGCACCTTCAGCAGGATCTCGGGCGGCTCGGCGACGTTCACCTCGGGCAGCACCACCGGCTCGGGGACGATCACCGCCACCGTGGGCTCGCTCCAGGGCACCGCCTCGCTCAGCGTCCACCGCTAGCCCGGCGGCCGCCCGGCGGGCTCCTCTCATTGACGGTACGGGTGTTCGCGCCTACCATTCGCCGCATCCGGCAGGGATCTCGCAGGAGATGGCCGCAACTGCCGCAACCGGCAACGAGGGAACCTGATGCCTGACAACGCCGCAGGGAACTTCATCGACGAGCTGTCGAACGGGGACAAGGCGATCCTCGGCGGCTCGCTGGTGGTTCTCATCGCCATGTTCCTCCCGTGGTACAGCGCGTCCTACGCCGGCTTCAGCGACTCGGTGAACGGCTTCCACCGCTGGGGCCTGCTCACCTTCGTCGCCTGGCTGATGGTCATCGGGCTGTGGCTGCTCCGGGGCCCGCTGTCGAGCCAGTTCAAGCTGCCCCAGTGGGGGGTCACGGACGGCATGCTGTTCATGATCCTGGGCGGCGTCGAGGTGCTCGGCGCCATCCTCTACTGGATCGACGGCAGCGCCTCGACCGGCGCCGACAACGTCTTCGGGGTCTCCGTCGGGCCCAGCTTCGGCCTCTTCATCGCACTCGTCGGCGGGTTGATCACGGCGGGCGGCGGCTTCCTCAAGCAGTCCGAGCCGGCCAAGCCGGTGAGCGCGAGCCCGTCGGCCCCGGCCGGCGGCTACGGCGCCCCGCCGCCTCCGCCCCCGGCCCCGCCGACCAGCAGCGCGCCGCCGCCTCCGGCTCCGCCCAGCTTCGGCGCCCCGCCGCCTCCGCCGCCCGCCGCCCCGCCGCCCGCGGCGCCGCCCGGCGGTGGAGCCGAGCCCCCGGCCGGAGGAACCCCGCCGCCCGCCGTCTAGAGGCGCGGCGCTACAGTGGGCCGGTGAGCAGCACCCCGCAGCGCACCGAGGTTGCCACCCTCGCCGGTGGTTGCTTCTGGTGCCTGGACGCCGCCTACCGGCAGATCGAGGGCGTCACCCGCGTGGTCAGCGGCTATGCGGGTGGCGCCCTTGCCAACCCCACCTACGAGCAGGTCTGCACCGGGCGCACCGGCCATGCCGAGGCGGTGCAGGTGGAGTACGATCCGTCGGTCATCTCCTACGACGACGTGCTCGACGTCTTCTGGTCGATCCACGACCCGACCACGCTGAACCGCCAGGGCGCCGACGTCGGCACCCAGTACCGCTCGGCGATCTTCACCCACGACGACGCGCAGCGGGAGGCGGCGGAGCGCTCCAAGGCCGCGGTGCAGGAGCACTGGAGCGGCCCGGTGGTCACCGAGGTGCTCCCCCTGGAGCGTTTCTGGCCGGCCGAGGAGTACCACCAGGACTACTTCGCCCGCAACCCGGACAACGGCTACTGCCAGGTGGTGATCAACCCCAAGCTGCAGAAGCTGCGGGCCAAGCACGCGGCCCGGCTCAGGGCGGGCGCCTAGGCCGCCGGGGTCCCCTTCGCCGGCGCCTTGGCGGGCGCGTCGGCCAGCGGGTCGATGACCACCTGGGGCCGGTTGCGGTTGACGTCGGCCCGGACCAGGGCCGCCGCGGCGGGCAGGACCACCTCCGCGTCGGGGTGGTGGCAGCCGCCGACGAAGCCGCGCATGGTGCGCTCGGCGCCGAGGTGGAGGCAGGCGCGCCCCGCGGCCGGCGAGCCGGGGGTCATGGAGAAGGCGACCACCTCACCGTCGTAGCCCGGACAGGCCGCCATCTGGTCGGAGTCGAGGCCGAGGACGGCGAAGGGACAGCGGAGGATCATCGCCCGGCGATCGTACCCCCGCGGGCCGCCGTGTGGACCGACTCGTCACGCGTTGTCGAAGTGGGCGTCCAGGGAGTCGAGGGAGGGAACGAACCAGTAGGAGCCGGTGGTCGCCCGGGTGAAGTCCATGAGCCGGTCGCGGAGCCCGTCGCCGGCCAGGCCGAACATGCGGCGCAGCATCAGGTCGACGCGGTCGAGGTCGCGGCTGAAGGCGACGAAGAAGAGGCCGTGCTCGCCGACGTCGCCGAAGGGCGTGCTCCGGCGGAACAGCTCCAGCTCCTCGCCGTGCTCGTCCTCGACGACCACCCGGGCGATGTGCGCGGTGGGCGGCTTGGCCGCGTCGTCGAGCTCGACGCTGTCCGGCTTGGTGCGCCCGATGGCGCCCTCCTGCTCCTCGACGCTGAGCGCGTGGAAGCGCTCCAGGTCGTGGACGTAGCGCTGGGTCATGGCCAGCGTGCCGCCCGCACCCGGCTCGCCGTCGGGCACGATCACCACCGAGGGCGCCTCGCCGACCGGCGGGTTCTCCGTGCCGTCGACGAAGCCGGTGAGATCGCGGCTGTCGCGGTAGACGAAGCAGGGCTGGTCGACCTCCAGCGTGGCGACGTGGGCGAACGACGCGGCCACGGCGCGCGCCGTGTCGAGCACCACGTCGGGACCGGCGCCGTGCAGCCAGACCCAGATGTCGTGCTGCGTCGCCGGGGCGCGGTGCGCGGTGCCCTCGACGGCGGTGAAGCTGCGCAGCGACGGCGGCGCGTCGTCGGGGGCGATGCGCCGCCAGAGGTCGGCGCCGAAGCCGATGACGATGTTGGCGCCGCCCGCGGTGACGGCGGGCTCGCGCAGCCCGCGGACACCGGCGGCGACGTCGTCGGCGCTGGCGTCGGCGGGGACGGACAGCTCGAGGTGATGGTGGAAGCGCGTCCCCTGCGCGAAGATGCCGGGCTGGAAGAAGGGCATGGCCGCAAGTCTGCCGAATCGGCACGGCAGTTGCGCCGGTGGCGCGGCGGCGCTAGAGTTGCACGGCGCCGCGCACCTCCCGGTGCGCGCCTGCCGACGCGAAGGAGACCACCCCTTTGACAGGCCAGCAGAAGTTCCGCCTCGCCACTCCGGGCACGGTGCCCGTCGAGGGTGGAGTCTGTGCGGCCGCAGCGTATCCCTAACTCCGTCGCCAACTGACGTCGGGATCACGGGATCCCCCGGCCGCACACGAGGTGGCCGGGATTGGAACCGTGAGAACAACGACGTTGGAGGCAACTGGAGTGACCGGGAATTCGAGGGGAGCAGCCGTCGAGCTGCGGGACGTGAGCAAGCGCTTCCGCACGTCCAACGGCGTGCTGCCCTGGCGGCGCACCGCGGGCGAGAAGGTGGCGCTGCACAGCACCGACCTGTGCGTCGAGCAGGGCACGGTCTGCGGCATCATCGGCATGAACGGCAGCGGCAAGTCGACGCTGGTGCGCATCCTGGCCACGCTGATGCTGCCCGACACCGGTTGGGCGCGCGTCTTCGGCCATGACGTCGTCGCCGACGCGGCCACCGTGCGCAGGCACGTCAACCGGGTGTCGGTGGAGGCGTCGTTCTTCAAGTCGCTGAGCCCGTGGGAGAACCTGCTCTACTCGGCGCGGCTCTACGGCAGCGACGACGACGACATCCGCGGCCGCACCACGTCGGTGCTGGCCCGGCTGGGGCTTCCCGCGGAGACGCTCGACCGCCCCATGAAGCAGCTCTCCCGCGGCCAGCAGCAGAAGGTGGCCATCGCCCGCAGCCTGCTCACCGCGCCGTCGCTGCTGCTCATGGACGAGCCGACCACGGGGCTCGACCCGCAGAGCAAGCGCGAGGTGCAGAGCTTCATCACCGCGATGCGCACAGAGCGCGACGTCACCGTCCTGCTCTGCACCCACGACCTCGCCGAGGCCGAGGCGCTCTGTGACCGCGTGGTGCTCCTCGACGGCGGGCACGTGCTCGCCGACGCCACGCCCGACGACCTGCGCCGGCAGACGCAGGCCGCGACATTGGAGGAGGCGTTCCTGCAGCTCGTGGGACGCCGCCTCGACGACGACACCGAACCACCGGAGGACTCATAGGTCATGGCAGAGCTCGCCGCCCCGCAACCGGCGACGTTGCGTCGCGAGGCGGGTGCGCTGCTCGGCTTCATGGAGCGGCAGCGCAACATCTACAAGCGCTTCTGGGCGTGGGAGCTGGTCTTCTTCGCCTACTCGCTGATCTCGGTCTGCAGCATCGGCTACCTGGCCAACGGGCTGACCTCGATCGGCGGCGGCGTCCCCTCCACCGCGCGCAGCACGCAGATCTACCTGCTCGCCGGCGCGCTGCTGTGGAGCTATCTCTCGCTCATCTTCATGGAGGTGGCCTACGCCATCGGCTTCGAGCGCTGGGAGGGCACCATCGAGTACACGTTCATGGCGCCGGTGCGCCGTGCCACGCATCTCATGGGCGTGTGGTGCGCGACGGTCATCTACGGGCTGATCCGCACCGCCGTGGTCATCGCGGTGATCGTGCCGCTGTTCCACCTCGACCTGCGCGGCGCCGACGGCTGGTCGGTGCTGGTCATCCTGCTGGTGGCCACGCTGCCGCTGGCGGCGATCGGCATCATGGTGGCGATCATGCCGCTGCTGGCGCCGGAGAAGGGCGAGCAGATGTCGATGAGCATCCAGGGACTCTTCCTGCTCGTGTCCGGCGTGTACTACCCGGTGTCGGTGCTGCCCCAGCCGCTGCATGCGTTGGGATTGGCGTCGCCGCTCACCTACGTGCTCGACGGCATCCGCGACGCGCTGCTGCACGGCCGCCCGGTGGGCGACATGCTGCCCATGCTGAGCATGCTGGTGCTCAGTGGCGTCGTGCTCATCCCCGCGTCGCTCTCGCTCTTCGCCCGTGCCGAGCGCCGCGCCAAGCGACTCGGCCTGCTCAAGCGCAGCGGCTGATCAGCCCCAGGCGACCACCGACCGCACCCCGCCGTTGCGCGACTCGCTCGCGCAGCGGTTGTGGTCGGCCATGTGCTCGCGCATCAGGCGCTCGGCGGCGGCGGCGTTGCCCCGGAGCACGGCGCGTCCCACCGCGGCGAGCTGCGCCGCCGCCTCGGCGCGGCGGCCGGGGGGGAAGGCGAGGCGCTGCATGCGCTCGCTGGCCACCTCGTCGAGGGCGCGGCAGAAGAGCCCGAGCACGGGCTGGCCGGCCATGTCGGCGATGGCGTCGAGCAGGCGCCGGCCCGCCTCGCGGAAGGCCGCCGTGCCCGTGTCGCCGCTCTCCAGCAGGGCCACCGCCGCCTCGACCCGGGCGGCGCCCGGCCGGTCGCGGTTCTCGGCGGCGAGCCGGGCGATCACCGGCTCCAGGTGGCGCCGCGCTTCGAGCACGTCGATGAGCCGCACGCCGCCCGCCTGGAAGAAGAGCGACGAGGTGCGCGCGTAGCCGCGGCTGCCGCCCTCGGCGACCACCGGGCCGCCGCCCGGACCGGGCCGGATGGTGAGCATGCCCTGCACCTCGAGGATGCGCAGCGCCTCGCGCAGGGTCGTGCGGCCGACGTCGTACTCGTCGAGCATCGCCGCCTCGGGCGGCAGCATGCTTCCCGGGCGCAGTCGCCGCGCCAAGATGTCGCCGAGGATGCGCCGGGCCAGGGCCTCCGACTTCTTCTCGGTGCGACGTGAAGCCACCGCGACGGCGCGCGGCGATACGGCGGCGCTAGCGCCTCTACTCATTCATCCCTCCCAGGCCAAGCCAGTTCGGCCCGCCACCGTGGCCGGTCAGTATATGTGGCGTGTACCTCTCCCTCCGGCGGCCATGACGGGCGCCGTGCCCTCGCCGTACGCGCGACTCGCCGAGCTGGGCCTGGAGCTGCCCGCCCCGCCCGCCGCGCTGGCGGCGTACGTGCCCACCACCCTGGCACCGCTGGGCGACGGCCGCGCCCTGCTCTCCGTGTCCGGGCAGGTGTGGGTCGAGGCGGGCAGGCCGGTGCATCGCGGCCGCGTGCCCGACGAGGTGAGCGTCGCCGAGGCCGAGGACAACGCGCGGCACTGCGCCCTGCGCGTGCTCGCCCAGCTCGACGCCGCGGCCGGGCTGGAGAACGTCGAGCAGGTCCTCCAGGTGACCGTCTACGTGCGCAGCGCGGATTCCTTCGACGCCCAGCCGCAGGTGGGCAACGCCGCCTCCGACCTGCTCGTCGCCGTGCTCGGCGACGCCGGGCGGCACGCCCGCGCCGCCGTGGGGGGTCAACGCTCTTCCCCTGGGCGTGCCCGTCGAGGTGTCGGCGCTGGCCCTGGTCAGGCCGCCGACTCGGGCATGAGCAGGACCCGCGCTTCGGCGGGGAAGCGGGCCAGGGCGGCCTCGTTGATCTGGGGGATCTCCGCGTTGGGCTGGTCGACCCAGCGGTAGACGATCTCCCGGAACAGCTCGATGGTGGCGTCGATGGGCACCTCGAGGCGGCGCATGTCGCCGTCGTGCTCCTCGAGGAAACGCTCCATGGCGGTGAGGAACTCGTTGCCCCGGCGCATCAGCTCGGCGGTGGCGGCGGCGTGCTCCTCGGTGCCGCCGGCGGCGGCGAGCTGGCGGCCCTTCAGCCCCCACAGCTCGGTGACCCGCTCGGCGAGCAGCGGGGCCATCTCGCGCTGCATCGCCCGGGCCACGGCGAGGCGGTCCTCACGGACCCGTCCCACCCACTGCAGGCGCGCCGCCTCGTCGCCGACGCGGCAGCGGGCGAAGTGGCGCCAGGGCGCGCCGGGGATGCGGCCGAGGTCGAGGTTGCCGCAGGTCCAGATCGATTCCAGGGTGCGGTACTGGGTGTCCAGCGGCACGAACTGCGCCTGCTGGTAGGCGGGGCAGCCCTCGAAGTCGGGGCCGAACGGCTTGGGGTAGGGGCACTCGTCCGCGGGACGCTGCGACATGGCGTGCGCATTGTCGCCGCTGCCGAGTGTCTGTGGACGCAATCAGCGGCGACGGATCAGTGGCGACGGCGCCGCGTCCACCGGGCTGCGCCGAGCAGCGCCACCACCGCGGCGACCATGGCGGCGCCGCCGGCCGCGCCGCCCGCGGCGGTGTCGGGCAGGGCGGCCGCCGTGGTGGCGCCGGTGGCGCCGCCGGGGTTGCCCGCGGAGGCGGGTATCACGTCATGGGTCGCGCCGCCGTGCTGCACCACCGGCAGGGTGAACGAGGCGGGGTCGTCGCCCCCGGTGGACAGCGTGATCACGTCGGGGACGCGATTGTCGGCGTAGTACATGTCGGTGGTGGCGAACTCGACGCGCACCGCGTGGCCGGCGGGGAAGAGGTGGGCGAAGCCGAGCAGGCTGACGTCGACCGCCCTGCCGGCGTCGGTGATGCGCACCGGGGCGACGAGGCGGTGGATCAGCGTGGCGTTGCCGCTCGCGTCGACGTCGAAGACCTTGCCGAAGAGCACGATCGACTGCCCCGCGGCGCTGCTCACGTGCAGGTGCGCGGTGGGCACGCCGACCGCCTCGGTGTCCGCCGTGAACGGCGGCGAGGTGAAGGCGGCGTACTGGCCGGGGACGTCCTGCGGCTGCAGGCCGGTGAAGGGGCTGGGCGCACCGCCGGGCAGGGTGCTGCCGGGCTGCTGGAAGTTGGGCGTCTCGCTGTAGGCGGCGGGCAGGCCCCCCGCCGGGTTGACCACCTGCGCGCTGCCCGGCTGCGGCACCTGGCCCGGCGGCACCAGCGCAGCGGAGCCGGAGAGGTCGAAGGTCAGGCCGGTCCCCGCCGGGTACGACGGCGCGCTGCCGAAGGCCGGCGCGGCCGAGCCGTTCGGGTCATAGGTGACCCAATCACGGAACCACTGGAAGCCGGGCCCGGTGTCGACCTGCTTCTCGCCGCGAAGGTAGTGGTCCATCCAGGCGAGCAGCTCCTGGGGCAGGAACTTGGCGTCGGGATTGGTGAAGTCGTTGCCGAAGACGTCGCCCTCGCCGGGCTGGTCGTTGTAGCCGTGGCCGCCCGACTGCCAGATCAGCTTGACCGGCACGTGCGCGGCGCGCAGCGTCTGGTAGGTCTTCACCGACTCGTCGAGGTTGAACAGCGTGTCCGACTCGCCCTGGCAGAGCAGGGTGGGGACGCGCAGCCTGTCGATGTACGTCGCCGGCGAGGACTTGTCGATCAGCGCCTTGGTGGCGGCGTCACCCTGTCCCTCGGCGACCGTCGTGGTGTAGGCGGTGCACACCTGCGGGTCG
>Ga0070714_100003901_pt1 | contig 11205 bp, 6 predicted proteins | sample LARL83metaG_FD_65450 | JGI IMG/M metagenome (GOLD analysis project Ga0070714, IMG submission 65450) | Corn, switchgrass and miscanthus rhizosphere microbial communities from Kellogg Biological Station, Michigan, USA - LAR L8-3 metaG | ecosystem: Host-associated > Plants > Roots > Rhizosphere ... | reverse complement strand
AGCTCGCGCGAGATGTCGATGCCCAGCTCGCGCATGGCCTCGACGACCATGGGGTTGAGGCGGTCGGCCGGCTCCGACCCCGCAGAGCGCACGTGCACGCGCCCGGCGGAGTGGTGGTCGAGCAGCGCCGCGGCCATCTGCGAGCGCCCCGCGTTGTGCACGCAGACGAAGAGCACCTCGGGGACGTGGGGTTGGCTCATGGTGGCGATGATACGGAGCAGGGAGCGGGGCGCCGTTGGGGCGCCCCGCTCCGGTCGTGTGGGAAGCCCTACTTGTAGGCGATCTCGTACGGTGCGAGCTGCGCCACCTTCTCGGTGGGCGCGGGCAGCTTGTCGTACTGGCTGGTGGGCAGGCTGGCCTGGCCCCTGGCGCTGGTGGCGGCGGTGAGGAAGTCGATCAGCGTCTGGGTGACCTGCGGGCTGGACAGGCTCGGCGAGCTGCTGAACGCGGTCTTCTGCAGCGCGAAGACCAGGTCGTAGGTGTAGCCGCAGATGCCGTAGCCGACCGGCTCGTCGGTGAAGTCCGACGCCGACCAGTTGCCCAGCGTCGACGGCGGGATGGGCGCGGCCAGCGCCGCGGTGCTGCAGGCGCCGGCGCTCCAGGTGGCGAAGCTGTGCGCCGCGTTGTCGATCTTGGCCTCACGCATGCCGGCGTTGCGGGCGTTGCTGCTGGCCGCGTAGCCGATGCTGTCGGCGGTGTTCTGCACGCAGCTGATGACGCCGCCGGTGCCGGCGCCGCGGCAGGCGATGGCGCCCAGCCAGGTGGTGTTGGCCGCGTCCTGCTTGAGCGCGTCGTACTCCGGGTTGCGGTGCGACAGGTAGCTCTTGAAGACGTACGTGGTGCCCGACACGTCGGCGCGGGCGACCAGCCTGACCGGCACGTTGGAGCACGAGGTGGAGATGCCGGGGTTGTCGACGTTGAGCAGCTGGTGGCTCCACACCTTGATCACCCCGTCGTACATCTTGGCGATGTCGACGCTGGTCAGCTTGAGCGTGCCGCTGTAGCAGGGCAGGTTGACGATGACGCTCACCGGCAGGATGGCCACCGGCACGGTGTGGATCGGCGAGGCGTTGGTGCCACTGCCGGCCACCGCCGTGGCCTGGGTCTCGGCGTTGAGCGGGTCGTCGGAGAAGCCGATGGCCGCGGTGCGGCCGACCTGCGAGGCGATGCCCGCGCCGCTGCCGCCGCCGCTGTCGCTGACCGACTCGGCGCAGGCGGGCAGCACGTTGTTGAGCACGTCGGACTCGCCGCCGCCGGCGAGCACGCCGTTGAAGCCGGGGACGGCGTTGACCTGGGCGGTGGAGCCCGGGCCGCTGACGCTGACGCCGCCGCTGCAGTAGGCCCCCGCCAGGGGCGGATGGGTGGGTCCCGTCGCTCCCACCTGGGTCACCGTGCCGGCGACCGACGCCGCCACCAGGACTCCGCCGATGCGGAGCCGATGCTTGAGATTCACGTTCCTTCTTCCTCGGATGTTGATTCAGTCATGAATGGCCGTAACCGCCGGGGCATGCACCGGTGCCTCTGTCGATCACCTCCCTTCGTGTCGCGTCGAGTGCGGTTGGGCGTGGCGCCCGGTCCGTCGCGATCAGCCGCAGGCGAACACGCCCGTCACCCCTTCCCTGCTGCCGACCTGGTCGGTGAAGCGGAAGCTGCCGCTCCGGCCGCCGGGGTCGACGGTGATGGACGCGCCGCTGCTCGACGACAGCTGCGCGTACCAGGTGTGCCCGTCGTGCGAGGCGCTGACGTAGGCGTCGGCGCTCGGCGCGCTGTAGGTGCCCGGGCCGGTGTAGCCGCTGTGGATGGCCACGTCGACCTCCTCGCCGCTGCCGGGCCAGCCGAAGGCGAAGACCACCTGGGTGGGACCGGCGGCGCAGGTGCTGCCGGTCTGCGTGAAGTCGCCGGCCGTGCCGGTGTGCACGGTGGCGTGCCCGCCCAGGCTCATCGGCGTGGCGAAGGGCACGCTGGTGGCGTGCGCCGCGGGCGAGGCGCCGGCGGCGGCGGCGTGCGCGCGGCCCGAGGCGCCGGTGGCAGGTCCGCCCGGCGCGCCGGCGAGGGGCGCAACCGGCGACGCCTGGGGCGCGCCACCCCCCGGCGCCGCGACGCCGGACGCCGCCGCCACCTGCCGCGCCGGCTGGTTGGTGGCCCCGGGTCCGCACGCGCTGAGCAGGGCGGCCAGCGCCGCCGCTGCGGCGAAGGCGCCGCGTCTCTCTCTCATCGCCGTCGCCAGGTGCGCGGCGGCTCGCCGACCCACGCCGGCGCCCCCCGGCCGCGCCGCCGCGCCGCTCCCCCACCGAAGGCCAGCCCCACCAGCACGGCGCCCATCCCCGCCGCCAGTCCCGCCGCCCAGCCGCCGCCGGCGTCGCCGGGCAGCGCGGTCATCGCCGCGTCCTCCCTGGCCGCCTCCACCTCCTCCTCGCGCTGGCGCTCGCCGGCCGCCTCGCCGCCGGGCGCGCCCCCGGGCGGAGCCGGGATGGGGTTGACCGGCGGCGGCGCGGCGGCGCCGACCTGGGGCGGCTGGGGCGCGTGCTCGTGGAGCGGCAGCGGCACGCCGGGCGCCGCCGCGGGCGCGGGCGGGTGCGGCGGCTGCGGCAGCGCCGCGGCCAGGTGGGCGACCCTGGCCACCGGCAGCGGCGCGATGCGCGCGCAGTCCGAGCCGGCGCGGGCCGTGCCGGCGGTCACCGTCACCGGGAGCTGCGCCGCCACGCTGCCGGCGCTGAGGGTCACGGTGCGCTCGCTGGCGCGGGTGGCGCAGAACAGGCCGCTGGTGCCGGTCGGGTCGGGCAGCGCCCGGCCGGCGGCGTCGTGCAGCGGGTGCCCCGGCCGCGCCGGGTCCTCCTGCACCGGCACCAGCGCGGTCTGGTCGTCGCTGCCGAAGCGGTAGTCGGGGATGGCCACCCCGGCGGGCGAGCAGCCGGTGCCGCCGCCGGGCGTCACCGAGCCGCAGTGCCGCGGGAAGGGGAAGGCCAGGGTCGCCGGGTCGTACTCGCTGTCCAGCGTGCCGCCGGCCTGGAACCGCGCCGCCGGCGGCGTGTGGCCCAGGCCGGTGAAGGACACCGCGCTGCCGGCGGCGACGGCCCGACCGGAGGGGGCGTCGATGGCCATGTCGGCGAGCACCGGGATGCTGCGGATGCGCACCGCCGAGGCGCCCGGGGCCAGGGTGACCAGCTGCCAGGAGAAGTAGTAGCCGTGCAGGGTGTCGACCCCGGGGACGGCGTCGCCGCCCGACTGGCCGGCGGCGAGGAACCTGCCGCCGCCGCCGCCGAAGACGCCCACCGGCACGCCGCCGCTGCTGAGCTGCTGGTTGGCCGGCATCCCCGCCGCCAGCACCCCGGCGGCGCCCGCGGCGCGCAGCGCGGCGTCGACGCCCGCGTCGCCGGTGCCGCTCGACGGCGTGCTCACCGCCAGCCTGTTCATGACCACCACGGCCGGAACTCCGCGGCTGCGGGCGTCGAGCAGGGTGGCCAGCAGCCAGCCCACCTGCGACTCGGTGGGGTTCTGGCCCCGGTCGTTGGCCGCCAGGGGCAGGGTCGAGGTGTCGAGCACCACCACCCGCAGGCGCGCGGTGGCGCCGTCGAGCACGTCGAAGGCGTAGTGGGTGTCGGCGCCGGCGTGGTGCACCGCGCCGGGCAGCCAGGCCACCGGGGCCACGCCTGCCGGGGCGTGTCCGCCGCCCCACGGCGCGGGCCGGTCGGCGAAGGCCTGCTCCCAGGCGCCGGCGCTGCCCCGGACCAGGTCGCGCGAGCCCACCGCGCCGAACACCGGCACCGAGAGGGAGTCGAGCAGCGGGCGGAGGGCGGCCAGGTCGTCGGCGTTGCCGCCGCCAGGCTGGCGCAGGTCGCCGCCCAGGGTGACCAAGGCCAGCTCGCCCCGCTGCGCCAGCGACTGCGCGGCGCGCAGGGCGTCGGTGGTGACCACGTCGCCGCGCGAGCTCCAGCCGAGCTGGTGGCGGCACACCGCCTGCAGGCAGCCGGTCTCGGCGACGTAGGCGAAGCTGAGGCCGGGGCCGGCCTCGAGCTCCGCCGCCACGGTCATGGGTGAAGGCGGCGGCGTCCCTTCCAGCGCCAGCCGCCACGTGGTCCCACCGGTGCCCACCGCCCAGCCCAGCAGCCCCGCCGGGTCCAGGGCCAGCGCCTCGACGTCGGCGGGGCGCGGCGCCGCGCTGGACTGCTCGGTGCCGGTGCCGTCCTGGACCGCCTCGGCGTCCTCGGCGTCGCGCCAGCCCCCGGCGTCGCCGACCAGCACGCCGCCGGTCAGCGTGGTGGTGTCCTCCGGGCGCCCGGTCTGGTCGGCCTCGACGTTGGGGTCGGCGCCCACCGCCACGGCGAGGTGCAGGGCGCTGCCGCCGTCGCGCCGCGCCGCCAGCGCGTGCACCCAGCCCTCCAGGGGCGGCAGCGGGGCCAGCGAGAAGGCGGTGGCGGCGTCGCCCGGACGGCGCTGCAGCAGCGTGCCGCGCTCCCCGGCGAGCAGCACCGTGCCGTCGGGCAGCGCCTGCGCCGCGGTCAGATCGGGCGGGCTGAGGTGGTGCTGGCCGCCGTCGTACACCACGAAGTCGAGGGCGGCGTCGGGAATGGAGGCGGGTTTCCAGCCGCTGCCGTCGTCGACCAGCACCGCGCCGTCGCTGCCGGCGGCGACCGCGTCCCGCCCGGTGACGGCCACGGCGTGCAGCGCCTGGTCGGTGAGCTGGGCGCTCTGCGCGTCCACCGTCCAGGCGCTGCCGTCGAAGCGCACCGTGACCCCGTGCGCGCCGACCGCGTAGCCGAGGAAGGGACCGCTCAGCGAGGGCGGCGGCGGGGCCGCAGCCTGCAGCCCCTGCCCCTGCGCCGGCGCGGGCACGACGGCGTAGCTGCTCTGCTGGCCGGCGCCGATGGCCCGCGCCCCGTCGAGGCCGGGGAGCGGCACCGGCGTGCCGACCACCCGCCGCCCGGCGCTGCTCACCTCGCCGTCCGCGTTGAGGCCCCAGCCGTAGGCGTGTGCCCCGCCGTCGAGGGCCATGGCGTGCTCGCCGGCGGCGGCCAGGGCGCGGATGCCGTGCAGCCCGGGCACGGTGTGCGCCAACGCCTGCCCCGCGCCGCTGCCGGTGCCGAGCTGGCCGCCCTGGTTGCGGCCCCAGGTGACCACCTCGCCGCTGGCCGCGTCGACGGCGGCGGCGAACTCGGCGCCGGCGACCACCGTCGAGGCGGTCACCCCCGGCACCTGCTGCGGCACGTTGCTGGCCAGGCCGGTGGAGACGATGGGGTCGCCGCTGTCGCGGCCGAGCTGGTCCCAGGTGTCGTCGCCCCAGCCCAGCACCGCACCGCCGGCGGTGCGCGCCAGGGAGAACTCGGTGCCCGCCGCCACCTGCACCGCGCCGGCGACCCCGGCCACCGGCGTCGGCGTGCTCACCGTGGACTGGATGGTGGGCTGGCCGCACTGGCCGGCGCCGTTGTCGCCCCAGCACCACACCGTGCCGTTGCCGTCCACCGCCAGGCTGTGCCGCGCCCCGGCGGCGATGCCCACGATGCCGCTCAGCGAGAGCCGCTGCGGGATGGCCGTGGCGCCGCCGCCGGGGCCGGTGCCGAGCTGGCCCTCGGCGTCGTCGCCCCAGGCCCAGACCGCGCCGCCGCTGTCCAGGGCGAGCACGTGGTCGCCGCCGGCGGCGAGGGCGACGATGGCGTGGCCGGCCAAACCGGGCACCGCCTGGGGCCGGGTGAGCTGGCCGGCGCCGAGCAGGCGGCCCCACTGCAGCACCCTGCCGTCGCGGGCGCACGAGGTGGGCCGGGAGCAGACCAGGGCCACGGTGAAGTTGGCCACCTGGGTGTGCGTCGCCGGCTCCTCGGAGTCGACGTTGCCCTCGGCCATGACCGCGCCGTCCACCCCGGCGACCACCTCGGGGGTGCTGCGCCCCACGTCGGTGCCGTCGCCGAGCTCGCCGGACTGGTTGTCGCCCCAGGCCACCAGCGCCGGCGGCCGCGACCCCGGGTCGGCGGCCGGCGGGGGTGCCGGCGGCGCGGCGGCGGCGGGCGGTGGCTGCACCGCGGCGGTGCCCACGGCGATGCCGTAGAGCGGGCCGGTGCCGGCGTCGCCCTGCACCGGCACGGTGTGCCAGGCGGCGCCGTCGAAGCGCAGGATTGAGGTCCCCGCCACCGCCCAGGCCTGGTCGTGGCGCGGCCAGGAGATGGCTCGCACCGTGCCCAGCCCCGGCGGCACGGCCATCGGCGACCACAGCCCGCTGCCGGGGTCGAGCCGCATGATCACCCCGTCGCCGCCGGCCATGGCCACCCCGCTGCCGGCGGGGTCCTCGGCCACCGCGGTGAGCCGGGCGAGGTGGGGGTCGGGCCAGTCGCGCAGCCCCGGCGCGTCGGGCGCCAGCGTGTAGTGGCCCAGCACCGGCGGGTCGTAGCCGACGCCGATGCCGTAGTAGCTGTCCAGCCGGGCCAGCCAGCCGTCGCCCGGCGAGGTGAAGGCCACCGCGCCCACCGGGCCCACCGTGGTCGGCTCCTGCGCCCAGCTCCCGCGGTGCAGGTGGAACAGCTCGCCACTGGCGCCGGCGGCGAAGGCGTCGCCGCCCACCTGCTGCACGTCGTAGATGGCGCCGCTGTCGGCGGGGAAGGCGTGGTCGCAGGGGCCGTTGGCCGGGGCGCAGTACGAGGTGCCGGCGGTCCCCGTGGCGGCGGGGCCGCCCGAGCCGTAGGTGAGGTGCAGCAGCCAGGGCGTGGCCTGGGTGGCGCCGCCGATCCAGGCGCCGCTGCCGTCGGCCCACAGCGACAGCGCGGCGGCGCCGTGCGGCGGCGCCGGCACCTGCATGTACTGCCAGCCGGCGGCGGTGCGCACGAAGACGTCGGGCTGGTCCCGGCCGCCGGCGGTGCTGAGCAGGTACTGCTGCAGCGAGGGCAGGCAGGCCTGCGGGTTGGGGTTGTCGACGCAGGCCGACTGGAAGTGCTGCGCCGCCGCGCCGCCGACGGCCAGCGCGCTGGTGCGCGAGACGGTGGCGACACGGACCACGGTGTCGTCGACGCCGGTGCGGTCGGCCTGCCAGGTGCCGCCCGGCTGCAGCTCGAGCACGCCGCCGCCGGCGAGCACCGCGCTGCCGAAGCTGCCGGCCGCGTCGGACGCGACGCTGATGGTGCTCACCGCCGCGCTCAGCGGGGTGGTGCCGCCGATGGGGTTCTCCACCACCTGCCAGGTCGAGGACCCCGGAGGCTTGTGGTACATGACCTGGGTGTGGCCCGAGGGGTTGTCGGGCTCGGCACCCGCGGCCCAGCCGTCGCCGTCGGCGGCCACCGACAGCGCGCTGACCTGCACCGGGTTGTGCGCCGTGCCGTTCTCCATCGGCGGTCCCTGCGACTGCCAGCCGTGCTGCGCGTCCCAGTGCAGGAACACCTCCTGCGCACCCACCTGGCGCGCCGCGTTCCAGCCGCTGGCGTCGTAGCCGGGGAGCGACGACGGCGCGCCCGACAGTCCCACCGCGTACGCCTCGCCGCGCGCCGGCACCGCCGCCAGCAGCTGCGGCTGCGCCGGCACGCGCACCGGCTGCACCACCGGACCGCTGTCGCCGACGCCGAGGCGCCGTCCCTCGGCGAACGGGGTCAGCAGCGGTGCGCCGGCGGCGGCGCCGTCACCCGCCGCCTGCGCCCCGGCCACGCACATGGCGACCAGCGGCAGGAGAAGTGACCCGGCGCGCGTTCCGCGACGGCGTGCACCCGCGCGAGGGCGCGTCGAAGACGAGTGATGCGTGGCAGTGCCGCGTGGCATGAGCCCTTCCTGGTTGCTGCAAGCGCGCTGTCGGCGCCTGCGCAGCACCGTAGCCGAACGCTGTTGGGCAACGGGCGAAGCAGTGCTTAAGGATCGGTTCACCGGCGGATGCGGCGCCGGTCCGAACCGTTCGTTAACCCGCCGATAGCCGGTCGTTCGCGCCGCCGACGCTAGGGTCTGCGTGCGGTGAAGGGACGCGGCGCGAACGCCCGCCGCGCCGACCAGGAGTGATGCATGACCGAGCCCGAGAACGACGGCACGCGCGCACCGCGCGACGCCACCGCGGCGATCGCTTCGCCGGTGGCCAACATCCACACGTCGCGCCGCCGTTCACCGGCGCGCCGCCTGGGTGACGCCGTCGCCGCGCTGGCGCAGCGCGTCCGCTCGCTGGGCGCCATCGTGTTCGGCCTGGTCGCGCTTCTCGCCGTGCTCTTCGCGCTGTACTTCTCGCTGCTCGGCGCCATCGCACCGGCGAGCGCGGGGGCGCAGGTGCCGCTGAGCCGCATGGAGACGCTGATCGACTCCGGCCGGGTGCGCACCGCGACGCTGTACGACGAGGACGCGCGACTCAGCACGGTGCTGCGCGACGGCACCACGGTGTACACCGCGTACCCGCGCAGCGACGCGCAGACGTCGTCACTGCTCGACGCGCTGCAGCGCGCGCACGCGACGGTGACCGTCGACCAGCAGCCCGGCAAGGGACAGATGCGCTTTGTGGTGCAGTACCTGCTGCCGCTGGTCATCCTCGCCGCGCTCTTCGGGCTGGTGTTCCTGGTCACCTCGGGGCGCGGCGGCGCCGCCGAGTTCGCCGCCTTCTCCAAGGTCGGCGGCGGCCGCACCCGGCAGGGCGAGCAGCGCATCACCTTCGCCGACGTCGCCGCCGCCGGCGAGGCGGTCCAGGAGCTGCGCGAGATCGTCGACTACCTGCGCAGCCCGATGGTCTTCGCCCTGATGGGCGCGCGGCCGCCCAAGGGCGTGCTGCTGGTGGGCCCGCCCGGCACCGGCAAGACGCTGCTGGCCCGCGCCGTCGCCGGCGAGGCCGGCGTGCCCTTCTTCTCGCTCTCCGGCTCGGAGTTCGTCGAGTCCCTGGTCGGCGTCGGCGCCGCGCGCGTGCGCGACCTGTTCCGCAAGGTGCGCGCCGCGGCGCCCGCCATCCTGTTCATCGACGAGCTCGACGCCGCCGGCCGCCAGCGCGGCGCCGGCATGGGCCAGGGCAACGACGAGCGCGAGCAGACGCTCAACCAGCTCCTGGTCGAGATGGACGGCTTCTCCGCCGCCGCCGGGGTCACCGTGCTCGGCGCCACCAACCGTCCCGACATCCTCGACCCCGCGCTGCTGCGCCCCGGCCGCTTCGACCGCCAGGTGGTCATCGACGCGCCCGACGTGCACGGACGCGCCGAGATCCTGGAGCTGCACGCGCGCGGACGCCCCATCGCCCCCGGCGCCGACTTCGCCCGCATCGCCCGGCAGACGCCGGGGTTCACCGGCGCCGAGCTGGCCAACGTGCTCAACGAGGCCGCGGTGGTCGCAGTTCGTGCCAAGCACGACTACATCGACATGGCCGACCTGGAGGAGGCGGTGGACCGCGTCGTCGCCGGCCCGCAGCGGCGCAGCCACGTGCTCACCGACGCCGAGCGGCGCCTGGTCGCCTGCCACGAGGCGGGGCACGCCATCGTCGCCGCCGCGGTGGGCATGCACGCCGGCGTGCAGAAGCTGAGCATCGTCGCCCGCGGCCGCCAGCTCGGCCACACCACCACCTACGAGCTGTCCGACCGCGTGGTGCTGGGTGAGGCCGACCTGGTGCGCCAGGTCACCACCCTGATGGGCGGGCTGGCCGCCGAGGAGCTGATGCTCGGCGAGATCAGCACCGGCAACGAGCGCGACCTGCGCACCGCCACCGACATCGCCCGGGCCATGGTGGCCACCTACGGCATGGGCGAGACCCTGGGCCGCGTCGCCGTGGCCCAGAAGTCGGGCGAGGTCTTCCTCGGCCGCGACTTCACGCGCATGCAGGAGGTCTCGCCGGCGACCCTGGAGGCCGTCGACGGCGAGGTCCGGGCCATCCTCGACCGCGCCGAGCATGCCGCCCTCGACGTGCTGCGCCGCAACGCCACCCTGCTGGAGAGCCTGACCACCACCCTGCTCGACGAGGAGACGCTGTCCGGGCCCTCGCTGCAGCAGGTGCTCAACTTGGTGACACCCCTGGCTGAAACCGCCGCGACCGTCAGCGAGCGGTGACCGGCCGCCCCGACCAGCCGTACAGCGCCGCCGCCTCGAGCTGGGCCACCAGCGCCTCGACGTCGCGCCCGTCGCAGGCCTCGGCGATGGTGGGCACGATGGAGACCAGCTCGCAGCAGGCCATCGCCTGCTGCGCCGCCGGCTCGTCGCAGCGGGCGCAGTCGCCGGCGAGCACCGCGGCGCGCAGGAAGTACCGGCCGCGGCTCAGCGCGCCGAGGATGCGCTCCTCGTGCAGGCGGGTGCAGGTGCCGCGCACCACCACGCGGCAGAGGCTGCGCGACCCGTCGGGGGCGCCGCAGAGGTAGACGAAGGCGGTGTTCGGGGCGCGGGGCGGGATCACGCCCGCGCGACCCGCGAACTCCGGGATCGGTGCGGTCCAGTCGGCGCGCAGTGTGGTGTCGGTCACCCGGCGAAGTCTGCCCGGGGCCCGGCGAAGATGTGGTCGTGGAGCGCTTAAGGTCTGGACGAGCTACGGCCTGCGCGCGTGGTCGCCGCGCGCGTCGCGGCGGTGCGGGTGGTGCGGGTGCGCGTCGTGCCGGTGCGGGCTGTACCGGTGCGCGTCGTGCCGGTGCGCCGTGCGGTGGCACTCGTCGCCGCGGTCCGAGTCCGGCGCGCCGCGGGGGCCGCAGAGGCGGTCGCCGCCGGCGCGCGCCCGTCGCCCGGCGCCGACTCGGCATGGGCCAGCGCCGCGGCCGCCTCACGCAGGGCGACGGCGAGACGTTCGGAGTGGGCGCGCGCGGTCTCGGCGATGTGGGTCACGCGGGCGTGGGCTCGCTCCGCGGCGGCCACCGCCTTGCGCAGCGCCTTGACGTCCGCCTTGCGCGCCTGCGTGGCCTTCCTGGCCGCCTTGGCGGCCTTCTTCGCCGCCGCGGCCGCTTCGTCGACCACGACGGTGCCGGAGTTCTTGCCAGCCATGATGGTTCTCCTCGGTGATGACAGGTGGTGGTGGGCGTCAGTCCAGCGGCTGCGGCTCGATGAGCAGGCTGCGGTGGAAGACGCGGCGGAATCGCGAGGCGAGCTCGGTGGGGCTCCACTCGTAGGCCAGGGGCACGGTGAGCACGGTGGTGGCGCGCTTGTCGCGCCGGGCCACGTGCATCGGCGTCGAGGGACCCAGCCGCCGCTCCAGCTCGTCGGCCAGGGCCAGGATGATGGCCGCCTCCTCGACGTCCTGCCAGTCCGCCTGCGACAGCAGCCCGGCGTACGCCGAGTGCGTCACCCGTTCGCGGCCGGCGCGGG
>Ga0070714_100003899_pt1 | contig 11211 bp, 6 predicted proteins | sample LARL83metaG_FD_65450 | JGI IMG/M metagenome (GOLD analysis project Ga0070714, IMG submission 65450) | Corn, switchgrass and miscanthus rhizosphere microbial communities from Kellogg Biological Station, Michigan, USA - LAR L8-3 metaG | ecosystem: Host-associated > Plants > Roots > Rhizosphere ... | reverse complement strand
GCGCTGATCCTCTTCGAGCTGGCCTCGCTGATCGCGGCAGTTCTGGACAACAGTGGCGCATACGACGTGGCCGTGGGGGTGGGGTACCTGCGCTACGCGGCGCTGGCCTGGTACGTGATCCTGCTCACGCTTGCGGCGCGGGGCATCTACGAGCTGCCCACCATCGGGGCGCTGACCGCGGCGCTGCTGCCCTATGCGGCGATGACCAGCGTGCTGCTCATGGTGCTGGTGGTGCTGAGCGTCGTCTACGGCACCGGGGCGCACTGAGCGGCTAGCTGCCGGGTTCGTCGCTCGGCGGGGGCTGGTTGCGGCGGACCCAGGGCGGGGGGCGGCGGCGGCGGGCGCGCTGAGGGTCGTGCGGCTGCGGGGGCTCGGCGTCCTCGGGCGGCCGCGGGCGGGGTGGGCGCTGGGCCTGCGGGGGCGCGGCGGGCGGAGGCGGCGGTGCCTCGGGGGCTGCGGCGGGAGGCGGCGTGGGACGGCGGACGACCCCGCCGGGCATCCGGCGGCGCGGCGGCTCGGCAGACGGTTGGGGCTGCGGCGGTGCCTCCGCGGGAGTGGGCGGCGGCGCTGGGGACGCGGCGCGCCTGCGACCGGAGACGCCGGGGACGCGATGCGGTGCGGGCGGCGGCGCTTCGGCGGCCGGGGGCGGCGGCGGTGCGGCCGGGCGGCGGCGGCCGGACATGCCGGGGAGGCGGGGCGCGGAAGGCACGCCCCCGGGCGCGGCCTCGCGCGCAGCCTCGGCTGCCAGCGCCTCGGCCGGCGGCTCCCAGACCTCCTCCTCGTCGTCGCTCTCCACGCGCTCCGACGGGGTGTCCGGCGCTCGCCGCCCCCAGGGCCGCTGCTCCAGGCGCGGCTCCTCCTCGGCCAGCTCGTCGTCGCTCTCCACCCGATCGGACGGCGTCTCCGCCGAGGCCCGGCGCCGCGCCTCGGCGCGCTCGGCGTCGCGGACGCGCTTGGCGGCGCGGTTGCTCAGCTCGCCCTCGCGGCGCTCGCGGGGCAGGTCCTCGCGGCGCTGGAAGCCGCGGGAGGGTGCGGGCAGGGGCACGGGGTGGCTGCGCTCCAGGGCCACGGCCATGGGCAGCATGACCAGGAAGACGGCGCCCACGGCGAGGCCGAGGTCGATGAGCACGGCGAGCCCGAAGTCGGCGATCAGCGGCATGCCGCCGGGGAGCGGGCCGCTCACCGCCAGGACAGCGAAGCCCGCGCCCAGGGTCACCGCTGACACCGCGATGGCCCGCCCCACGCCGCGCAGCGCGGCACCGGCGGCGAGCTCGGGGTCGAGGCCGCGGGCCCGCTCCTCGTAGAAGCGCTGCAGCAGGACGACGCCGAACTCGGTGCCCAGGGCGATGACCAGCGCGCCGAGCACGACGGTCAGCGGGTTGAGCGTCCCCAGGGTGCTGGCGGCGCCGCCGGGGAGGCGGCCGAAGGCGAGGATGACCAGCGTCGACCAGCCCGCCGCCACCGCCGCGGGCAGCACCGGCAGGAGGGCGCGGCGCGGCTCGCGGAAGATGCCGAGCAGGACCAGGGCCACCACCGCCAGGGGGACGAGGTTGAAGAGCAGGATGCGGCTGCTCAGGTTGTCGTAGGCCTGGGCGGCCAGGGCAGTGAGGCCGGTGGGCTGGACGGTGACGCCCTTGGGCTTGTCCGGCGAGCCGTTCATCTCGCTGACGAGCTGGTCGATGAGCCTGGCGTCGGACTGCACCGAGGTCAGGGTCACGCCCAGGGCGATGCGCGCGGTCTTCGGCGAGATCGGCGTCGGGTCGGGACCGAGGAAGACGTTGCGGTACAGGTCGCGCACCGGGCAGGGCTGGGTGGAGAGCGGGATCGGGCCGACCAGGTTGCGGGCCAGCTCGGGCAGCAGGCGCAGGCTGCAGACGAAGGCCGACTGCAGCGTGCCGCTGGACGACGGGCTGGTCACCGACGGCGTCGGCGCGGGGGTCGCCGGGGCGCTGCCCGACGGTGAGGGCGCCGCCGAGGCCGGGCCTGACGGAGCCGCCGACGGCGCCGCGGTCGGCGACGTCGCCTGGGCGACGGCGTTGCCCACCCGGACGATGTCGCCGTCGACGCGCGGGCCGGGGGTGGCCGGGGCCGCAGGCCGCAGCGCCGAGGGCGAGGGCGATCCCGCGGGCGACGCGGACGGACTGGCCCCCGGCGAGGGCGAGGCCGAGGGAGACGGCGAGGGCGACGGCGATCCGCCGCCGGACGGCGCCGGCGCGTTGCAGCCCTGCGTCGCCGTGTTGTTGGTCCCGGTGAAGACGTCGCCGATCGTCTCCTCCAGGGCGACCTGCTCGGCGTGGTTGCAGATCGCCGCCCGGCCCACCTCGCCCATCCACGACACCGCGTCGGGCACCGCCGTCGCCGGGCTGGTGCCGACCAGGTCGCCGGTCACGGCGAAGTCGAGCTCGTTGTCGTAGCCGAGCTCGGCGCGCACCTGGTTGATGTCGGTCAGCTCGGTGAGCGACGGGGCGAGGAGCTGCTCGACGCCGGTCTCGATGGGGACGCGCGGCATCAGCGCCCAGCCCAGCAGGCCCAGCACCACCGCCGGCACCAGCACGGCGCGCCAGCGCGTGGCCAGCGCCCCGGTGCGCTCGGCGGGGGGCGGCTCGACCTCCGCCGCCGTGGCCGCCGGGGCCAGCCGGCCGGCCCGCTCCAATCTCCGCTCCCGCCACGCCGCCGCGGGCAGGGCGAGGAACACCGCCGCCAGCCAGGACAGCACCACGCCGGCGCAGAGCACGAGGGCGAACTCGGCGACCAGCGGCACCGCCGCCAGCGGGCCGAGGTCGATGCCGGTGAGCACGGCGAGCGCGGCGACGCCGGCCAGCGTGGCCGTCCCCGCGACCAGCGTCGCCGGGCCGGTATTGGCCAGGGTCATCCGCAACGCGGCCTCCAGGCCGAGGCCGCGGCCACGCTCCTCGTTGAAGCGGGCCAGGAGCTGCACCGCGTAGTCGACGCCGAGGCCGACGAGCACGGGCACGCCGGCCAGCACCGCGGGGCTGACGGGCAGCCCGACGAGCAGCGCGCCGCCGACGGTGACCAGCGTCGCCCCCGCCGCCGCCACCAGCGGCCACATCCGCCCCCGCGCCCGGAAGGAGCCGAGCAGGAGTAGCAGCATGACCAGGAAGGCGATGGGGAACAGCGCCAGCAGCAGGTGGGTCATGGTTGTGGCCACTCCCTGCACCAACAGGGGCGCCCCGGCGATGGTGTAGCTGAGCGGCGCGTCCTTGAAGCGCTGCAGGCAGGCGCTCGACGACTGCTGCGTCGACTGGTCGGGCGTGCCGCACTCGGTGGGGTCGAAGGCGCCCAGCGACTTGACCACCGCGCTCTGGTCGTTGGGCCGCCCCTTCTGCAGCTCGCCGCGGATCTTGGCCAGCAGCCCGTTGACCTGGTCGGCGTGGCCGACCACGCTGGGCTTGAGCCGCACCGTCACCACCGCGTAGGACGGCCCGCCGCCGGCCGGCTTGGGCAGCACCGCAGCCCACTGCGGCTTGGGCGTGCAGAACTGGTGGCTGGTGGCCGGCGGGCAGTTGGGCAGGTCGAGGAGCAGGCGCTCCAGGAACACCTGGCAGGTGGCGGTGATCTTGAGGACGCTGGCGATGTCGTCGTCACAGTCGCCGAAGCCCGCGGTGAGACGGTTGAAGAGCTGCTGCGCCGCGGCGCTGTCGGGCTTGCCGGTGGGGCCGGCGAGGTACTGGGCGAAGAGCGGCGGCGGCTGCGTCTGCGAGGCGGCGGCCTCGGCGGCCTGCTCGCGGCCGCGCAGCACGGGATCGCCCTGGTGCTGGTCGAGGTGCTGGTCGTAGGCGTTGCGCGCCGCGTCGGCGTCCTGGGTGGCCTTGACCACGTCGGCGGCCATGGCCACCTGCGCCGCCTGGAAGGCGTTCGACTCCACCGAGCTCAGCGTGTTGGGGTCCTGCTGGCCGTTCTGCACCGCGCTGGCCAGCGCCGTCTCGGCGACGAAGTAGGGGTACTCGTCGCGGACGCGGGTCACCTCCCCCGCCGCGGCGTGCTGGGCGCTGCCCGCGATGGTGCCGGGGCCGAGCACGGTAGCGACGCGCGAGTCGGCGGCGATGTCGGATTCCAGGGCGCCGAGGCGGAGCAGGTTGCGCTCCAGGTACAGCGCCGTCGGGTTCTGCGCCGCCATGACGATGACGATGGGGTCGGCGCCGAAGTCGGCGGCGAACCTGTCGTAGACCTGCTGCGCCTGCGAGGACTGACCGACCAGCAGGTCAGGACCGGCGTCGGTGGCGAAGCGGGCGAAGCCCGCGCCGGCGACGAGGCAGACCAGCACCGCCACCAGGGCGATGCGTCCCGGCCGGCGCGCCATGGGCCGGGCCAGACGGACGGGGTGCAGCCGCCGCAGGCGGCTCAGCACGTCGCCGGCGACGCGTCAGGAAGTGACCGCCGGAGTGCGACCACGATGACTGTGTCCTCCGTTGCGTCCAACCCCGGTGTGCCGTGAGGCGGGACGGCCGGTGAGCGTCAGAAGCCTATCAGAGCTCCGAACGAGACCAGGTCGCCGGCGTTGGCGGTGCTGCTGTTCAGGTCCGCCGTGGTCGGCGCACCGCCGATCTGGATGGAGAAGGCGCCGGGCGAGGGCGGCGCGTTGCTCGGCGAGTTGTTGTTGCCCAGGTTCTGCACCCGGATGTAGTGGAAGTGGCCGTCGAGCGAGCAGAACTCGAGGTTGCCCTGCGAGTTGGTCGACCAGCTGTCCGGAGTGCAGTTGCCGTCGTAGCTGGAGACTGCCGAGCGCGGGTTCTCGATGGCCGCGGCGAGGTTCACGGTGCTGACGCTGTCGGGCACCAGCAGGTTCTTGGCCGTCACGTCGGCGTCGCTGCCGCTCAGCGCGCCCGAGAAGCGGGCCAGGAAGTCGTTGAACTGGGTGAGCTGGTCGATGACGCCGGGCGCCTGCTCCAGGGTGGCCCGGATGTTGCCCGCCTCGCCGCTGAGCGCGGCGTCGAGGTTGGCGAGCGTGGTGTTGGCGTGCTGCAGCAGGTCACCGAGCTGCGCCGAGGTGTCGGCGAAGGCCTTGAGGCTGACGTTGGAGGCCTCGACCAGCTTGTCCAGCGGCGTCTGGGCGAAGGAGTTGTTGAAGGCCTCGTCCTGGACCAGCATGTCGCTGAGGTTGTTGCCCACGCTGTCCAGCTTGGTCAGCGGATCGACCAGGGTCTGGCTCAGCGTGTTGCCCGCGGCGACCAGCGAGTTGAAGTCGCTGCCGCGGCCGGCCGACGCCTTGCCGAACTCGACGATGGCGGTGGTGAGCTGGTGCTGCTCGTTGGCCTGCAGCTCCTGGAGGATCTGGTCGAGGTCGACCGGGAGCACCTCCTGCGAGGACGGGATGGTGTCGCCACCGTGCAGCAGCGGCGCGCTCTGCGTCCCCGGGGTCAGCTCGATGTACTTGGGGCCGAAGAGCCCGTGAGGCCGGAGCTGGACCTTGGCGTCCTGGTGGATGTCGGCGTACTGGCCCTGGAGGTTCATGGTGACCACCGCCTGGTTGCCCTGCAGGTCCACCGACTGCACCTCGCCGACCTTGACCCCGGCGATCTCCACCGACGCCTTGGGCGCCAGCGCGTCGGCGGTGGTCATCACCGCCTTGACGGTGACGATGTTGTTCCACGGCAGCGAGATGTTGGGGCCGCCGGGGATGCCGCTGATCACGATGCCGGTGATGATCAGGAGCATCGCCCCCATCACGCCCAGGCCCACGTAGAACGGGTTGAAGCGCGGCTGACGGTTCATCACGCGCCCCCCCATGCGCCGTAGTCGGCCAGCCACAGGTCGGTGCTGTAGCTCAGCAGGTTGATGCCGCCCGGGTTGAGGCTGGGCGTGGGCAGGATGCCGCCGCCGTCAGTGCCGGAGCCGTTGCTGCCACCGAGGGGCAGTCCGGGAAGGGTCGGCGTGGGCAGCGGGAGCGGCAGGGGCAGCGGCGGCGGGGTGGGCAGCGGCGAACCGCCCTTGGGTCCCGTCGAGCTGCTGCCCGATCCGCCCGGCGCGGCCACCGCGGGGGCGAGCCCGGTGAAGTCCACGCTGGTCACGTTCTGGCGCAGCCACTGGCCCCAGTTGTCGCCCTGCGAGGCCGCGTCGCCGATCCCGTAGATCAGGTCGATGGCCGACTGGATCGGCGTCTTGCCGCCGAAGAGCGGCACGTCGTCGAACGCCTTCGACTGCGGGATCAGCACCGAGAAGGTGTTGTTGACCCGGCCGGCCAGCGAGTCGAGCTTGCCCAGGCCGGCGGCGAACTCCTGCGCGCCTCCGTTGCCGAGCACGGCGTCGGTCGTCTGGTTCCAGGCGTCGGCGTTGCGGATGAAGCCGCGCAGCGCGTCGGTGTTCTTGGCCAGCGCCCCGGTCACCGAGTTGAGGTTGTCGATGACGCCGGCGAAGTCGTTGCGGCTGGCGTTGAGCTGGTCGGCGGTGGTGCCGAGGTTGACCAGGATGTTGTTCAGCTCGGGGTCGCGGTTGACCAGCTCGCCGGTCGGCGTGACCGAGTGCTGCGACAGGTCGCTCAGCGACGGCAGAAGCTGCTGCAGGGTGCCCTCCTGCCCGTTCACCGCGGCGCCGACCGTCTTGATGATGTCGGTGAGCGCCTTGCGGGTCGGCTGGTCGAAGGTGCTGAGGATCTGGTCGAAGTCGACCACCGGCTTGGTGCGGGTCAGGTCGATGGTCGAGTTGTCGCCGAGGTGGTCCTTCTTGTCGCTGCCCGGCTGCAGCTCGACGTACTTCTGGCCGAGCAGGGTGGCCAGGCGGATCGACGCCGTGGTGTCCGCGGGCAGCGGCCACTCGCTGTCGTCGACGTGGAAGGTGACCGTCGAGTAGTCCCCGTTGGACTGCACCCCGGTGACCTGGCCGACGAGGCGGCCGGCGATGCGCACGTCGCTGCTCACCCCGATGCCGTCGGCGTCGGTGACCTTCATGCTCACCGTGTGCGTCGACGACCACGGCGCGGCGAAGTCGACGTTGATCTTGGCCATGACGGTGACGATCACGGCGATGACCACGCCGGCGATGAGGCCGGCGACGATCGGGCTGATGCGGCGGCCGCGCTCACTCACTGGAACAGCCCTCCGAAGAGCTGGACCACCGAGTTCTGCTGCTGCTGCGCTCCGTTGGCCGCCCCGCTGGACGACCCGGTGCCGATCGAGGTGGACGGCGCGCTGCTCGACTGCGACGTGCCCGCATCCGGTGCGGGGAGCGTCTGCATCGGGCTGCACCCGCCGGTGTTGTTGGGGCCGCCGTCGGCCTTGTTCCACTGCTGGCCGCCGCATGCCACCGCGAACCGCTGGTTGCCCACGTAGAGCGTGGCGTCGATGCGGCTGTTGATCACCGTGGGGCCGCCCGGCGAACCCGACTGCAGCCCGGTTGCGCTCAGGAAGTAGTTGAGCAGCACGTCGAGGCTGGGGATGTGCGGGTTGATGTAGGACAGCACCGGATTGGTCATGTTGGCCAGGTTGGCCGACGAGTCGAGGCTGGACGGGCCCTTCTGGAAGATCGCCTTCAGGTTGTCGGTCTCACCGTTCAGGGCCTGGTCGAGCGACGAGAGCGTGCCCGCGGCGTGCACCAGGGTGCCCTGCACCGCCGTGGCGTTGGCGGCGATGGTGTGCAGGAAGGTGTTGCCGTTCTCGATCAGGCCGCGCAGGTTGCCGTCCTCGCTGGCCAGCTCCTGGGTGATGGTGTCGAACTCGCCGTTGAGCCTGTCCAGCTCCGGGGAGCGCTGCGCCAGCACCGAGGTCAGCGGGCTGAGGTCGGCGGTGAGCGGGTTGGCGTGCTGCAGCAGCGCGTTGGTGTTGGCCGCGCCGCTGCCGCCGAAGGCCACCACACCCTCCTGGATCTGGGTGCGGATGGACTCGCGGACGTCGCTGTTGAAGAGGTTGCTGAAGGCGTCGAGCTGGATCGGGCTGGTCGTCTCGCTGGTGGTGAAGACGTGGCCACCGTCGAGCGCGGGGTTGTTCGCCGGGCCGGGGTTGAGCGACACGTAGACGTTGCTGAGCACGCCCTTGGGACGCACGTCGAAGGTCGTGCCCTTGTGCAGCGGCCAGTGGGCGTCGTCGATGTCCAGCGTGACGATGGCCACCTGGTGGCCGTTGTCGTCGCTGCTGATCTGCACCGAGTCGACGGTGCCGCCGGTCTGCAGTCCCGCCACCCGGATCTCGTTGCCCGAAACGAGGCCATCGGCGTCGGTGAACTGGGCGATCACGGTGTGGCTGCCACCGCCGCCCAGGAAGGCGAACCCGGCTGCTGCGGCCGCGCCCAGGGCGAGCAGCATCAGGGTGCGCGAGGAGAGCAGCACGGCGGTGATCCGTCCCTTGTTGCTGCTCATGACGTGTACTCCGCGAGCCACGCCATCTCCGTTGCCGAGGGGCCGGTGAGCGTGGGCATGTCAGCGGGCTTGTTGGCCGAGGACGACGACGATCCGGTCACCGGCGAGCTGCACTTCGAGCTGATGGTGCTGATGATTCCGTTGATCGTCGAGGGATCCGGGATGATCGTGCCCAGCAGGTTGCTGACCATGCTGGTGGCCTCGTTGCAGTGGAAGGACAGGACGATGTTCTGCGCGGAGTGGGTGCAGGACGGGTCGGCGGTCTGCACCTGCTGCGCCGAGCAGCTCGAGTCCTTCCAGCGCGGCGTCGGGTTGCTGAACATCGAGTCCCAGAAGGTGGTCACCGCGGGACCGGCGCCGCAGTTCTTGTTGGCCGGCTGGGTGTCGCAGGGCGTCCCGCTGGTCACGGTGAGCTGGTCGTTCGGGTAGTTGATGTTGCCCAGCAGGGTGCCGGTGAAGACCTCGGCCACGCCGCACGGCTTGTTGCCGCAGGCGGCCTGCGGGTCGATGATCAGCGAGAACATCTGGTTCAGCTTGTCGAAGGTCGGCGCCAGCTTCTGCAGCGCCGAGCGCTGCGCGTCGACGGTCGGGGCCATGGCCGTGTTGAACTCGTTGGCGACGTCGGAGTAGCCCTTGAGCGTGGCGATCAGCGCGTCGTCGCGCTGGGCGATGGCGCCGAGGGCGGCGTTGCCGTTGGCCAGCAGGCCGGCGAGCTGCTGGTGCTCGTCCGCGAGGGTCTGCATCAGCGTGTTGAAGTTGACGAAGATGTTGTCGACCTGCGGGTTGTCCTTCTCGTAGACCTTGGCGATGGGGCTGAAGTCCTGGACGATCTGGGTGAGCTGGGGCAGGATCGCCTGCACGTCGCCGGCGCGGTCCTGGGTGGCCGCGTCGAGCTCCTGGAGCACCACCTTCTGCTGCTGGCGCGTCTGGGTGTCGAAGGCGTTGAAGATCTCGTCGTTCTCCACGTCCTTCGAGGTGCGCGCCTGGGGCAGGTAGCCGTCGGGCGGGATCGCCTGGCCGCTGTCGCGGTTGCCCACGGTGAGGTCGACGTACTTCTCGCCGAGCAGCGTCTTGGGACGCACCGTCGCGAATCCGTTGCTGTAGACCGGCACCGCGTTGGGGCTGGAGATCTGCAGGGTGACCACCGAGAAGCCCGGGTTGCTGGGGTCGTGCGAGACCGCGGTCACCTTGCCCACCTGCACGCCGGCCACGCGCACGTCCGCCGCCGTGGGCACGCCGTCGGCGTCGGTGAAGACGGCGTGGACGGTGTAGTCGGAGCTGAGCGGGTTGGGCTGGCCGATGTTGACGGCCAGGAACTCCATGCCGACGATGCAGAGCACCGCGAAGAGGGCCACGTAGATGGCGTTGCGGAGGACGCGACCGCGGTTCATCCGCCGCCTCCGTGGAGCACCGCCGCCCAGGTGGCGTTGGGCGCCGCCGGGTTGGCGCTGCTGGTCGTCGCGCCGCTGCAGTCACCGTGGCAGCCGACGCCGTAGACCGACCACAGGTGCTGCGGGTTGCCCCGGTCGTCCGTGGCCGTGGCGTCCTTGTCGGCGAACGACGTGCCCAGGTTCATGAAGATGGCGTCGATGGCCTTGAGCACCGCGGTGCTGGTCAGACCCTTCCCGTTGTTCGCCGTCGGGCTGAGGATCTGGTTGGTCTGGCCCAGGAAGCTGCTCAGTGCCGTCAACGTCCCCGGCAGGTTGTCGAAGAGCGCCCGGATGTTGGGGACCTCGCCACTGACCAGGGTGTCGAGGTGCTGCAGCAGCGTGTCGGCCTGGGTGATGGTGCCCTTGATCGCCTGCTCCTGGGCGGCCTCCTGGGCCATCACCTGGGCCCAGGTCCCGAACTCTTGTCGCACCGTGTCCCGTTGCTGGGCGAGCATGTCGTAGAACCGTTGCAGCTCCAGCACGATGTCCTCGAGCTGGCCCTGCCGGACCTTGAGCTCCACAGCCGGCCCGTTGAGCGAGGTGAGCAGGTTGTTGACGATGTGCGCCTGGTCGTTGAGGTTGCTGCCGTTGCTGGCCAGCGCGTCGCCGGCTCCGTCGATGAGGAGCTGGAGGCGCTGGCGGCTCTGCGGGTCGAGGACGGCGAGCACCTCGTCGATCTGCACCGGGGTGAGGGTGCGGTTGACCGGGATGTTGCCGCCGTCGGGCATGGTGCCGCTGGACGGCGTGCCCCGGCTGATCTCGACGTAGGTCTCGCCGAGCAGGTTCTTGATCCGCACCATCGCCGTCGAGTCGTTGTAGATCGGCAGCCCGCTGGAGTTCTCCACGATCATGTCGACCTTGGCCTGGCCGCCCACCGCCGAGACGGTGTCGATGCGACCGATCTTGGTGCCGTTCATGAACACCTCGTTGTTGGCGAGGATGCCCGCGGCATCGCGGAAGGTCGCGGTCACGCGGTAGGGGTGCGACCAGGGCAGGGTGACGCCCATCTGCAGCACGATGAAGCCGAGCGCCGTGATGCAGATGCCCACGTAGGCCAGGTAGATCGGCAGGTTCCAACGGCTGCGCATCGCCTAGATCCCCAGGAACCCGGCCAGGGTGGCCATGTCGTCGCCGCCGCCGCCGGTGTACGGCACCGCCAGCGATGCCGCCGTCGCGTTGGGCTTGCCGACGCAGGTGTTGCTGGTCGGCCCCTGGCTGCCGCCGCTCTGGTTGAAGCCGGCCGGCGTGCCCAGGCAGACGCGGAAGATCGGGTACACCGCCGTGGGGTTGGTCGCCGAGCCCACCCACTCCTGCGCGCCGCCCGTGGTGAACGGGCCGCCCAGGATCGAGTGGGCCAGCATGTCGACCTGGCAGCCCTGGTACCCGCAGCTCAGCGCCGAATCCCCGATCGAGCTCGAAGCCAGGGTGTCCTTCGCCGCCGAGGCCAGCAGGTTCGACTCCTCGTGCACGTTG
>Ga0070714_100003897_pt1 | contig 11213 bp, 7 predicted proteins | sample LARL83metaG_FD_65450 | JGI IMG/M metagenome (GOLD analysis project Ga0070714, IMG submission 65450) | Corn, switchgrass and miscanthus rhizosphere microbial communities from Kellogg Biological Station, Michigan, USA - LAR L8-3 metaG | ecosystem: Host-associated > Plants > Roots > Rhizosphere ... | reverse complement strand
CAATTGCGACCTGGAACGGAGGACCCGCCTACGAGCCCCACTGGTATCCGGTCGCTCTTGTTGTGCTGGCGCTTCCCCAATCCTGGCTTGGAGGCTGGATCCGGTTGCGCCAAATTGACGGAGAGCCAGTGCTTTCCCGTTAGGGGTGTCTGCTGATTCGAACCTGCTCTGACGCATCTGACGTCGCCAGATGCGAATGCCCCATTTGGCGAAAAAAGACCTTTGACATGGATATTTTGGGCGGAATAGCATCGCATTTCCCCGGGCCCTTCAAGAAGGAGGTCTCTATGGCAACTGCGACTACTGCTCCTGCATTTGATCCCGCAAAACTCGATGCCTTCATGGGGAAGGCTGTAACCGACCTGGGCGCCGCGCTCCATGCTGCGCTCATCGTGATTGGCGACAAACTGGGGCTGTACAAGGCAATGGCCGGCGCAGGCCCGATGACTTCAGGCGAACTGGCCGCCAAAACCAAAACCTCGGAACGCTACGTCCGCGAATGGCTTAATGCCAACGCCGCCAGCGGATACGTCACGTATGACGCGGCCGCGAAGACCTATGAGCTTCCCGCCGAGCAGGCCGTCGCTCTTACTGCGATCGATCTGCCAGGCGCGTTCCATATTGTTTCGGCGTGCTTCAAAGATGAGCCGAAGATCACACAGGCATTTCGCACCGGCGAGGGAGTCGGCTGGCATGAGCATGACGCCAACCTGTTCTTCGGTACGGAGCGATTTTTCCGTCCGAACTACGAGCAGAATTTGCTGAGTTCCTGGCTGCCGGCGCTCGATGGGATGATGGACAAGCTGGCAAAGGGTGCGGCGGTTGCCGACGTCGGTTGCGGTCACGGCGCATCCACGATTCTGATGGCGAGGGCATTTCCGAAGTCGCGGTTCAGTGGCTTTGACTACCACAGCGGATCGATCGAATATGCGCGGCACGTTGCCGGACGCGACGGGCTGCTCGACCAGATCAGCTTTGAGGTTGCGAGCGCCAAAAGCTATCCTGCCAACGGGGGATACGATCTGGTGACTTTCTTCGATTGCCTGCACGACATGGGCGATCCGACCGGCGCGGCGAAGCATGTGCTCGCAACACTGAAGCCCGAGGGGACCTGGATGGTTGTCGAGCCGTTCGCGCATGATACGCCGGAGCAGAATCACAATCCGGTGGGCCGGATTTTCTATTCCGCTTCGACGATGCTCTGCACTCCTGCTTCGCTGGCGCAGGAGGTGGGAGCGGCACTTGGCGCGCAGGCCGGCGAGGATCGGATTCGCGACGTGGTCATGACGGCGGGATTCACCCGCTTCCGGAGAGCAGCACAGACTCCGTTCAACCTGGTGTACGAAGTGCGGCCTTAACGCTGAAGCGCTTATTATCCTCGCGCAGGCGAGGCGCCGCAGAAAATGATGGCCCGGATCACTGTTGTCCGGGCCATCTTGTCTGGCTTTCGATTCCCTCCCAAGCAGAGCTGGGGGGCATCCACTCGTTTGGAATGGTCAGGGTACGAAAAGCTTGAGGCGCACGTGCCATTTTGTGCTCTGGCCGGGCTTCAGCGTGACCATGCCCGTGTCCATGTTGCCCCAGACCTTGCTGAAGGGATCGGCGAAGTTGAATTGGTGCTCGATGGCAACGAAGTTCTTGGCTGGCGGCGCATAGGCCTGGATCGTCTTGATCTCAGGCGAGAGGCCCTGAATGCGGACTCCATAATTTGCGGCTGCGTCGAGGATGTTGACTGTTGCAGATCCATCTTTCCAATCGAGGTTGCTCCAGTTGTCGTCGTAGAAATTCTTGTAGAGCGGTTGACCTTTGCGAAGGTCGTATTGTCCGGTAACGGGAACAAGCTGCCCGGTCGGGAAGACGTTGTCGTAGTTGTCCACCCTGGCCAGCATCGATGCGGGAATCTGGAGACGGACCTGGGTGCGGTCGCCTGACGGGAAGTTGAAATAAGGATGCCAACCGATGGAGACGGGCTCTGCCTGGGTCCCCACATTTTTCGCGGTAACCGTTGCATCGACGGCGTCAGCCGTGAGACTGATCGTGATCACGAGGTCGCTCTTGGAGAACCAGTGGCCGCCGAGGTCGCCTGCATGGATGGTGCCCGAGACTTCTTTGCCACCAGGGATGGCTTTCTCCTTCACGTCATCGGTCTTCGCTTTCAGGATCAGTCCGTGCATCGCATGGCGCTCGGCGCCGGCTTCTTTGCCAACATTGTTGGCCGGGAGGGTGATGGTGTGACCCTGCCATGAGGTGGTCAGGGTCTTGCCGTCTGCGGATAGCGTGCCTCGAATACGGTTGGGGTAAGGGAAGAGAAATGCGGACCCGAGTCGATACCCGAGGTCGCCATTCGGGGTGTCCTGCTCATCGAGCATCTTCTTGGCTTCGGCCAAGTCAGGTGAAGCGAGCACGTCGATGTTGCCCTTGCCGGGGAAGTTCGCGGTGATCTGAAGGAGTTCCATGCCGCGGCCTGGCAGGACAGTGACGCTGGTGAACTCGGGCTTGGTCTTGCTGGTCGCGGTACGCGTAAGCGTAACGATCTTCTGTCCGCCGATCTCGGTGACGGTCTGAGCTTGAGTATTCATGACTCCACAGCATGCCATAACGGCGGGAAAAACAACGGGAAGAACACGGGTGCAAAGAAGCTTCATGGCGATCCATCCCCAAAAGTTCAACATTTTCCCGAAAATCAGTTTGCGGCGGGCATTTCTCGGCCCGGGAAAGCGTATTCCGGAAACCGCCTCATTCTACGACATCGCCCCGCCCCAGGATCAGCAAATGAAATGACAAACAGATGACAACCCTAACCCCTTCATTCGAGCCATAGTTGTTAGAGGAATCATTCACGGCGGCTGACTCAGGTGTGTAACTTGGTTCCGAGGCGCGATGCTTCGTGAGCTGTGGAAGTGCTTCAAAGCGCAGATTTTCGTCCGACTCAAGTAACCATTCCGATTGAGAAATAGTGGTATTGCGGGATCGGGGATAAGGAATACAATTCGAGCCAATCAGCGGTTCCTCAGGTTCGGGTCAGAGCATGCCGGCGAAAGATCCCGCTGCTCAGGTTTATAACTCCAACGATTCGCCTCTTCGGGTGTCCCCCGAGAAAGGTCCCGGTTAGGATATGCGTCCCCTGTGTAAGCTGGCTTTTTTCTTTCCTGCCTTGACATTGTTTGCCGGAGCAACGGCGCCGGCGCAACACCCGGCGTCAAAGCCTCTCATCGTGGAAAAGGTAGATGAGAACCAATTGGTGGCACTCAAGGGAAACACGCCGCCCCCCGCCATCTCCCGGAACGACATGGGAAGGGTGAGCGCCGGCATGCCGATGACGGACCTGATCCTGGTCCTCCGCCGCAGTCCCGAGACCCAGGCTGCTTTCGACGCATTCGTCCAAAGCCAATATGAGCCGTCATCTCCCAATTTTCACCACTGGCTGTCCCCCGAGCAGGTCGGCGGGAAATTCGGCCCTGCGCTCTCCGATATCGCAACTGTCTCAGCCTGGCTCACAAGCCAAGGACTCTCTGTCGATGGGGTCTCCAAGGATCGGATGACGATTCGCTTCAGCGGCAGCGCCGGCAGGGTGGAGACGGCTTTCCACACCGAACTCCACAATCTCACTGTCAAGGGAGTGCCGCACTTTTCAAACATGACGGACCCGCAGATCCCCATGGCGCTGGCACCAGTGGTCGTCGGGCCCAAGGCGCTGAACAACTTTATCCCCCGCCCGCTTCATCGCCTGGGGAGCAGAGTCACGCTGACCAGGAAGAGTGGATCCGGGCAGCCGGCAGGGGTGCCGGGCGCATCGGCCGTCGGAGTTCGGCCGGATATCGGCTTCTCCTGCGGTTCCAACTGCCAGGTCGAAGACATGACGCCGTTTGATTTTGCGACAATTTACAACCTGACTCCCCTGTGGAGCGCCGGCGTCGACGGAACCGGACAGACCGTCGCGATCGCCGGCAGAAGCGATGTGCGGTCAAGCGACGTCACCAGCTTTCGGACGGCTTTCGGGCTGAGCGGAGGCGCGTTCAATCTGATCCAGAACGGAACCGATCCCGGGTTCTGCACCGCTCCCAATTACACAAGCACCGTCTTCTGCGTGCTCGACGACCAGATCGAGAATGCGCTGGACGTTGAGTGGTCCGGCGCAACCGCGCCCAAGGCGACCATCGACCTGGTGGTGACGAAGCAGACAGCCACCAACGACGCGATCTACGAATCAGCGAACTACATCATTCAGCACAACACCGCGAAGATTATTAACGTAAGCTACGGGAACTGCGAACTCTTCCTGGGGACAAGCGGCAACACTGCATACAACACGTTGTGGCAGACCGCTGCATCCGCGGGAATCTCGGTTTTTGCCGCATCGGGGGACTCCGGGTCACCCGCCTGCGATCAGGGTGGCGACTCCTCGGGCACACCTTATGCAGCTCAATACGGGCTCGCAGTGAGCGGAATCGCATCAACCCCTTACGACACCGCGGTCGGCGGAACCGATCTGGACTGGCTATCTGCGCAATCGACGTATTGGAACACGTCCAACGCCAGCAACGGAACCACCGCCAAGGGATATGTGCCCGAAGTTCCGTGGAACGACACCTGCACGAATCCTCTGATCTTGTCGTATCTGCAGTCCGCGGCCACGTTCCTGCAAAACAATGGGTTCAACGCTCCTAAGCCCACCAACGCGGAATCGGCCTGCAACTTTGTCGTGAACTGGTCGACCACAATCAACGGGCTGGCCGGCGTGGATATTTCGAGCCTGGTGGATACCGTTGGCGCCGGTGGCGGAGCCAGCAATTGCACCACCAACAGCACGACGGATACGACCATCGGAACGTGTTCGGCAAGCGGATACGCCAAGCCGAGCTGGCAAACCGGTATCGCCGGCATTCCGCCCGACGGGAAGCGCGACATCCCCGATGTCTCCTTCTTTGCCGGTAATGGATTTAACGGCAGCGCCTATCTCATCTGCGTTTCGGACTGGGCGACATCCCAAGGGACAACCTGCCTGACCTCCTCCTTCCCGGCTAACGAGCCGGCGGTCGGGGAGATTGGGGGGACCTCCGCCGCAACCCCGGCGATGGCTGGCATTATGGCCCTTATCAACCAGAAGGCCGGCTCGCCGCAGGGCAATCCGAACAGCCAGCTTTATAGTCTTGCTGCGAAGCAGAACTACGGATCCTGCAAAGCTGAAACGGTTACGAACTCGAGCAGTTGTTTCTTCAATGACATTGGCGCCGGTTCCAACGCGACGATGCCGAATACGATCGCGATGCCGTGCGCAGCGGCATCTCCGAATTGCACGGTGAACACAAGTGGCGATTCAGTCGGCGTGCTCAGCGGATTCGCTGCAACCGCCGGCTTTGACAATGCCACCGGCCTCGGTTCGCTTAACGTCGCGAATGTTGTCAACGGTTGGGCGTCGGTGGTGCCCGCGGCCACATTCACGTTGTCTGCTGCTGCTTCTGTTCCGGCCGCAATTTCGGCGGGGGGCATGGCAACTTCGAACATCACTGTAAGCAGCACCGATGGCTATGCCGGCACGGTGACGCTGAGTTGCGCACTGACGTCATCCCCGGCGGGGGCTTTCGAGCTTCCAACGTGCGCAGCTACCTCTGGCCAATCGACCGTGACACTGAGCGCAGGAACCACAACCGGCCAGGGACAGGTAACGGTGAGCACAGCGGCTGCGCCAGCAGGGGCCGTGAGACTCGCGTCAAAACCTGATCACACCGGATGGTTCCGAGCCGCCGGCGGAGCCGCACTGGCTTCGCTGCTGGTCTTCTTCCTTCCGGGCTGGTCGAAGCGGTACCGCAACATCTTCTGCGCGACGTTTGTAGTGCTGGCTGCGAGCTTCTTCGCGGTCGGATGCGGCGGCGGCGGCGGCAGCACCGGCGGTGGAACGCAGAAGACGACACCTACCGTCACCGTTACTCCGGCAAGCTCCAGCATCAAGGAGTCCGACACCCTGGATGTGAACATAACAGTTAAAGGTTCGGGATCGTCGACGCCAACCGGATCGGTCACGCTGACAAGCGGCTCGTACACTTCAACAGCAACAGCGCTTTCGGCCGGCGCGGCGAAGATCACCATTCCGGCGGGAAAGCTGGCCGTGGGAGCCAGCGATACGCTGAGTGTCTCCTACACCGGAGACGCCAATTTCAATGCGGCCTCGGGAACAGGCACCGTGGCGGTCACCAAGGTTGCCACGACATCCGGCAGTTACACTTTCACGGTCACCGGGACGGGGAACGATGCCGCCTCCACTACGGCAACCACCACCTTCACCGTTACCGTGAACTAACCAGCTCCTCTCGTTTGCCACAACGGCCCTCCTTCGCGAGGGCCGTTGTGTATTCGAAGTCTTCACGCATGCCGCGGTCTCGCTTCTGCCCTAAAATCAGAACAGGTGTAACGTCGATGGAAGCGGGCCATTCATGAAATCCTTGCTGCTCGAAACATACGGAAGACTTACGATTGCAGACCTTCCCCGGCCTGAGCCGGGTGACCACGAGGTGCTGGTGCGCGTCGCAGCATGCGGCATCTGCGGCAGCGACGTGCACGGATACGACGGCTCTTCGGGGCGCCGTATTCCTCCGCTCATCATGGGCCATGAGGCATCGGGCGTGATCGTCGCCCTGGGACCGGGCGTGACGGAGTACAAGCCTGGCGATCGCGTAACTTTTGATTCGACGGTGTACTGCGGCCAGTGCGTCTATTGCCGCCGGGGAGAGGTCAATCTGTGCGATAACCGCCAGGTCATCGGCGTCTCCTGCGGTGAGTACCGGCGGCACGGTGCATTTGCCGAATACATCGCGGTTCCCGAGCGCATCCTGTACCGGCTGCCGAGCAAGATGTCGTTTCCCGAGGCAGCCATGCTTGAGGCGACTTCAGTTGCGCTCCATGCGGTAAAGGTCAGCGGCGTGAAAAAGGGCGACGCGACACTCGTGGTCGGCGCAGGAATGATCGGGTTGCTCACCATGCAGGCACTGCGTGCCGCGGGAGTGGCGCGCGTCATGATTGCCGATATCGATGAAACCCGCTTGACCCTGGGGGAATTGCTGGGTGCTGATGAAGCCCTGCGCGGCACCGGTGGAGAAATCGCCGAGGCTATTCTGAAGCGGACGGGCGGCGTTGGGGCGGACGCGGTCTTCGACGCGGTGGGCCGGCCTAAAACCGTCCAGGAATCCATCGACAGCGTACGCAAGGGTGGTACCGTCACGCTGATCGGAAACATCGCGCCCGAGGTCCCCCTGCCGCTCCAGAAGGTTGTCTCGAGGCAGATCCGGTTGCAGGGAACTGCGGCTTCATCCGGCGAATACCCCGAAGCCATCCAACTCATCTCCAGCGGCCGCATTCAGGTTCGTCCGCTGATCACCGCAGTGGCGCCGCTCGAAGACGGACCGCGGTGGTTCGAACGCCTTCACGCGCAGGAGCCCAACCTGATGAAAGTCGTGCTCGCACCCGGAGAAGATGCCGGATGATCGACCAGCACGCAAGGCAAGACAACGGTGACTCGCTGTTCGATCTAACTGGCCAGGTGGCTATCGTGACGGGCGCCAGCCGCGGTCTCGGCCAGTACTTTGCCCGTGCGCTCGCCAAGGCGGGCGCCGACCTTGTACTCACCAGCAGGCGGCGCGAATCGCTGCAAGAATTCGAGGAGGAGATCGGCAGACTCGGCCGCCGAGCCCTTTCTCTCGAACTCGATGTGCGCGACCAGCGGAGCATTCAGAAGATGGCCGAGGACGCGCAACAAGCGTTCGGGCAGATCCATATTCTCGTGAACAATGCGGGCTGCAACGTGCGCAAACCCGCTGTCGATGTCACGTGGGAGGATTGGAACCTTGTGCTCGATACGAATCTGCGCGGCAGCTTTTTCGTTGCACAGGCCATCGCCCGGGGAATGATCGCGCACAGATACGGCCGCATCGTGAATATCGGCTCGGTCACCAGTGTCTTTGGCTTTGCAGGCCTGGCGCCCTATTGCGCCAGTCGGGGAGGCATTCGCCAATTGACCATGAGCCTGGCAGACGACTGGGGCATGCACGGCGTGACGGTGAACTGCCTTGCGCCAGGCTGGTTCAAAACGGAGCAGAACAAGGTCCTCTACGAAGATCCCGAGTGGGTTGCATATCTCACGGATCGCATCCCGGTAAAGCGCCCCGGACTTCCTAACGATCTCGATGGAGCCGTCGTCTTTCTGGCATCCGAGGCGAGCCGCTATATCACCGGACAGACTCTTCTCGTGGACGGCGGCATCTCTACCGGCGCGACACGCGCCACTGTCGCTTCAAAGCAAACCAAATGAGAAGCTGGTTGACTTCCGCAGTCCGCATCGCACCAAACAGGGCGTTTCGGATTGATCAGTCGATTGCTCCACTGCCTGCCGGCTGCGCCATCCGTGCCGCCGTCGCTCGCTCGGCGGGTTCAGGGTGCCGTTCGACATGCCCGGTAGACTTGCGCACGACGAGTCGCGGATAGACCGTAATCGCCCTCGGTCGCGGATGAGGGATTTCATCTCGAATCAGAGAAAGCAGGGTGCTGGCGGCGACCTGGCCCATGCTGCGCAGTGGCTGGTGAATGGTCGTCAGCGGCGGATGATGCGTGGATGCAGACATGATGTCATCGAAGCCAAGCACCGAAACATCTTTGGGAACGCGCAGTCCCGCGTCGCGCAGGGCAGAGATGGCGCCGATGGCGGTAACATCGTTGAACGCAAAAACAGCTGAGAATGGCCGATGAGTTTGTATCAGCTCCCGCATCACTTCCTGTCCCGGCGCAGGGCCCGGCTCCGGGCTCTGCAACTGGACGACGAGGCTCTCGTCGATCTCCAGGTTCAGATTACGTGCGCCCTGCACGATAGCCTGCCATCGCAACCGTGTATCTGAGCTGAATTCCTGGCCTTTGATGAACGCGATCTCCCGGTGGCCCAGGGCCTTCAGATGGGAAAGAGCGAGGTGCGCCGCCTGCTCGTGATCGAGCTCAATATTGATGACGCCGTCGCGTTGTTCATGCCCTGAGATCGAGACCACCGGCACCGGCAGGTCTTCGCTCATCGGCGAGTCGACAGCGATGATTCCTTCCACAGAGCGCGCGAGCATCATGCGGGGATAGCCTTCGAGGAGATCCGGGCGGTGCCGGTGGCTGACAACGAAATAGAAGAAGCCGTCTTTCAATAGCTCGTCTTCGATGCCGCTCAAAACGGTGGTCGAATAGCCTTCGCTGATCTCGGGAACGATGACGCCGATGGTGTAGGTCCGCTTCTGGCGAAGGCCGCGCGCCATGGTATTCGCGACATAGCCATTCAGCGCGGCAGCATGCAGCACCCGCTGCTGCGTTTCCTCCGCAATGCGATGCGCCGCAGCCTCACCATTGATGATGCGCGACACCGTTGACTGCGAGAGCTCGAGTATCGCTGCGAGCTCCTTCAGTGTGATCGGCTTGATTGGCGATTTGGCCAACTCTATCTGCTCCCCATCAAGATCTGTTGAACCAGCAATCGAATCGAACGCGGCCCCATCATGTCGCGCGAAAGCCCGCCCGCTGCATGGCAAGTGTTGCTTCCGGATTCCGCATGAACGTATTCCAAATCAGGCCCGAACGAAGGTTCTCAGCCATGAGCACCGAGATCCCCTGATCGATGCCGAGCACGTCCGAGTCAAACCAGTTTGCCGCGGGGTGAAACGCATCCACGAATCCGTAGCGGCCCCATGCCTGCTTGCCCCATTTATCCCGCATCGCGCGAAGCACAGAAATGCAATCGATCGGAACAAAAGCCAATGAGCCCGCGGATGCGCAAGGCACAACTGTCCCATCCAGTGGCCCCTGCGGAGGAGGACCTCCCCACGCCGTGTAACCGCCCTGGTAGTCCGATGCTGATATGCCCCAGTAGTCCTCGTTATACCACTTGGGATAAGACAAGCAGAAGGCCTTGTGCGCCTTCGTTGCGATAACGGAGTTTTCGAAGTAATCGGCCCAGGCATCGCGCTTGTCACGAAAATCGAACCACGCGTGGGAATACTGATGCGTGAAAATCGGATCGTCACCGCTGATGAACGTGAACTCCTTGTAGCGAATGACTGGGCGGGTCCAGGCCTTCCAGGTATCGGCATTGACCGGATGCGTGGGCGAGCCGATCGCCAGTAGGTAGATCATCATCAGTTCGCAGAAATGCGACCACCGCGAATTAAGGAACCCCGACTCCGGATGCCATCCCATCGAAAATGTCTTGCCGCCGTTGAGCATCCAGGGCCAGTCGACGCGCTGGTAGATCTGCTTCGACAACGACTTGATCTTTGGATCATCGAAATAGGCATGCGCCATGAGCACGCCGCAGAGCAGCAGGGAAGTGTCGATTGACGAAAGCTCCACGTCCTTGACCCGCTCGCCGGATTCGATATCGCTGAAGTGGTAGAAGAACCCGCGCACCTGGGGGAACGTGTTGAGGTGCCAGTCGAGCGTGGTGCGCACGCGCTCCACAATTTGTGCATGGGGCAGATAGCCGCGCTTGTCCGCGATGCAAAGAGCGGTCAGGCCAAAGCCCGTTGCCGCTATGCTCGCCATGCGACGCGGATCGCGTTTGCCGCCAAGATCATTGCGCGCGCGGTCGAGAACCTGCCCGGTCTTTTCGCTGGCCTGCTCCCAGAAAAAAAGACACCCCTGCCGTTCCAGGTCATCGAGAAAAGCTTCATCCCCGCTCTTCGGCTGCCATGATGCTGATGCGAACAACTTCGCCGGCAGCAGCGCGGAGCCAGCGGCAGCGGCCATCGACTTCAATGCCTGTCGGCGGGTCAGGTTTGAGCAGAGCGGGAACTCATCCAAGGCCAACCTCCTGTCGATCCAAGATTTTTCGGTGGGGGCCGACGATACATTTATGCGCAATCGATTGCGCACGGCACAATTTCTACCATCCGTCCCCTATCGTCCGTCAACAGAAATTCACGCAACGAGATCCTTCGGGGATTTGCGACGAACTCTGCGATTTAATTCGCCGCCATCCGGTAGAAAAGAAATCTAGCGGTGCCTGGCTGCCAGCGCCCCCAGCTTGTTCTTGAGCTGCTCCAGCTTCTGCCCTGCCTCACCCAGCTTCCCTTGCGCGGTGAGGTGCTGGTAGTCCTCCAGATCCTTCGCAGCACCCTCGATCAACGCATTCACATCATCCGACGGCTTTCCGGCGCCACCCGCGCTGGTCTGCTGCTGTGGAGAGGCCGGCTCTGAAC
>Ga0070714_100003896_pt1 | contig 11213 bp, 9 predicted proteins | sample LARL83metaG_FD_65450 | JGI IMG/M metagenome (GOLD analysis project Ga0070714, IMG submission 65450) | Corn, switchgrass and miscanthus rhizosphere microbial communities from Kellogg Biological Station, Michigan, USA - LAR L8-3 metaG | ecosystem: Host-associated > Plants > Roots > Rhizosphere ... | reverse complement strand
GGCCCGGTCGCCGATGTCCTCGTCGTCCAGCTCGTCCTCGTCGTCTGGATCGTCGTCCTCGTCGTCCACGGAGTAGCGGTCCGCGAGATCCGCGTAGGCGGCGTGTTCGTCCGCATCCTGCTCGTCCGTGCCGACACCAAACTCAGCCCGCAGCTGGTCAAGGTCCATGCCGCCGCCGCTGTACTTGAGCTGGCGGGCAACCTTCACCTGCTTGGCCTTGGCTCGGCCGCGCCCCATTGGCTCGACCCCCTCGAACGTACGGGAGCCCCGTCGGGCTCCTGGTCACCGCGCTGATCCCGGTTTCCTCAGCACGCTGATGCTTGCGGGCTTTCTCGCACAGCTAAACCACCCGCCGCCTCTCCACCGCCGGAGTGCAGCGCGCTTGTTCCTCCGTGCACACATAACGGTACCTGCTTTGCGCGTCTGGCGCCTACGGCCCGTGTTCAGGTGTCCTGCAGTCTCGTGGCCGGACGCCGTGTGATGCCCCACGGTGCTCAGCTGTTCAGCCATATGCCCCGGAGCCGGCCGACTTCGGACATCCGCCGCTCCGCCAGCCGGTCGGCGGCGACCGCGGGCGGCACATCCTCCTGGTCGGCGATGGTCAGGATCTTCTTCGTGGTGTCGAAGATCTGCGCGGCCCTGGCCTCGGCGCGCTCGAAGCTGAAGCCAGCCAGCTCGTCCGCGACCTGGATCACGCCGCCGGAGTTCACCACGTAGTCGGGCGCGTAGACGATGCCGCGGTCGGCCAGCAGCTTCTCGATGCCCGGGTGGGCCAGCTGGTTGTTCGCCCCGCCGCAGATGATCCGGGCGTTCAGCTGCCCCAGGCTGTCGTCGTTGACCGCGCCGCCCAGCGCGCACGGCGAGTAGATGTCGATGGCGCCGGCCAGCAGGCCCTCGCGGCCGTCCACCGCCTCGACCGCGGGGTACCTGGCCCGTATCCGGTCCACCGCGCCCGGGTCCACGTCGCACACGACCACCTCGGCGCCGGCCTCGATGAGGTGGCCGACCAGGTGGCGGCCGACTTTGCCCACGCCTTCCACGCCGACCGTGCGGCCCTCGAGGCTGCTCGTGCCCCAGACGTGCTCGGCCGCGGCGCGCATGCCCTGGAAGACCCCGAACGCGGTGAGCACCGAGGAGTCGCCCGCGCCGCCGTTGCGCACCGTCCGGCCGGTCACGTACTGGCACTCGCGGGCCACGAGATCCATGTCCTCGCTGTAGGTGCCGACGTCGCAGGCGGTGACGTAGCGGCCGTTCAGCGACTGCACGAACCGGCCGTAGGCGCGCAGCAGTGCCTCGGACTTGAGCCGGGCCGGGTCGCCGATGATGACCGCCTTGCCGCCGCCGTGATCGAGCCCGGCCATCGCGTTCTTGTAGGCCATCGCGCGGGACAGGTTGAGCACGTCGGCCAGGGCCGCGTCCTCGTCCGGGTACGGGAAGAAGCGGGTCCCGCCCAGCGCGGGGCCGAGGGCGGTCGAGTAGATGGCGATGATCGCGCGCAGCCCGGTGGGCGCGTCCTGGCAGAACACCACCTGCTCGTGCCCGGTCGGGGGCTGCGGGCCCGAACCAGGTGACTGCGCCCGCTCGGCGTCGCCGCTAATGCTTGGCCTGCCCGACTTCCCGAATATGTTGGTCACAACGGCAGCTCCCGGCTCGTTCCCTTGTCGTCCTTGACACGAGATCTCCGAGCCCAGGGTATGCCGAACACAGGGGGTGAGAAGGTGCCGGCGGCCAGCCAGCTGCAATCTCATCAGAGCTGGGACTTCTGTTGGAGGGCCCCGGTATGTCACGATTGATCATGCTGCCGTGCGCTGCCTTTCTGCGGGTGTATGAGCCGCTATCCGCCTTTGGGCCGGCAGAGCGGGCACACTGGGAGGCATATGCCGCATCGGGGGACAGGCCACGCAGGGCGGACGCGCTTGAGGCCGAGCGCGAAGAGGCGTTGCGCAGGGTTATTGCGTTGCCGCCCATCGTTGCCCCGGCTCAGGAGAGCGAGGACGCCTACGTGCGCTGGGCCGACGGGATCACCTACGTGTGCCCGTGGCAGACCAGGCTCCGGTCATGGCTGGCCCTGGGCCGGCTGCGGGCCACCAGCGGGCCGCCGCTGGCGGACGCGTTCGCGCCGGATGAGGCGGACCGGGCCGCCGAGGACTTCGCCCGGTGGGACGGGCACGAGCCGGCCCCCCGCGTCTACATCCAGAGCAGCACCTGGTCGGTGCCGCCGACCTGGTTCGTCCCGTTCGTCCCCTCCGAGCGCTGGCTGGTGCTCGGCACGGCCGGCGACAGGGAAAGCAGCCGGGCCACGACGGCGTCCGCGACCCGCACGCTCATCTACGCGACGACCATGGCCCAGGCGCGGCGGCGGGTGGCGCGGGCGCTCGCCACGTTCCGGCGGATCCCGGGAGCGGCCCAGGCTCAGCGGGCGCGGGAGGACGATGGCCCGCAGGCCACGGCGGGCCTGCTGCGCGCGGGCGTGGCGCTGGAAGAGATCGGACGCTGGCTTGAGGAGTTTCACCCGCACTCGCTGGTGGAGCTCGATTACGGAGGTCTGGTGCAACTGCTGGAGGACGAGGCCCTCAGGGCGGATCAGTCCGTGGCCGAAGTTTCCGCCGCGGTCAGCGCTCTGGCCAGCAGAGAGTTCGAGCTGGCGGCCGCCATGTACCAGCGGCTGCGCACCAGATGGCGCGAGCTGGAGGCCATCGAGCTAGGAAGCTGATGGGAGGGGGGGATGACTTTTCCGAATCTGACCGTTGCGACGCTGCGTGTCGCTAGAATCACGCAGCGTGACTCGCAATCAGCGGAGCGGCAAGGGGGCTCACGGAGATTCTTTTGCTCCTGGTGGTCGACTTGTCACCGCTGGTGATGGCAATATGGTCTGAGTAGACCATATGGGACATCCACGGCAGGCTCCCCAATGGAGCCAGGCACAGCAATAAACGCAGGATCGCAGTACCGGTCCAGGAGGAGAGGCCGTCAACATGTCTGCACGCACGCCAGAGGCCGAGCCTCTGCTGACACCAGCAGAGGTCGCGACCATGTTCCGGGTTGACCCGAAGACCGTGACACGGTGGGCCAAGGCCGGGAAGCTGACTTCCATTCGTACGCTCGGCGGGCACCGCCGGTACAGGGAGACAGAAGTTCGCGCACTACTCGCGGGCATCCCGCAGCCACGCTCGGAATGATGTCTGGCCGCCGGCCTGGCGATTCTTCGCCGGGAATGCTGACGCGCGATGTCGTGCCTGCGGTGGCGGCCATGTCCAGACAGCAAGTCCAAGGGGGGGTCGGCCCCGGCGGCGAAAGCGCCGCGTCAAGGGGCGTAGCCCACGGCCAGCGCTCGGCGAGCGTCGTGGCTGGTGGGCCTGGCCGGGGTCGATCCGGCCTCCCAGGGTAAGCAGAGTCTGGCCCACCGGTCAGAACGTAGCTAAGACCCAATTTGGTCACTCTGGGTAAGCAAATCGCCACTAGTCTGGCGGACTTGGGAAGATTGCCGCACGCCCGGCAGGCACGGGGTTCTGGCCTTGCCGCAGGGAGCCGCGCGGCGGCCTCAGCCACGGCCCGGGCAGCCGCTTGGCCGACCTCATGTCACGCTGTGTAATTGAACATGAACTTTTCGTAATGGCGCCTGCACCAGTGGGTGCTCCGCCATACTGGTCGCCAGGCCACCGCCGAGGGGGAAACGGCGGCGGCGGATAGGCGTCCGCGCACCATGTACCGCACGCTGCAGGGGCCATGCGTCGGCGATGTGCGCACGCCCGGGGGGCCCGCCGACTGGTGGGGCGTGCCGTATCGCGATGAGGGAGGGGATCGCAATGCGTGATCCGGATTTGGTCGTGCGTGCGCAGCGGGCCGCAGCGGAACTGGAGCGGGCCTGGGACCGGTGGCGCACCATGCATGGGCTGGGGACAGACCCGATGCCCCCGGTGTCGAGCTACGTGGGCTACTCACTCGAGGAGCCCTGGGGCCAGCCGCGCGTGGTGTTCGGCATCGACGCTCGCGAGGCCGAGGTGCTCGCGGCGCTGCTCGACCGGCATGAAGTCGCTGGCCCCATCTACGCGTCGGTGGCATCGCGGCCGGGGCCGCGGCCCGTGGAGGAGACTAATGGCAGGCCCGCGGAGCCGGCCTCCGGGCGCGTTCACGTGCCGACCCAGGCCGGTGTGATCCAGCGCGGGGCGGTGCCCAGGGACAAGGTGACCGAGCCCGCCCCGGCGGAATCGTTCCGCTCCCCGCTGGAGCCACCGGGCCGCCGGGACAACACCGAGCCCGCGCTCAGGCCCGCACCCGAGGCCGACGCGCCCGACGCCCGCGGACCTGAGGCGGCCGGCGAGGATCCCGCCCCGCGGGACGCCCATGACGCCGGGAACGGCCTGGTCGCGTTCCGGCCCAGGCACGAGCCCCCGCCGGGCCAGGACGAGGGCCGGCCGCCTGGTACCCGGCGGGGCAAGCCGGCCGCGGCCGCCGAGGACGACCAGCCGACCGCGACCTGGCCCCGGGTCGGCCGCGGGTCCGGTGGCCACGCCCCGCCGCGGCCGAAGCGCACCGGAGCGGCCAAGCCGTCCGGCAGCAAGCAGGAAGCCAAGGACCGTGCGGGCCTGGACACCCTGGCCGCGGACCTGGCGGGCTGGTCCGCGGGCGAGCTGCCCGGGCAGGCGTCGCACCGGTGCCCACCTGGGCAGATTTGCTGGCAAGACCGACATTCGCTCGGTTAACCTGAACGAGGCTGCTTCAGCCGGTAGCGGCAGCTGATGTTGGAGCCAGGGCTCTGCTGGCGTTAAGCGTGTCTTCAGCTCCGGACGGGAACCTACCGGGTGGGCGCCGAGTGCTTCACGCCCGGAAGGAGCCATCTTCCGATGTCGGACGAGTCCTCAGACCACGAGCAGAACTGGTGGATGCCGGCGGACCAGCTGGATCCAGCGGATCGGGGCGAGCCGGCAGACCAGGCAGGCTGGATGCGCTTGACCCGCCCCATCGGCCCCCTGGGGCTCCGTTCCCGGACCCGCCGCCCGTACATCCTGGCCGGGGTGGCGGTGGCCGCGCTGCTCGGTGGCGCCGGCGCCGCTCTCGCCTCGACCGACTCCGGGACGCCCGCCACGCCGTCGAGCGTGGCCGCCACCCCGGCCCCGTCCCCCGGGCAGCCAGGGACCGCCGGCCCCGGCGGCCGTCATTTCGGCGGCGGGTTCCGCTTCGGCGGCCTGTTCGGCACCCTGCACGGCCAGTTCGTCGTGGCCAAGCCCGGTGGCGGTTACCAGACCGTGGATGTGCAGAACGGCCAGGTCACGGCCGTGAGCAACACGTCCATCACGCTGAAGAGCAGCGACGGCTTCACCCACAGCTACACCGTGTCCGGCTCCACCATCGTCGACGCGCAGCGGGACGGGATCGGCTCGGTCAAGGTCGGCAACCAGGCCTCGGTGATGGCCACGGTCAGCGGCAGCACCGCCACCGCCACCAGCATCATGGACCTGACCCTGCTGCAGCACCAGCACCCGGGATTCGGCTCCGGGTCCGGGCCGTCCGGATCACACCCGCAGGCCGGCTGAACGGCGCGGCGGCGGCCGCCGGCCAGCGCCGCGTCAGGGCCACCCGGGCTTCTTGTCAGACCCGTGCCGCAGAATCTGTACCGTGCGGGTAGCTGTCGTGCCTGGGGCCTCGGGAGCCGCCCTGCTGTGTGAGCTCGCCGCGGACGGGAGCAGGCTGGGCGAACCCGTCCTCGCCGCCGACTTCACCGAGGCCGTGGCCAGATACGAAGAGCCCGGCGCGGGCGGCGTCCGGTGGGTGTGGTCGAGCGGCGCTGAGCATTACCCGGCGCTGCTGCGGGCGGGAGTCCGGGTCAGCCGGTGTCACGACGTCGCGCTGACCGAGCGGCTGCTGCAGGCCAGGGACGGCCAGGCGGCCGAGCCCGACCTGGCCGGCCGGCCCGCCCCGGCCCGGCCGGGGGCGATCAGCCAGGGCGTGCTGTTCGACACCACAGGCGCCGAGCCGCCCGACCCCAGGGAGGCACTCAATGCGCTGCTCGCCGCGCACGCGGACCAGCTGCGGCGGATCGCGGACGACGAGCAGCCGGCCAAGTTCGCCGCCCTGGTCGCGGCCGAGTCGGCTGGGGAGCTCGCGGCCGCCGAGATGAGCTTCGCCGGGATGCCGTGGCGGGCGGATGTCCACGACCAGCTGCTGGCCGAGATGCTCGGCCCGCGCCCGCCCGGGCCCGCGCTGCGGCCGGCCCGGCTGACCGAGCTGGCCGCCCAGGTCTCGGCCGCGCTCGGCGGCAGGCCGGTGAACCCGGACTCGCCGACCCAGCTGGTCCGGGCGCTGGCCGCGGCCGGTGTGCGGGTGCCGTCCACCCGGTTCTCTGTGCTGCACGAGATCGACCACCCGGCGATCGCGCCGCTGCTCGAGTACAAGGAACTGGCCCGGCTGCACGCCGCGCACGGCTGGGCCTGGCTGGACACCTGGGTCTGCGACGGCAGGTTCCGGCCTGACTACGTGGTGGGCGGGGTGGTGTCCGGGCGCTGGGCCACCCGGGGCGGCGGGGCGCTGCAGATCCCGCGGGTGCTGCGGCGCGCGGTTGTGGCCGACCCCGGCTGGGTCCTGGTCGTGGCCGACGCGGCTCAGCTGGAGCCGCGGGTGCTGGCGGCCCTGGCCGGGGACCGGGCGTTCACGCAGGCCGCGGCCGGCGGGGACCTCTACGAGGGGCTGGCCACCGGGTTCGGCGGGGACCGGAACCAGGCCAAAAAGGCGCTGCTGTCCGCCATGTACGGCGGCGCCGGGGGTGAGGCTGGCCAGCTGCTCGCCGTGCTGCGGCGGCGCTTCCCGGCCGCGTCCGGCTACGTGGAGATGGCGGCGCGGGCCGGTGAGGAGGGGCGGGTGGTCCGGTCGGTGCTCGGCCGGACGTGCCCGCCGCCGTCGGCCGCCTGGCGCGCGATCACCGAGGAAGCGGCCGACTCCGAGGCAGAGCGGGACCCGGGGGCCGGCCGGGCGTCGCGCGCCCGGGGCCGGTTCACCCGCAACTTCGTGGTCCAGGCGAGCGCGGCCGACTGGGCGCTGGTGCTCCTGGCGGCCCTGCGCCGGAGGCTGGCGGCCCTGCCCCGCCCCGGTGGGCTCCCCGCCTGGCGCTGGGACCCGCACGCGCCGCACCTGGTGTTCTTCCAGCACGACGAGGTTCTGGTGCACTGTCCCGAGCCGATGGCGGAGGCCGTCGTGGCCGCCGTGAGCGCCGCCGCCGCCGAGGCCGGCCGGGCGCTGTTCGGCGCGACCCAGGTGCGGTTCCCGATGACGACCGCCGTGGTCGGCTGCTACGCCGACGCCAAGTAGCCGCCGCGGGCGGCGGTAAATGGCTTGCGCCGGACCGGCCCGCCGTGATGGCTTGCCGGGGTGGAACACGATCACGCCGCGATCCTGGCCGGCTATGACGCGCAGGTTCGGCGCGGCCTGAGCCCCGACGGCTCCGGTGCGGTGGGTGAGCTGATCGGCCCCGTGGTCCGCTGGAAGACCGTCGGCGGCGAAGGCTGGTCCGGCGTCGTCTGGTCCGACCTGGACGCGGACACGGCGGACGGGGTCATCGCCGAGCAGGTCAGGTTCTTCGCCGAGCGCGGCGAGCCGTTCGAGTGGAAGCTCTACAGCTACGACCGGCCGCCGGACCTGGATCAGCGGCTGCTCGCCGCCGGGTTCGTGCCCGAGGACCCCGAGTCGCTCATGGTGGCGGACGCCGCCGCGATCGCCGGGCGGGACGGCCCTGCCGTCGCGCCGCCCGACGGGGTCCGGCTGGTTCCTGTCACCGACGAGGCTGGCCTCGGCCTGATGGCCGAGGTGCACGACCAGGTGTTCGGCCCCGATCCTCAGCTGCGCGGCCGGCTGACCGCTCAGCTGCGGAACTCGCCCGGGGGCACCGTGCTGGTGCTGGCCATGGCCGGGGACGAGCCGGTCTGCTCGGCCCGGGTCGAGTTCATTCCCGGCACCGAATTCGCCGGGCTCTGGGGCGGCGGCACGCTCCCGCAGTGGCGCGGGCGCGGCATCTACCGTGCGCTCGTGGCCTACCGGGCCCGGCTCGCCACGGCCCGCGGCTACCGGTACCTGCAGGTGGACGCCTCACCGCAGAGCCGGCCGATCCTGGAGCGGCTCGGCTTCGACTGCCTCGCCGTCACCACGCCGTACGTCTGGTCGCCGGGCTGATCCGGGTCAGCTGGGCGGGCCGGCCGCGCTGGGCTGGACCGGCGGCACCTGCGCCGTGCAGTACATGCACCGGCTGGCCCCGATGGGGATGCTGCTGAGGCATTCCGGGCAATCCCGGGTGGAGGCTTCCTTCTTGCGCTCGGAGGCTTCTGTCATCCTGGCCGCCGGGAGCACGATGAGGAAGTACACCACCGCGGCAATGATCGCAAAAGACAGCAGCGCGTTGATGAAGCTGCCGTACAGGAAATGGCTCTTGTTGATCGTGAACGACAGCGAGCCGAAGTTCGGTTTGCCGCCGATGGCCGCGATGAGCGGGGTGATGATGTCCGCGATCAGGGCCTGGATCACCGCGTTGAACGCGATGCCGATGACCACAGCCACAGCCAGGTCGATGAGGTTGCCGCGGAACAGGAACTTCCTAAACCCGCCCATGGAGCGCCTCCGTAGCTGTTCAGCGGGCCAATGATCAATCGCCAACTTGGCACGGTATCAGCGATAAGCCTTCCACGGTGGGATTGCACAGACGATATTCCTGCCTTACCTCCCTGGGCGCGGAAATCGGATGCGCGGCAGTGGATATCACCGCGAGCATGAGGCATGACCTGGGCACTCACAGAGGATCTGGCTGAGTACATCGCGACCGCGGGCGACTTCCTGCGCTCGCGCCCGGTGCGGCACACCATTCAGCTCACCGTGGTGGAATCCCTGCGGGCCCGCGGCCCGGCCACGTTCGGCAAGCCCGCGCCGCTGTTCGGCTGGTGGCGCGCCCCGGGCGGGGAGATCGCCGCGGCGCTGCTGCACACGCCGCCCTACCCGGTTCTGCTCACCCCGCTGCCGGGGGAAGTTGCCCCGCCGCTGGCCGCGGCGCTGCTGGCCCGCGGCAGGCCGCTGCCCGGGGTCAACGCGGAGCAGGCCACCGCGGCCGCGTTCGCCACCGCCTGGTCTGAGCTGACCGGGGCCAGCGTGCACGAAGCCCGGCGTTCCCGCCTGTTCCGGCTGGGCCGGCTGGTGCCGCCGGCGCCGTTCCCGCCGGGCGTCCCGCGGGTCGCCGCCGCGGCCGACCACGACTTGCTCGGGTCCTGGCTGGTCGCGTTCGGCGACGAGATCAACGACGTGCAGCGGAACCCCGCCGAGGTCATCGCCGACCGGGTCAGCTATGGCGGGCTGACCCTGTGGGAGGTGGACGGCATGGCCGTCTCGCTGGCCGGGCTCAACCGGCCGACCGCCGGGGTCGTCCGCGTGGGCCCCGTCTACACCCCGCGCGAGCACCGGCAGCGTGGCTACGGCGGAGCCGTGACCACCGCGGTCAGCCGGGCCGCGCTGGACGCGGGTGCGGACGAGGTCGTGCTGTTCACCGATCTGGCCAACCCGACCAGCAACGCCCTCTACCAGCGTCTCGGCTTCCGCGCGGTCGACGATCTCGTCGGGCTGAGCTTCGGGCCGTCGGGTGCCGCCTAGGCGGCCGCTGAAGGCGTCCCCACGGTAAACGTCGGAGGCTGCCTGCGCGACCGGCCGAGGAACATCCAGCAGCGGGTGTTGCCTGGGACAACGCGACCAGTCACGCTGGAATCACCATGAAGGCTGCGTCCGACGAGCCCGTGCTCCACGGGCTCGCCCCGATCGTGCTGCGCGACGGCTGCGATTGTGCCGAATGCCGTGATTCCGCCAGCGGGCAGCGGTTGCGGAGTATCACCGACCTGCCGGACCAGGTGTCGGTGACGAGGACCAGCGTCAAGGGCCGGTCGGTCGAGGTGATCTTCGGCCCGGATGGCCACCGGGCCGTCTTCTCGCGCCAGTGGCTGGCCGAGCAGCATTCCGCGCCCGAGGACGACCGCACCGAGGACGCCAAGCGCCTGTGGGCCGCGAGCGACTTCGCCGCCGGGCGGCCTGCGCAGGCCTGGCCGTATTACCTGGCCGATGAGATGAGCCGGGCCAGATGCCTGGCCGCGCTGCTGCGAGACGGGTTCTTCGTGCTCCGCGGCGTGCCGTGCCATCAGGGAATGGTGCTGACCGTGGCCGGGAGCATGGGGTTCGTCCGGGAGACGAACTACGGCCGCCTGTTTGACGTGCGGGTCGAGGCCACCCCGGCGAATCTGGCGTTCACCGGGCTGCCCATCGCGCCGCATACCGACAACCCCTACCGGGACCCGGTGCCTACGGTCCAGCTGCTGCACTGCCTGTCCAGCGCGGTGCTGGGCGGCGACTCCGGGCTGGTCGACGGCTTCAAGGCGGCCGCGCGGCTGCGGGCGGAGGATCCGGCCGCGTTCGGGATCCTCACCCGCACCCCGGTGACGTTCGCTTACTCGGATGCCACCGCCGAGCTGCGCGCCACCAGGCCCATGATCGGGACCGATCCCCGCGGCCGGATCCGCGAGGTCAGGTTCAACAACCGGTCCATGCTGCCGCTGCGGCTGGGGCGGGAGGGGTCGTCCGAGGAGGCGGTGGCGTTCTACGCGGCGTACCGTGCGTTCGCGGAGATGACCATCAGGCCGGACCTGATGCTGACCTTCCGGCTCGCCCCGGGCGACTGCGTGGTCTTCGACAACACGAGAATCCTGCACGCGCGGACCGGGTTCGCCGCCACCGGGCAGCGGCACCTGCAGGGCTGCTACGCCGATCTCGACGGCGTCGCCTCGACCCTGGCGGTGCTGCAGCGGAAGGGGAGGAACCCGCGTTGACAGACGACGCGGTCCTGGTCATCGAAGGCCTGTTCGCGAGCGAAGGTGCCAAGGAGTATCTCGGCGAGCCGGTCAGCCAGGCCTCGCACATGCTCCAGGCGGCCATGCTGGCCGAGCGCGACCACGCCGACGAGGCCTTGATCGCGGCCGCGCTCCTGCACGACGTGGGGCATTTCGCCGGGACGCTGACCGGCCACGACCTGATGCGGGGCACCGACAACCGGCACAGCGAGACCGGCGCCGCCTGGCTGTCTCAGTGGTTCGGGGCCGAGGTCACCGAGCCGGTGCGGCTGCATGTCGCCGCTAAGCGCTATCTGTGCGCCACCGAGCCCGGTTACGCCGCTGCCCTCTCGCCCGCCTCCGTCTACACCCTGA
>Ga0070714_100003894_pt1 | contig 11216 bp, 8 predicted proteins | sample LARL83metaG_FD_65450 | JGI IMG/M metagenome (GOLD analysis project Ga0070714, IMG submission 65450) | Corn, switchgrass and miscanthus rhizosphere microbial communities from Kellogg Biological Station, Michigan, USA - LAR L8-3 metaG | ecosystem: Host-associated > Plants > Roots > Rhizosphere ... | reverse complement strand
TGCGCATGTACTCGACGAACTCGACGATCGCATGAAGCCTCGACAGACGTCCGGACAGAAACGGATGCCAGACCGTCACGAGCAGCGCGCCGTATCGGTGCGCAGCGTCGAACGCCGAGCGGAACACTTCCATCGCGCGCTCCGGCGCCGCGATCGGCATCGCGTAACCGTAATCGCGGTTGTGCATGTAATGCGGCCAGTCGTCGAACGTCCAGTCGACGGGCAGCTCGACGAGCCTTCCGCCGCGGCCCTCGATCACGTACGGCATTTCGTCGCCCATCCGCGCCGCGTCGTAGTCGAACCCCGCCGAGACGAGGAGATCGAGCGAGTGCTTCGAAAACGCGAACGCCGGTGCTCGCCATCCGCGCGGCGGCCGGCCGGTTCTGCGGCGGAACGCGTCGAGCGCCTTCTCGAGCAGCGCCGCCTCGTGCTCGCGCGACAGCTCGTTCGCGCGCTCGTGCAAGTGGCCGTGCAGCGCGAGCTCGTGGCCATTTGCGAGGATGAGGTCGATCGCGGCCGGATAGCGCTCGATGACCCAGCCGGGAACGAAAAACGTCTGGCGCAACTCGAGCTGGCGCAACACCTCGACGAGCCTGGGAACCGCGACCGTGGGCCCGAATCGCACCTGCGATTGCGACGCCACGAGCGTGTCGGCGGTCTCCGGATAACGGAAATTGAGCCCGCTGTCGGCATCGACGTCCCAGCTTATGGCGACCGCGCAGCGATTGCCGTTCGCCCATGGAAGTGGATTCGCGATCACGCGTCGTTCGCTCCGGTGACGTTCGTTCGACGTTCGACAGGATAACCGCCGCGGCGAAGCGCCGGCAATCCGCGCGCGATGTCGTCAAGCGCTATCGATGCGTCCGATGCCACGCGGCGAGCACGTCCCGCTCGCGCCCGGGCGAAATCCCCGCGCTCTTCAGCATCTGCGACTGCGCATCGGCCGGCGCGCCCTTGAACCATTCGAGTGCGTCGGCGGCGGTCGTCGCGAGCGGCCGAAACGTGAGGCCGGCACCGATCGCGCGGCGGTTGTCGACGTGCATGCCCGCCGATTCCGGGTCGCTCCGCGGAATCCACGTCGGCATGTCGCCCCACGCCGTGACCTTTTGCGCCTCGAGGAAATCCGGCGCGACCCAGGTGAATTGCACCGCCCGGTTGCCGTCGAACGCGGCGCGGATGCCGTATAGCTGCTCGGCCATCGTCAACGTCGATGCCGGTCCCGCGGCGTTGAACGTTCCGACGGTGTCGTTCTCGACCATCCGGATCGTCCATTCGGCCAAATCCCGGCAATCGATGATCTGCACCGGATCGAGTCCATCGCCGGGCGCGAGGATCTCGCCGCCTTTCGTGATCCGATAAGGCCAGTAGGTGAACCGGAAGCTCGAGTCGCCGGGTCCGCTGATGAGCGTCGGTCGAATGATCGTCGTGCGATCGCCGAACCACTTTTGCGCTTCGCGCTCCGACGCCGTCTTCATCGGACCGTAGAGAGCGGCGACGTCCTTCATCAGCGCCTCCTGCGTTATGGCGAGCGGATCGCCGCTCGCATATTCGAGCAACGGCGACGTTTCGGTCACGCCGGGTCCCGGCTTCGACGTGTCGTAAACGGAGATCGTCGAGATGAAGACGTACTGCTTCGTCCGATCCTTCAGGATCTCGCCGGCGTCGCGAACCCAGAACGGCAGCGTCGTCGGGTTGTCGATGACGACGTCCCACTGCTTGCTTTTCAGCGGATCGAGCTGATGCAGGTTGCGGTCGCCGATCAGCTCGGTGACGCCGGACGGAAGACGATCGTTGCGCCGTCCGCGATTGAAGACGGTGACCTTGTGGCCGCGCGCGAGCGCGTAGCGCACCTGATGCGGACCGGTGAGCCCGGTTCCGCCGAGGATCAGGATGTCGAGCGGCTTCGCGGCGCGCGGCGACTCGGCCGCGCCGGCACTCGGCACGGGAACGGCGAGCGCGCCGCCGACGGCGGCAGCGGCGCGGATGAAATCGCGGCGGTCGGTCATGAGCATTCCTTCGGGTTCCTGATTCAAGGTCAAACCCCCGCCTTCGCAAGCACGACGATCGATACGCCGAGCGCACGCGCCGTCGCGTCGACGTTGCGGTACGAATGCGGGACATTGCCGGGAAAGCCGAGCACGTCGCCCGCGCCGAGATCGTAACGCTCGCCGGCGACGAAGATCGTCACGCTGCCATGGATGCACGAGAAGAACTCGCGGGTTCCGGGCAGGTGCGGCGTTCCCGCCATCGCCGATTCCGGCGCGAATTCCATCAGCTCCATCAACTCCTCGGGCACGGGCTCGGGAACGAGCGCGCGCGTCGTGACGCCGCGCCCGCGGCTTCGCGACGCGAGATCCTTCGCGGCCCAGCGGCGGACCTTCGCGCGCGGCGACGCGACCAGCTCGTCGATCGATGTCGCCAACGCGTCGGCGACCTTCGTCAGCACCGTCAGCGAAGGGTTTCCCTCGCCCGATTCGAGGTTCGCGATCGTCGAGCGCGGGAGGCCGGCCGCCTTCGCGAGCGCGTCCTGCGTGAGCGAGCGAACCTGTCGCAGCGCGGCGAGGTTCCGCGCAAGGTGCTTCGACACGAGCGGCGGCTTGTCCATCGCGATGACCTTTCGCCAAGCGCGCGGACAGCCGGGTTTCGAAAGCGCGCCGAGGCCCCTATTGTCCCAGACAGGCACAACGAGGAGACATCCATGAACGCAAGCGATCGAAACGACGACCGGAATCTCGCCGGGCTGCGCATTTTCATCACCGGCGGCACGTCGGGTCTTGGCCTCGCGCTCGTGCGCGGATGGCACGCGCACGGCGCGCGCGTCGCGTTCGTCGCGCGAACGCCGGATCGCGTCGCGCAAGTCATGCGCGAATTGCCGGGCGTCGCCGGCATCGTCGGCGATATTTCGCGAAAGGACGACGTTTATCCGATCGCGCTGCAGGCGCTCGGCGCGCTTGGCGGCATCGACGTGCTCGTCAACAGCGCGTCGAGTCTCGGACCGGTGCCGCTCGCACTGCTCGGCGACACCGAATGCGAAGACGTCGAGCGTGCGCTCGCCGCCAATCTGCTGGGACCTTTCCGCCTCACGAAGGCATTGCTCGGCGCGCTGAGCGCGTCGGCGGCCGACGGCCGCGGCGGTGTCGTTCTGAACGTGTCGAGCGATGCGGCATCGACGCCCTATCCCGGTTGGGGCGCCTATGGTGCGTCGAAGGCGGCGCTCGCGCACATGAGCGCCATCTGGAACCTCGAGCTCGAAGGCGAGGGCGTTCGCATCCTTTCGATCGACCCCGGCGACATGGACACACCACTGCACGCGCTTGCGGTGCCGGACGCCGACCCGTCGACACTGCGGCAGCCGGAGGACGCGGCGCGCGACGTGACGCATGCGATCGTCGCGGCGCTGCGTCGCAACGCACGCGATCGACATCACGAGCGCGAGGCGCTCGCACGATGATCGCCGCCGCCTCCCCGATCCAGCGGCCGCGCGAAGCGAAGCTGCTCGTCATCGACGCGCACGGCACGCTGCTCCACGCACCGCGGCGATGCCTGCCGAACTTGCTGCGAAGCGGCGACCTCGTCGTCGCGAACGACGCCGCGACGCTCCCGGCAAGCCTCGCCGGTATCCACGTCGAGAGCGGCGCGCCGATCGAGGTCCGTCTCGCGCAGCGGCGCTCGCTCGCGTCCGACGACGTCAGCGAATTCGGCGCGATCGTGTTCGGCGAGGGCGACTACCGGACGCCGACCGAACGGCGGCCGCTGCCGCCTCCGCTCGCAGGCGGCGATATGCTGCGCCTCGGACCGCTTCGCGCGACGGTGCAGCGAACGCTTGGACATCCGCGCCTCGTCGCGTTGCGCTTCGAAGGTTCGTCGCTCGCGATCTGGCGCGGCATCGCGCTGCACGGACGTCCGATTCAGTACGCCTACGTTCCGACGCCGCTTGCCCTTTGGGACGTGTGGACGCGCATTGCCGCGGTACCGACGGCGTTCGAGCCGCCGTCCGCCGGCTTCGTGCTCGACTGGCATCTGATCGGCGAGCTTCGCGCACGCAGGATCGCGTTCGCGACGCTGACGCACGCCGCCGGCATCTCGTCGACCGGCGACGCGGCGCTCGACGCGTTGCTGCCGTTCGACGAGCCGTACCACATTTCGCGCCGCACCGCCGATGCGATCGCGCGGACGCGCGGGCGTGGAGGCCGCGTGATTGCCGCCGGCACGACGGTCGTGCGTGCGCTGGAAGCGGCGGCCGGCGACCACGGCGTCGCTCGCGCGGGAGCAGGTGTCGCGAGACAACGGATCGATGCGCGAACGCGCCTTCGCGTCGTCGACGCGCTGCTCACCGGGACCCACGAGCCGGGGACGAGCCATCACGCGCTGCTCGGCGCGTTTGCGACGGGCGAATCGCTGCAGTCCGCCGATCACGAACTCGAGGACCACGGATACCGTACGCACGAGTTCGGGGACTCGATGCTGATCGAGCGCGGGAGCGGCACGCGTGCGAGGCGAACGTCGCCATTGACGCATGACGCGTGCACAAGCAACATGCGCATCGTTGCGTAATCGACAGCGTTTGGCATGAGCGTGAAACGAGATCGCCCCGAGCTTCCGAAGCTCGGCTACGGGGGCGGCAGCCTGTTTCCGGTGAGCGAGGAGCGCGACGCCGAGAGCGTGCTCGGCTACGCGTACGACCGCGGCTTCCGCTATTTCGATACGGCGCCGCTTTACGCGCGCGGACTCGGCGAGCACTGGTTCGGCGCCGCGCTGCGACAGCGCAATCGCGACGACTTCGTGCTGTCGACGAAGGTCGGACGAAGGCTGCGGCCGAAATGCAGCGCGCCCGCGCCGACCGACGGCCTCGCGTTCGAATTCTGGTACGACTACAGCTACGACGGCGTGCTGCGCTCGCTCGACGACAGCCTGCAGCGGCTCGGCCTGTGCCGCGTCGACATCGTGTACATCCACGACGTGAACCCGCGCTGGCAGGGCGACGATTACGAGCGCCGGTTCGACGAAGCGATGCGCGGCGCTTATCCGGCGCTCGAGCGCCTGCGCGCCGAAGGTGTCGTGCGCGCGATCGGCGTCGGCGTCAAGGGACCGGACGTGTGCCTGCGCTTCGCGCGCGCCGGCGATTTCGACTTCTTCATGCTCGCGGGCGGCTACACGCTGCTCGAGCACGACGAAGCGCTCGAAGGCTTGCTGCCGCATTGCGCGCACAACGGCATCGGCGTCGTCGTCGCGTCACCGTTCAATTCAGGCATTCTCGCCACCGGCGCCGTTCCCGGCGCCACGTTCTTCTATGCGGAAGCGCCGGACGCGATCGTCGAGCGCACGAAGCGTCTGCGGGCCGTTTGCGAACGCCATCGAGTGCCGCTCGGCGCGGCCGCATTGCAGTTCACGCTCGCGCATCCGGCCGTCGTCAGCGCCGTCTGCGGCTATCGGACGGCGCGCGAGGTCGACGCGAATCTCGCCTGGTCGACGATGCCGATTCCCGGCGAGTTGTGGCGTACGCTAAAAACGGAGCGGCTGATGGCCGAGCACGCGCCGACGCCCGGCGGTCCGGTTCTTGCACCAGACGTCTCTCCGATGCATTCCCGCGCGCCGAACCCGCGCATCGAGTAACTCTTACACGGAAAGCGGGCGATTGTTTCCAATCGTCCGCCGTTTGCCTTGTCGTCCAATCAACACGCGCACCACGCCATGCAGGCATCCGCCATTCCCTCTACCGATGCCTGGGACACGCGCGATCACTTCGTGCAGTTTTACGAGCACGAGCAAACGCTGATCGGATCGCTCGGCGAATTCGTTCATCGCGCGATCGCAGCCGGCGGATCGGCGATCGTCGTCGCGAGCGCCGCGCACGTCGAGGCGCTCGAGCAGGATCTTCGCGTCCGCATGATCGACGTCGCGGGGGCGCGCGAGACACGGCGGCTCGTCGTGCTCGACGCGAGAAGGACGCTCGATGCGCTGCTCGTCGACGGCTCGCCCGACGCCGATCGTTTCGCAGCCGTCATCGAGCCGCTCGTCGCGGAGGCGGCGGCGCGCTCGGCGAACGTCGCGGTCTTCGGCGAGATGGTGGCGCTGCTGTGGAGCGACGGCCGCGAAGATGCGGCCGTGCGTCTCGAGGCGCTCTGGAACGACCTGCTGGCTCGCTACCGATTCTCGCTCTATTGCGCATACCCCGTCACCGCGATGGCCGATGGATCGGCGCAGTCGGTCGACGCCGTATGCAAGGCGCACACGCACGCGATTCCCGGGCGTGCGATCGCGCACGCGGCGGAAGAGCGGCGACTCGTCGACATCTGCGAGGTCGAGCGTCGCGAGCGTGCCGCGTATCTCGACAACGCGTTGCTCGCCGCGATCGTCGAATCGTCGAACGACGCGATCATCAGCAAGGCGCTCGACGGCACGATCACGTCGTGGAACGGCGCCGCCGAGCGGATGTTCGGCTATGTCGCCGACGAAACCGTTGGCCGGTCGATCGCGCTCATCATTCCGCCCGAGCATCGGCACGAGGAAGCCGGCATCCTGGCGCGACTGGCGCGCGGCGGGCGCATCGAGCACTTCGAGACCGTGCGCGTGCGAAAGGACGGCACCCGCATCGACGTTTCGCTGACGATCTCGCCGGTGCGCGACAGCAGCGGACGCGTCGTCGGCGCCTCGAAGATCGCGCGCGACATCTCCGAGCGCAAGCGCATGGAAGCGCAGTTGCGCGAGGCGCATCGTCGCAAGGACGAATTCATCGCGGTGCTCGGTCACGAGTTGCGCAATCCGCTCGCGCCGATCCGAACGGCCGCCGAAGTGCTCCGCAGGACGTCGTCAGGCGACGAGGCGACCGCCGAGATGTGCCGGATGCTCCAGCGCCAGGTGCAGCAGATGACGCGGCTGATCGACGACCTGCTCGACGTGTCCCGCATCACGAGCGGCAAGATTCGCTTCCGTCGCGAGCGCGTCGATCTCGCGCAGGTCGTGAAGCGCGCGATCGAGTCGAGCGCGCCGGCCCTCACGCAGCGGCGGCATCGGCTTCGCGTCGATCTTGCGCCGGGACCGTTGACGGTCGACGGCGATTCGGCGCGCCTCCTCCAGATGGTCGCGAACCTGCTCGACAACGCGGCGAAGTACACGCCGGAAGGCGGCGACATCCTGCTGTCAGGCGCACGCCTCGAGTCCGCGTTCGAGCTGCGGATCGAGGACAGCGGCATCGGCATCGCGCACGAGATGCTGCCGGGCATCTTCGACCTGTTCGTGCAGGCGACGCGGTGCGGAACCGACGCGCAGGAGGGCCTGGGAATCGGCCTTGCGCTCGTGCGGATGATCGCCGAGCATCACGGCGGCAGCGTCGTGGCGTCCAGCGCCGGCGCCGGCAAAGGCAGCGCGTTCGTCGTCCGCCTGCCGGCCGCCGACGAGGGGTCGGCCATCACCCATTCGGGTGACGCGCAAGGCGCGCCAAACCGTCTATCATCGCGCCACCTGCAAATTTTCGCAGGGGCGCCCGGTCAAGGCCGCCGTAACCTCGCGGAGTCTGCTTCTTCCCGTTGACGTAACGCCGATCCGCCACACCACGACGGCTTGCCGCCAAAGACGCGCCGCATGTCCCCGAAGGTCATCGAGCTGCGAAAGGGAAGCCGCCAGCGCGTGCTGGTCGCGCATCAGCGGGCCGACGTCCGCCACGCGCTGCGCACGCTGATCGAGCAGGAGGGCGTCGCCGTCTGCGAGGCCGCCGACGGCGAGCGCGCGCTCGCCGAGCTCGAGTTCGGCCGCTTCGACCTCCTCGTGCTCCAGCTCGACCTGCCGCTCAAGGACGGCATCGCGGTGATGCAGCTTCATCGGATGCTGCTCGCGCACGACCCGCTGCGGGCGCCGCCGCCGCCGGTCGTCGTGACGCTGCCCCCGGAGGTGCGCGGCAACGCCGCGCTCACCGACCACCTTCACTCGCTCGGCGTTGCCGACTTCATCGACGACGAGCCGCGACCCGAGGTCGCCGCGCTAATCGACGATCTGCTGCGGGCGCGCGCGATGGCGCTCGACGCGAGCAAGCCGGCCGTCGCCTGAAGCGTCGCGCGCGCCGCCACGCGGCGCTCGCATTCGTGCAGAATCGCACGATCGCTTCAGCGCAGCACCCCATGTCAGCTTCCCTGGAAAGCCGCTTCGGCAGCGGCAAGTCGGTCACGCGCGTCGAGGATGCGGCGCTGCTGCGCGGCGAAGGCCGCTTCGCCGACAACGTCCGCGAGCGCGACGAGCTCACCGCCTTCTTTGTGCGCTCGCCGCATGCACATGCCCGGATCGAGCGGATCGAGACGACGGCCGCGCTGAACGTGCCCGGGATCGTCGCCGTCATCACGGGCCGCGACCTCGCGAACGCCGGGGTGAAGCCGATTCCCAATTCGGCCGATTTCAAGCGCGGCGACGGAAAACCGGCACTGTCGCCACCTCACCACGCGCTCGCCGTCGACGTCGTCCGCTACGTCGGCGAGGCCGTCGCCGCGATCATCGCGACGAATGCCGATGCGGCGCGCGACGCCGCCGAGCGCATGCAAATCGACTATTCGCCGTTGCCGGCGGTCGTCGAAGCCGTCGCGGCCATCGCGAACGACGCGCCGCGCGTCCTGGCCCACGCGCCGGACAATGTCGCCTGCGAGGCGCGGCACGGCGATGCGCGCAAAGCCGCCGCTGCGTTTGCGCGCGCCGCGCACGTGGTGACGCTCGATCTCGTCAACCAGCGCGTCGCCGCCGCGCCGATCGAGCCGCGATCGACGCTCGCGACCTTCGATGCGGCCGCGAAGCGCCTCACGCTGCGCGTGAGCTGCCAGACGCCGGCCGGACTTCGCGACGAGCTGTGCGACGTCCTCGGCATCGACGCGAAGGCGGTGCGCGTCCTCGTCGGCGACGTCGGAGGCGGCTTCGGCATGAAGACGAGCCTCTATCCCGAGGACGTCGCCGTCGCGTTCGCCGCGCGGCGTCTGCAGCGGCCCGTACGATACACCGCGGAGCGCATCGAGGAGTTCATCGGCGCGAGCCACGGTCGTGACGTTGTCAGCAAGGCCGAGCTCGCGCTCGACGCGAAAGGCCGCATCCTCGCGCTGCGCGTCGCGTCGCTCGCGAACGTCGGCGCGTATCCGACGCCCGCCGGCGTCGTCATTCAGCTCCTGATCGGTCCGTGGGTGTCGACGAGCATTTACGACATCGAGACGATCGACGTCGGCATCAAGGCAATCCTCACGCACACGCTGCCGACCGGTCCGTATCGCGGTGCGGGACGTCCGGAAGCGATTTATCTGATCGAGCGGCTGATGGACGAGGCCTCGCGCGTCACCGGCATCGATCGGATCGAGCTGCGCCGGCACAACATGATCGAGCCGTCGCAGATGCCGTACACGAACCCGATGGACAAGACGTACGACAGCGGACGATTCGCGCAGGTGATGGACCGCGCGCTCGCGCTTTCGGACTGGAACGGCTTCGCGGGGCGCGCCAAGCGGTCGCGTCAGCGCGGGCGCTTGCGCGGGCAGGGCATCGCGACGTTTCTCGAATGGACCGGCGCCGACGTGTTCGAGGAAACCGTCGACGTCACGGTGACGGGAGCCGGCCGCATCGAGATCTTCACGGCGGCGCAGCCGATGGGCCAGAGCCTCGCGACGACGTTCACGCAGCTCGCCGTCGACGTGTTCGGCGTGTCGCCCGACTGCATCGACATGCGTTTCGGCGACACCGATCGCGCGACCGGCTTCGGCAGCGCCGGATCGCGCTCGCTCTTCGTAATCGGCTCGGCGGTGCGCACGGCATCCGAGCGCGCGTTGACGCACGCGCACGAGCTCGCTGCGCACGCGCTCGAAGCGGCAGCGCGCGACATCGAATACGCGGGCGGCGTCTTCGCGATCGCGGGCACCGATCGCCGCATCGGCCTCTTCGAGCTCGCGCGACGGCAGGCGGGCAAGCGGATCGCGCTCGCGTCGACGAGCGCGGTCGGTGCGGCGAGCTGGCCCAACGGATGCCACGTCTGCGAACTCGAAGTCGACCCGGACACCGGCGCGATCGAGCTCGACGGCTACTGGTCGGTGAACGACGTGGGTCGCGTCGTCAATCCGATGATCGTCGCCGGTCAGCTCGAAGGCGGGGCGTTGCAGGGAATCGGACAGGCGCTTTGCGAGCGGATCGTCTACGACGCCGAATCGGGGCAGGCGCTGACGGCGAGCTTCATGGACTATGCGATGCCGCATGCGCGGATGGCGGGTCGTTTCGAGATGACGATGGACGATTCGACGCCGTGCCTCACCAATCCGATGGGCGTGAAGGGCGTCGGCGAGCTCGGCACGATCGGCGCGACGCCGACCGTCGTCAATGCCGTCGTCGACGCGCTTACGCGCAACGGCTTCGCGCAAGCCGCGCGCACGCTGCAAATGCCGCTTCTCGCCGAACGCGTGTGGCGCGCGCTGCGCGAGCCCGATTCAGCGCGCGCGAGCGGCGTGTCCTGAGACCTCGATCCCGGCTTCCGGCGGCAGGCGCCGATGCAGAAACGGCGCGGCGGCCGAGACGAGGCCGATCGCGAGGAACGCGGGCCAGAAATCCGACGCCTCGATCGTCGGGTGTCCTTGCATCGTGCTGGAGAGTTGCAGCAGATACGCGCCGCCCGCGATGCCGGCGCTTTGCGACAGCCGCTGCGCCATGCTGGAGAAGCTCGACGCCTGACTCATCCGGCCAGGTGGGATGTCGGCGAACGCGATCGCGTTGAGCGCCGTGAACTGGAGCGAGCGCAGGCAACCCGAAAGCAACAGCACGATCGCGATGACGACGTGCGGCGTCGACGGCGTGAAGAGCCCGAACGCGGCGACGCTCGCGGAGGCCACGATGCCGTTCAGCGACAGCACCGCGCGGAAGCCGAAGCGGCGCAGGATGAACACGGTCAGCGTCTTCATGAACATCGCGCCGATCGCCGTCATGCAGGTGAGAAGCCCCGACTGCAGCGGATTCAGGCCGAAGCCAAGCTGGAACAAGAGCGGCAGCAGAAACGGCGTCGCGCCGAGTCCGGCGCGGAAGACGCTGCCGGCCGCGACCCCGTTGAAGAACGTCGGGATCGAAAAGAGGCGAAGATCGAGGACCGGATGCGTCGTGCGTCGCGCATGGCGCACGTAGAGCGCGACGATGACGATGCCCGCGCCGATGCAGCCGAGCGCGACGGCGACCGGCATCAGGTGGCCGCCGAGCGCGGAGAAGCCGAGCATCAGCAC
>Ga0070714_100003893_pt1 | contig 11216 bp, 8 predicted proteins | sample LARL83metaG_FD_65450 | JGI IMG/M metagenome (GOLD analysis project Ga0070714, IMG submission 65450) | Corn, switchgrass and miscanthus rhizosphere microbial communities from Kellogg Biological Station, Michigan, USA - LAR L8-3 metaG | ecosystem: Host-associated > Plants > Roots > Rhizosphere ... | reverse complement strand
CGGGTGGCCCACTGGTACGGGCACAGCGAGTACGCCGTGCTGGCCTACTGCTGCAGGCGGTGCCAGGGCTTCCACTTCTACCCCACCTACGGGCATGCGGAGCTGCTCCCGGCTAGCCCGCCCGACGCAGACGGGCTGTCCCGGATCATCGCCACGTCGTTCAACCGGATCGGGACCCAGTTCGTCCGGTACGACACCGGCGATCTCGCCGTCGCGGCCCAGGGGGCCTGCGCCGATCAGTTCACCCGGGCCAGCAGCATCGCCGGCCGGTCCCAGGAGGTGTTCACCGACCTTGCCGGGCGGAAGCGCGCGCTGGGCACCTATGTGTTCGGGATCCACGGAACGTTCTGGGACCACCTGCGGGATCTGCAGTTCGTTCAGGACGAGCCCGGCCGGCTGCAGGTCCTGGTCGTGCCCAGCCCCAGCGCGGACCGGGCGGAGATCGAGCGGACCCTGGAGCACCGCCTGCCCATGGTCCGGCTCGGCTTCGAGTACGTGACAGCCATCGAGCGCGGGGCCAACGGCAAGCGGAGGTACTTCGTCAGCCGCAGCGCGGGCCCGTCCTAAGACGCTCGCCCTAGGACGGCGGCTTCGGATCGTACGTGCTGCCCTGGTCCTGGCCGAACGGGCCGGTGCAGTACCCGCTCTGCTTCTCCCCGTCCGAGGTGCACCGGTCACCATGGGAGATGTCCCCGGTCCAGTCGGCCCAGGACACGGGATTCTCGCCGTTGCCCTGGTTCCAGGCGTAGAAGGTCAGCGGGCCCTTGTAGACGTTCTGCGACCAGGTGTTGTGCTGGTAGAAGGTCAGCTCGGTGGTGATCACCCAGCCGGGCTCGTTGTTCGGCGGTGAGCCGTACTGGCTGAAGATCCCGCCGGAGCCGCAGGTCGACCAGGCCTGGCGGGTGCAGTCGGTGATGTGCGCCGGGTTGAATTCGATCCGGTTATGGGTGATGCTCACGTTCTGCGTGCGCCACTGGCAGCCGTCCCACCAGTTCTCCGGCGGGGAGCCGGTGATGTTCCCGGTGAACTTCGTCCGGTTCACGGTGGCCGACGGCAGGTTGGCCTTGCAGTTCGGGATCGTGAACGGGCCGCGCGTGCCGCCCTTGACCCAGGTGCAGATACCGTCGAAGGTGTCCGAGCAGAACCTGTTGGCGTTCTGCCAGAGGAACACGCTTCCGGCGTTGTCCACCATGGTGTTGTAGCTGATCACGGACTTGCTGCGGTAGACCCCCTGACCCTTGCACGACGGCTCGGCGCAGCCGGGTATGCCGCCGAAGGTGGTGTCGCTGCCGCTCTCGCTGACGTAGATCGCCGGGCTGGGGAAACCGCTGTTGTCCAGGCCGCCGGCCCAGTCGTTGCGGGCCAGGTAGTTCCTGGTGATGGAGAAGTTGTAGGAGGTCTCCTCGATGATGGCCTCGGCGTCGTTGTCAGTGATGGTGTTCTGGGTGATCGTCGTGTTGGCGTCCCCGGTGTCCACCCAGATTCCCGGCCCCCAGTTGTGGTGGATGTAGTTGTTCCTGACGGTGACGCCGTTGGTCTGCCACAGCTTGAACCCGCCCAGGTTCCCGTTCGGGGTCACCTGGCCGCAGTGCGGGTTCCGGTATCGCTCCGGTATCGGGTTGTGGTTGTGCCAGCCGATCACATCGTTGTTGAGAAGCCCCTCGAAGTCGCAGGTGTCGTTGTAGCTGATCTCGTTGCCGATGATGTTGACGTTGTACGGCCCGCCGGTGAGCGAATCGCGGCCGAAGCCGTCAACGTCCACCGACTGGAAGCCGTACTGCCCGTTCAGCGTCAGGCAGTTGTCCCGCAGCGTGTTGTTCGCGCCGAGGATCGCGCCGGCCCCCGGCACATTGAGGGTGATGGTGTTGTTCCTGATGGTCCAGCCGGTGGCCGCGTTCTGGTTGATGGTGGCCGCATTGGAGTCGGGCGTGTACTTCTCGATGGTCAGGTACTCGATCGTGACGCCGCGCTGGTCGCCGTCGGTCGAGTTCGAGTCGATGGCCTGGCCGCCCTGGGTGTACTCGCCGGTGAGCACGGAGCGGGTCCCGCCGTAGCTGCCGCCCACGAAGGCGTCATAACGGTTCGCCTGGAACCCGCCGACATGCACCCCGGGCAGCAGGTAGTACACGGTGCGGGGGCGCAGTTCGTAGGACGGGTACACGTTCTTGCCGGTGGCCATGACCACCCCCGCCCGTGCCGTCGGGAAGTCGGAACCCGGGGCTCCGTAGGTCGGCAGCCCGGGGACACCGCTCTTATACGGGCCCGGCGCGCCGTGGTAGTGATACGGCGACTTGAGGATCGGCTGGCCGCAGACCTGGCGGCCGTGCACCGGGCCGCCCCCGGCGGCCGGCGGGACAGCCGGCCCCTGCCGCTGGCTGGCCGCGGGGCCGTGCGGGTCGGTGGCAGCCCGGTCCCGCACGGCGGGGATTATCACGACAGCGGCGACGGCGGCGACGGCGACGAACATGATGACGCCGACGGCGTACCACAGCCGCGAGGGACGGCTTGCCCGGGCGGACCAGGAAGCTGACTGGCGATAGGACCGGCGGAGGCGGCGCATGATCTGGATTCCCTAACGGCTCAGGCGTTCTCGGCGGTCTCGGGCTGGTGGCGGACCCGGGGAGGCACCAGCAGCGAGGCTGCCAGGCCAAGCTCCAGCAGGTAGGTGGATGCGTCCGTGAAGCCGACCTCAGTAAAGGACGCGACCAGGCAGTACGTGACCAGGAACAGGGCCAGCGCGCGCTGCACGCCACGCGGCTGGAAGCAGGCGGCCACCAGCAGGAAAACCAGGATCGCCGCGCACACGGTGACGCCGAAGAAGCCCTGTTCCTGGTACGAGGCCAGCCAGTTGCTGTCGATCGGAAGGCCGTTGAACGAGCTGTTCGACAGGCCGAAGCCGAAGATCTCCTGGAATCGGTCGCGCGGGAAGCTGACCAGCGCCGACCACACCGTGGTGCGCCCGGTCAGCTTGGTCAGCTCCTGCGTGCTCTCCCCGCGGGACAAATAGGTGCCGATGAAGCCGGACAGCGCCAGGATCCCGACCGCGGCTGCGGCCGCCGCGCTGGCGAACAGCTTGCGCGCCCGGGCCCGGGCGACCACCATGCTCAGGGCGGCTATAAGAACGCCCAGGATCAGCCCGGCAAGAGCCGTCCTGGTGTGGCTGAGGACGAGCGTGGTGCCCGCGACCAGGCAGACAATCAGGGCTGTCCGGCCGCGGGCCCGGCCCCACAGCCACAGCACGACTACCAGCCCCATAGTCACGGCCGCGTAGTGGCCCACCTGCGTAGGGGGGATGGCCCACAGCACGCCGGCCAGCCGGCCATTGCCCATGGCCCGGCCGGGGAACAGCAGCAGGCCGAGCAGCACTGAGCTGACGACCACGGACAAGGTGATCAGGTGATACCGGACCAGCATCAGGTCACGCCGCCCCCACCAGGGCGTGAGAAGCCACAGCGCGAACACGAATTCGGCCAGCCGGACGATCCGGTAGATCATGCCTACCGTTGGGCCCTGCGTGGCGCTCATGATCGCCTCGACGGGGAGCAGTGAGACGATGCACAGGAAGACGGTCGGCCGGATCACGACCCTGCGGTTCACAGAAAGCAGCAGCAGCAGGGCGGCCGCCAGGGAGCCCTGGGTGATGAGCTGCCCGCCGATGGACGGGATGGGCAGGATTGACCCCGAATACGTCATCACGTTGAGCACGAGCAGCGCCCAGGCGACGCCGATCCGGCGCCGGACGGACCGCTCCCGGCGTTCCGCGGAGCCCAGCGGCAGGTAAGCAGGCCGGGGCCGGATAAGCGCGACCGGTGCGCTCATCGGCCCGCCCGGCGCAGGCTGGACGCAGCACTGGCCGGGGCCGGCCAGAGGCCGGACCCTGCCGCGTTTGCCATCACATCACCTCGCTGCCCGCATCCGGGCACCCGCGCTCAACGTCTGTGTACTAGGGCATCGGGGTAGTTGCCGTGATACGAGCTTATGAGGTCGGTTACCGCGATAAGGGGAATCCGCCCTGGTTGCCCGGCATTCTCCGCCCCGCCGGCCCAGGGGCTGCGACGCTCTGGACCGGCGGGGACTAGAGTCAGGACCAGCGGATGGAGAAGGCTCCGGCCGCATGTATCAGGGCTGACCAGCCGCCGATCATCTGTGGTGTGTGTGGCGGGTCTGCTGCCTGCCGTGCGCAGTGCTGCGACGGCACGGAATCTGGGGGAACATGAGCCACGCGCCCCGGCTGAGCATCGGCCTACCGGTCTACAACAGCGAGGAGACGCTAGGCGAATCGCTCGAGGCCCTGCTCGGCCAGACCTTCGATGATTTTGAACTGATCATCTCGGACAATGCCTCGACCGACGGGACCCAGGAGATCTGCCGCCACTACGCGGGGCAGGACTCCCGCATCCGGTATCTCCGGCAGGAACGGAACCTCGGCCGGGTGCCGAACCACAACTTCACGATCCAGCAGGCCAGGGGTGAGCTGTTCAAGTGGGGGGCCAGCAGCGACCTGTACGCCAGGGATTACCTCAGGCTTTGCGTCGACGCGCTCGACAAGCATCCCGATGTGGTGCTCGCGCACTCCTGGTCGGCCATCGTCAACGACCGCGGGCAGATCATCAACCGCGTCAAGTACCCGGTCAACACCCATTCGCCGTCGGCCAGGGAGCGGTTCCGCAGCATGCTGTTCGACGGCTGGGGCGATGACAGTTACGGCGTGATCCGGACTGAGGTCCTCCGCCGCATCCCGCCGCACGGGAGCTACCACTTCGCGGACCGGACCTTTACCACCGAGCTTGGCTTGCACGGGCCGTTCTACCATGTGCCCGACTGGCTGTACTTCCGCCGCGATAATTTCACCCGCACCTCGCCGTTTACGGTGCGCCAGCGGTGCGCGTACATGGACCCGCGCCGGGCGGCCCGGCTGCGCAACCCGGTCGTCCGGCTCTACGGTGAGTACCTCTGGGCGTACGTCGCGATGATCAGGCGTGCGCCGCTGTCGCCCGCTGAGCGGCGGGAATGTTACCGCTTGCTCACCCGGTGGCTGACCGGCCGGTTCCTCCCGGTGGCAAACCGGTTCATGCCCGGCCCGGACCGGGGCCGGCTTCCGCTCGGCCACGAGGCTTACCAGGACAGCCAGCACGCCGCCGAGCAGGATGTGCTGTCAATCGACACGCTGGTCGCGGGCCGGGAGTACAGGGCCTCCCCGTGACCTGGAAGAACTCGGGCCGGGCGCGCGAGGGCCGGCCCGCCGCCCTGACGGTGGGCCTGTTTGGCGGACTCGGCTCGGGCAACATCGGCAACGACGCCTCGCTGGAGGCGATGCTCAGCTACCTGCGCACCGACCACCCAGAAGCCGTGCTCGACGCCATGTGCGGAGGACCGGATCTCGTCCGGGCCCGGTACGGCATCCCGGCCAGGTCCATCCACTGGGCGCCAGGACACCAATCAGCCCGGGGGCTGCAGCGGCTTGCGGTCAAGGCGCTGCGGAAGCCAGTCGACGCGGTCCGGATTGCCGGCTGGGTCCGGCGCCACGACGTGGTCATCGTGCCAGGCATGGGGATCCTGGAGACCGGGCTGCCGGTGCGCCCGTGGCAGTTCCCCTACATCCTTTTCGTGCTCAGCGTCGCGGGGCGGGTCTTTCGCACACGGGTCGCGCTGGTCAGCGTCGGGGCGAACGTCATCAACCAGCGGATGACCAGGTGGCTGCTGTGCAGGGCGGCCCGGCTGGCCTGTTACCGGTCCTACCGGGACGCACTGTCCCGGGAGGCCATGCGCCAGATGGGCCAGGACGTGACCGCCGACCATGTCTTCACGGACTTGGCGTTCGCCCTGCCGGCCGTCTCAGCTGAGCCCGGCGACCCGCGCACGGTCGGCGTCGGGGTGATGGACTATTACGGCAGCAACGACGAGAGCCGGCGGCATGCCGCCCAGCGGCACGCCACCTACGTTGCGGCCCTGCAGGACTTCGTGCTGTGGCTGGTGGACAGCGGGCGGCGGGTCCGGCTCTTCGTCGGGGACACCAACGGTTCTGATGACCGCGTGCTGCAGTCGATCCTCGCCGGGCTGCAGGAGGCCCGGCCCGGTCTTGGCGCGGCCCAGGTCACAGCCGAGCCGGTCCGGTCCTACGGCGACCTGATGCGGGCGATGGCACCCGCGAGCACGGTCGTGGCCACCCGGTATCACAACGTAATATGCGCGCTGAAACTCGGAAAGCCGACAATTTCAATTAGCTACGCCCAGAAGAACACGGCTTTAATGACGGCAATGGGGCTATCCGCTTTCTGCCAGGACATCGGCGCGCTGGACGGAGCCGCGCTGATCGGCCAGCTCAATGAGCTGGAGCGGCAAGCCCCGCAGCTGCGGACGGCCATTGCCCGGTACAACGCCGAGCTCGAGCGGGCAATCGCGGCTCAGTTCGCCGAACTGACCGCCGTCCTGTTCCCCGTAGCCGGCCGGCGCCCCGCCCGTCGCCGGCTTGCCGGCCGCTAGCCAGGAGGAGCCAGTGGACGTACGACCCGTTCCCCGTATCGCCGGCGCGCTCCTGTTCACGCCGTCCCCGCACCGTGATGCGCGCGGCTTCTTCAGCCGTACCTTCGACGCCTCGGTCATGCGTGCGGCCGGCGTGGACCCGGGCCGGTTCGTCCAGGACAGCCTGTCCCGGTCCGCCCGTGGGGTGCTGCGCGGCTTGCACCTGCGCGGCGGCGACGGTGAGGCCAAGCTGGTGCGCTGCTCCTACGGAGCAATCTTCGATGTCGTGGTTGACCTGCGGCCCGGCTCGCCGACGCGGGGCAACAGGGAGAGCTTCGAGCTGTGCGACCAGGACCAGGTCACGCTGTACATTCCGGCCGGCTGTGCCCATGGCTTCCAGGCCCTTACCGAGCCCGCCGACGTCGCTTACCGGATCGACCGCGAGCATGACCCGGCGCAGGACATCACCATCGCGTTCGATGACCCGGAGCTGGGCATCGACTGGCCACTGCCAGTGGCCGCCACGTCCGCGCGGGACAGGTCGGCCCCGTCGCTTGCCGCTGTTCTGGCCTCCGCTGACCTCAGCCGCTGGGCCTGACGGGCGCCCAGGCGGCTCAGGCGGCGGCTAGGCCCAGCGGCCCAGACAGGAAGTCGACCAGCGCGCGGGCACTGGCCGCCGGGGAGAGCATTTCACTGCGCTGCCGGCCCAGTGCCGAGTACCGGCTGCGCACCTCTGGCTGCAGCATCTGCACCATGGCCCCGGCCAGCAGCTGGCGGTTCCCGCGCGGGACCAGGAGGCCGTACTGGCCGTCTTCGGTGACGAAGCGGGGCCCGCCGCCTTGCGCATCCGTGGCCACGACCGGGCAGCCCGCGCTCATCGCCTCGGTCAGCACCTGGGCGAAACCGTCCTCGTCGGAGGAATGCACGAGAGCCCAGGCGCGCGCCGCGTACTGCAGCGGGTCATCGATCCAGCCCACTGTCTCGGCCTGGCCGTCGAGCCCGAGCCGGCTGACCTGGTCGGCGGCCCGCTTCCGGCCGGCTCCGTCGCCGAGCAGCAGCAGCCGGGCATCGTGCTGTTCCCGCACCGCAGCAAACGCCTCGATGGTCAGGTCCAGGCGCTTGAACGGGAGCATGTTGGAAATATTCAGGAACACCGGAGGCTGGCCATCGCGCAGCCACGGATGCGGCGCGGGCGTCTGGATCCCGGGGAACCTGGGTATGGGGTTGGGCACCAGGCCCGCCAGGGACGGGTTCAGGCCGCACGATTTGATCACGTTGTCCCTGACCGTCGGGGAAGGCGCGATGTACCCGTCCGCGAATCGGTAGCTGGCCTTGGCCAGCCACTTGTTGTCGCGCCGGTTGGCGGCGTGGCACAGCTCGACCAGGTGATCCTGGACCAGCACCAGCTTGCCTTGCCAGCGGGGCGGCACACGGGCCATCCAGGCCGCCGCCAGGCCCACGAAGTTGGCGTGCACCTGGCGGGTGATCAGAACGTCGGGCTGTTCCTCGCGCAGGTAACGGACCAGGGCCGGGAGCGCGCGGGACACCCGGCCGGTGCCCAGCCGGTGAATGCGGACGTCAGGCGCCAGCCAGGACGGCGGCGGATCCGGGCTGTAGCAGATGATCGTGGTCTGCACCTCACCCGTCCCAGCCAGCCCCTGGGCGAGCCTGCTGACCGCGTTGCCATGCGCCCGCTTGCTGGGGCTATCCACCAGGAAAGCCAGCCGGATCATCGAATCCCCCCAGGTCCGTCCCCGCTATGCGGCCATCGGTGCCTTGCCGTTTGCGCCGACGGGCGCAAAGTGGAGATACGCACAGTTTATTCCTGCAGGATTCCGGTGCAATGCGCGGCTGTCCGGGGATTAAACCAGATGTCAGAGTTTCGCACATGATGTCAGGCCGGTTCTTGGTTGTCTCCGGCGGGGCAGATCTGCGACGGTCCCGGCGGCCTCCGCTGGGCCGAACGGGGGGCCCCGGGCCCGTCCGTGCCTCCGGGGCTGTCTCGCCCGTCCGGTACCGCCGGAAGGTTAACGAGGGGCCCGGGCCGGGTTGGGTAGGCTGGAACCGCTTCTGCGCAGCTCGATTGGGGCGGACAGGCGGGAACGTATCAAATCCGGATTAACCGCGATCCTTTGGTAGTGAGTATGACCGTCATTCGTGGTGCCGTGCATGGCCGCTGAGGCAGGAGCGGGGGCCAAATCCGGCCGGCTGGACCTGGGCCGGTCACGTACGGCCGCTCTCCGGTTCATCCGTGGCCAGGGCATCAAGAGGATGGGCTGGGGCGTCGCGGACCAGGCAGTGTCCAGTCTGACCAACTTCGCAGTGGCGCTGTATGTGGCTCGTGAGCTGGGGGCGACCCAGTTCGGTGCGTTCAGCCTCGCCTACGTGACCTACTCCTTTGCCCTCAACGCCTCGCGTGGCCTGGCGACCGACCCTCTGATGGTCAGGTTCAGCGGCAAGGATACGGCCACCTGGCGGCGGGCCATCGGCGGCTGCACCGGGACTGCCCTGATCGTGGGACTGATCACCGCGCTAGGTGTGCTGGCCGTGGTCCCGTTCCTGGGGGGCACATCCGCTGATGCCTTCCTGGCGCTGGGCCTGACCCTGCCCGGGCTGCTGCTGCAGGACAGCTGGCGGTATGCGTTCTTCGCGCACGGTAAGGGCAGCCAGGCCTTCCTCAACGACGTGGTCTGGGCGGTTCTGCTGTTCCCTGCGCTCTACCTGCTGAGCAAGACCGGCCATCAGACCGTGTTCTGGTTCGTCCTGGCCTGGGGCGCATCAGCCTGCGCAGCGGCGGTTCTCGGCCCGCTGCAGGCCCGGGTGATCCCGCGCCCGGAACGGGCCTGGCGATGGCTCAGGGAGCACAGGGACCTGGGCTTCAGGTACTTCGCTGAAAACTCGGCCAGCAGCGTCTCTGGCCAGCTCAGGGTGTACGGCATCACGGCCATCGCGGGCCTGGCCACCGTGGGAGTCGTCCAGGCGTCCAGCACCCTGATGGGTCCGTTCATGGTGATCTTCTACGGCATGTCGCTGGTTCTGGTGCCTGAGGCAGCCCGGGTGCTGGAGCGCAACCCGCAGCACCTGCGCCGGTTCTGCGTGCTGGTCAGCGTCGGGCTCACCGTGCTGGCCGTGGGCTGGGGGCTCGTGCTCCTGGTGGGGTTGCCAAGAGGGCTCGGCAACCTGCTGCTTGGTCAGCTATGGCATAAGACTTACCCGCTGGTGATCCCGCAGACCATCTTTATCGTCGGGGCTTGCGTCAGCGGCGGGGTCGCCGCGGGCCTGCATGCTCTCGGCGCGGCCAAGCGCAGTCTGAAGGCCATGGTTCTGCTGTCGGTGGTTTATACCGGGGGGGCGCTGGTAGGCGTGGCCGTGGATGGAGCTGCCGGGTCGGTTATCGGCGCGGCGGTCGGGGCGTGGATCGGCGCCCTGTTGTGGTGGTGGCAGCTGCACCGTGCGCTGCACGAGGCTGGGCATCTGCGCCGGGGCCGGCATCGCCAGGCCCCGGCGAGCGTGCGGCGGTAGAACCTGCAGGTAAACCAGGACGCGGGCGGGGAGGGTGCAATGACGGCTGACGCAGGCGCGTACGGGCGGCACTGGGCGGCAGACTATGACGCGCTGTTCGAGGACCGCGAGGACACCGCCGCGGTGGTTTCCTTCGTGGCCGCGCTGGCCCCGGGCGGCCGGGTGCTGGAGATGGGCGTGGGGACGGGGCGACTGGCCCTGCCGCTGGCCGCCGGGGGACTGTCGGTCACCGGGGTGGACGCATCACCGGAGATGCTCAGCCGGCTGCGGGCCAGGCCCGGCGCCGAGGCGGTGACCGTCATAGAGGGCGACTTCGCCGACGCCGACGCAGGCGGCCCGTACGACGTGGTCCTGATCGCGTTCAGCACCCTGTTCCTGGTGCCCAGCCAGGCGGGCCAGCTGGCTTGCCTGGCCAACGCCCGGCGGCACCTGCGTCCCGGCGGCACGCTGGCGGTGGAGGCGTTCGTGCCTGACCACTCGCGCTGGGTCCGCGGGCAGAACCTGGCCATCGGCCGCCTTGACGAGAGCGGGGTGTCACTGAAGCTGTCCGTGCATGATCCCGTCCACCAGGTCATCACGGTCCAGGAGGTCACCCTGGAAGCCGCCGGCACCATGCTGCGGCCGAACCGGCTGCGGTACTGCTGGCCCGCCGAGCTGGACGCCATGGCGCTGGCCAGCGGGCTGTGCCCGGCCGGCCGCGCGGCCAGCTGGGCGGGTGAGCCGTTCACCGCCCACAGCACGTCGCACGTATCGCGGTACGAGCGGCCGGCCGGGATCAGCCCCGCCGGCGGATAGCCGGCTGCACCGGGCGTCCCCGCAGCACCGCGGCTATCCCTTCGTCGAGGGCCCGCCGGTAGGCCGGCAGCAGCGCGGCCACCGCCTCCAGCGTCTGGCGGATATCGGCGGGCTCGTGCGCGGTGCTGACCACGAACGACGGGGCCAGGATGCCCCGCTCAATCAGCTCCTGGAGAACCAGGGTGCGGAACTCCTGGCTGGGCCGTCCCTGGCCGTCCCTGGCCACGTACACGAGATTGCAGTCGCGCCCCCGGAGCTGGAAATAGTCGCTCAGCCCGGCGCTGGCCACTACCTCCTCGAAGCCGCGGCGCAGCTCGGCGCCGATCTGGCTGAGCCGTTCCGCGGTGCCCTCGCGCTCGTAGGTGCTGATCGTGGCCATCATCGCGGCGAGCGCCCACGGCTGGGCCGAGGCGGTCTGGGAGAGCAGGAAGACCCGG
>Ga0070714_100003892_pt1 | contig 11217 bp, 11 predicted proteins | sample LARL83metaG_FD_65450 | JGI IMG/M metagenome (GOLD analysis project Ga0070714, IMG submission 65450) | Corn, switchgrass and miscanthus rhizosphere microbial communities from Kellogg Biological Station, Michigan, USA - LAR L8-3 metaG | ecosystem: Host-associated > Plants > Roots > Rhizosphere ... | reverse complement strand
GATGGCGCGCCGCACCTGGAGGGATGGTGGCGGCGCGCCTCAAGGGCCGTCGATCGTGATGGTCAGACCCGTCCGATGATCTTCTGCTTCTCCTGGGCGAACTCCTCATCGGTGAGGACGCCCTGGTCGTGCAGCTGTCCGAGCTGCTGGAGCCGGGCGATGTCGTCCGAGCTGGGGCCCCGTGAGACCGGCGGAGCCGGGGCCGCGGGGGCAGCAGGAGCGCTGGCGTACGCGGACTGCTGGCCCGCGTCATAGCCCGACTGCTGGCCATCGTCATAGACCTCTTGCTGTCGCTGGGCGTGGTGCTTGCCGGCGAAGTACGCGCCGCCCCCAACGGCGGCGGCGCGCAGGAGTGGCCGGCGGCGTCTGAGCAGTGGCATCGCCGCCTAGCCCTCCTCGTCGAACGGCAGCCCCATCGAGACCATGATCTCGGCGGCCGCGGCCACCGTCCTGGGACCGCCGACCTGCGGCGCGACCGCGCGCAGCACTCCGACGAGGTCCTCGGGCGTCACGCCCTCCTCGAGCCCGTTGGCGATCTGCCAGGCGTACGAGGCCGGCGGTGCGTCGAGAGCGATCAGGGCGGCGATCTTGACCAAAGCGAACGTCCGTGCGTCCAGACCGCTGAACTTCCGGTCGGCCTCGCGCAGTCCGAGCGCCGTTTCGAGCCCATCAGATGAGCCGGATGAGATGCCCGACAGTGTCTGATGCGTGTCGGCTCCGACAACGGCCATGGTTGTCCTCCTTTGTGACGGGGTGAACCGGCGTTGAGTTTCAGGCCACCGGGGTTTCGGTCTGGGGCGTCAGGGCGTCCTGCAGCTTCTTGGTGTCCTCATCGGACAGCGACGTGCGGATCACGGTGCCGCCGTATTGCGACAGCGAGGCGATCGCCTTGTCGGGAGTCACCTGCTCGATGACCATGAACAGCGCCGAGGTCCCGGGCTTGAGGTAGTCACGCACCTGCTGCTGGAAGGCCTTGTCGATGCCCTTCTCGCCGAAGTGCCCGAACAGCGCACCCATCCCGGCGCCGATCGCCAGACCGGCGAACGGGATGAAGAACAGCAGCCCGAACAGCATGCCCCAGAAGCCGCCCCACATGGCGCCGCCTCCGGCGGAGGCGCCGCCGTGCGTGGTGTGGACGTGGTACTTGCCCTCCAGGTCCCGCGAGATCGCGGCGACCTGATCGGCCTGGATGACCAGATCCGCTTCGAGCGTAGCCACGGTCCCGCGGGCTTGCTCGGCTGTTCCCTGGTCTGGATACCCAATTGCAACCAGCGTTGCCATTAGTCCTCCTTGTCGGGGTCGCTATGCACTGGTCAGAGGATCGCCCGCAGCCCTCGACGCGTCATCACCCAAACGGTATGAGCGGGAGGGACGGACGCCCGCGCGTCCCGCGTTTCGCACGCCGCGACGGCCCTCAGCCGCCCGAGGGCGCGGCCTCGGTGGTTGGGCGCCGCGCATGGGCCATGAGGAACAGCAGGGCGACGGTCCCGGTCCACCCGGTCTGATGGCTGGCACCGATACCGGCGCCGTTGTCCCCGTGGAAGTACTCATGGAACAGGATGAGATCTCGCCAGTGAGGATCGCTCTGGAGCTTCTCGACCCCGCCGAACACCGGCCGGCGGCCCTCCGCATCCCGGGTGAACGTCGAGGTCATGCGACCGGCGATCTCCTGCGCCACCTCGAGCAGGTTCATCTCGCGCCCCGAGCCCGTCGGGCACTCAACCCGCAGGCGATCGCCGTAATAGCGATGCAGCTGAGTGAGGGCGCGCAGGATGACGAGGTTCATGGGGAACCACACGGGGCCGCGCCAGTTGGAGTTGCCACCGAACATGCCGGTGTCGGACTCGGCCGGGAGGTAGTGGACGTCGTAGTGCTGCCCGCCCCAGTCGAACTCGCACGGCTGCGCCAGATGGCGCCGGGAGATGGCGCGGATACCGTGCGGCCCGAGGAACTCGTCCTCGTCGAGCATTGCCGCGAGGATGCGTCGCAGCCGGTCCTCGCCGACGAGTGCGGTGATGCGCAGGCCCTCCGGATTGGGACCGGGCAGTTGCACCAGCTGCGGCACGGAATCCGCGAAGCCCCGCGCGAACTGCTGGATGCGCTCGAACAGCTCCGGGTGGCGAGTCTGGATCTCGGGCTCGAACACCGTCGCGGCGCAGATGGGCAGCAGCCCGACGACTGAGCGAACCTTCAGCGGGATCGTCGTCCCGTCGGGCATGCGCATCACGTCATAGAAGAACCCGTCGGACTCGTCCCACAGCGCTCCCTCCCCGCTCGGCGGGTTGACCGCCACGGAGATCCACACGAAGTGGGCGATGAACTTCAGGGCCATGTCGACATAGGCCGGATCGTCTCGGGACAGCTCCAGCGCGATCTGGAGCATCCACTGGCAGTAGAGCGCCATCCAGGCGGTGCCGTCGGCCTGCTCCAGCGTGCCCCCGCCCGGCAGTGGCGCCGAGCGGTCGAAGATCCCGATGTTGTCCAGCCCGAGAAACCCGCCCTCGAACAGGTTGCGGTCCTCCGGGTCCTTGCGGTTGACCCACCAGGTGAAGTTGGCCAGCAACCGGTGAAACACGCGCTGCAGGAACGCGCGATCGCCCTGGCCCCGAAGCTCGGCCTCCCGCTCGTAGACGTAGAGCGCCGCCCATGCCGTGACCGGCGGGTTGACGTCGCTGAAGTTCCATTCGTACGCGGGGATCTGCCCGTTGGGGTGCAGGTAGCGCGTGGTCAGCAGGACCTCGACCTGCTCCTTGGCGAAGTCGACGTCGACCAGCGTCAGCGGCGCGCAATGGAAGGCGAGGTCCCACGCCGCAAACCACGGGTACTCCCATTTGTCGGGCATCGAGATGATGTCGTCGGCGGCCATGTGAAACCACGGGGCGTTGCGCACCTTGCGTCCCCCGCGCTGCATCGCCCACGGGTCGGCCCCGTGCTCGCGCAGCCATCGGTGGACGTCGTACTCGTAGTACTGCTTGCTCCACAACATCCCGGCGAGCGCCTGACGCATGACGAGCGCCGCATCGGCGTCGAGCGACTCCGGGATGACGGTGGCGTAGAACTCGTCGGCCTCTGTCCGGCGCGCTCGCAGGACCTGATCGAAGCCCTGTCCGAGGAGTCTGCCGGCCGACGGCCGCGGCGTCAGGGCCTCCGGGCGGGCGGTCAGACGCATGCGGGTGGCGCTGGCCTCTCCCCCGTCGAGCTCGAGGACATGCTGGACGGCCACCTTGGTGCCGGCCTGGTGGGGGTTCACGGCCGCGTGGTCACCGCCCACGACGTAGTCGTTGATGCCGTCCTTCACGTAGGCGGTGGCGTTGGGGACGCCGAACAGGCGGTGGTTGTTGGTCTCGTTCTCACAGAACAGCAACGTCGCCGACCCTTGGGTCCAGAGGTCCCACTCGCCGAGCTCGGGATGCTCGGCGGCCACGCGCCGCAGGCCGCGCGGGCCCTCGGCCGCCCGCAGGGACGGCCGCTCCGGGTCATCGCCCCAGGACCAGGTGTTGCGAAACCACAGCGTCGGTAGGAGATACAGCTGTGCCGGATCCGGTCCGCGGTTGACGGCCGTGATCTGCACGAGCAGGTCGTCCGGGGCCGCCTTGAAATACTCGACGATGACGTCGAAATACCGGTCGTCGTCGAAGATCCCCGTGTCCAACAGCTCGTACTCCAGGTCCTCCTTGCCGCGGGCTGCATTGGCCGCGAGCAGTTCCTCGTACGGGAAGCGCCGGTGGGGGTACTTGTACTGGTAGGAGGCGTAGGAGTGCGTCGGAGTGCTGTCCAGGTAGTACCAGTACTCCTTGACGTCCTCTCCGTGGTTGCCCTCCCCGTTGGCCAGCCCGAACATCCGCTCCTTGAGGATCGGGTCGGCGCCGTTCCACAGGCCCAGCGCCAGGCACATCCTCTGGCGCTCGTCGCAGAATCCGGCGATGCCGTCCTCCCCCCAGCGGTACGCACGTGAGCGCGCGTGATCGTGCGGGAAGTGGTTCCAGGCATCCCCGTTCTGGCTGTAGTCCTCTCGGACCGTCCCCCACTGCCGTTCGCTCAGATACGGTCCCCACGCCTTCCAGGGCGCATCGCCGCGCCGTGCCTCCTCCAGGCGCCGGTGCTCGTCGGTGGTCGTCGATCCGCCTGCCGGCATGCCACGAGTCTGATCCCGGTGTGACCGCGTGCAAAGCGTGCGCGCACCCCACGCCGTCGGGTGCCGGCCGGTCTCGTCCGCGCCCGATCCGGCCGCCTCGACCACAGTAGTGCCGACCACACCGCCCCATGCGTACGCGCCCCATTGCCGGTGGCGGGGGCCGATGCGATGCTGCCGCCGGTGTCCGAGGTCAGCGCGCAGAGGCTTGAGACGGCGGGATCGATGTGACCGTCGCCGAGCCTCGGCCCACGCCCTACGAGGCGCCGGCCGGGATCCCTCTGGGAGCCCACTACGACGGGGGCGGCACCGCCTTTGCCCTCTACAGCAGCCTGGCCGATCGCGTCGAGCTGTGCCTGTTCGACGACGAGCGTGAGACGCGCGTCCCCCTGGATCAGGGGGAGGGCTTCATCTGGGAGGGCTATCTCGATCACCTCTCGCCCGGCCAGCCCTACGGCTATCGCGTCCACGGGCCATGGGATCCGGCCGCGGGCGCGCGGTGCAATCCGGCCAAGCTCCTGCTGGATCCGTACGCCCGCGCGGTGGCCGGTCAGGTGCACTGGGATCCCGCGGTCTACGGCCATGCCGCCGATGATCCGAGCCGCCCTGACCCCACGGACTCCGCGCCCTATGTCCCGCGCTCGATCGTCGTGGCCGCCGAGCACGACTGGGGCGATGACCGGCGCCCCGGCCACGCCATGGCCGACTCGATCTTCTACGAGCTGCACGTCAAGGGCTTCACCAAGCTTCACCGCGGCGTGCCGGATGGCGTGCGCGGCACCTACGCCGCCCTGGCCCAGCCCCCGGTCATCGATCACCTACGGCGCCTGGGCGTCACCGCGGTCGAGCTGCTGCCCGTCCACCAGTTCGTCCACGACGCCATGCTCGCCGCGCGCGGTCTGCGCAACTACTGGGGGTATCAGTCGATCGGCTACTTCGCCCCGCACAATGACTACTCGTCAGCCGGTGATCGGGGCCAGCAGGTGGGCGAATTCCGGCGCATGGTCCAGGCGCTGCATGCCGCGGGCCTGGAGGTCATCCTCGATGTCGTCTTCAACCACACCGCCGAGGGCGACCAGACCGGTCCCACGCTGTGCCTGCGCGGGATCGACAATCCCGCGTACTACCGGCTGGGCGACGACCGCAGCCGCTATGTCGACGACACCGGCTGCGGCAACACCGTCGACCTGCACCAGCCCATGGCGCTGCGAATGGTCATGGACTCGCTTCGCTATTGGGTCCAGGAGATGCACGTCGACGGCTTCCGCTTCGACCTGGCGGCGAGCCTTGCGCGTGCCGCCTCTGACTTCGACCCGTTCTCGTCGTTTTTGGAGACCGTCGGCCAGGATCCGGTCCTGTCGACGGTCAAGCTCATCGCCGAGCCGTGGGACATCGGCTGGGGCGGCTATGACCTCGGGCGGTTTCCCGCCGGCTGGAGCGAGTGGAACGGGCGCTACCGGGACACGGTCCGGGACTACTGGCGCTCGGCCGGCGGCACACTGGCGGACTTCGCCACGCGCATCAGCGGCTCCGGAGATCTGTTCGGCCACGATGGCCGACGGCCCACGGCCTCGGTCAACTTCGTCACCGTCCACGACGGGTTCACGCTGGCCGACCTCGTCAGCTACGACGCCAAGCACAACGAAGCCAACGGCGACGACAACCACGACGGCAGCGACGACAACCGCAGCTGGAACTGCGGAGCTGAGGGCCCGACCCCGGACGCCGCCGTGCTGGAGCTGCGCGCCCGCCAGCGACGGAACTTCCTGGCGACGCTGCTGCTGTCAGAAGGGCCGCCCCTGTTGCTCGCCGGCGACGAGTGCGCCCGGACGCAGGGGGGCAACAACAACGCCTACTGCCAGGACAACCCGGTCAGCTGGCTCGACTGGGACGCCGTCACCGAGAATGCCGACCTCGTCGACTTCACCGCCGCCCTGTGCCGGGTGCGCGAGCGCCACCCGGTGTTCCGCCGCCGCCAGTTCTTCCGCGGCGCCCCCGCCCCGCACACCGCCCGCGACGACGTGGATTGGTACCGCCCCGACGGCCTGGCCATGGCGCCCGCCGATTGGGCCAACCCCGATGCCCGCGCGATCACCATGGCCCTCAGCGGCGCCACCGGCGATGATCGGCTCGACGACCCGTTCCTGATCATGTTCAACGCGTGGTGGGAGCCGCTCGAGTTCACCGTGCCCGTGTCGTTGCGCGACGCCGCGTGGCGGGTGGAGCTGGATACCGCAGACTCCGCTCTGGCCGCGACGGCCGGTGCCGCAGCCGCCCCCGTGAGGCTGGCCGCGCGCTCGCTGCGCGTCCTGCGGGCGGCCAGGACGGGCCGCTAATCGCCCCCCGCGGGCGTACGCTCGACCTGCCCGGACCCGATCAGCGAGGCGCTGACGGTGACGGCCCGAACCGCGCCGGTCGTCCCCGCCTGGAGCGCCACCGCGACGGCGATGATGACGATGCCGGGGATGAGCAGCGCCTTGGAGCCGAGCATCAGGATGCCGACCCGGCCCATGAGGTACGGCGGCGTGCAGATCGTCGCGCCGAGCGCGCTGCCCAGGATCGCGCCGGCGATCTTGTCGCGCCGCGACCGCGACGGCTGGGACCTGATGCCCATCAGCCGAGCCGGAACGAGCACGTAGGAGAGCATCATGACCCCGACGACCGCGCTGAGCGCGATTGTGAACCACGGCCGTCCCCAGCGGGTGGCGACGGTGGTCGCCACTCCCAGCGCGATCCCGACGATCGCCCCGGAGATGAGGATCGGAGCGCGTCGGTACTTGGCCTCGCTGACCGCGGCGGCCAGATCGGGCTTCTCGGAGCGGGCCACCGCAAGAGCGAAGACGGCGTTCAGGAAGAAGGCCGCCGCCGTGATCGCGGCGATGAGCAGGACGATGGGGATGAGGATGGGGCCGCGTATGACGTGAAAGGAGCGGCCGTGCAGCACGTGGACCTTGAGGTCGAACATGGCCAGCCAGATCCACATCGCGGGCAGGACCTGGATCAGCGTCAGCCGCCACTCGGAGACCAGCAGCTTCAGGCCGTTGAACATCAACACGACCGCACCCACCGCCAGCGCCAGCGGCGCCAGGGCCCGCCGGGATCGGCTGAGCCGCAGGACCGCCTCCTCGATCTGAGCCTCGTCGTTGGCCTCGATCGCGCGGATGAGGCCCCGGACCCGCCCGCTGACCGCGCGTGCCTTCGGATCCTGCGTCACCGTCCGGACGGTAGGGCGAGCCTCCGCCACGCGGATCACCCGATGGGGATGACTCTCGACTCGGACCCCGCGCGGGCCGAGCTCCTCGATCAAATCGACGTCGGAGCCGCCACCATCGGCGAGGCGGCCGGCTCGCTGAGGTGACCGCCCGGCGCCGCCGGCGCGCCGATCGCCAGCAGCTCGTCGACCAGCGTCAGCGCCTCGGAATGGCCCCGCTGACCCCGGTCGCTGAGCGCGCGCACCGCGTAGGTGAGATCTGACTGGAACGACGGCTCGACGTGCACGCCGAGCAGGAAGCCGACCACCGGCCACCGGCGGTGCGGGCCGCGAAGCGCGCGCACCCGCTCGGTGACGTGAGCGGTCCGGGCGCGGATGACGTCGGCCCCTCCCCGGCTGCCCACCACCTCGGCGGCGTATCGGTACAGGTCCTGGCGGCGCTCCTCGTCGAGGGCGTCGTTGTACCCCCTCAGAAAGGCCGCGATGATCGGGCAGACCGACTTGGGATGGTCGCTGAACTGCTCTCCGGCGAGCATCGATGCCAGCTCCATCACGCACGCCCCCTCGTCGGGGGAGCTGTGCTTGCCGCGGCTCAGCCGCACTGTCTGGTACCTGGTCGTGGACATTTGCCCTCCTCCGGTTAGGTCGGTCGTGCCATGAGCCGATCTTCCCGACGCGCCCGGATTCCCTCGTCACCCCGATGGGATGACGCACGCGACCCCTCGCCCCGCACGCCGGTGCGGCGAGCGCGTCCGGTCAGCTCGCGGTCCCGGCCATCGCGACCGCCGCGCGCCGCGGTACCACCACCACCGGCCGAGCCGCGGTGACGGGAAGCTCGGCCGCGACCGAGCCGAGGAGGGTCGACCTCACCCCACCCCGCCCCCGGGCGGCGACCACCACCAGCCGGGCGTGCAGGCGATCCGCCACCGCGTTGAGGACCTCCGTGGGCGGCCCGGGCTCGATGACCTTCATCGCGTCGCCGCCCGCCGCTTGCGCGGCCTTCTCGACCGTCGTCTCGGTGAGCGCGGCCACCGCGTCCTCCTGGCCGGTGACGGGCGGGGTCGCCGAGCTGGCCTGCGGATAGGCCAGCACCGCACGGACGTCCTGGCGGGCATGCACGATGGCCGGGCGACACCCGAGCTGCCGCGCCAGGCGCCCGGTATAGCCAGCCGCGGCCATCGACAGATCCGAGCCGTCGACGCCGCAGACCACGACATCCTCACGGGCGTCGGCGGCAGCCCCGGACTCTGCGTCCGACGGCGTGGGCGGAACGACGACGACCGGGCACCTTGCCCCAGCCGCGACATCCCGTGACACGCTGCCCAGGAGCGCCGAGCGCAGCGCGCCCCGGCCGCGAGCACCGACGACGATCATGCCGGCGCCCTCGTCGTCGGCCGCCTCGAGAATCGCCGGTGCGACGCTGCCCACGAGGCCTCGCATCTCGTATTGGCCGCCGCGCAGCCAGCCATCGACCGAGGCGCTCACCGGCTCGGCTCCCGCGTCGGCGTCGGATGCCACATGAACGATGATCAACCGGTCCCCGAGCGCATCCGCGAGCCAGTGGGCGGTCATCACCACGGGCTCGCCGGACGCCGAGTCGTCGACCGCGCAGATGATGCTGTCGGTTGCTGACACGTCACACCCTCCTTTGACAGCAACGCTACGGTCTGACGCGCGCAGCGTCCGCGATCGGGGTGCCCGCACCCCGGTGTATGCCCCTGACGGGCGCGGCGGCCCGCCGCTCGCGCCGCCCTCAGGCCTCGCGTTCGAGCGAGTCGGCGATCAACCAGAACATCGGCGGCCACAACCCGACGAACAGCGCGCGGCGCTCGGCGTTGCCCCGCTCCTCCTGGTCGACCGTCTTGGCTCTGATCCAGAGCCCGATGCACAAGCTGATCGAGGACATGGACGCGATCTGCATCTGCCACGCGCGCAGCCCGCGACGGTAGAGGAACCCGGACAGCATGTGGGCGCGCTACCCGTCGTGCGGCAGGGCACACACCCCTTGGGTGCGCCGGGGACCGGCGGGTAGGTCCAAATCATGCCGCGCCGACCCAAACCCGCGGCCCGGTGGCTGCTCGCGCTCACCTGGCCCACCGGGATCGCACTCACTTCGTGGGACTACATGTGGCGCACCACGGTGATGCACCGTCGGGAGACCATCGAGCCCACGGAGACCGATCATCTGCCGCCCGCTCACCCTGACGAGGTCGACGACACGGAGATCCAGCTCCCCCGGGATGGCGTCGGTCCGCTGTTTCATCGCCGCTACAGCACCCGAATCCGCGGCTCCGAGCTCTCGGCCCCTGAGCTCATGGGGCGGCTCAAGGCCGACCTCAACCAGGCGGCTCCGACCAAGTTCGCGCGCTTTCAGCGCGTGTTCGGCGAGGACTCGCGCCTGCGAATCGGAGACGAGTACGTGGTGCGGATGCCCGGGCCGTGGGACGGGCCGGTGAGGGTGGTTGCCGACGATGCTTGCTCGTTTCGGCTGGCCACCCTCTCGGGACATCTCGAGGCCGGTCAGATCGAGTTCCGCGCCCTCCCCGCGGATGGGGGCGTCGTGTTTGAGATCGAGTCCTGGGCGCGAAGCGGCGATCGCCTGTCCAACCTGCTCTATCACCACGTGCGCATGGCCAAGGAGGTCCAGCTGCACATGTGGACCTCGTTTCTGGAACGGGTGACCGCGCTCTCGGGCGGCAGGATGACCGGGGGCATCACCATCGACACGCGTCGTGTCGAGGGCCCGTTCGGAGCCCGGGCGTGAACGGTCGTGACGTCGAACGCCGGCTCGCGGCGCTCGCCGGCGCGCCGGTCAACTACGACCCGGCGACGCTTGATCTGGAGCATCCGCCCGACGGGTGGCACCTTGACGACCGCTGCCAGCCGCTGCCTGCCGAACCGCCCGGAGATCCGGTGCCCGAGGGCAGCTGGGAGATGGCCCGGCGGCTCCTCCAGGGCTATGAGTTCGCCGACCCGTCGATCGTCCGCGCCCACTACGACCGGGATGCCCCGCTCCAGGGTCGGACGATGCTGCTCGAGCTGCGTGCACTCAACCTCGTCTCCATCCACGTCGGGGTCCGCGTCGTGCACGTCTATGACGAGGTCCGCTGGCTCGACGGGCGCGACGCGCGGGTGTTCGGCTGGGCCTACCGCACTCTGACGGGCCACGTCGAGATGGGCCAGATGGACTGGCAGGTGTGGAAGTGGCTCGGCACCGGCGAGGTGCAGTTCCGCGTTCACGCCGTCTCCAGGCCCGCCGCGATCGCCAACCCGATCATCCGGCTCGCGTTCCGGCTGCTGCGCGAGCATGAGCGCGCCGTGTTCCTGGCCAGCACCGAAACGCGGATGCGCTCACTCACCGAGCTCGCGCTGGAGCGGGGCGAGGTCGGGGACGCTGTGCGCGACGCAAGCCGGCAGCTCACCGCCCGGCGGCTCTCGCCCGGCGATCCGTCCCACGAGCGCCTCGCCCGGCAGGCCGACGCCGGCTGAGCGTCCCTAGCCGCGGGGCGGTTGGGTCTCCCCGTCGCTCGGCAGGTCTGGACGTGGTGGTTCGGGCGCGTTGGCGACGGTCTCTGGAGTAGCGCCCACGGTCTCCGAAGGCTTCCCCCGGCGGCGGCGGATCGCGATCACACCCGCGACCCCCAACGTGATGGCCGCGACGATGATGAGCACCCATGCCCAGGCCGGCAGGCCGCCACCCGACGCGGACGAACCGGCAGGCGTCGCGGTTGCGGTGACGGTGGTGGTGGGCGTACTGGTCGTCGTGGTGGTCGTCGACGAGCTCTTGGCGTGCGACGCCACGGCGGCGCCCGCAGCACCGGCGGCCACGGCTGCTCCCTTGTGGCGGGAGGCCGTCGACGTGGTGGTGACGGTG
>Ga0070714_100003891_pt1 | contig 11218 bp, 12 predicted proteins | sample LARL83metaG_FD_65450 | JGI IMG/M metagenome (GOLD analysis project Ga0070714, IMG submission 65450) | Corn, switchgrass and miscanthus rhizosphere microbial communities from Kellogg Biological Station, Michigan, USA - LAR L8-3 metaG | ecosystem: Host-associated > Plants > Roots > Rhizosphere ... | reverse complement strand
CCGGTGGCACCGAGTGCGCACCGGCCGGATCGTTCCCCTCGTTCAGCCGAGGTCGGGGCCTTCGCGGCGCAGGTCGTCCACTTTGGACATCGCGTCGCGGAGTTCGTTCAGCCATGCTTCGGCGTGGTCGCCGACGGTGCGCACGGCCCATGCCAGCGCCTCGGAGCGGGACCGGGCCACGCCCGCGCTGACGAGCGTGTCCAGCACCAACCGCTCCGCCTGGCGCAGCCGCGTCATCACGGGCACGGACAGCGTCGTGAACAGCTCGCTCGTGCTGCCGATGCTGGCGCCCCACGCGACCTTGCGGCCGTACCGGTGCTCCGCCTGCCGTGCGATCTCGATCCGCTCGTCCCGGGTGTCCTCACGGAACCGGCTGATCCGGCCGGCGGCCGCGGCCGCTGCCTGTGCCTCGTCGGTGAACTCCTCGCTGGGCACCGCCAGCTCGCCGACGACGATGATCTCCTCGCGGTCCACCGTGATGTCCGGTGCCGCGGTGAACCAGTTGTCGGGCAGCCGACCCACGAACCACGCCGCCACGTCGTCGGCCGGTGGTGGCTCCGGCTGGGCCCCCCGGCCCCGTCCGCCGCCCCAGCCGTGCCGCATCCGGCCCATTCCTTCGAACCTGCCGTGCATCACGCGCTCCTTTTGATTACATGATTACTGCGTTACCGACGTTACTCGCGCGTGCGGGTGTGCGACAGGTCGTTCGCTGCTGGTGGAACGGTCGGGTCAGCCGGCGAGTGCCTTCGTGAGCTCGTCGACCGTGGTGACCGGGCGGTCGCACACGAAGCCTCGGCACACGTACGCCGCCGGGGCACCGGCCACCAGCGGTCGGCCGGCCAGGAGCGGTACTCCCGGTGCATCCGGCTCGCCGGCCACGACGACCGTGCCGCCGGCCGCCGCCGTGATCGCGGCGGCACGGAGGGACTCCCCGTCCGCGCCGACGATGGCGACCTGGACCGGGCCGGCCAGCCACGCCTCGGCCACCGCGGACCACTGGCCGGCGAACCGGGGCGCGCGGCCGATCAGGAGGCCGGCGCGGGCCAGCATCCGGCCGACCAGGTCGCGGTACCGGGTGAACGTCTCGTGGTCGGTCAGCGCGGACGCGGTGAGCAGGGCGCCGGCCAGCGCCGACGCACCCGAGGGACTGGCGTTGTCGGACGGGTCGGACGGGCGGCGCACGAGGCTTTCCGCGTCGTCGGCCGTGTCGAAGAACGTGCCGTCGGCGGCCGAATCGGCGAACCGGGCCACGGCTGTGTCCAGCAACGCTGTGGCCGTGCGCAGCCAGCGCGGGTCGCCGGTGGCCTGGTGCAGGGCGAGCAGGCCGTCGGCGAGGCAGCCGTAGTCCTCCAGCACGCCGGCCGACTCCCCCACCACGCCGTTGCGGGACGTGCGGCGCAGGCGGCCATCCACCAGGTGTGTCCGGACCAGGAACTCGGCCGCGCGTACGGCGGCCGCGATCCAGGACGGCTGGTTCAGTGCCTGGCCCGCCTCGGCGAGCGCGGCGATCGCCAGGCCGTTCCACGCGGTCACGACCTTGTCGTCCGTGGCCGGTTGCGGCCGGGCCGCGCGCACGGCGAGCAGCCGTTCCCGGACCGACGCCCACAACCGCTCGTCGTCCGGGTCGATCGGCAGGCGCAGCGTGGACGCGCCGAGCTCGAAGGTGCTGTCGTCGGTGACGCCGAACGTGATCATCGCCCAGCGACCGTCCGCGTCGCCGAGCGTCTCGGTCAGCTGGGCCGGTGTCCACACGTACGTCATGCCCTCGACGCCGTCGGTGTCCGCGTCCAACGCCGCCGCGAAACCGCCGGACTGCGTGAGCAGGTCCGTGCACAGGAACCGGCCGGTCTCCAACGCGACACGGCCGGCCAGCGCGGATCCGGTACGACGGTGCAGGTGGGCGTACGCTCGCAGCAGCAACGCGTTGTCGTACAACATCTTCTCGAAGTGCGGCACGACCCAGTGCGCGTCCACGCTGTACCGGGCGAACCCGCCGCCCAACTGGTCGTAGATGCCGCCGCGGGCCATCTCGGTGGCCGTGATATCCACAATGGACATCGAGTCGGCGGAGCCGGTGCGTTCGTTGTGGCGCAGCAGGAACTCCAGCACCATCGACGGCGGGAACTTCGGCGCGCCACCGAATCCGCCGTGCTGCCGGTCGAAGTCGCCGAGCAGCGACACGGCCGCGCCGTCGAGCAGGTCCGCGGTCACGGCGGCCGTCGGCAGCGGCTGCTGGCGTTCGGCGAGCACGCGGACCACCTCGGTGGCGGCCGCGCGCAGTTCGTCGCGCTGCTCGTGCCACGCACGCACGATCGCGCTGAGCAACTGCTGGAAGGACGGCATGCCGGGGGCGGGTGTCGGCGGATAGTAGGTGCCGCAATGGAACGGCTCGCCGTCCGGGGTGAGGAAGCACGTCATCGGCCAGCCGCCGTGGCCGGACACGGCCTGCGTGGCCTCCATGTAGACGGCGTCGACATCCGGCCGTTCCTCGCGGTCCACCTTGATGTTCACGAAATGCTCGTTCATCAGCGCGGCCGTGGCCGGGTGCTCGAACGACTCGTGTGCCATCACGTGGCACCAGTGGCAGGCCGCGTAGCCGACCGACAGCAGGACCGGCACGTCGCGCCGCCGGGCCTCCTCGAAGGCCGCTTCGGACCACGGCCACCAGTCGACCGGATTCTCCGCGTGCTGCAGCAGGTACGGACTGGTCGACCCGGCGAGCCTGTTCGTCATGCCTGTTAGTTTCCCGGAAACTGGCGAACGTGAACGTGCCGGGCGGTGAGTTCGACGTCGATGATCACATCGCGCTGTCGGTCGTGATCGGCGCGCCGGCGCACGGACTGGCCGAACTGGACGACATCCCGGACGATCGGGTCCAACGGCGCGCGGTGTTCGTGCCGCCGACGGAGCTGTTCTGGGAGTTCACGAAACCGCCGGCCGAGGTGGCCGGGCCGGGACTGGACCGGGTGAGCTGGGAGATCGAGCGATTCTGCGTGCTCGCGCTGGCCGCCGATCCGGTCGCGTTCGAGGTGCTCGCGTCACCGGTGGTCCAACAATGCACGGACATCGGCGCCGAACTGCGCGAGTTGACCGTGGCATTCCTGTCGCAGCGGGCGGCGGACGCGTACCGGCGGGCCACGGCGACCGACTACGCGCGGGCGGAGGCCGCGATGGCCGCTGGTGGTACGCCGCGCTGGCGGCAGGTGGCCGAGGTGATCCGGCTGCTCATCGGCGTGGAACACCTGCTGCGTACCGGCGAGTTGACGTTGGACGTGTCGGCGCATCGCGAACAACTGGTCGCGGTCGCGTTGGGTGAACTGCCCTGGGTGGAGACGCAGGCGTGGGTCGAGTCGCTGCGCGACCGGACCGCCGAGGCCGTGCTGCGGTCACCGCTGCCGGCGTTGCCCAACCAGCCGGCCGTGCGGAACTGGCTGAAGTCGGTGCGCCGCCGAAACCTATGAGTCCTTCTTGTCCTGTTCGGGCTGGTCGGATTGGCCGTCCGCCGGGTCGAAGCTCGCCGGTACCCGCTTGAGGTGCTTGGCCATGGACCTGGCCAGGAACGCGACCGCCACGAGCAGCACGATGAGCACGATCAGCGCGACCGGGCCGGACGAGCCGAACTCCGGCCCCTGCCCGCCCGGCTGGTTGTTCGTCGTGCCGCCGGACCCGGCGGCCAGCACCACGAGGTGGCTGGCCCCATCCAGGAATGTCACAGCTGGAAATGTCATGCGGCTACGGTCTCACGTACCCCGGCGAACAGGTCGTCCTCGGGGAGGGTGGTGTCCACCAGGGACCTGGCCAGCTCGTACTCCTCGGTCGGCCAGACCTCGCGCTGGATGTCGGACGTGACGGCGAACCAGCGGCTGTTCGGGTCGATCTGGGTCTGGTGCGCGAGCAGTGCCTTGTCGCGGATGTCGAAGTAGTCGGCGCACTCGACGCGGGTCGTCACGCGCTCCAGCGGGTCCTTCGGTGCGTCGCCCTTGTCGTTCTCGTCCCACCGCTTCAACCACTCGTCGTACGGCGACTCGAGGCCGCGCGCGAGCATCGCGTCGTGGAAGGCCACCAGCTTGCCGCGCGAGAAACCGTGCGAGTAGTACAGCTTCAGCGGCTGCCACGGAACGCCGGCGGACGGGAAACGTTCGGGGTCACCGGCCGCGTCGAAGGCGGCCACGGACACCTCGTGCGTGCGGATGTGGTCGGGGTGCGGGTAGCCGCCGTTCTCGTCGTACGTGACGAGCACGTGCGGCTGGAACTCACGCACGATGCGGACCAGCGCCTCGGTCGACTCCTCGAGCGGCACCAGCGCGAAGCAACCGTCCGGCAGCGGCGGGCGCGGGTCGCCCTCGGGCAGTCCGGAGTCGACGTAGCCGAGCCAACGGTGTTCCACACCGAGAATCCGGGCCGCCTCGGCCATCTCCGCCAGACGGATCTCGCTCATGTTCTCCAGCACGCCCGGCTTGTCCATGGCCGGGTTGAGGATGCTGCCGCGTTCGCCGCCGGTACACGTCACAACCATCACGTCATGGCCTTCGGCGACATATTTGGCCAGCGTCGCGGCACCTTTGCTGGACTCGTCGTCCGGGTGGGCGTGCACGGTCATCAGACGTAGCTTGTCAGCCATGATGAACGGGTTCCTCCTGGTCAGTGCCGCCTGTGCGCCCGCGAAGGCTGAGCGGGCCAGTTCAATACAGCCATACCTCGGTGTCCGGAAGGTTCCAACGCGGAGGTACTACATCATTGTTCCCGCCGGTCCGACACTTGGGCCGCTCGGTATACCGTTGTCCGCACGGGAGGAGCAGTTCGGTGACAGTGCGGGAACGACCGGCCGGTCGGTACGGGTCGGAGCGGAAGCCACGCAGCCGCAGGTGGTGGTACTGGGGGCTGCTGGGCGTCTTCGTCGCTGCCGGGGTCGTCGTGGCGTACGTGGCATACCGCAATCTCGGATCGACACCGATCGATGCCGAAGTGACCTCGTACCACGTCGTGGATGATCACACGGTGACGGCGTCGTTCACGGTGGACCGCAATCACTCGAACCAGGCCGCCGACTGCATCGTCTACGCGCTCGCGTCGGACGGCGTCGAAGTGGCCCGCGCCGAGGTCTATGTCCCACCCAGTGAGACAACCATTCAGCTTTCGACAGAGTTACGAACGGATAAACGCGCAACAACCGTAGAGTTCTACGGTTGCTCATACCAGGTTCCGAGCTACCTGACCAAATCGATGCCGCCAAGCGGGTGATCTGCGGTTACTCCGGCGCTGGTCAGCGAAAATCTTTCGGCTGGGTACCGCCGAACGTGCTACCCTCGACAAGCGGCACGGCTCCTGCGGGGCCGTGTTTTTGCCGTTCCGGGCCCAACGTACGGAACGGCTGCCAGCCCGGAGCCTCGGGCCTGGATCCATACGAGGAGTTGATGACCGTGAGCGATACCCAGGTGACCTGGCTGACCCAGGAGGCCCACGACCGGCTCAAGCAGGAGCTCGACGAGCTGATCGCCAATCGCCCGGTCATGGCGGCGGAGATCAATGCGCGCCGCGAGGAAGGCGACCTGAAGGAGAACGGCGGCTACATGGCCGCCCGCGAGGAACAAGGCAAGCAGGAGGCCCGGATCCGCCAACTCCAGGAGCTGCTGCGGGCCGCCAAGGTCGGCGAGGCGCCCACCACGAACGGTGTGGCCGCGCCCGGCATGGTGTTGACCGTCCGGTACGACGGTGACAACGAGACCGAGGAGTTCCTGCTGGCCACCCGCGAGGAGGGCGCGCATGGCGCGCTCGAGGTGTACTCGCCGAGTTCGCCACTGGGGCAGGCGCTGCTGGGTGCCAAGGACGGCGACACGCGGGAGTACTCGCTGCCCAACGGCAACACGATGAAGGTCACGCTGATCACGGCCGTGCCGTACCACGAGTAATTGAACGCTGACCTGACCGGCCGGCCCAGATCTAATGGGCCGGCCGGTCAATCAGCTTTTCCAAAAGCGGGCGCACTCTCAGCGGAATCGGTGTGGACAGTGCGATCGACGACGCCAGGCGGTGCACGCCGGCCACGTCGACCACCTCGTCGATGACCCGTTGCAGGTCCGCATTGGACCGCGCGACCATGCGCACCAACAGATCCCCGGCTCCGGTCGTCGCGTGCACCTCGCACACCTCCGGGATCGCCGCGAGCCGTTCGGACACCTCGGACCGGAAACCCTGCGCGATCTCGACGACGGCGAACGCGGTCAGGCCGTAGCCCATCGCGGCGAGGTCCAGCGCGGGCGGGAAGCCGCCGAGCACACCGCGCGCGACGAGTTTGTCCAGCCGCGCCTGCACGGTGCCGCGCGCGACACCCAGCCGGCGCGAGCACTCCAGCACCCCTAGCCTCGGTTCGTCCGTGAGCACCAACAAAAGCCGCGCATCCAGCTCATCGAGTGGCTCGATGTCCGGTTCGCTCATCTGTCAACTCCTGTGACGCGATACACAAGCTGTCCACCGTTGTCGCAAAAATCGCAGCTTGACTGTACAAGCTGCACAGTGATTCACCGGTCCCTTGCTCATTGTGCATGGCGGTCCCATGCTGGCGCCAGCAGGGACGACATGGAGGAGGAGCCGTGACCGAGACGTTGAGCGGCCAGCACCAGCTCGACAGCGGTCTGGACGAGATCAGCTACGACCAGCTCCGCCAACTGGTCGGACTCGTGGACTACGACGAGTCGGCCGACCCGTTCCCGGTGCGCGCGATGGACGCCGTGGTGTTCGTCGTCGGCAACGCGACCCAGACGGCGTGGTTCTACCAGCAGGCGTTCGGCATGAAGCTCGTCGCCTATGCCGGCCCGGAGACCGGCGAGCGCGACCACAAGTCGTTCGTGCTGGTGTCCGGCTCGGCGCGGTTCGTGATCAATGGAGTGGTCCAGCCGGGCAGTGCGCGATCCTCTGACATGGCCGACCACCACCGCCGGCACGGCGATGGCGTCGTGGATCTCGCGATCGAGGTGGGCGACGTGGACCGGTGCGTCGCGCACGCGCGGAAGCAAGGCGCCACGATCCTGGACGAGCCGCACGACGTGTCGGACGAGCACGGCACGGTCCGCATGGCCGCGATCGCGACCTACGGTGAGACGCGCCACACGCTGATCGACCGCAGCCGCTATTCCGGTGTGTATCTGCCCGGCTACGAACAGCGCGACGGCGACCACCCGATGGTGGACGGCAAACCCAAACGGATGTTCCAGGCGGTCGACCATTGTGTTGGCAATGTCGAACTCGGCCGGATGGACCACTGGGTCGACTGGTATCACCGCGTGATGGGCTTCGTGAACATGGCGGAGTTCGTCGGCGACGACATCGCGACCGACTACTCGGCACTGATGAGCAAGGTCGTCGCGTGTGGAAACCACCGCGTGAAGTTTCCCCTGAACGAACCTGCGATCAGCAAACGGAAGTCGCAGATCGACGAATATCTCGAGTTCTACGCGGGCGCCGGTGTGCAGCACATCGCGTTGGCCACCAACGACATCCTGGGCACGGTCGACCGGATGACCGCGGCCGGCGTCGAGTTCCTCGCCACGCCGGACTCGTACTACACCGATCCTGAGCTGCGGGCACGGATCGGACAGGTACGTGTGCCGATCGAGGAACTGTCGCTGCGTGGCATCCTCGTGGACCGCGACGAGGACGGTTACCTGCTCCAGATCTTCACCCGTCCGATCGGCGACCGGCCGACGGTGTTCTACGAACTGATCGAGCGGCACGGTTCGCTCGGCTTCGGCAAGGGCAACTTCAAGGCGCTGTTCGAGGCGATCGAGCGGGAACAGGAACGCCGGGGCAATCTGTAAGGATTTGTAAGATTCCCAGGTAATCCCAAGATTGCGAGATGGAAGCGGCACCCGGTAGGTCTGCGGCGACTCTTGCGACTACGATCTGCGGCCAGGAAGGGTACCCTCGGGGCGAGCGGTCCTCATCCGGGCAGTTGCCGTGTGCGCGCGAGCCACCTGCCCGGTCGCCGACGGACCTCGTCAGTCGTTCGTGTTCGTTGTCGGGAGGTCGCATGGCGCACGTGGCTCGCGCCGCCGGAGTGCTCCCATTGCTGGCCGCCATCGCCGCCGCGGCCGCGCTCGGCGGTGCCGCCGTGTTCACGGTCAGCCAGGCCGCCTGCCCGGACCCCGGCCACTACGTCCAGGAGGGCGTCACCGCGCGCCTGGTCGGCGGCTGTGTGACGAAGGAAGACCTGACGGGTGCCGTGCCGACCACGCCGGCCGGACACGGCAACTCCCGCCCGTAACGCTAGTCCGCCAGGGCCGCGCGTAGATCCTCGACGAGATCGTCGGCGTCCTCGATGCCGACCGACAGCCGGATGAGATCGGCCGGCACTTCCAGTGCCGAGTCGGCGACGCTCGCGTGCGTCATCCGGCCCGGGTGCTCGATCAGTGACTCGACGCCACCGAGCGACTCGGCCAGCAGGAACAGCTTCGTGCGCGCGCACACCCGCAGCGCCGCCGCCTCACCGCCGGCCACGGTGAACGACACCATGCCGCCGAACCGGCGCATCTGCTTGGCCGCGATCTCGTGGCCGGGGTGGTCGGCCAGGCCCGGGTAGAACACCCGCGTGACATTCGGGTGGCCGACGAGGAAGTCGACGACCCGTTCCGCGTTGTCGCTGTGCTGCTCCATGCGGATCGCCAGCGTCTTCACACCACGCAGGGTGAGCCACGCGTCGAACGGGCCGGGCACCGCACCAGCGGCGTTCTGGAGGAACGCGATGCGCTCGGCGAGTTCCGCGTCCGACGTGACGAGCGCGCCGCCGACGACGTCGGAGTGGCCGCCGAGGTACTTGGTGGTGGAGTGCAGCGCGACGTCCGCGCCGAGTTCGAGGGGTTGTTGCAGGTACGGCGACGCGAACGTGTTGTCCACCACGAGCAGGGCGCCCGCGTCGTGCGCGACACCGGCCAGGCCGGCGATGTCGGCGATGTTGAGCTTCGGGTTGGTCGGCGTCTCGCACCACACCACGCGGGTGTTGGGCCGGCACGCGGCCCGTACGGCGTCCACATCGGACAGTGGCACCGGCGTGTGCTCGATGCCCCAGAGACGCAACACCTTGTCCACCAAGCGGAACGTGCCGCCGTAGGCGTCGTCCGGGATGACGACGTGGTCGCCCGGCCGGCACACGGCCCGCAGCAGCACGTCGCTCGCGGCCATGCCGGAGGCGAACGCCCGCGCGTACCGGCCGTTCTCCAGTGCCGCAAGGCACTCCTCGAGTGCGGTGCGGGTGGGGTTGCCGGTGCGGGAGTACTCGAAGCCGCCGCGGGTGCCTCCGACGCCGTCCTGCGCATACGTGGACGTGGCGTGGATGGGCACGATCACCGACCCGGTGGCCGGATCGGGCTCCTGGCCGGCATGAATGGCCCGGGTGGCGAAACCGTGCCTGGTGTCGCCGGTCTGAACAGGACTGTCGGTCATGCCACAAGACTACGGCCCCCGCCGATTGGGCGGAGGCCGTAGTCATCTCAGGCGAGTCATCTCACCATTGCTGCGGTGGCTGCTGCTGGGGCGGTTGTTGCGGGTAACCGCCCGGCTGCTGCGGGAAACCGCCCGACGGCGGGCCCTGCTGCGGGAAACCGCCGGACTGCGGCTGCTGCGGGTAGCCGGTGGGCGCCTGCTGCTGGGGCTGGCCGTAGGCGGGCTGCTGCGGCTGACCGTAGGGCTGCTGGCCGTACGCGGGCTGCTGCGGCTGGCCATAGGCCTGCTGGCCGTAGGGCTGCTGGCCGAAGCCGCCGACCTGGCCGTACCCACCCCCGGCTGGGGCGGCGACCGGCGGCATGCCGAGGTAGGCCCTGGTCTGCGGGAAGAAGCCGAGCGCGCCGGCGCCGGCGACGATGATGCCGGCGATCAGGTCGAACGTGATCCGGCCCTCGCCGCTGTACTGCGCCATGAAGATGATCGAGAACAGCAGCAGGACCGCGCCACCGCCGACGATCGCGTACTGGCCGATCCAGCGCTTGAGGAAGATCATCACAGCGCCGGCCACACCGGCGATCCCGCCGATCATCAGCAGGATGAAGTAGATGACCATCGCGGCCGGCATCGACGCGGCCGACTGCGCGCTGGCCTGGAACGCCTGGCACTGCTGCAGTTCGGCCCCGGTCAGGCCGGGCGGGCACTGGGCGGCGTTGGACGCGGCGTCGAACGCGCTGCCGATGTCGGACCACAGCGTGAGCGTCATGATCGCGGCGAGCAGCGACATCAGCGCGGTGACGCCGAGCACGATCCACTGGATGATCTGCGTGGTGTCCGGCGACGAGGACATCCCGCCCGGTGCGTAACCGGGATATGCGGGCTGCTGGCCGTAGGCGGGCTGCTGGCCGTAGGCGGGCTGACCGTAGCCGGGCTGCTGGCCATAGGCCTGCTGCTGTCCGTAGCCGGGCTGCTGCTGGCCGTACGCCGGTTGATTGCCGGGTGCGGGGCCAGATTGCTGCTGGCCGTAGCCGGGCATCGCTCCGGGCTGTTGCTGTTGGCCGTAGCCGGGTTGCTGTTGGGCGCCCCAGTTGGGCTGCTGCGGTGCGCCGGGTGCGGATGGTTGCACGCCGGCAGCATACTGGCCGTAGTTGGGATTTTGGTGCGCCGGCGACACAACCTGGGTCGCCTCCGGTATCGGGTTCGGACCGCTCCCGGGGGGCTGCTGGCCGGGGCGTACCACCTGGGTGGCCTCCGGTGCGTTACCGCTGCCCGGCTGCACGGCCTGGGTCGGGCCCGCGTCGGCCAGTGCCGGCTCGTCGCTCTTGGCCGGCTGACTGCCACCCTGACCAGGGGCGTACTCGGGCGGCTGTGGAGAACTCATCGGGTGTCCAACTCCCTAGGCAGGTGCGTCGGTGCGAAACCGGCATACGGGTGGCCTTTAACGCTAGACCATCCGCCGTGGCGTCGCTGGCCACCACGCAGGTACACCCTCGCACGACGCAACCGGCCGTTCGGGCGAACATCACCGCCCGGCGAGGAACCCCAACACGTCGTGTCGGGTGACCACACCGGCCGGTTTTCCGTCGATGAGCACCATCGCGCCGTCCGCGCCGGAGAGTGCGCGCATCGCCACGCTCACCGGTTCGCCGGCGCCGATCGTCGGCAGCGGCGGCGACATGTGCTTCTCCACCCGGTCGGCCAATGACGCCTGGCCGGTGAACAGCTTGTCCAGCAGGTCGCGCTCGACCACCGATCCGGCCACCTCGGCCGCCATCACCGGCGGTTC
>Ga0070714_100003890_pt1 | contig 11219 bp, 13 predicted proteins | sample LARL83metaG_FD_65450 | JGI IMG/M metagenome (GOLD analysis project Ga0070714, IMG submission 65450) | Corn, switchgrass and miscanthus rhizosphere microbial communities from Kellogg Biological Station, Michigan, USA - LAR L8-3 metaG | ecosystem: Host-associated > Plants > Roots > Rhizosphere ... | reverse complement strand
TCGGCGTCGGTGTCCTCGGAGATCAGGGTGTCGATCCGCTCGGTGGCCTGATCCTCCTCGCCGTTGACCAGCGCGTTGAGGGAGCCGACCGAGGCCTGAGCGAGCTCATTCTGGTGGCGCACCAGGTCCCGCACCTCGACGCCGAGGGCGTCGGCCAGCTCCTCCCGGGTGGGACGGCGGCCATAGAGGCGGAAGAAGTTGTCGCGGGCCTTGCCGATCTCGCGGTCCAGGCGGCGCAGGGAGCGGGGGGCCCAGTCGTTGCGGCGAAGCTCGTCAAGCACCGCCCCGTGGATCCGGGTCCACGCGAATTGCTCGAGCGTGGCGCCCTTGTCGGGGTCGTAGCGGTCGATCGACTTGATGAGGGCCTCCAGGCCGCAGGAGATGAAGTCGTCGACCTCGCAGCGAGCCGGCATCTCGCGGATCTTGCGGTAGACGATGTACTTCACCATCGGGGCGAAGGTGAGCACGAGGCGATCGCGCAGACGGCTGTCGCCGGTCCGCCGGTACTCACGCCACAGGTCAAGCGCCTGATCCGCCGACAACCGTCCGGCCGCTGAAGTTGTAGCCATCTCACCCACTTTTATTCCGACGTCGAGGGAAATGCCGGGCCCATGCGGCTGGGCCTCCGGCGGGGGTGAAGGTCGCTGAACACCCCGGATTTATGTCGACCGAAGAGGGGGTTTCGTGCATCCCCATTTTGCGGTAGATGTATGCGAGGTACGGCCCGTCCGTGTCGGGAGGAGGCGTCATGCAGGCCAGCCAGCCGCGGGTGCTCATCGTCGATGACCACCTCGCCATCCGGCGAGGGATGGAGCTGCTGCTCCGCGAGCAGGGCTTCGCGGTGCGGGCCGCCCCCGAGCAACCTGACAAAGCCCGCGCACACCTCCTCAAAGGTGACTATGACGTCGCGCTGGTCGAGCTCCGGCGCGACGCCGGTGACGGGCTCGAGCTGGCCCGCGAGACGCTGCGGGCCCTAAGCGGGGCGCCGCTGGTGCTCTGCACCGCCTACGCCGCCCCCAGCGGCCCCCTGCTGGCGGCCTCGAGGGTCGGCGCGCCAGGGCTGATCCTCACCTCCTCTCCGGTCACCACCCTCGTGCAGGCGCTGCGGGCGGTGGCCGGCGGGAGCGGGTTCGTGGACCCATCAGTCGCGCGCGCGGTGGCCGAGGGGCCGGTCCAGCAGCGGGTGGGGCGGCTCAGCCCCCGCGAGCGCGAGGTGCTGGAGCTGCTGGCCGACGGTTACCAGGGCCCCGAGATCGCCGAGCGGCTGTTCCTGTCGCTGGAGACCGTCCGGACCCACATCCGCAACGCGGCGGGGAAGCTGGGGGCACGGACGCGGGTGCAGGCGGCCGCGATGGTGGCCTGCGCACGGGAGTAGGTGGCGCCGTGCGGGTCGGGCGGGTGGTCTGCCGTCTGCGTTTCGACGAGGTACCGGCGAACGTCAACGGCGGGCTATGAAGAGGGTGGGCTGTGGCGTGGCGGCCGCGCGGGCGGGGTTGAGGCGAATAGTGCAGCTATTTCCTGCACTATCCGCCCCGACCCCGCTGAGAGTCGGCCGCGGCGCTCCGAGCACCCGCACGCTTCCCCTCGTTGCCCGCAGTTGACTTTCGCCGATGCCACCCGGACGCAACCGGGCTGCCCAACGCGAGAAGCGGGGCTAGGACTGCTGCGGCGGCGTCGGGTTGACGGCGGCGCGCTTGGTCTCGCCGCCCTCGGCGGCCTTGAGCGGCGCGGGCAGGTCGGCGGGCAGCGCGGAGCCGGTGGCGTGCGCCGCGGCCTCGTTCTCGCGCTTGACCTCCAGCCAGATCTCCTCGCGGTAGACGCGCACCGAGCGGGGGGCGTCGATGCCCAGGCGGACGGTCTGGCCCGAGACCTCCAGGACGGAGATGAAGACGTCGTCGCCCAGAACCACCCGCTCGCCGCGCCGGCGAGTGATGTTCAGCATTAGGAGGCGTCCTCGGCCGGGCCGGGCCCGTTGCCCATGACTTCGGCGAACAGGGGCGCGCGCAGATCGCAGCCGGGCGCCTGGTTGATGATCTGGTGACCCTGGCCGTTCCAGATGAGGATCGGCGCCTTCTGGTTGGCCGTGAACCCGGAGAGCTCAGAGCTGGCCACGACCGTCACGTAGACGTCGACCGGGGTGGCGTCGTCGAGGCCGAGGCGCTCGCCGTCGTCGTCGGTGAGCTCCACCTGGTAGTTGGCGAAGAACCGGTGGGGGTCGGTCACGGGCAGCGAGAGGCTGGGGTCATCGATGCAATGCAACCACACGAACGGGCTGTCGGGGTCGCTCGCGAGCAGCGCGTAGCGCGACCCGCCGAGGCCGATCAGGCCGTCGGGGAACTCGATGACGGTGTCGGGATCGATCTCGACGTGCCCGAAGCGCGTGCTCTCAATTGCGAGTGCCACAGCGGCGACTCCTCCAGGAGGGGATGGCATTCAGGTGACGGATCTGCGTAAGCCTACTTGCGAGGCAGGCGAACGGTCAGTTCAGGAAGTCCATCAGCGACGACTGGACGATATTGGCCCCCGCCTTGAGCGCCGCGGTGAAGGCCGCCTGCTCGGAGGAGTAGCTGGTCACGGCCTTGGCCATGTCGACGTCCTCGTCGTTGGACAGCGCCGCGGTGTCGCTGTTCTGGAGCCCCTGGATGCGGGTCTGGGCCAGGGTGAGCCGGTTCTGGGCCGCACCCACGTTGGCCTGAAGCTGCTCCAGCGAGTTGAGGCTGTTCTGCAGGTTGGTCAGCTGGTTGGAGGACAGATCGGCGACGCCGGAGCTGTTGCCGCTGCGCATGTCGGACGCGATCGTGCGCAGCGTGTCCAGCAGCTTGCCGTCGTTGGCGCTCGTGCCGCTGCCCAGCAGGCTCGAGATGTCGACGTTGACCTGGAGCGTGGAGCCGGGCCCGATCTGGCGCGTGACCGCCGCGGTGTTGCCCTGGAAGACATCGCCGGTGGCGCCCGAGTAGGGCTGGGTGCTGGTGGCGGTGCCCGAGAAGACGTACTGGCCGTTGTACTGGGTGTTGGCCTCCTGCTTGATGGCGTCGGCCAGCTGGTCGATCTCGTCGGCGGTGGAGGACAGGTCGGTGGCCGACTCGTCGCCGTTGGAGGCCTGCACCGTCAGCTCCTGCGCGCGCTGGAGCATGCTCATCACGTTGGTCAGCGACGTGTCTGCGGCCGAGGCCCAGGCGGTGCCGTCGGTGACCGCGTCGTTGTAGTTGCTCAGCCCCTGCAGGTCGTTCTTGAGCTGGATGGCCAGGCTCGTCCCGTAGGGATCGTCGGAGGGCTGGTTGATCCGCTTGCCCGTGGACAGCTGCTGCTGGGTGGTCGCCAGCTGATCCTGGACGTTGTTGATGCTGGCCAGGACGCTGGCCGTCGTCATCTGAGTGGTGATGCGCCCGGAGAACATGGCCTACAGACCTGAGCCCACGCTGTTGATGAGGGTGTCCAGCGTGCTGTTGATGGCGTTCATGACGCGCGCTGACGCCTGGTAGGCCTGCTGGTACTGGATCAGGTTGGTCATCTCCTCATCCAGCGAGACGCCCGAGACGCTCTGACGCTGGTTGGAGACGGCGGTGAGCACCGCCTGCTGGGTGCTCTGCGTGCTCTGGGCCGCCTGCACGCCGGAGCCGACCTGGGCGACGAAGGCGGCGTAGGCCTGATCGGCGGGGCCATTGGCGAGGCTGGCGATGCCCTGGGCCAGGTCGGGGCCCGAGGTGCTGGAGCTCGAGGTCTGCAGGGTGGAGGCGGTGGCCGAGACGGCCATGGTGCCGGCCGTGGTGCCGGTGAAGAAGGGGCTGGAGGGCTGCAGCGCGTTGACCGAACTGATGACCTGGCCGGCGACGTTGTCGAGCGACGAGAGGTACTGGCCGATCGGGCCGGTGGCCGATGACATGTTGAGCAACGAGCCGAGCTGACCGCCGGCGGCCGAGGTCAGCGTCTGGGGCCAGGTGACGGTGGTGCCGCTCACCAGGGGGCTGGAGGCGTCACCGAAGTTGACCGTGACCGCGCCGTTGGAGCCGGTGCTCACCGAGATCTGGGCGAGGCTGGAGAGATCGTCGAGCAGCTTGTCGCGCTGATCGAGCAGGGTGTTGGGGGAGATGCCCGCCTGCGTGGCCGAGGAGATCTGCGAGTTGAGCGTGGCGATCTGCTGGGCGTCGTCGGCGACCTGGCCGTTGGCGCCGGTCAGCGACGCGTACTGCTGCGCGGCCTGGGACTGGACGGTCTGCATCTGCTGGGAGACGGCGTTGAAGGTGGAGGCCAGCGTCTGCCCGGCGTCCACGACCGCCTGCTGGGCCGCCGGATTGGTCGGCGAGCTTGCCAGCCCCGACCAGGCGCCCCAGAACTTCGACATGACGCTCTGCAGGCCGTTGTCCGAGGGCTCGTTGAGCGCGGTCTGGACCTGCCCCAGCTCCGAGGTGTTGGAGTTGGCGTTGCTGGTGCCGGTGTTCTGGGCGCGGTACTGGACATCCAGGAACTGGTTGCGGATCCGGGTGATGTCGGTGATCGACACGCCGGTGCCGAGCTGGGTCCCGCCGCCCTGCTGGGTGTTGCCGGGAATCGTCAGCGGCGCCGTCGGGGTCGTCTGCACCGTCTGACGCGTGTAGCCCGCGGTATTGGCGTTGGCGATGTTCTCGCCGGTCGTGGTGATGGCGGCCTGGGCGGCCTCCAGGCCGCTCAGCGCCGTCTGCAGACCGGTGAAGGACGGGATCGTCACGGCGCTAGACCTCCAGGTCCAGGACGCGGTGGCGGCTGGACAGGCGCGGCGCGGTCATGCGGTTGTGATCGCCGGCGGAGTCGTAGCCCAGATGACGGTCGGCGTCGGTCAGGCGCAGCAGGTGATCCAGGAAGGCGAGCTCCTGGTTCATCAGCGCCCGGTTGACGTGGTGCTCGCGCTGGACCTCTTCCAGGATGCCGCGCAGCTCGGCGCTGCGGGCGTGGGCCAGCGGCGCGCGGCCCGGGTCCATGATCGCGTCGAGCAGGCTCATCGAGACCGCCGTGGGGGCCACGCCCAGGTGCGCGCCGGCGCGGTCGAGCAGGATCGCCCGGTCGCGCTCGATGAGCGCGCGGCGCTGCAGCTCGGCCTGCAGCAGGCCGGTGAGGGAGACGACCTGCTGGACGTCGCGGGCGCGGATCGCCGCGCCCTGCTCCAGCACGATCTGCAGCAGGCGCCGGGCCGACACCAGCTGGGCTTCCAGGTGGGAGATCACGTCGGTGGTGAGAGCCGCGTCGAACTGCTCGGCGGCGGGAACGAGGACGGTCATTTCTTGGCCACTCCCAACCCGGGATCGATGGACTTGGCGATCTGCATGGCGATCCCGGCGCCGCCGCCCTGCATGATGCTGGAGGCAAGGGTCTCGGGCAGGAGCGAGGAGTAGGCACCCATGCCTCCTGAACCGCCCACGCCACCGCTGCTGCCCGCCCCGGAGGAGTCGTCGCTGGTCCCGCCCAGGCCGTCGTCGGAGCCGTCGAGGCCCGGGACGGTGGCCGACATCTGCTGGGCCAGCTCGTTGACGAGCACGTTCTCGAAGGCCAGGCCGGTCTGGTAGGCGTCCTGGGCCTTCTTGTCGCCGTTGCGGATGGCGGCGGGCTCGTTGGCCGGATCGATCAGCGGCAGCGAGCCGGCGGGCATCGAGGCGCTGGTGGTGGGCAGCGCGGCGGTGGCCGAGATCGAGCTCATCAGCCCTGCTTGATCTGGTTGGCGATCTGCAGCATCTGGTCCTGGTACTGGACCGCCTTGGAGGCCATGTCGTAGCCGCGCTGGGCGGTGATCATCGCGCTCATGTCCTTGGCCATGTCGACGTTGGAGCCCTCCAGGGCGCCCTGCTGGATCGACGAGCCGGTGGCCGGGCGCGTGGCCCCGCTGCCGGCGGTGACGCTGAACATGCTGTCGCCGTCAGCCTGCAGCTGGTCGGGGGCCGGGACGTTGACAACCGAGAGCTTGCCGATGGTCCGGGAACCGGCGATGACCTGGCCGTTGGGCTCGATCTTGATGCTGTTGGCGTCGATGCCCTTGGGAAGCTTGAGCGCCGGCACCAGGGGATTGCCCTGCTGGTTGGTGATCTCGCCCTGCGAGCTGACCTCCAGCGCTCCGTTGCGGGTCAGGCCGATCGAGCCGTCGTTGCGGCGCACCTGCAGGAAGCCGGGGCCCTGGATGGCGACATCCAGCGAGCGCCCGGTGTTCTGAATCGCCCCCTGGGCCTGGCTGCGGCCGACGATCGTCGAGGCCGACCCGGCGCCGGTGGCGATGCTGGGGCTGCCGCTGGCAGAGCCGGCGCTGGAGTAGAGCAGGTCCTCGAAGCCCACCCGGGTCGCCTGGTAGCCCGGGGTATCGATGTTCGCCATGTCGTTGGCGATGGCGTTGAACTGATTCTGCTGCGCCTCCATGCCCGAGGCCGCGGCGTACAAACTCTGGAGCATCTAGATCACCCTTGGATTGAACCGACGCTCGACGCGTCTTCCTGCATCGTCTGGTTGATCGACTGCAGCGCGCTCTGGCCGGCCTGGTAGGCCCGCAGCGACGCCATCATGTCGGTCATGGTCTGGATCGGGTCGACGCCGGAGGCCTCGAGCTCGCCCTGGCGCACGGTGCCGCTGGCGCGGCCCGTCGAGGCGCCGGAGAAGTAGTTGGTGCCCTGCTTGGTCACGTTGGGCACGTTGAATACCCCGAGGGCGGTGGGCGCGACGGTGCCCTTGCTGCTCACCGTGATCGGCTGGCCGTTCTGGCCGAGCACCAGGTTGCCCTGCTGATCCACCAGCTGGTTGGTGCTGTTGGACCCGAACTGCCCGTCACGCGTGTAGCGGATGCCCGAGCCGGTGCGGACGGCGAAGTAGCCGGCGCCCGAGATCCCGAAGTCCAGGGGCTCACCGGTCTGGTTGAGCGTGGCCGGGGACGTGTCGGTGACGACCTTCGAGATGCGCACACCGGTGCTGATCGTGCCGATCTGCTGTCCCGAGGACGTGTTGGACAGCAGCAGGGAGCCGAAGCTCTGCTGCTCGGCCTGATCGCTCTTGTAGCCCGGAGTGGAGGCGTTGGAGAGGTCGTTGGCGAGCTGGCTCTGGCGAACCTGCTCGGCGAGCATGCCGGACGCAGCAATGTAGAGACCGGGATCCATCGTACGGGGTTGATCGACAGGTGCTGCATAGTTCTTGAGCGCAATGTCCGCCCCATTGGCGATCAGCCCGCAGGCGCTGCGCGTCCTGGTGGGTCCCGACATCAAGATCGTGCCTGGGCGCGCGGTGATGGCGCGTGTCGTCCAGGCCGCTCCGGGCCAGAAGGGCTCGCTGAGCATCGCCGGCTACGTGCTGGACGCCGAGCTGCCCGAGGACGTCCAGACGGGCCAGGATCTGCGGCTGGTGGTCCGCGACGTCAGCGCCGAGCGCGTGCTGCTGGCCATCACCGACCCGCGCGAGGCCGAGCAGAGCCAGCAGTCCCAACACGGCCAGGAGAGCGGGCCGGCCCAGCAGACCCAACAGGGGCAGCCGCTGCCCGGCCAGCCGGACCCCTCGGCCGTGACACAGCCCCCGGTATCCCTGCCCGGAGGCGGCGACGTACGGGTGACCGAGCGCGACGCGGGTGGCCGGGAGGGGCGCCCGGGCGAGCGCCAGAACGTGCAGCTGCGCTACAACGCGCCGGCACTGGGCGCGGTCGACCTGCGCTTTCAGATGGACGCGGGGTCGCTGAGCCTGGCGGTCACGCTGGCTCCCGGCCAGCCGCTTCAGCTCGCCCAGGATGGGGCCGAGAGCCTGCGCCAGGCGCTGGCGGCATCCCTGCCGGGCCGCGCCGTGTCGGTGACGGTCGCCCCACGCCGCGAACCCCTGGACGTCTATGCCTGAGCCGCCGCCACGCCGGCGGGCCACCGCGCTGCACTACACGCACGGGGAGGTCGCCCCCACGGTGACGGCGACGGGCGCGGGCGTGCTGGCCGAGCGCATCATCGCCGCCGCGCGCGACGCCGGCGTCCCCGTACGTGAGGATCCGGCCCTGGTGGAGGCGCTCTCGGCGCTCAACCTCGGCGCGCATATACCCGAGGCGCTGTGGAAGGCGGTGGCCGAGACGCTGGCGTGGGCCTACCGGCTGGACGCCGGCGCTCGGCGACCTTGAGGAATGCCGGCCTGGCTGGACTTAAGTCTGGCCTTGAGGCGGCCGATGATGAGAGTGCTCCCTCGGTAAGGATTCTCTATGGCTCTTCGCCTCACTGGCACCACTCTGCAGTCCTCGGCTCCGGCGGCCACGCCCGCCGAGCCCGCCGTCACGTCCGAAAGCCTCGTCTTTCAGGCGCGGAAGGCGCTGACCAGTGGCGATGTCGCCGCCTTCGCTGCGCTGTTCGCCACGGCCGGCGAGCTGACCGACCCGCACGGGCGCTTCCACGCCAAGCTGGCCCTGATCGATGCGGGCATGAGCGTCACCGCGCAGGCCTCCGAGAGCCTGGCCACGCGTGTGTACGGCGCCATCGCGGGCGCCGCGCTGGACATGCTCGAGGACACCCCCAGTGAGCCGACCATCCTCAACCTGGCCGGCGTGGCTCTGTATGAGCTGTGGAGCCTGGACGCGGCGCAGGCGCTGTTCCGCGCCGCCCGCCGCCTCGAGCCGAGCCTGCCCAACGTGGAGGCGAACCTCGCCGAGGTGGCGCGCCGCAAGCGCGCCGGGCGCCGCACCCGTCCCCTGCACGCCGCGGTCCCGGGCCTGGCCCGTCGCGCCACCAGCGTCGCCAATCGGGCCAAGCCTGCCACCGGTCTGACGCTCAGCCTCTGCATGATCGTGCGCGACGAGGAGCAGATGCTGCCGCGCTGCCTGGCCGCCGTGGCTCCCGCGGTCGACGAGATCGTGATCGTCGACACCGGGTCCACCGACGCCACGGTCCAGATCGCGAAGTCCTTCGGCGCCAAGGTCATCGAGTTCCCGTGGACGGGGTCATTCTCCGAGGCCCGCAACGTCTCCTTCGAGGCCGCCACCGGCGACTGGGTCATGTACCTGGACGCCGACGAGGTGCTCGTGGCCGAGGACGTCGAGCAGCTTCGCGCGCTCACCGGCCGCACCTGGCGCGAGGCCTTCTACCTCGTCGAGACCAGCTACACCGGCGAGCTGGGCGACGGCGGCGCGATCGTCAACAACGCGCTGCGCGTGTTTCGCAACCGGCCTGAATACCGCTTCAAGGACCGCCTGCACGAGCAGATCGCCCACACGCTGCCCACCCACATCCCGGGCCGCGTCGAGCAGACGCCCGTGCGCGTCACCCACTACGGCTACCTCGGCTCCGTGCGCGACGCCAAGGAGAAGTCCGGGCGCAACATCGAGCTCCTGCGCAAGCAGGCGGCCGAGTCGCCCAAGTCCGCGTTCCTGCACTTCAACCTCGGCTCCGAGTACATCGTCGTCGGCGACCTGAACGCCGGGATCGACGAGCTCAAGACCGCCCGGTCGCTGATCACCGCCGAGGGGAACCTCCCCCGCGCCGAATACGCGCCGTCGCTGTTCACGCGCCTGGTCATGGTCCTGCGCATGAGCGGCAAGCTGCTCGAGGCCGACCAGACCGCGGCCGAGGGCCTGGAGCTGTTCCCGCAGTTCACCGACCTCGTCCTGGCGCAGGCCCGCATCGCCCAGATGCAGGGCGACACCGACAAGGCCAAGACCCACTTTGACCGCGCCATCGAGATGGGCGAGGCGCCGGCGCGCTACGGCCCGATGGTCGGCAGCGGCACGTTCCTGGCCCGCCTCGCGCTGGCCGAGCTCCACCTGGAACTCGGCGAGGCGTCTGAGGCCCGCGCCGCGCTTCAGTGGTGCGTGGACCATCACCCCGAGTTCCTGGCCGTGGCCGGCCCGTACACGGCAGCGCTGCTTCGCGACGGCGCCGCGCCCAGCGAGGTGACCGCTCAGCTTCAGAAGCTCGATGCCCTCCCCGCCGGCGTGCGCCTGACGGTGGCCACTGTCCTGCAGCAGGCCGGCGCGGCCGCCGAGGCCGAGGCCCAGTACCGCCTGGCCCTCGACGCCGCTCCGGCCAACGCGCGGGCCCGGACGGGGCTGGCCCAGCTGCTGCTCGGCCGCGGTGCCTGGGACGAGGCCGCGGAGCTCACCGCCTCGGTGCCCACCGATGACCCGTACGCCGGGCTCGCCGTCCGGATCGAGCTGTGCGGTCTCATCGGCCGCGCCGACGCCGCGACCGTGCAGGCGGCGCTTGGGCGCGCCACGCGCGCCGGGCTGTCGGCCACCGAGGGCTCCGTGTTCGAGACGTGGGCGGCGATCGCCGATGGTGCCACCGAGACCAAGCCGGTGCCAGTCGCCGGAGCGCCGCTGCTGGGCGTGATCCTTGAGACGCTGCTGCGCGGTGCCGACGGCGAGCGCTTCGTGGCGCTGCTGCCGGTGCTCGAGCGGTCTCATCTTGCCCGCCGCGAGCAGCGCGAGCTACTGGCTCGGATGTACCTCACGCACGGTCTCATCGACCGCGCCGCCCAGGAGTGGATCGCGGTGGCCACCGAGGCGCCCGACGTCCGGTCCATGGTGGGCCTGGCGCAGGTCGCGCTGGCGCAGGGAATGCCCGAGGACGCCGCCAATTTCGTAACCGCGGCGCTCGAGCTCGATCCCGCTTCGGCCCAGGCCAAGGCGCTGCTCAGCGCGCTCCCGCTCCGGGTGGCCGCGTAGCCGGACCCCTGGACATCTGGCCATGATGCTCAAGTTGCCGGGAGCTGCGCTCGATTACCCCGAGCACCATGGCTTCTCGATTTGCCCGCCTCCCACGCACCGGGCGCACCCGCTCGGACGACATCCCCGCCTCCCCGCCGCCAGAGGTGCTGGACGCGATCGCCCGCGCCCACGAGGCGTACGAGCGCCTGGAGGCATCCGGGCGTCGCGTGCGCTTCGACCTCAACGAGGCGTCCGGCCTGCTCGCGATGCAGCTGACCGACGCCGACGGTGCCGCGCTGCGCAGCCTCTCGGCGCGCAATGTGCTCCAACTCGCCTCGGGCGCCCCCCTCGACTGACGCACTAACGCAAGGATCCTCATGTCCACCAGCTCCGTCTCATCTTCCTCCACGAGCGCGGCCGGGCTGTCGTCGCTGTCGGGCTCCAGCTCGCTGCAGATCACCGGTCTCGCCTCGGGCCTGGACACCAACAAGATCATCTCGGAGGAGATGACGATCTATCAGCAGCCGGTGACCAACCTGCAGAACCAGCAGAGCGGCCTCACGGCGATGAACAAGCAGCTGACGAGCATCCAGCAGGAGCTCTCGACCCTCTC
>Ga0070714_100003889_pt1 | contig 11219 bp, 7 predicted proteins | sample LARL83metaG_FD_65450 | JGI IMG/M metagenome (GOLD analysis project Ga0070714, IMG submission 65450) | Corn, switchgrass and miscanthus rhizosphere microbial communities from Kellogg Biological Station, Michigan, USA - LAR L8-3 metaG | ecosystem: Host-associated > Plants > Roots > Rhizosphere ... | reverse complement strand
CCCGATTGGTTCCGCAGGCCGCACAAAAAGTACGGAACCTCCTATCGGATTTTGAACCTGGTCGTAGCCCTGCAGCTGATCACGATTATTCTCAGTCGCGGCGACATCTTCGTCCTCGGCGAAGCGTACGCGTTCGGCGTGATGTGGAGCTTTTCCATGAAGGGTCTGGCGGTGTTGGTGCTCCGCTATAAAGAGCCGGGCAAGCGCGAATATCGGGTGCCGCTAAATTTCCACATTGGGAAAACGGAAATTCCTTTTGGACTGGTGCTGATTACTCTCACTCTGATCGCGCTTTGCACAATCAACCTTTTCACGAAGGAAGTGGCCACCATCTCCGGCCTCGCATTCACAGTGATTTTCTTTGCAGTGTTTGAAATCTCGGAGCACGTGACTCGCAGGCAGGCTAAAGCCCATGCCGAATTGGATCAGTTCAACATCGATCCTGGCGATGACCTCACGCCGCGCGCACTTGGAGTACGTCCTGGCAGCGTGCTCGTGATGGTGCGCAACTACAACACGCTGTACAACCTCTCCTCTACACTGGACCGCGTCGATCCGCGCAAACAGGATGTGGTGGCTCTGCATCTTCGTTTCCTCGGCCGAGCTTCCGGCGGTGAATACGAATTGGAGCCAGAACAGTTATTCAGCGCCGAAGAACAAACCCTCTTCACCCGCGCGCTTGGGCTCGCGGAAAAGAAAGGCAAGACGATTCACCTGGCCGTCGCCGGCGCCACCGAGAAGTGGGAAGCGATCTTGAAGTCGGCGCAGAGCTTACAGTCCGCGGTCGTGGTGCTCGGGGCTTCGCCCACGAATCCCGTCACCGAGGAAGCTCGCCAGGCCGGACTCGCATGGGAGCGCCTGTCAGATCCAAAACCGCAGCTCACATTGGTCGTCTACTTCCCCGGCGGACAAGAGCATGTCTTCTATCTCGGCCCCCATGCTCCCCATCTCACGCCTAAGGAGATCGACCTGCTGCACGGCATCTGGCTCGAACTGAGTAATGACGTGGCTCCGCAGGAACTCCACCATCATGACGTCATTCACTTCGCCCTCGATGAACTCCGGGGAGAGCTCAACTACTCGGATCGCGATCAGGTCATCAATCGTTTGAGGCAACATCTCACGGACATCAGCAGCCGGCGAACGCCGCAGAGCTGATCTTCAGGGCGCACGGGCTTCGGCCAGTACCCTAAGTCTTTGCCGGAATGAGAACGAGGCTCATCCATGCCGTTACAGGCTTGGAAGCGGTCTCGTGTCGCTGTCTTGGAACCCAACCTGACCTAGTATCCAACTGCGTACCTCTACGCTTTCCGTGACCCGGCGCACTGAACTTGGGGTTCCGTTTCAGCGTATCTTTGTAGCGAAACGGTTTGGGGCTGGTCTCAGTAAAGCTGTCAGCCGTCAGCCATCCGCCGTCAGGAAAGACCATTAACCGCAAAGATCGCAAAGGGCGCAAAGAAGAACGAAGTAACGTATTCCGGCAAGTTTTGGTACCGAACCCGACCGATTGAACCGGTTTTCCTGATGGCTGAAGGCTGATGGCTGACGGCTAAAATCCAATCCGCACAAATTCCGGGGAGAAAAGCTTGGAAGACGCCCACGTGGCTGCTTTGCTGGTCCGTCGCTGCATTGCCGGCGACGCCGCAGCGTGGGAGGAGATCGTCCAGCAGTACAACCGGCGCATCTACAACATTTGCTACCGGTTTACGGGATCAGGGAACGATGCGGAAGATCTGACGCAAGAGGTTTTCATCAAGATCTACCGAACGCTGAATTCGTACGACGTGAATCGCGGAGCGTTTATGACCTGGGTGACCACCGTAACCAGAAACCTGCTGGTCGATCATTTCCGCAAGGCCCGACAGGAACGGATGACCGACTCCCTGGACACAACCCAGTCCGATCATGAGGATGCGATGCCTCTGGGCGAGAGGATCCCCGACCAGGCGCCCACCCCCGATTCCAAGGTTCAGAGCCGGGAGGCTCGTGAGGCCGTGCATGCGGCCCTGCAAAAGCTTTCCCCGGAGCTTCGTGAGGCAGTGATTCTAAGGGACTTACAGGACATGGACTACCGCGACATTGCCGTTACTCTCAAGGTGCCGGAGGGAACTGTGAAATCCAGGATAAATCGGGGGCGAGCGGAACTTGCGCGCCTCCTCCAACGTACATATAGGCAGGTGATGTGATGGCAGGCCAACAACATAACGGGATTCAGTGCAGCGAGTTTGACGCGCTGCTCAGCCAAGCCATTGACGGCACCCTCTCGGGCGAGCGCCTGCAGGCCTTCGAGGCCCACGGGCGTACCTGCCAACTCTGCGGTCCAATGCTTCGCGATGCCGAAGCCGGCCGGAGTTGGCTCAAATCGCTGGAGGAAGTTGAGCCTCCGGCGTACCTCGTCAACAACATTCTTCTGGCAACCAGCGGAGTCGCAGCGGGCAAAGCTACGGCACGCGCCACCTGGGGAGAGCGCATCGGTAGATGGATTGATGCGATCCTCTCGCCGGTGGTGGCGGTGGCACGCCAGCCGAGATTCGCCATGTCATTTGGCATGGCATTCTTCACCTTGTCGGTGACGCTGAGCATCGCGGGCGTCCGGTTGAGTGACATCCGCCACATCAATCTGCGGCCGAGCGCGGTTCGGCGCTCATACTACGAGACGCAAGGCCGCGTGGTGAAGTATTACGAGAACATCCGGTTCGTCTACGAGATCGAATCGCGCGTGCGCCAGTTGAAGCAGGCGGCGCCCGCCGAGGAGAGACCGGAGACGCAACCCAACAACAACAACGAAAACAAGAAGAAGAACAGCAGTGGGCAACCCGAAAAACAGGAACGCAACTACAGCCAGGAAGCGACGCACGTAATGTACGCCTCTCTTCCTGCAGCCGGGGACCTTCAACCAGCAGATTTGATGCGAACGGGGATGGTTGATTCACCTGTAGTGCATGGGGCCACTTACAGGAGGTTCGTATGAACTGCGCAAATCATCCAGACAAGGCGGTCGCGAAGTACTGTCGTACTTGCGGCAAGCCGCTGTGCCAGGACTGCGTTCGCGAGGTCATGGGCATAGCGTATTGCGAAAACTGTCTTGCCGAGCGCGTGACGGGGACCGCGCAGCCTTCACCTTATACCGCACCGGCTGCGCCAGGAGCGCCAGTCGTAGTGGCAAACTCGGGACCGAACCCGGGGCTTGCAGGAATTTTGGGCGCGATTCCATTTGGCGTCGGTGCCGTCTACAACGGGCAATACGCCAAGGGCTTGGCGCATTTGATCATCTTCATTTTGCTGGTGATTGGTGCGAGCCACGGGCATGATCCACTCGACACCATCTGCGGAATTGGCATCGCGGCATTTGTTTTCTACCAGATCTTTGACGCAGTGAAGACCGCTAAGGCAATCAACGCGGGTCAGCAGCCGCCGGATCCGCTTGGGCTGGGAACCATGTTCAGCCCCGGTCCTGGTGATCGCCGCGACATCACGCGCGGCGCGCCCGCAGGCGCACTGATTCTGATCCTGCTGGGCGTGTTGTTCCTGCTGCAGAACACAGGCCTCTGGTATCTGAGCATGGACGCCTTATGGCCAGCGATTCTGATCGCTTTGGGCGTTTGGCTATTTGCCAAGCGGAAATCAGCGGCAGAGCGCGGCGATTATCGCCACCGTAGCCTATCAGGGCCCGCCGTGCTGGTCACCCTCGGCGTGATCTTCCTGCTCGACAACTTGCATAACCACTGGTGGGATGTGCCTGGCTTTGGACGTACTTGGCCGTTGATCCTGCTGGTAGTTGGAGTACTGAAGCTGGTTGAACGTGGATATCTGGGCGGAACTCCGCCACCTGCGGTGCCCCCGGCTTCCGGTGGTCCATACGAGCAGCAGCCTCCGACGGAGGTGAATAGCGAGGTGAAAAATGGCTAGCACAGTGCAAACACCACCTCCTGCCCCACCCATAAGGCCCGTAAGGCCGCGACGTTCCTTTGCGGGGCCGATTGTGCTGATCATCATTGGCATTCTTGGCCTGATGGGAACCATGGGCATGCTCGAGTGGCATCGCGTGTTTCTCTGGTTCGCGCACTTCTGGCCGGCACTGTTGATCCTGTGGGGCATCATCAAGCTGATTGAGTATCAACAGTCGAACCGTTCCGGTATTCGGTCCGGTGGCATTGGCGCCGGCGGAGTTGTGCTGATTGTGTTCCTGGTTGTGGCTGGGCTCACCGCCACATCGTTGTCACGACTTGACTGGCAGCGCATGCAGCAGGAATTCAACATCGACGGCGACAATCCTTGGTGGGGTCACAGCTACAACTACACCGACGACTTCCAGCAGGCCTTCCCTGCGGGTGGAAGTCTGAAGGTCACGAATGAACATGGCGCGATCAACGTGAATGCGTCCGACGACAACCAGATCCACGTTGCGGTTCACAAGCGCATCAACGCCGAGCGCCAAGACCAGGCCGATCGCTGGAACAACGACAGCAAGCCGCAACTCACGGTTGCGGGCCAGCAGGTAACAATTGACGCCAATACCAAAGGTGCGGGCGACCATTGGATTAACACGGATCTGGACATCGCCCTTCCGCGCAAGGCGACGCTAACCCTTTCCACTCGGCACGGCGACATCAGCATCATGGGCCGCGACGGCAATGCCGCCATAACCAGCCAGGACGGCGATGTTTCCATCACCGACCTGAACGGGGGCCTGACGCTGAGCCTGGAAAACAGTTCTGCGCGAATCTCTCAAGTGAGTTCCGACGTCACCGTCCAGGGGCGCGCTAAAGAGGTTTCGATCGAGGACGTAAAAGGTGCGGTCCATCTCGATGGAGACTTTCGGGAAGACTTGAAGCTGGCGCGCATTGCGAAGGCTGTCAGTTTCCGGACAACGCGCACGGAGATGGACATCGCGAAGGTCGAGGGCTATCTGAATCTTGACTCCGGCGATCTGGAAGCGAACAGCATTTCCGGACCGCTGCGCCTCAAAACCCGCTCGAAGGACATCATGCTGAATGGCGTAAACAACGACGTTCGCCTGACGAATGAAAACGGCGCCGTTGAGGTTCACGTCAGCAAGCTTGGCCCGCTGGACATAACCAACAGCCGCGGCGACATTCGCGTGTACCTGCCGGCCAAGGCGGGATTCCAACTGCAAGCGGTAGCGCACGATGGCGAGATTCAGACGGACTTCAATTCACTGAAGATCGAGAATGGCGATACGGGCGGCACGGGCAATGGCTCCGCCAACGGCGGCGGTCCGCGCATGGTGCTGAACAACGAGCATGGATCGATCGAAGTGAGAACGGACACAGGGGTGGCGGCGTTGCCTCCGGCACAGCCGATGCCCAAGTCCCCGAAAGCACCGGACACGCCGGTGACAAACGAGAACTGAGGTCGCTCCCAATTGCAGGTTCGTATCAGGGCACGGCTTTAGCCGTGCCGAAGATGGCATAACATAACGGCAGGAGCCGATGACAACGTCATCGGCTCCTGCCGTATCCCGAATGGCCATCCTTCATGCCGTTGACACCATACTTCCCTTGCACCGGGGCCAATCACATCTTCACAACAGAGTCCTACACTAACGCCTTTTCGAGCCCTTTGGCTGCGTCGCAAAGGAATTGGTCGACCGCATCGCTGTAAGGCTTCTTGAAGTCTTTGGGCCAGTTCGAGCGATCGGCATAGAGCTTCGCGAGGCTGGCTTTAATGCCGGGATCTCCACCCGTGAACTGATCCAGGAGGCGCTGCCTTCGCGTCGCGAGCTGACGTCCAACTTCGCCATGGGGATCTTCACCGCGAGCGATGGCCGCTTCGGTGTCTCGGGCCAGTTCATCCCAGGCGCGCTGCGACTCGGCTTGCACCTCCGGCGTCCAGCGCTTGCGGAGGTTATCGAGCTGCTCTTCGGTGTAGTAGTGCTTCATCCAGTCTTTTCGCGTCTGCATTTGTATCACCTCGATGATTTTCCGGAACGGCTCCCAGTCGGCCGGTCCGCCTGAAGCGACGGCTTGCTCGGCGCGTTCAATGGCACGAATCGCGCGATCAAGATGTTCGCGCTTCTCGACCATAATTCGCCGTTGCTGCCGCAATTCAGCCGTGACGTCCAGATCCTTTCGATTGAGAAGTTCCCGGATTTGGGATAGCGGGAAGCCGATGAACTTCAGTGCCACGATCTGTTCCAGGCGCACCAGGTCGCGATCAGAGTAGAGGCGATAGCCTGCGGCCGTGCGTCCGCTGGGCTGGAGCAGTCCCAGGCGGTCATAGTGGTGCAGAGCCCGGATGGTGACTCCGGCGCGCTGGGCAAATTCGTGAGGCTGATAAGTTCGGCTCATCCGCGTCCCTCATTACTTAATACGGTTTGACGTTGCGTCAGGGTCAAGAGGGATTTTATGTGGATGCGAGGTAAATAGCGGAGTCAAGCGTCGGAAACCACAGCAGTGGCGCTCCCGCTTGCTCAGTGCGGAGGACAAAGGAGTGGAATCACCTCTCGTTTGTTCCGTCGATAGACCCGAAAATCAGCTTCGTCAACTGTGATGACAGAGTGCCGAGGATGGAGTTCGCTCATGCGGATAAGGCATAGGTCGGCAAGGTCAGGTTGACGATCGTTGAACCTCTCCGCGAGCTCCAATAAAGCTCGAATTTCCGCACTGCTGTCGAAGGCAATGGCGAGCAGTCCGTCTTCAACGAGTTCAAGCACGCTGTTGCTGGAGGCGAGGTGGAAAGCGGCCTCCGACAGGACGGATTCACAGGTGAGGAGCGGTTCCGTCACTTTCTCGGCAAGATCGACAGCCCACCGGTGATGGCGATCCGTACGATTCCGAAATGCCACGACAAAACCGGTATCGGCGATGCCCTTCACCGGCGGGAGTACCCTTTGCGAGAGGACAGGTCAGCAGGGCCCGAGATCGTGCCAGCGTGACGCATGAAACGCTTTGGCTGCTGCTTCTCTCTTGCCGATTCGAGCTGCTCTCGGATCAGGCGCCCGACAGGAATGCCCGTAGCCCGGGAAGTTTCCTTGAGCCACTCAACCATTTCTTCGGGGAGCCGGATTGTGAGTGTGTTACTCATGCGACGGAAGTGTAACACAGTTTCGGAAAGCAGGCAAAAGTTCCCGTTCGATTCCTTCTCAGGGCAAGCTTTCCCCTGGGCCCGGAGTAGAAGCAGGTTCCTCCACTTCGCAGGATCATTCGCAATCGAATGATCCTGCTCCGGTCGGAATGACAAGGAGAGAAGGTCGGGGAATGTGCAAGCTTGCCTGAGCGACTGACCGAAGTCGAACGTCGCCTATCCGACGTCATCTGAGAAAGCCGCTAGTACCTTCCCGCGTTCTTTGTGGAAGGATGGGGCGCCCCGCTTAGGGTGTACCCACAATTCCCGGGGACAGCGGCACTCCGGCAGTAGATGGGCTCACATCTAGTTTGCGCGAAAAGTCCGCCATCTTCACCCAGTAAACAATCCATAACACAAGGTGTGCTAAACCCGCAGCAATCCCGACGATTGGTATGACGGCGCATACGGCGCAAATGGCCATCGCAATGCCGATTGACTTACCTGGCTCAGGCTCGACTCCCTGAACGTTTCGGGATCTGAACTCGTTTCCCAAACTCTTAGCCATGCCGAGCACAACAATGAAATTCCAAACAAAGTTGACAAGCGGAATAAGTAGGATCCACAGTGTTCCCGGCTGGATTGTCTTTGAGCTGACTGAACACTTATTCAGCGCGCGCGAGAGTGTGAGAATGTAGAAGACGTAAACAACGATAAAGCCCGCAAAAACACCAAGGGCTAAGAAACCGGACACAATTCGGATGAGTGTCACATTGTCCATAGGCGCCGCAATAACCTTGTTTCGCCGGGCAGCATATCATCCAGGACTTATCGAGGCAACTAATAGTTGCAGTGCGCTCCGCTTCAGACTTTCAGGGTTGCCCTCTCCGCGTGTAGTTGCTGTAGCGCCCGCACGTTCACCTCTCCTCTTTGCAGGGCGGCGATGCCTTCGGCGGCGGCGCGGGCGGCGGCAAGAGTCGTGATCGTCGGAATACGAGCGGTCACGGCGGCGCGGCGGATGGCCTTCTCGTCGAAAAATGGCTCTTGGCCTGCCGGGGTGTTCACGATCAACTGAATGCGGTCGCCCTTGATGAGATCGACCACGTGCGGACGGCCTTCCTTCACTTTGTACACGCGGTCGCACGGCATGCCGGCTTCTTCGATCACGTCGGCGGTGCCGGCGGTGGCAACCAGCTTAAATCCCATGTCGACGAACTTACGCGCGACTTCCGCGACGTGCAGCTTGTCGTGATCGGTGACGCTGAAGAAGACGCAGCCTTGCGTGGGCAGCTTCTGTCCGGCGGCGAGTTGGGCCTTGGCGAAAGCTTCGCCGAAATTGTCGGCGACGCCCATGACTTCGCCGGTGGACTTCATCTCCGGGCCGAGGACGGTGTCCACGCCGGGGAATTTGTTCCACGGGAAGACCGGCGACTTCACGTAGTAGCAGTTGCCGGTGTCGAGGTCTTTTTTCTGTTCGATGAATTCGGGGAGGAACTCGCGGAGTTTGCGACCGGTCATCAGGCGCGAGGCGATTTTGGCCATCGGAATGCCGGTCGCTTTAGAGACGTAGGGAACCGTGCGCGAGGCGCGAGGATTGACCTCGAGGACGTAGACGGTACCGCCTGAGCCGTTGTGGCCTTCATAACCCGTTCTCGGGATCGCGAACTGGACGTTCATTAATCCGATGACTTTCAAGGCCTTCGCGAGTTTGAAAGTGTACTCGCGCATGCGGTTGAGCAGGTGCTCGGGGATATCGACTGCAGGCAGCACGCACGACGAATCGCCAGAGTGGATTCCGGCTTCCTCGATGTGCTGCATGATTCCGCCGATCACCACATCCTCGCCATCCGACAATGCGTCAACGTCCACTTCAATTGCGTCTTCTAGAAAGTGATCGATCAGCACCGGACGGTCCTGGGAGTATTCGACCGCTTCTTTCATGTAGCGCACAACGGTTTCTTCGTCGTAGGCGATGACCATGGCGCGCCCGCCGAGCACGTAAGAAGGGCGCACCAGCACCGGGTAGCCGATCTTGCGCGCGCCTTCAACGGCCTCTTCGAGCGATGCGGCCATCGCTCCGGGCGCCTGCGGAATTTGGAGCTCTTCGAGCAGCTTATTGAAGCGCTTGCGGTCTTCGGCGAGGTCGATCGATTCGGGCGAGGTGCCGATGATCTTCGCGCCTGATTGCTTCAGAGGCAACGCAAGATTCAGCGGCGTCTGTCCGCCGAATTGCACGATGATGCCGACATCCGCGCCGGCCGAAGTCTCATGCTCGTAGATTGCCCACACGTCTTCGAAGGTCAGCGGCTCGAAGTAGAGGCGGTCGCTGGTGTCGTAGTCGGTCGAAACCGTCTCGGGATTGCAGTTGACCATGATGGTCTCGTAGCCATCGTCGCGCAGGGCAAAGCTGGCATGGCAACAGCAGTAATCGAACTCAATTCCCTGCCCGATGCGATTAGGCCCGCTGCCGAGAATCATGACCTTCTTTTTTGAGGTCGGCGGCGCCTCATCCTCGTCCTCATAAGTCGAGTACAGATAGGGCGTGTAGCTTTCGAATTCGGCGGCACAGGTGTCCACGCGCTTGTACACGGGTTTCACCTTGTGCTTCTTGCGCAGATGGCGAATCTTCTCCTGATCGCCCTTTCCGCTCAGGCGCCAGGTTCCGGCAAGGCGGCCGTCGGAGAAGCCCATGCGCTTGGCGTCGCGCAGCACCTCGGTCGGGACCGACTCCATCGGGTGCTTCTCGACTTCCAGTTGCATGTCGTTAATTTCTTTGAGCTGGTACAGGAACCAGGGGTCCATGCCGGTCATTTTCGCGAGTTGCTTGACGGTGTGGCCCTGCCGAATGGCGTAGCGGATGTAGGAAAGCCGCTCGGGATGCGGCGTGACCAGTCGCTGCGTAAGAATCTTTGGCTCGATTTTTTCCGATCCTACGCGTTTGCCAGTATCGAGCGCTCGCACGCCTTTCATCAGCGCTTCTTTGAAGGTGCGGCCGATGGCCATGACTTCGCCGACCGACTTCATCTGTGGGCCGAGGTTCTCATCGGCGCCGGGGAATTTTTCGAACTGCCACTTCGGAATTTTGACGACCACGTAGTCGAGCGTCGGCTCGAAGCAGGCCGGAGTCTTGCGCGTGATGTCGTTCGGGATTTCGTCGAGCGTGTAGCCGACGGCGAGCTTGGCGGCAATTTTCGCGATTGGGAATCCCGTGGCTTTTGACGCAAGCGCCGAAGACCGCGAGACGCGCGGGTTCATTTCGATCACGACCATGCGGCCGGTGGTGGGATGCACGCCGAACTGAATATTCGATCCGCCAGTTTCGACGCCGATTTCGCGAATGACGGCAATCGACGCGTCACGCATCGCTTGGTACTCGCGGTCGGTGAGCGTCTGGGCCGGAGCAACGGTAATCGAATCACCGGTGTGCACGCCCATGGGATCGAAGTTCTCGATCGAGCAGATGATGATGACGTTGTCCTTGAGGTCGCGCATGACCTCGAGTTCGTACTCTTTCCATCCGAGCACCGACTCTTCGATCAGCGCCTCGTGAACCGGTGAGAAGTCAAGGCCGCGGGCCAGCACTTCGAGTAGCTCTTCACGGTTGTACGCCATGCCGCCGCCGGAGCCGCCGAGCGTAAAGCTGGGGCGAACGATGACGGGAAATCCGATCTTGCCGGCGAACTCGAGGCCGTCTTTAAGGTTGTTGACCAGCGCTGACTTCGGAACGTCGAGACCGATCTTCTGCATCGCGTCTTTGAAGAAGAGACGGTCTTCCGCCTTCTTGATGGCTTCGACGTTCGCGCCAATCAGCTTGACGTTGTACTTCTCGAGCACGCCGTTATCGGCAAGCTCGATCGCGAGGTTCAATGCAGTCTGGCCGCCAACTGTCGGCAAGACGGCGAAGCCTGCGCCGGGGGACATCTCGCGCTCGACGCGAATGATTTCTTCCAAGTATTCGCGCGTGAGCGGCTCGATGTAGGTGCGGTCGGCAGACTCGGGATCGGTCATGATGGTGGCCGGGTTCGAGTTGGCCAGCACGACTTCGTAGCCCTCAGACTTGAGCGCCTTGCAGGCCTGTGTGCCGGAATAGTCGAACTCGGCGGATTGTCCGATGATGATCGGCCCCGAGCCGAGGATGAGGATCTTGGAGATGTCAGTGCGTTTGGGCATGTGTAAGTTGCTAGTAGCTAGTT
>Ga0070714_100003888_pt1 | contig 11220 bp, 9 predicted proteins | sample LARL83metaG_FD_65450 | JGI IMG/M metagenome (GOLD analysis project Ga0070714, IMG submission 65450) | Corn, switchgrass and miscanthus rhizosphere microbial communities from Kellogg Biological Station, Michigan, USA - LAR L8-3 metaG | ecosystem: Host-associated > Plants > Roots > Rhizosphere ... | reverse complement strand
TCTATGGCGCGCTGGTGGCGATGGTGCAGCCCAACATGAAGAAACTGATCGCATACTCATCGATCAGCCATCTGGGATTCGTAGTGCTCGGCATCTTCAGCTTCACGCAGGCGGGGCTGAATGGCGCTATGTTTGTGATGTTGGCACACGGAGTTTCAACTGGTGCGCTCTTCATGCTGGCGGGAATTCTCTATGAGCGACGGCATACCTACGAGATTTCGGAGTTCGGCGGCCTGGCAACGCCTATGCCCACCTACTCCACTTTCTTTCTCTTCATCGTTCTTGCATCGGTTGGGCTGCCGTTGCTGAACGGTTTCATCGGGGAGTTCCTGGTGCTGAGTGGGGCATTTCAAGCAAAAATGTGGTGGGGCGTGGTCGGTGCCACGGGCGTCATTTGGAGCGCTTGCTATCTGCTCTGGATGTACCAGCGCGTCTTTTTTGGCACGGTGAAGCACGCACAAAATAATTCCCTGCCGGACGTTGATCTCCGCGAACGCGTGGCCTTGTGGCCGCCGGCAATCATGGCCCTCGTCATGGGAGTGGCACCGCTGCTCTGGCTGCATGCCATCGATCCTGCTGTTCACAACGTGCTGGTGCCGTTCGCTCAACTCGCCAGCAGGATGGTGGGACAATGATGGCGGCCAGCCAAACCATACAGGTGTTGCCTCAATCAGCAGATTACATTCGTATCCTGCCGGAGATCGTGCTTTCAATCTTCGGCATGATAGTCATGTTGCTCGATCCGGTCATGGACGAGCGGCATAGTCAACGAACGCTAGGCGCAATCGCGTTGGTGGGCGCGATCACAGCTCTGGCCGCGACTCTCTATCAGGCTCAAGTCCGATTCTGGGGGTTTGGATTCTTTGACATGGTGAAAGTCGATGCCTTCAGCATCTTCTTTCATTTCGTGGTGATCGCCGTCACCATGCTCGTGATATTGAGTTCCTATGAGTACATGGAAGTGCAGCAGATTCGAGCCGGCGAATACTACGGACTTATCCTGTTCGGCGCCGTGGGAATGGCTTTGATGTCCTCGGCCATGGAGCTGGTTCTCATCTTCATCGCATTGGAGATTTCGTCCATTTCTACCTACATCCTTGCTGGATTCCGGCGGCGGTCAGCGATCAGCAGCGAATCGTCGGTAAAGTATTTCCTGCTGGGATCTTTTGCCACGGCGTTCTTTCTTTACGGCGTCGCGCTGATGTTCGGCGCTACAGGTTCGACCAGCATTGCGCGAATCAGTGCCGCTCTGGCCGAGTACACCGGCACCGGTCACGGCCCGCTGCTGGCATATTTGGGCGTGGCGTTTATGTTCGTTGGCCTGGGTTTCAAAGTCGCCGCCGCTCCATTTCATATCTGGACACCGGATGTCTATGAAGGAGCGCCCTCGCCGGTTGTGGGATTCATGTCCACCGCGCCTAAGGCGGCAGTTTTTGCGGTGCTGCTGCGCATTATTTTCGAGGCACATTTCTCAGAGACCGTGTGGCTGATCTGGGTTGCGGCCGCGCTTTCCATGACAATCGGAAACATCGCTGCGCTGGTGCAGGACAACATTAAGCGCCTCCTCGCCTACTCCTCTATCGCGCATGCGGGTTATTTGCTGATTGCGTTCGCATCACTGCCAGCGAATGGAATTCCGGCAGCAATGTTCTATACGGCGTCTTATGCGGCCATGAACGTCGGCGCGTTTGCTGTTATTGGACACTTCGCCGGCGCCGGCGAGCGTTACGTCACGCTGGAGGATTATGCAGGCCTGGGTAAAAGGTCCCCGGCTTTAGCTGCGATCCTTACAATATTCCTGTTGTCGCTGATCGGCATACCCATCACCGGCGGATTCTTCGCCAAATTTTACGTATTCAGCGCGGCATTGCAGGGCACGCACCCACTGATGGGGCTTGTTATCATTGGCGTGCTCAACAGCGCGGTTGCAGCCTACTACTATCTGCGCGTAATTGTCGTGATGTATATGCGGGAGGCACGAGAGGATGCTCCGGTGGCGCCAATCACTACCGGGTTGGGTTTTGCTTTAGGGCTCAGCTTAGCTGCCACGATTTTTCTGGGGATCTATCCGAATCCGGTGCTTAAGTACGCAGCTCTCTCTGTCGGCCTGCTGCATTAAGTGCGGCACTATCCTATCGCCGTTCTTAACCAGCTACTTTGGCCGTCGGCATCTCCGCACTGATGAGTTTGAGCCTCGGTTCCTTCTCGATGGCAGCAAGCAGCTCGCGCATCAGGTGATCGTCGACATCGGTCGCCTTCTCAATTTCGACCGGAAAGCGCACTGTGGCTTCAATTCCTGACGCCGTGTAATGCAAACGCACCTTGGGCTGCAGCTCCCCGGCTGAGACCGTGCTCAGGTTCGTCTCAACCAGACGCCTTTGAATGTCAATGTTCTCGCGATAGTGACCCAATGCAGAATCGACCGCTTTGACAATGCGTTCTTTGGCGACTTGGTAGTCGGTTTCGGAAGCGAGTATCAGCTTTAATTCATGCCACACAAAATTCGTTCCGGGGATTTGTTTGAAGATGCCAGCGGTTGGCTGAAAGACAATGGAATTGGAAAATGCCACTATGCGGCCGCTGGGCTGTGATTCACCCGGCCCCCCGAGTTCCATCAGGTGAATTCGTACCAGGCCGATTTCCACTACCTCTCCTGTAACTCCGGAAATGGTAACCCGATCACCCACACGAAGCCCATACTTTCCTATCAAGAAGAAATATCCAACGATCGACGTGATGACGTTCTGCATGGCCACAGCTACGCCGGCAGTAATCAATCCGGCGAAGGTGACAACCGAGCCGAGTTGTGTGGCAAAAGTAAGAACAACGATAATCACGACCGCAGTCCAAATCACGATTCGCCGAAGCAGCAGGAATTGGTACCTGCGACGAGCGTCGTGTACGTAGCGTAAGCTGGCACGTCGCCAGATTTCACCGATACTAAAAACAAGCGTAATCATCAGCACGAGCACTCCCACCCTGAGCAACAGCTGGCGCAAGTCGTCGCGCTCCTCATCGCGAACAGAGTCCCGCCAGTTTTTCACGGTGGTTTCGTAGATTCCGAGCAGCACCCCCACTTTGCTAAGGGGCAGCAGCGTGGTCGTCACCTGCTTAAATTGCGCCGTCATGATGTCCAACTGCTGCGTCTGGCGCGCCAGGCCCTCTGGAGTGGCCGTATCAGCGGCGGCAAACACCTGATCTCCCTGGTGAATTAGATTTTGCAAGTCGGTCACCAAGGGAGCACGCAAGTCGTCCGCTGTTCTCCGCAGCGCGGCGGTGGCAGAGAGCACATCCTTTAGTGAACGACGTTTACCTGAAATGTGGATCAAGTCGGTGGACAAACCCCATAGGCCCGAGGGTTGCGGCTTAGGGCTGATTATTTTTGTAGCGGATGAGGCCGGCTCCATGGTGGCGTTCGCCTGATTGGTTCCGGGCTGACGACTTAATGCGGCAGGCACCGAGTGCGAAAGCTCCTCAACTTGCGCGCGCAATCCGACCCGGTTGCCACTGCCGCTGGAACTTACGAATTCGGCCATTGCCTGCAGAGCATCGCGCCTGGCATTCAGCAGACCCAACTCACCCTGAAGCTCCTCAATTTGCGCCTGAGCATAGCGGCGTTTAGCAGCCGTGCCCCTCACCAGCTTCTCGCGATTAGATTGCAGCTCGGCCTGCGTGTCCTGGATTTGCTGTTCTACCTTCTGCAACGCCTGGCTGAGTCCTTGATATTCAGCCGAGTTCTGACCTTGCGGCTGTTGTCCGGACGGGTGCTTGCTCTGCAGTTGGGCTTGGTTCCGGCCGTACTCGAATGCTTGCTGCACGACCTGATCTGCGACCCGGGCATTCTCTTGCGCGAATGTCAGATCGGAGGGCTCGTCAGCTAGTTTCTGCTCGGCCGCGCGCTGGCGATACCAGGAAATGGTCGAGCTGAGGAACTGGATGATTTTGCCGGGATCCTGATGGGTCATACCGCTGATGGGAACATTACCCTGACCGAAGGCGGTCACTGCAGCAATAATGATCGTGAGTACAGTTTTTCGAAGATTAATTCTCATCGTGGACTTGTTTCCCGCTGACGTCGTAGGAGCAATTGAATAGTCTAAATTGTTCTCGCGGCTCTCAGACGCACTCCCGGTTTCGTGAATTTTGTGAACTGTTAACACCAGGTTCATCGTCCTTTAATTGTTTGAGCATTCTAATCGGAGGTAGATGGCAGAACCTCAGGAGAAATGCAAATTGAGAAAACTCTCACCGCTGTTCGCGCTGCTTTTGCTGGCGGTTCCGTCGATGGCGCAAACAAAGCTGAATGCGGCTGGCGCGACTTTTCCGTATCCGATTTATTCTAAGTGGTTTAACGAATACCACAAGCTGCATTCGGATATCGAGATCAACTACCAATCGATCGGAAGTGGTGGCGGAATTCGCCAGTTGCAGTCTGGAACCGTCGATTTTGGCGCGAGTGACATGCCATTAGATGACACTAAGACGAAGCAGATGCCAATGCCGATTCTCCAGCTTCCCACCGTACTCGGCTCGGTGGTTCCGGCCTATAACGTTCCCGGGATTAGCGGAGACTTGAAATTCACCCCACAAATTTTGGCAGGCATTTACCTGGGAACAATTACAAACTGGAACGATAAGGCTATAGCTGCCGCGAATCCGGATGTAAAGCTCCCGGACAGGGGTATTATCGTTGTCCACCGGTCGGATGGGAGCGGCACCACATTCGTGTGGACTGATTACCTCTCCAAGGTGAGTCCTGAGTGGAAGTCGAGAGTAGGTAGCAACACTTCAGTGAGCTGGCCGGTAGGCGTCGGAGCAAAAGGAAATGAACAGGTCTCCGGCATGATCCGTCAAATGGAAGGCGGAATCGGATACGTGGAACTGATCTATGCATTGCAGAACAACATCACCTTTGGCTCAGTAAAGAACGCGTCGGGAAATTTCGTTAAGGCAAGCCTGGAGTCGACTACGGCCGCCGCGGCTGGGGCTAAAATGGCGCCGGGTGATTTTCGCATTTCTATTACGAACGCACCTGGAAAGGACGCTTATCCGATTTCGAGTTTCACCTACTTGCTGATTCCGAAACAGTGGAAGGACTCGACTAAAGGAAAAGCCGTCGCGGATTTTTTAAGCTGGATGTTGGAGCAAGGCCAGGGGATGGTTGCGCAATTGGATTACGCTCCGTTGCCGGCGGAAGTCAAGCAGAAGGAAATGGACGCGATCAAAGAGATCAAGTAGTTCGCACTGGGTTGGTATGACCACGGACCTAATTCATCATCCTTTAACATACGTACCATTAACGTAATAGTCATCGGAACTCTGGCAGTTCAGAGCTGGCCGGTTAATACTGCGGAGCGGCAAGCTCATGGGAGCAGCACGTGAGCCACACACTCCTGAAGGACCATCGACACAACAAGGCTTTGGCGCAGGCACTGCAACACACATGCCCTCACCTGAATCATCTAAAGTCTCCGTTGTGAACCCCACGCGAGATGTACCCACCTGGAAAAGATCGATAATTAGTCTCGACTCAGGCTTCAAGGCCCTAATGGTAGTGGCGGGATTTATCGTGCTCGGCATCGTGGGCCTGATCGTTGCAGAGTTGGTGCAGGGCTCTGCCCTGGCGTGGCAAAAATTCGGTATCCACTTCTTCTTTGGTAGTGAATGGGATCCGGTCTCCGGTGGTTTCGGCGCGCTTCCGTTCGTCTACGGTACCGTGGTTTCGTCCCTAGTTGCTCTATTTATTGCGGTGCCTCTGGCCGTCGCGGTTGCTGTCTTCGTTACCGAGATGTGCCCTCGGCCTCTGCGCAAGCCAATCTCGTATGCCACCGAGCTGCTGGCGGCAATCCCAAGTGTCATTTATGGATTGTGGGCCATGTTCATCCTAGTCCCCATTTTGCGCGTTCGCGTGGAACCTTGGTTGATGAAGTATTTTTCCTGGACCGGTCTGTTTGAGGGCCCGGCTTATGGGATTGGCATGCTGGCGGCGGGCGTGGTGCTGGCGATCATGATTATTCCTATTATCTCCTCGATCACCCGCGAGGTTCTGTTAGTCGTTCCACAGCCCCAGCGGGAAGCGGCACTGGCGCTGGGAGCGACGCGATGGGAGATGATTCGCATGGCGGTGCTGCGGAATGCGCGCGCTGGAATTATGGGCGCCGTGATCCTAGGACTGGGTCGCGGCTTGGGCGAAACCATGGCTGTAACCATGGTGATCGGCAACAACCCAGCAATTGCGAAGTCCCTGTTAGCGCCTGGTTACACGATGGCGAGTGTAATCGCGAACGAGTTCAACGAAGCTACTAGTGATCTGCATCGGAGCGCGCTGATTGAGATCGGGCTGGCGCTGTTTATTGTCACTATTATCGTGAATATTCTTGCCGGGCTGATGGTCTGGACGGTCACGCGGGGTACGCCAGCGAGGACCAATGCTTAATCGCGAAATCAGTCTTCGCCGCCAAATGACGGATTACTTCTTCACTGGGCTGGCCGCAACCTTGTCAGTAGTGGTGGTGTGCACACTGATCGCAATCTTCGCGTATCTGGTGCTCAGAGGCGCAGGATCCCTGAACTGGTCTTTCCTTACACAGACCCCGAAACCAGTAGGAGAAACTGGCGGCGGCATGGCTAACGCCCTATTAGGCTCTGTCATGATTTTGGGTATAGCTAGCCTTTTCGGAGTGCCGGTTGGAATCGGAGCCGGCATTTACCTGGCGGAATATGGGCGTAACCGTTTAGGACGACTGGTCAGGTTCACGTCCGATGTTTTGAACGGGGTTCCTTCTATCGTGATTGGCTTGGTTGCCTACGGTTTGGTGGTAATCCCACAAAGGCACTTTTCCGCGTTCGCCGGTGGAGTGGCACTGGCAATCATGATGGTGCCCACAGTAGCCCGTACAACTGAAGAAATGCTGTTGCTGGTACCACATGCGGTGAGAGAAGCAGCCTTTGGTCTGGGCATACCGCAGTGGCGGACAACGATTTCCATCACTCTCGCAACTGCGCGTGCAGGCATTATCACGGGGGTGATGCTGGCCTTCGCCCGGGTCGCAGGCGAGACGGCGCCGTTGATGTTCACCGCGTTTGGAAACCAGTTCTGGAGTTTTAGCGCAAACCAACCCATCGCCGCCCTCCCGCTGCAGATTTTCACATACGCTATTACCCCCTATGATGATTGGCACCGGCAGGCATGGGCGGGAGCGCTGATGCTGGTGATTTTGATTGTTGGAACGACCACGCTTGTACGGTTCGTCTTCATGCGCCGAATGCTGGGAGGAATGCGTTAAGCTATGCCAACCGCCGTCGAAGTTCGCGACCTGAAGGCATGGTTTGGGAAAACCGAAGCCCTGCATGGGATCAATATGTCAGTTGAAGCCAGGCATGCAACCGCGGTCATTGGCCCATCCGGCTGTGGCAAATCAACATTTATCCGATGTCTGAACCGCATGCACGAGACCAACCCGGAAGCAACCGCCGAAGGCAGAGTTAAGGTCGGCGGCAAGGACATCTACGAAATGCCGGCGGTAGATGTAAGACGCAAAGTTGGCATGGTATTTCAAAAGCCAAATCCATTTCCCACAATGACGATTTACGACAATGTGGCGGCGGGGCTGAAACTGAACGGCACGCGCAACCGCAGAACGCTCGACGAGGTGGTGGAACATTCCTTGCAGCAGGCCGCGCTTTGGGACGAGGTAAAGGATGTTCTGAAAAAGCAGTCTGGAGCAAGTCTCTCAGGAGGCCAGCAGCAGCGTTTGTGCATTGCGCGCGCCTTGGCCGTAAGCCCGGAAGTGATGTTAATGGACGAGCCTGCTTCGGCGCTTGATCCCATCTCGACCGCCAAAATCGAAGATCTTATTTTTGAGTTGAAGCAGAAGCTCACGATCGTAATCGTCACGCATAATATGCAGCAGGCTTCGCGTGTGGCGGAATTTACAGGTTTTTTCCTCATGGGCAATCTGATCGAGTTCGACAAGACGGAAAAAATCTTCACCAATCCATCCGACAAACGGACGGAAGACTACATTACCGGCAGGTTCGGATGACAAGAATTCGTTTCCATCAGGAGCTCGATGAGCTCAAACACCGCATTCTGGCCATGGCGGGGATGGCGGAGCAGGCGATTGATCTGGCGGTGCAGGCCTATACGCAGCGCGATCCATCGCTGTGCCAGCGCGTCATAACCAACGAGGGGGCAATTAACCGAGCGGAGCGCGAGGTCGATGAGTTTGCTATCGATTTGCTGGCGATGCAGCAGCCTATGGCGATCGACTTGCGGTTTATTCTCGCGGTGATCAAGATCAATGCCGACCTCGAACGAGTGGGGGACCAGGCTGTCAACATCGTGCAGCGGGTAATGAATATGATCGAACTACCGCCCTCCGAACTTCCCGTAGATATTCCGGCGATGGCCACTCGGGTCCGTACCATGATACGTGACGCGCTGCGGTCCTTTATCGAGGGCGATCCGGAATTAGCGAAACATGTGCTGGAAGCCGATGACGAGATCGACCGAATGAATCATGAGGCTTTCGCCGCGCTTTCCGGCTTCATGCAATCGCATCCGAATGGGGCCGTGCAGGCGTTGGACGCTCTTTCCATAGCACGGAATCTGGAGCGGGTTGCGGACCACGCCACGAATATCGCCGAAGATGTCATCTTCTGGATTCGCGGCGCTGACGTTCGCCACGGCGCCGGACATCAATCAGCGGGGAGCTAACCCCATGGCCCAACCCATCAGCCCTGCAATTTTCATTCTGGAAGACGATCCTGATATTGCGGGGCTGCTGAAACATCATCTCCAGCCTGCGGGATATGGTGTTTCCTGGTTTCCGACCAGTGCCGGATTTCTGGACGAGATGCACACGCGCCGGCCCGCGCTGGTGATTCTCGACATCATGGTGCCCGGAAACAGTGGGCTGGATGTGGCCAAATCGATTCGCAACAACTCCGCGCTGGCAGGGGTGCCTATTGTTTTCGTGACGGCGCGAACTGCGGAATCCGACCGCTTGCGCGGCTTTGAAATCGGCGCCGACGATTACATTACGAAACCATTTAGCCCAAAAGAGGTTGTGGCGCGCGTGAAGGCGGTACTCCGACGCTTCGAACAACCCCTGAAAAACGAGATTGTCCGGGCGGGGGACATCGTGATTGATACCGCCGCCATGCGGCTGTCTGTGCGCAATGAAGCGGCTGTGACCACCGCCACAGAGTTCCGGTTAATCGAATTCCTCGCGTCCCATCCCGGGCGAGTGTTTACGCGCAAGAGCCTGCTGGACGCAGTCTGGCAGGAAACGGCTTTCGTCACCCCGCGGATCGTTGATGTGTATATCCGGCGCCTGCGAGAGAAAATAGAACGCGATCCGGAGAAGCCCAAGCACATTCACACGGTGCGCGGCGCCGGATACATGTTCGAGGTCCGTAAGTGACCAAACGGGTCTTCCTCAAACTTCTGCTCCTGATCGTCATAGTCGTGGTGGTTTCTACTGCCGCGTTAAATATCTTCGTTCGTCGCAATTGGGAGGCTTCACTCCAGTCGGAGGTCGATCGAAATCTGGAAGAGAAAGTTGAGATGTTTGCCGCCCGTGCCAATCATGAAACCGGCAACATCCCTTTTCAGCAACTCGCAAATGAAGTGGCAGCGTCCGCGCGCGCGCGCGCAACCATCATCGATCGTTCAGGGAAGGTTCTTGCGGATTCGGAAGCTAATGCAGCTGAAATGGAGAATCACGCGACCCGGCCCGAGTTCATTTCCGCGCTAGCCGGGAAGGCCAAGCTGGATACTCGGACCAGCCGCACGCTTGGAATCCCATTCCGCTATGCGGCGGCCCCAACATCCTTCGGTGCAGTTCGGCTAGCATATCCACTCTCGACGATTGAGCAGGTGGGGCGCAGGGTACAACGGGAATTGCTTGAGGCCTCAGCAATTTCGCTTTTCGTAGGCTTCGTTGTTGCGTTGATCGGGGCCGAGAGTGTCGCCCGCCGGCTGCGCAAGATGGTAGCGTTCGCCCATGAGATCGCTGCAGGAAACCTGTCAGCCCGATTACCCGAGTCTGGCAGTGATGAAATTGCAACTTTGGCAACGACGCTCGACAAAACCGCACGACAGCTGGAGACCAACTTTCGGAACCTGGAAGCCGCGCGTCTGCAACTTGAGACTCTGCTCAATAGCATGGAAGATGCAGTAGTGGCAATCTCCCCGAAGCGTGAGGTTGCGTGGTTCAACGGCGCAATGAAGCGGCTAGCGGCGAGCTCCATTTCGGTGGGAACTCCTTTAATCCGGGCAGTTCGGGACCCTGATTTTCTGCGCGTGGTGGGAGATGTTCTGGAGCAGCAGAATCCCCAAAGTGTGACGCTTTTCTCTATTGCTCCGGGCCGCACATTCGGCATGACTTCAGCCCCGTTGCCGGACGGCGGCGCGGTTTGCGTACTTCGTGATAATACCGCAATCGCCCGAGTAGAGCGGACGCGGCGTGATTTCATCGCCAACGTTTCGCATGAACTACGCACACCCCTGACTTCGCTCCTCGGTTATACCGAGACACTGATAGATGAATCGTTCGATCCCAAAGCCCGCGAGTTTCTGGAGATCATTCGGCGCAACGCGCAACGCATGAGTCGGCTCACAGAAGATCTGTTGACGCTGGCCCGCGTGGAATCTGGTGAAGACCGCTTGCAAGAGGCCCCGGTCTCTGCCCACGAACTGCTGCGGGACGCGCAAACGGCTTTCAGCGAAATAACCAGAAACCGGGGAGTGAAGCTCGACATAGCCGAGTCACGGGACTTCGAAGTGCTCGCTGACAAAGAGGCCATCCACCAAGTGTTTTCGAACCTGATCGACAATGCGTTGAAATATGCCACAGGCAACAAACGAATTGAGATCGGTACGACCGAGCGGACCGGCGAAGTCGAGTTCTATGTTCGGGACTTTGGCCCTGGTATTCCCTCCGAACATTTGCCAAGGTTATTCGAGCGCTTTTATCGAGTAGATAAAGCTCGCTCTCGTGAGGCCGGGGGCACAGGCCTTGGCCTCGCGATTGTGAAGCACATTGTCTTAAACCATGGAGGCCGCGCCGGAGTGAACAGCGAACTCGGCCACGGGTCTGTGTTCTGGTTCCGCCTTCCCTTGGCGGAAAACTCCATGCCAGCCGCGCCGGAAGTTCAGCAGCAAAGCTGATTTCGAGCGATCGACTCAATACGGCTTCGCGTCAGGATAATCCA
>Ga0070714_100003887_pt1 | contig 11220 bp, 3 predicted proteins | sample LARL83metaG_FD_65450 | JGI IMG/M metagenome (GOLD analysis project Ga0070714, IMG submission 65450) | Corn, switchgrass and miscanthus rhizosphere microbial communities from Kellogg Biological Station, Michigan, USA - LAR L8-3 metaG | ecosystem: Host-associated > Plants > Roots > Rhizosphere ... | reverse complement strand
GGCAAGACCGTGGACCCGCGCACCGGGAACGTGTCACAGCAGGTCACCGACGCGCATGAGGCGACGGTGGGCCCGGCGCTCTCGATCGTGCGGACCTACAACTCGCTGGACCCGCGCACCTCGCAGGCGTTCGGGGCGGGCTGGTCGTCGCTACTTGACGAGTCGCTGTCCCCCGACCCGGACTCCTCTGGCGCGCTGATCCTCACACTGGCGAACGGGCAGCAGGTCCGGTTCGCCAAGAACGCCTCCGGCGGGTACGCGCCACCGGCGAACTTCTACGCGGTCGTCACCGCGCTGTCCGGCGGCGGGTTCTCCGTCACCGACCAGACCGGCACCACCTACAGCTTCGCCCAGGCCAGCGGCTCGTCCTGGCTGTTGTCCAAGATCACTGACGGGCAGGGCCTGACCGAGACGCTCGGCTACAGCTCCGGCCAGCTTGCCACGATCACCAGCACCGCCTCCGGGCGCGCGCTGCACGTCACCTGGGCCAGGCCCAGCGGGGCCAGCTCCCCGCACGTGGCGTCGGTGGCCACCGACCCGGTGATCGCCGGACAGCCCGGCAGCGCGCTGACCTGGAACTACGGCTACAACGGGGATTTGCTCACCTCGGTGTGCCCGCCTGGTACCGCCGCGGCCTGCACCACCTATGGGTACAACACCAACGGGTCCCACGCCGCGACCAGCGTGCTGAACGCCGGCCCGACCGCCTACTACCGGCTCAACGACCCGGCCGGTGCGACCACGGCCACCAACCAGGTCCAGGCGGACGACCTGGCCACGCTGGACCCGCCGGCTGCGGAGTTCGGCACCACCCGGGGCGTGCCCGGCCCGGTCTCCGGGGTGACCGCCACGAGCTTCAACGGGACAAGCTCGTGGATCCCGCTGGATGGCGCCTGGTGCACCACCCCGGGCCAGGCCAGCTCCTGCATCCAGGTGAACGACAGCGGCCGGGTGCTCACCGGCGTCAGCGGGGCGGAGAGCCTGGGCATCAGCGTCTGGTTCAAGACGACCACCGCCGGCGGGGTGCTGCTCGGCCTGACCGACAGCCTGCCGGGCGGGCAGAACTGCAGCCCGTACTGCATCGCCACCACGGCGACCCCGCTGCTGTGGATCGGCAGCAACGGCCACCTGCAGGGCTACGGCGGGTCCGCCGCCATGTCATCGCCCGGTGCGGTCAACAACGGGGCCTGGCACCAGGCAGTGGTGATCCCCGGCCAGGCGCTGTACCTGGACGGCGCCAAGGTCGCCACCTCCACCGCGGGCTTCAGCGCGCCCGCCAGCGCCTACGCCCTGCTCGGCGCCGGCCTGATCTCGCAGAACGCCATCTACTCGTCGTGGTCGTTCTTCAACGGGTCCATGGCCGACGTGTCGGTCTACCAGAACCAGGTGCCCAGCGTTGGCACGGTCGCCGCGCAGTACGCCGCGGAGACGCATTCGGCCGCGGAACTGACCACGGTCACCAGCCCGGGCGGCCGCACCGAGATGTCGGCGACCTACGACGCGGTGAACGACCGGGTCTCGGCACTCACCGATGCCGTCGGCGGCAGCTGGACCTACGGCGGCCCGGTCCCAGGCTCATCGGCGGGCGGCTACGTCAGCGCGGTGATGGGGTCCTCGCCGGAGGACTTCTGGCAGCTCAACGACTCCGCCGGCCCGCTGGCGCATGACGTGGTCGGCGGCGCGGCGAACTCCGCCTCCCCCCGCCCGCCGGGCACCTATTCGAACGTGACCCTGGGTGCGGCCGGGCCGACCGGTTTCTCCGACGGCACCGCGGCCAGCTTCAACGGCTCGAACTCCGTGCTCAGCGTGCCCGGCGGCTATTTCGCCGGCACCGGCGGGGAGTCGGTGGAGGTGTGGTTCAAGACCACGGCCGGCGGGACGCTCCTGTCGTCCGCCTCCGGGCCGACCGGCGGCGAGCCGATGGGCCTGTACGTCGCCTCGGGAACGCAGGGCGGCGGCTGCCTGGTGGGGTCGGTCGGCAATGTCACGGTCAACGCCCCCATTTTCGGCACCTGCACGGGGGGCGCGCCGGTCAACGACGGCAAGTGGCACCAGGCGGTGCTCACGGTCGGTCCGAGCCCGCAGATACCGCTGCAGGGACCCAGCCAGACCGCGACCCTGTACCTGGACGGCGCGAGCATCGCCACCGAGACGGTCAGCGCCAAGCCCACCCAGTCCGCCACCGGTTACACCGTCAACGTCGGCAACGGGCCCAAGGGCGACCTCAACGGGTCGATCGCCGACGTGTCGATCTACACCAGCACGCTCGGCTCGACGACGATCACCGGGCACTACGGAGCGCTGCAGAACCAGATCTCGGTCAAGATCCCCAACAGCAACCCGCTCGCGCCGCCGCAGTACCTGACCACGCCCACGTTCAACACCGCGACGATCACGGTCACCGGCCCGACCGCGCGCAAGTCGGTGTATATGTACGCAGACGGGGCGCTGGCGCAGGTCACCAGCCCGCTCGGCGGCGTGACCTACTACGGGTACGACCAGGCCAAGCGGGCCTCGACGATCACCGACCCGGACGGTGACACGTCCTACCTGACCTACGACGCGCACAACAACGTGACCTCAACCACCACGTGCGCCGCGGTCGGCAACTGCCAGACCTCCTACGCCGGCTACTACGAGAACCCGGCCAACCCGCTGGATCCGCGCAACGACCGGCAGACCGACGCGCGGGACGCCAGATCCTCCTCGCCCACCGACCCCACCTACGACACGGTCACCACGTACACGCCCACCGGGCTGGTCGCCACCACCGCGACCCCGCCGACCCTGGCGTGCCCGGCCGGTTGCAGCAAGGCCTACGGCTACACCAAGGGAACCGAGCCTGCCGTCGGCGGCGGCGCCGAGCCCGCCGGCCTGCTGGCCTCGGTCACGACACAAGGCGGCGCGGTGACCAGCTACGCCTACGACTCCTCCGGTGACGTGGCGCAGGTCACCGACCCGCTCGGGCTGGTGACCAAGTACACCTACGACACCCTGGGCCGCGAGCTGACCGAAACGCAGATTTCCGACACCTACCCGGCCGGGCTGGCCACCAGTTTCAGTTACGACACCCTGGGCCGGGTGCTCACCGAAACCGGCCCGCCGGTGACCGACCGGGTCACCGGCGCGGTGCACACGAAGGTGACCACAAACACCTACGACCCCGACTCGGACATCCTCTCCACCACGATCAGCGATGCGACCGGCGGGGATCCGTCCCGGACCACCACCAGCACCTTCACCGCCCACGGCCAGCTCGCCTCGGCCACCGATCCGCTGGGCAACACCACCAGCTACACATACGACGCGTTCGGCGACATGGTGACCAAGACCAACCCGGCCGGGTTGACCACCGCATACAGCTACGACGCCGCAGGGAACCTGCTGACCACCACTCTGGACGGATACACGGGCAACCCGTCCAGCCCGGTCGCACCGGAAAACCTGGTGGAAGAGTCCCGGGCCTACGACCCAGCGGGACGGCTCGCCTCGGTCACCAACGCCGTGGGCACCACCACCGACTACACCTACTACGACAACAACCAGCTCGCGTCCAAGTACGTCCCCAACGGGACCACGCAGCGGGCCGTCACCACCTACAGCTACGACGCGGCCGGCAACCAGACCTCGCAAACCAGCCCGGGCGCACTGGTCACCAACGTCAGCTTCAACGCCGCCGGCCAGCAGGTCTCGCAAACGGTGGACCCGTCCGGCGTGAACCGCACCACCACCGACAGCTATGACGCCGCCGGGGACCTGATCGCCCAATCCCTCACCGGCGGCGGGGTCACCCAGACCGAGACGATGACCTATAACGCCATGGGCCAGCCACTGTCGCTGACCAGGGACCTGCCCGGCGGCAACCTGACCATGAGCGTAGTCAGGGACCAGCGCGGCCTGGTGATCTCGCAGACCGACCCGAACGGCAACATCACCACGATCGCCAACGACGAGGCCGGCCGGCCGGCCGTGCAGACCGATCCGGCCATCCAGGCCCAGGCCGGCAACGGCAGCACGCCGGTCACCGCCAAACCGGTCCTCATGATGGGCTACGACACCTTCGGTGACGAGGTCCACGAATCCGACGCGGACGGCAACGTCACGACGTCCGCCTATAACGGCGACGGCGAGCAGGAGTCGGTGATTAACCCGTCCTACACCCCGCCGGGCGCCAGCACGCCGGTGAACGGGACCACCGCGACCACCTACACCAAGCTCGGGCAGCAGGCCAGCATCACCGACCCGCTGGGCAACGTGACCCGGATGACCTACGACCAGCTCGGCGACCTGGCCGGCCGGACCGACCCGGGCGGCGCGACCTGGACCTACACCTACGACCCGGCCGGGGAGCAGACCAGCGTCACCGACCCCACAGGGGCGCAGACGCAGGCCACCTACAACGACCTCGGCCAGATGATCACCTCCACCGACCTGGTCCGGCAGGGCACCTCCGCCGCCTACACCACCACCTACGGCTACGACGCCGCCGGCGACCTGACCTCCCAGACCAGCCCGACCGGGGTCAGCGGCTCTGCGGCCTACGACGCGGTCGGCGAGATGACCTCCCGCACCGATGGCGCCGGGAACGCCACCACCTACGGCTATAACCTGGACGGCCTGCTGGCTAAGGTGGCCGAACCGGACGGCACCGCCACGACGGCGGCCTATGACCTGGCCGGGCGGCAGATCTCGCAGTCGGACCTGAGCGCCACCGGAACCGTGCTGCGCACCGCGGCGCTCGGTTACGACGCCGACGGCAATGTGACCTCGGCGACCGACTTCCTGGGGAACACCAACACCGCCAGCTACGACGCGCTGGGTGACCTCACCTCGCAAACCAGCCCGGTGTCGGCCGGCCACAGCATCACGGCCAGGTTCGGATATGACCTCAACGGGAATCTCACCGCGCGCACGGACGGGAACGGCAACACCACCTACACCACCTACAACTCGCTGGGCCTGCCAGCGACCAGCGTCGAGCCCTCGGCCGGGCCCTACACCAGCGCCGCCAACTCCACCACCAGCTACAGCTATGACGGCGACGGGAACCTGATCACCCAGACCGACCCCGGCGGGGTGCAGATCACCAACGCCTACGACACGCGAGGCGATCTGACCAGCCAGTCCGGCTCTGGTGCCGGTGCCGCGACGGGCACCCGCACCTTCACCTACGACGCCACCGGGCGCATGCTGACCGCCGCGACCAGCGCCGCCGGCACCCCGGGCACCTTCGGCTACCAGCCGGCGACGTCGGAATCGTTCGGCTATGACGACCGCGGCCTGCTGCTGTCGGCGGCCGGGTCGGCCGGCACCTCAAGGTTCACCTACAACGCGAGCGGGCAGCTCACCTCGGCCACCGACGCGGCAGGGAGCTCGAGTTACACCTACGACAGCGCCGGCCGGCTGGCCACCGACACCGACGCCGCCTCCGGCACCTCGGGTACCTACTCCTATAACAGCCTCGACCAGGTCACCAGAATCTCTTATGGGACCGGCAACGACACGCAGGCCTTCGGCTACGACAACCTGCACCGGCTGACTGCTGACGCGGTCACCACGGCCAGCGGCGCCCAGGTGGCCTCGATCGGCTACGGCTACGACGCCAACAATGACGTCACCTCGAAGACCACCAGCGGGCTGGCCGCCCCCGGCGGCGCCGGGACGGTGACCAGCACCTACGGCTACGACCAGGCCGGCCGGCTGACCTCATGGACCGCTACCCCGTCCGGCGGGTCACCGGTCACGCGGACCTACGGGTACGACAACAACGGCAACCTGACCAACCTCAACGGCACCACCCGGACCTACGACGCCCGCAACGAACTGACCTCCGACGGCGCCAGCACCTACAGCTACACCGCCAACGGCGACCTGGCCGGCAAGACCGGCCCCAGTGGCACCACCAGCTACACCACCGACGCCTACGGCCAGCAGATCACCGACGGGCCGTCGTCCTACGCCTGGGACGCGCTGGACCGGTTGGTCAGCGTCGGCAGCAAGAGCGGCGGCAGCGGCACCGCCGCGCTCAGCTACGACGGAATGACCAGCGAGGTCGCCTCCGACCCCTCGGCGGCCTACTCGCGGGATCCGTCCGGGCAGATTGTCGGGGTGAACAGCGCGGCGGGCGGCCCGGTGCTCGCGCTGATCGACGAGCACGGCGACCTGTCCGGCACGTTCACGGCGGCCGGCGGCGCGATGACCAGCTCCACCAGCTACGACCCGTGGGGCAGCGTGACCGCCACCAGCGGCCCGGCTCCGGAGGTCGGCTACCAGGGCCAGTGGACCGACCCGGCCACCGGCCAGACCGACATGGGCGCCCGGCTCTATGCACCGGGCAACGGCGGGTTCTTCAACTCTGACACCAGCCCGGCCGCGGGCGGGTCGGCCGTTACCGGTAACGGCTACTCCTACGCCGACGACAACCCCATGTCGGTCGCCGACCCCACGGGGCACTCGCCGTCCAGCACTCCGGGCAGCGGCAGTGGCGGCGTGACCCAGGCCGACGTCAACGCGGCCAAGGCCCGTGCCGAGCAGACCGCCCAGATCGCCGCGCAGGCCCAGGCCACAGCCGCGAACGCGGCAGCGGTCGCCGCCCACGCCGCGTCCACGGCCGCGGCCGCGCACCGGACGGCGCAGGAGCTGAACAGCGACGCCAGCCGGCTCCTGGCCCAGGCCAACCAGATGTCGGCGAAGGCCCAGCGGCTCTACAACCAGGCTCAGTCCGAGCTGACCGTGGCGAACAAGTGGCTAGACCGGGCCAACGCGCTGAAGAACTACATCCAGGACCTGTGGAACGCCTCACCCTGGTGGTGCCTGCCCTGCAAGGCCGTCGCGAAGGGCGTCGCCCTGCTCGACGGCCCGCTGGTCAGCTACTACATGTCCAAGTATCAGGCCGCGGAAAACGCCTACGAGGCCGACATGGAGGAGTCTGGCCAGATCCAAGAAGAGGCCGACACGCTTTACCAGAACTATGCCCTGCTCCATGCCCAGGCAGTGGCGGCCGGTGAGCAGGCCGATGCGGATTCGAGGCTCGCGGTGGAGGACGCCGACACCGCCAGATACCTCGCCCACGTCGCGTTGGCCGATCAACAGATAGCCAACCAGGCCGAGGCCTACTATCAGCAACTCGAAAAAGAGTACGAGGCGGAGCAGCACAAGGCGAAGAGCACCAAAGCCAATAAGAATAAAAAGGACACCAAGGCCAAGAGCGGCTGCCACGGGCTGCTGTCCTGCGCCGCGCAGTGCGCGGAGCACGCCGCCAGTTGCGTGACCCACACGGTCACCCACGCCGCCACCACTGCCGTCACGTCCACCGTGCACGCGGCCGTGTCCTGCGTCACGAAGCACAACGCTGGTGCGTGCGTGCAGACCGCCGTGAACGTCGTCCTCGTGCTGGGCACCGGCGGCGAGGGAGAGGTGGCTGAAGCAGCCATCGAAACGGCGCTCGAAGAGGAGGAGGCCGCTACCGCGGAAGCGGGGTTCGAGCCCATTTTCAAAGCGTCGCAGCCTGGTCTCGGAGCGCAGCATCTGGCCGAAGGGTACAAACCGGAGAATTTCCCAGGAGGCGCGTTCTTCTCGCGGGATGAAGAGGTCGCACAGCACTGGGCCCAGATCTACGGCGATGGTTACATAGAGACACGGGTCCCGCGGCAGTTCTTCAATGAGAACCTCCTGCAGTACGAGTGGCGTTATCCCGGGTGGCCAGGCAAGACTGAGATTGAGGTTCCGTCCAATCTCCTGACTCAGATAAGCTCGTTCCCGCGGGTACCGCATTAAGGAGCCTGGTTTGCTGACCGAAGGCCAGCTCGTTGAGGGCATCGTCACAAGACGCGAGCCGTTCGGTGTCTTTGTGGAGATCGGAGAGCCTGAGCCCGGGGTGCTTCTTGCCGACGCAGTCACCGACGGTGACCTTCGGCAAGCAATGCGGAGCCTGCCAGAAGTCGGCGAGAAGATCCAGGCTGTGTTCCTGGGATACGGTCTCCCGCGAGGGACTCAGCCGCGCCTGAGCATCCGGCCAAGCGACTTTGAGCGAGCTGGACTTAAGTAGCCTCTTTCCTGCCCGGTGCATGACGCTGCTCCTCTGCCCGTGCCGTTAATAAGGACGGAACACGGCCGCCTGCCGCCGCGATAGCTGCCAAGGTGTGGGTAGGGCGGACCGTGGCGAATCCGGCGCGCCCCGACCGGTGGGAGAGGAGCCGATGCCAGGTCAGGACCGTGAGGTCGTGGTGGGCCTCGACAACGGCGGCACGGCCATCAACGCGACCGTGCTCGACCGCGACGGGCGGTTCCTGGTGGACCGGCTGGTGGAGACGCCCAGCCGGGTCGGCGAAGGCCCGGCGGTGGCCATCGAGGCGCTCAGCGACGCGCTGACCGGCGTGCTCAAGCTGACCGGCGTCCCGCGCGAGGCGGTCAAGGCGGTGGGCCTGGACACCCCAGGCCCGGCCAGCGCGGACGGGGTGATCTCGACCCGCGGCGCGGTGAACTTCGCCGACCCGGCCTGGCGCGGCTTCGACGTCCGCGGGGCGCTGGAGACAAGGCTCGGCCTGCCGGTGATCTACAACAACGACGCGAACGCCGCGTCCCTGTACGCCCACATGGTCCACTTCGGGCCGGACGCTCCGCACCGCTCGTCGGTCGCGCTGATCGTGGGCACCGGGCTCGGCGGTGGCGTGGTCGAGAGCGGGCGGGTGGTGCGCGGTGCCTCCGGAATGGCCGGCGAGTTCGGGCACATACAGATCCCGGTGGACGGGCTGCTGGCACCGGGCCAGCCGACCCCGGTGTGCAACTGCGGGCTGGCCGCGGACGGAGAGAGCATCGCGTCGCTGACCGGCATCGAGAAGAACCTGCTGCCGTACTGGCTGACCCGTTTCCCCGATCACCAGTTGCACGCGGTGGGCTCGGCCAGGCAGGCGGCGATCCAGGTGCGCGGCCACGCCGCGGCCGGGGACGCGATGGCAATGGAGATCTTCCGGCAGCAGGCGACCGCGCTCGGCCGGCTGTTCACGATCGCGGCGAACTTCACCGATCCGCACGCCTATTTCGTCGGCGGCGGCGTGGTCGAGACCACGCCGGACTTCTGCGACTGGTTCCTGGCCACCGTCACCGAGAACACCGACCTGCGCGCCGAGCAGCGCCCCCTGGTGACCTTCGCGCTGGTGCCGGACCTGGACATGGCCGGCGCTCGCGGTGCTGCGCTGGCGGGCGCCGGCACGATCGGCTGGCCGCCCCCGGAGCTGCGCAAACCTTGACCTCCATGCCGCCTGCCTCGCACCCAGCTGTTCGGCGGCTTCCCGGACGGCGTCCGCTGGCAGTGGATGACCAGCACACCCGCCGAGCTCACCAAGGTCCGGTATATCGAGTACGACTACTGGGACGAGCTGTCGGGCGGCACCCGCCTGGCGGTCGACGCCGCCGCGCGCATCCGCGCAGGTGTGACCCCGTTCGGGGTGCCCAACGGCCTGGTGCTGGCAATAGCTCAGGAACAAGTGACAGGCCGACTTGAGGTCATCGCCCAGATCGCCGCCCTGCTGGATGGCCAGAATCCCGGCCATCCGCTGAGGGTGGCGATCGACGGCGTGACCAGCTCTGGCAAGACGACCCTGGCGGGCGAGCTCGCCGAAGCGCTTACCGGCCGGGGCCGTCCCGTCATCCGGCTAAGCATGGACGGGTATCACCACCCTCGCGAGTACCGTTACCGGAAAGGCCGTACCTCACCCGACGGCTACTACGAGGACGCCTACGACTTCGACGCCTTTGCCCGCCTGGTCCTCATGCCCCTGGGGCCAGGCGGCGACCGGCGATATCACCGGCGGGTCATCGACCTGGCCTCAGATACTCCCGTCAGCAACGACATCGCCATCGCCGCACCGGATGCGGTCGTGCTGGTCGACGGGAGCTTCCTGCAGCGACCGGAGATCATCGAGCTGTGGGACTGCCGGATCTACGCGGACACCAGCCTGGCCGTGGCCCGCCAGCGAGGAGTAGCCCGCGACGCCGCCCAGCTCGGAGGAGCCGCGCAGGCCGATCGCCTCTATGAGGTCCGCTACCACGCAGCCGCGGCCCGGTACCTCGCCGAGGTACGCCCGGCTGAACGCGCCCACCTCCGGGTGAAGAACGACAATCTCGCCAGCCCCACGCTGGTGAACCAGCGCTCTGCGCGGTGCTGACGCTACGCTCCCGAGATGGCGCGGCCAGGAAGGTGCGGGACTGGTCGGACACGCCGGGGGGGCAACCGCTCAGCTTCTGGCACGGTGTCACCGCCAGCTGCCGAAATGGGCTTGCAGCGCACCGGGCGGTTTGCATCTACTGCCAAGATGTCTGAAGCCCCTGCTGAAGTGCTCGAAGTGCCGTATGTCCTGCTGTCGCGGACCAGGGAGTCTGACGCCGGCCAGCTAGCGCACGCGGTCGGCGCAAGCCTGGATCATCTTCGGCGGTGGCTGTCCTGGGCCACTGAAGAAGCCGCCGACGTGCAGGCGCAACGTAGGCGCTGCCGCGAGGCCGAAACACACTGGGATAGCGGCTGCGCGTACCGTTACGTGCTGCGTCCTGGGCAAGCGGAGCAGGTGATCGGCGGCTTTGACCTGTGGCGGATCGGCCCAGGTGCTGTCGAGCTCGGCTACTGGGTCCATGTCGATTTCACTGGGCGTGGCTATGCCACCGCGTGCGCGAGGGCGCTGACCCAAGCGGGGCTGGCCCTTTCCGGCGTGGCCCGGGTCGAGGTCCACACCGACGAGGCCAACGCCATCAGCGCTGCCATCCCGCGCCGGCTGGGCTACCGGCTTGACCGGGTGGACGAGCGTCCGCCTGAGCTTCCCGCACACTCCGGGCGGGTGCAGATCTGGGTCATGGAACGCCCCGGCCCAGACGGGCAGGACTAGCACGGCCGCGCCGTTAGCCTGGAGCGGTGAAAGCGGCGCCTGACGGAATCGACGAACGCGAACTGTCTCGCGCCCTGAAAGAACATTGGGGTTTTGCTCCCGCCCGGCTCGGCTATCTGCCGGTGGGCTTTGGCGATCACCATTGGGAACTGACTGATTCCGGGGGGCGCCGCTGGTTCGTGACCGTCGCTCGCCTCACCGGCGCCGGGCGTGGCACCGGCCCGGCCGCGGGATATGCGGACCTGCGGGCCGCGATGGACACCGTCACCGCCCTTGCCGCCGCGGGCCTGGAGTTCGCCCTCGCGCCGGTGCCCACCGCCGCCGGGCAGGCCCTGGGCCGGCT
>Ga0070714_100003886_pt1 | contig 11221 bp, 7 predicted proteins | sample LARL83metaG_FD_65450 | JGI IMG/M metagenome (GOLD analysis project Ga0070714, IMG submission 65450) | Corn, switchgrass and miscanthus rhizosphere microbial communities from Kellogg Biological Station, Michigan, USA - LAR L8-3 metaG | ecosystem: Host-associated > Plants > Roots > Rhizosphere ... | reverse complement strand
GTTTGGCCGGACGCTGACCTACGACGTGCTTGTCTAGCTCGGTGACAATTTCACGCGGCGTCAACTCGTCAAGCGAGAGGTCCTGTTCTTCGGCGGATGCGGGAAGATAAATGGCCATGACGGCAGGGTTCTTAGCCCTTTAACTCCTCAAATGTAACTCTGTCGTTCGTATAGATGCAGATATCGGCGGCAATCTTCATTGCTTTGGCGGCAATCTCGTGCGCATCGAGATCGGTGTTTTCCATAAGCGCGCGCGCGGCGGCTGTGGCATAACTGCCGCCCGATCCAATCGCTGCTATGGGCTCATCGGGATCGATGACATCGCCGGAACCCGAGAGCAGGAAGGTCTGGCCTTTATCGGCCACCACCAGCAGCGCTTCAAGATTGCGCAGCATCTTGTCCGTTCGCCAGTCCTTGGCAAGCTCGACGGCGGCGCGATTCAGGTTGCCTGCGTACTGTTCCAGCTTGGTTTCAAAGCGCGTGAAGAGGTTGAAGGCGTCGGCGGTCGATCCGGCAAAGCCGGCGAGGACTTTCTCCTGGTACAGGCGTCGAATCTTTTTTGCCGAGTGCTTCAGGACGTGGTCGCTCATGGTGACTTGCCCGTCGGCGGCCATGACGACCACCCCGTTGCGGCGCACGCAGATCACGGTCGTGGAGCGGATGCGGCGATGGTCCGCAGGCCCGGATTTCTTGCTCGTACTCAATGCCAATCCCTCAGAAAACAAGACTTCCGGCATGCCGGAAGCCTTTCAAAGCGCAACTTCAAGTATAGGACATCGTGAGCGGGGGGCCTCCTCACCGTTGCCAGGCAAGCTTTCCAGAGCGCACAACGGCTTTCACGCGCGAGAAGTTGGTGAGGTCGGCCGCCGGATCGGCATCGAGAATCGTGAGGTCGGCGAGTTTGCCGGGGGTCAAAGTTCCCTTGGAATCCGAGACACCCAAACGTTCAGCGGGATTCGTGGTGAGCATCGCGAGCACCGTCTTCCAGTCGAGCCCGCTCCTGCCCAGTTCCACAAACTCGCCTTCCGTTGTGTAGTCAGTCATGTAGCCGACGTCGGTTCCGAAGATGAGGGTACCGCCGAGTTGGTGGTACTGCCCGACCTCGGCGCATATCGGATCCATGTAATGCGGATCGGTGGTCACGGTGGTCGTAAACATCTTCAGCGTGGGAATCATTGCCATATTCTTGCTGATTGCGGATTGGAGAAGCTTCGCGTCCACGCCGCGGGTGTCGTCGGCTGCATGGGCCAGCACATCGACTCCACTCTGGATTGCGACCTGCACCCCGGCGAGATTGGAGGGGTGCGCGAAGACGAGTTTGCCGTTGAGATGCGTCTCGGCGACCGCGGCCTTTGCGATTTCAACCGGCATGGGCAGAACATGACCGCGCTGGACCCAGGAGCCCGTGAACAGCTTGGTAAGATCGGCGCCCGAGGCCAGATTGCGATGGACAATTCGGATCGCATCCTCCGGCGTCTCGGGTTGAGGCATCAACATGATGATCCAGCTAGGCAAGGTCTCGCGCAGGTAGAAAGGCACGCCGTGGGGTGGATAGAGAGCGGTTCCGGCGGTGTAGATGTACGGGCCGGTCAGTTCGCCCTTTTCGATGCGGCGGCGAATGGAAAACGTGTCGGCAGGATTGGAACCGAGATCGATGACCGTGGTGAACCCGCGGCTCAGGAACATGTCGGCAAGTTGCGGGTTGAGGGTGGCGGCGGATTTCCAGTTTGCGTTGGACCACTTGGGTTCGGTGAAGTGGACGTGGGCGTTCCAGAAGCCCGCGGTGACTATGCAATGATCGCAGGGGATGATGGTCGCATCGGCGGGAACCGTGACCTTCGGCCCGACTTCAAGGATGAGGCCATTGCGGACCAGGATGGTGCCGTCGTCGATGGGTGGATCGGTGGGTGAAACGTAAATGCGCGCGTGCTCAATGGCCAGCGTGCCCTTTGCCAATTTCAGGGGAGGATGCGAATTGCGCTGCGGATAAAACTCAAGCAGCCATACAGCGGCACCCGCGATGACCAGGAGAATCACCAGCAACGAAAAAAGACGAAAGAACCATTTGCGCATGCGTACCTCACCCGCTCACAGATGATACGCAACCGGGGCGAGGCAGTTCAGTGAGATCGCGGTTTGACGCACCCCCCGGCCCAGCAAATAGCTTGGAAGCAGGGCGAGCGAGGTCTGGTCGCCATCCGGAGGATCAAAACATGCAGACAAACGTACCGCGGGTCGGGCGATGGGCAGCGGCAACCATCTTGGTGTTGTCTTTCTCCTGCCTGATCGGGTTTGCGCAGGATCTGAAGAGCTTTGAGCAGCGAATCACGACCAAAGTGCTGCCCAATGGCCTGACGATTCTGATTTGCCAGCGGCCCGAGGCGCCCGTATTCAGCTACACAACCTTTGTGGATGCGGGCGACGTGGACGATCCCTCCGGCGAAAGCGGCCTGGCCCACATGTTTGAGCACCTGGCTTTCAAGGGCACAAGCGAGATCGGCACGACTGACAATGCGGCGGAGAAAGTGGCCCTGGACAACGTGGAAGCTGCCGATAATGCGCTTGAGGCCGAGATGCGCAATCCGACGGGCAGCGACCCGAAGAAAGTCGCGGAGCTCAGAAAGTCGTTTGCCGAGGCGCAGGCGGCGGCCGAAAAATACGTCATTCCCAACCAATTTACCGAAGTGGCGCAACGCAACGGCGCGCATAACCTGAACGCCTCGACCGGCCTGGATGAGACTATGTTCTTCTGGTCGATGCCGGAGAACCGGCTGGAGCTTTGGGCGTGGCTGGAGAGCAGCCGCCTGGTCGACACCGTGCCGCGTGAGTTTTATAAGGAGCGCTCGGTGGTTCTGGAAGAGCGGCGTATGCGCACGGATTCCAATCCTGAAGGCCGGATGTTCGAGCAACTCCTGGCGACGGCCTATGTCGCGCATAACTACGGCCGCAGCAGCGTTGGGTGGCCGAGCGAAGTCGGCCAGATCACGGCAACCGAAGCGATGGCTTTCCACAAGAAGTATTACATCGGCTCGAACATCGTGGTTGCGGTGGTCGGCGACGTAAAAGCTTCAGAGGCCATGCCGATTCTCGAGAAGTATTTCAGCAAGATTCCCGCCGGGCCCAAGCCGCTCGAGATGACCACCGTGGAACCGAAGCAGTTCGCTGAAAAATCGGTCATCATCAGGGATCCCAGCCAGCCGCTCTACATTGAGGCCTACCATCGTCCCAACTTCAAAAGCCCGGATGACGTGGTTTTCGACGCGATCAGCGACATCGTGTCCAACGGGCGCGTCTCGCGGCTCTACCGCGACCTCGTTCGCGACCAGCAGATCGCGGCCGCAGCAGGCGGCGAGAGTGGCATCCCCGGCATCAAATATCCCAATTTGTTCATGTTCTATGCTTACCCTTTGCCTGGACACACCTCCACCGAGATGGCAACGGCCATTCACAAAGAGATCGACAGACTCAAAACCACGGATGTCACGGATGGCGAACTAGCGATGTACAAAACCCGGACGCGTGCGGACCTGCTGCGCGGGCTGGCCGATAACCAGGGCCTGGCCAATGCCCTCGCGATGTACCAGACCCGCTTCGGCGATTGGCGCGAGCTCTTCCGGCAGCTTGATCGCGTAGATAAGGTGACAAAGGCCGACATTCGAAGGGTTGCCAACCAGACCTTCCTCGACTCGAACCGGACAATCGCTCGGATTGAAACCCAGGCGCCCTCGGCACCGGCGAAGAATGACGGAGGCCAAAAGTGAAAATTCGCGCGATCGTTGGTACCGCCTTCCACTCTCTGCTGTTTGCTGGATTGATGTTTCCTGCCTGCGCCCCGGCCCAGCAGAACAAGCCCTGGGACAAGATTCCAATCCCTCCCCTGCATCCATTCCACCCGCAGGAACCCAAACGGCTCGCGCTTAAGAATGGCATTGTGATCTTCCTCCAGGAGGACCACGAATTGCCGTTTGTCTCGGGGTCGGTTTTAATTCCGGGCGGATCGCGGGATGAAGACCCCGCCAAGTGCGGCCTGATCGATTTATACGGGCAGGCGTGGCGCACCAGCGGCAGCGAAAAGATGAACGGCGATGCGATGGACGATCTGCTGGAATCGAAGGCGGCGCATATCGAGACCGGGGGCGATGATGATTCAACCGCCGTTTCCTGGGAATCGCTGAAAGGCGACACCGACGTCGTCTATAACCTTGCGATGGACCTGCTGTTCCATCCGAAATTCAGCGAACAGAAGTTGCGGCTGGCACAGCAGCAGGAGGCAACCGGCATTGTCCGCCGCAACGATGACGTGGGGCAGATCGCCGCGCGCGAAGCAGCCAAGCTCGTGTACGGAGCCAACAGTCCCTATGCGCGGCAGCCGGAGCTTTCCACCATTTCGAAGGTGACGCTGCCTGATCTGCAGGCATGGCACGATCGCACCATCGGCGGAAAGCTGATCATCAGCGTGAGTGGAGATTTCGATTCTGCGGCAATGGAGGCGAAACTGCGCGCCACATTCGAAGGCCTACCGCAAGCCAAGCCGAACCCGGTTCGGCATGATGCCTTTCCGGGGCCGACGCCCGGGGTGTACTTCGTCAACAAAGAAGACGTCAACCAGTCGACGGTGGAGATTGTGGGACTGGGCATCGATCGTCATAATCCCGATGTGCCCAATCTTGCCGTGATGAACGATGTGTTCGCCGGTGGATTTGGAAGCAGGCTATTTCAAAAGGTTCGCACCGAGCTGGGATTGGCGTACGAAGTAGGAGGTGGCCTCGGGTTTGGATGGGACCATCCGCAGACCTTCGATGCGGTTGCCGTGACGAAAAGCGATACCACCGTGGACGCGATCCAGCAGACCTACAAGGTGCTCGACGGTCTTGTCGACCGGCCCTTTACGGAACAAGAGCTGAAACGCGCGAAGGACGACATCCTCAACTCTTTCCTATTCCGTTACGACACCAAGGATAAGGTGCTGGCTGAGCGAGTGCGTTTCGAGTTCTATGGTTATCCAGCTGACTACCTCGAGACTTACAAGGCCGCCCTGGAGAAGGTCACGGTAGCTGATCTGAATGCGGTGGCCAAGAAATACATCCATCCGGACAAGTACGCTGTGCTCGTGGTTGGAAACGGTCCGGAAATCACGCCGGGGCTGGATACGTTGAAGATGGGCCCGGTGCACAACATCGACATAACCATTCCGGGGGCTCCGGGCGCCACCAGCGGTGGAGCGGAGAAGCAAGAGTGAACACGGAACCAGAGAAAGGATCCCGCTTGAATAAGAAGCTCGCCGTCGTCATCATGGCGGCCGGAAAGGGCTCGAGGCTGAAGTCGAGTCGTCCTAAAGTGCTGCATGAGATCGGCGGCAAGCCGCTGTTGAGCTACGTGATCACGACTGCTGCGCAATTGGCCGAAAACGAGGACATACATGTGGTGATCGGGCACGGGGCTGAGCGCGTTCGCGAAACCGTCGGCGGGACCGGAGTGCGGTTTGTCGAACAGAAGCAGCAACGAGGAACGGGGCATGCGATCCAATGCGCGCGCGAGGCCATTGCGAAATACGATCACATCCTGGTGCTCTCAGGCGATGTTCCGCTCATCAAGGTGGATACGCTGCAGCATCTGATGACGCTGCACCTGGCAGAGGGTGCGGCTATGACCATCCTGACGGCCACGCAGGAGAATCCCACCGGCTACGGACGTATCCTTCGCCGCGCCCCTGACCTGCCGGAGGTGGATGCAATCGTCGAGCAGCCTTCGCTGAAGCCGGGACAGGAATCGATTCACGAGGTCAACACCGGTATCTACGCATTCAAGGTGGGTCCGTTGCTCGCCCGTCTCGACAAACTCAGCAACAAGAATGCCCATGGCGAGTTCTATCTGACAGATATGGCAGAGCACCTGCGCGCGGCCGGGGAAAAGGTTGCAGGGCTGTTGGCCGCGAGTGCCGAGGAGGTGCGCGGAGCAAATACCATTGCTGAGCTGGTCGCGCTCGACGCGGGACTTCGTGAAGCAACAGCCAACCGCCTGATGGCGAACGGGGTCACGATCTTTCGGCCTGAGACCTGCGTAATCGACGCAGAGGTGGAGGTCGAACCCGATACGATCATCGAGCCCTTCGTTCAGTTGCTTGGGAAGACAAAGATTGGAGCCAGGTGCCGCATCCGCTCCTACTCCGTAATCGAGAGTTGCACGCTCGGCAACGATGTGCTGATCCAGAATGGCTGCATCATGGAAAACAGCACGGTGATGGAGAGCGCGCAGCTTGGCCCATACACCCACCTCCGACCAGAAAGCGAGATCGGACCGCATGCCCACCTGGGCAATTTTGTCGAAACCAAGAAGACAAAGGTCGGCAGGGGCGCCAAGGCGAACCATCTGACCTATTTGGGCGACACCGAAGTCGGTGCCGGCACCAATATCGGAGCCGGGGTCATCACCTGCAATTACGACGGCACGCGAAAATCCCCCACGCGCATCGGTGAGGGGGCCTTTGTGGGCAGCGATACGACCCTGGTCGCCCCGATTGAAGTTGGAGACAGGGCGTACATCGGAGCCGGTTCCTGCATCACGCGGGATGTTCCCGCCGGAGCACTGGCAGTAGGGCGGTCCCGGCAGGTGACCAAGGAAGGCTGGGCAGACGCTCGTCGGGCGCGAAACGACGCGGAGAAGAAATAGACATTACAGGTGTCAACGAACATAGGGCGTCCGAGCGACTGAGATCGCTCTAATCCCCGCTGATTCAAATCAGTACATCCCCTGTGGAAATCCATACCACTTTAGTACTTTGGTACTTCGCCAACAAGGTCTTGCGCCACATCCCCGGTAAGCGTAAGTTTTTGATACGTTCTCAGGGCTCTATTCGTAGCGTGTGCCGAAATGAGGGTGAGCAGAATACCCTTATTCACTCCGCGGCCGATCCACGGAGTGACATTTCAGCTGCTGTTTCCTGTTGTCCCTTGCCCCTGTTGACGATGGAACTCCCTGGTAATAAGGGATTCCTTTTCATCAGTTTGAGAGATGCTCGTGCCTATAATGAGATTGCCCCGCCCACGATGGACAGAGCACTCGCGGGAGACCGGGAAGGATACGGGATTGGCGCCAAGGGCGGCACATCAGGAAGCTCACCCGCCCGCGTTGTTTCCGGTGCCGAGCCAGGATGGGCGGATCAACAAGCAGGCCCGCACTGCAGCACGCATCCTCGTGGTTGACGACGAGGCGCACGTCCGATCCATGATCGCGGCAACACTGGAGCGCCAGGGGCACGAAGTGATTGTGGCCTCCGGGGGCCGCGAAGCCCTGGACGCACTCGAGCGGGACTCGTTTGAACTGATTCTGACCGACATCGTGATGCAGGACGGAAACGGACTGGCATTGCTGGAGCGCATTCACGCGGACAATCCAAATCTGCCCGTGATCATGGTGACGGCGATCCACGACATCAGCGTGGCCATCGATTCGATGCGCCGGGGCGCCTACGACTATGTTTTGAAGCCGTTCGAGCGCGAACACCTCCTCGCGACGGTACAGCGCGCGATTGAACACCGCCAGGCGCTTCAGGAGAGCCGAACGTACCAGCAGAACCTGGAACAGGTGGTGCGGGCGCGAACGGAGATGTTGCGCCAGGCGATGGAAGACCTGGAGCACTCCTACGACGTAACACTCGAAGCCCTGGGGGACGCGCTCGATCTCAAGGACTCGGAGACCGAGGGCCACTCCAAGCGCGTGACTGCGTATACGATTGCGCTCGCCCGTGCGATAGGGATTACACCAGCCGAGATCAAGGTGATCGCTCGCGGCGCTTTCCTGCACGACATCGGGAAGATGGCGATTCCGGATGAGATCCTGCGCAAGCCGGGCAAACTGAACGCCGAAGAGCAGGAACTCATGCGTGAGCACTGCGCCCGAGGCTATCAGATGCTGCGCAAGATTCCCTTTCTTGCCGAGGCAGCAGAGATCGTGTACACGCACCAGGAACACTACGATGGAAGCGGGTACCCGAACGGTCTGAAGGGCTCCGCGATTCCCATCGGAGCGAGAATATTTGCTGTTGCGGATACGCTCGACGCCATCACCAGCGACCGGCCGTATCGCGTGGCGCGGACCTTCGACGCGGCGCGGGAAGAGATTATCCGGTGCTCAGGTACGCAGTTTGACCCGGCGGTCGTCGAGGTTTACCTCAAGATCCCCAATGAGCTTTGGTTGGAGCTGCGGTCGGAGATTACCGGCCAGAATCACCGCTTCTCGACTTTCGATATTCCGCATCCGCTGGGCCCTTCCAAAGAGTAGTGCTCTTCAAGTCTCAATCCCTGCACGGCGCTACGGAACGATGATAGGTGGAAGGTAACCGCCTTCCTCGAAAGCAAAATAGGTTCCATCCAGGAGTCCTCTTCGACTCGCGACAAAGCGAGGAATCTCTTCCGCTTCCATGGGACGTGCAAGCAAATAGCCCTGCACAAGATCACAACCGGCGTTGCGAACGACTCTGCGCACTTCTTCGGTCTCCACACCTTCGGCGACAGTCTCGAGTCCGAAGTTGCGGGCGAGTTGCACAATGGATCTCACGATCGCCACATCTCCCTTACTCGAACTGATGTTGCGAATGAAGGACTGGTCGATCTTCAGGCGATCCAGCTCGAAATGCTTCAGATAGGTGAAGTTCGAGTAGCCCGTCCCGAAGTCATCGAGAGCAATACCGATACCCAGGCCCTTCAGCCGTTTCAAGAGGGTCGCAACATCCAGGTTGTCGTGAATCAAAGCAGATTCTGTGAGTTCTATCTCCAGGAATTCCGGCTTCAAATCTGAATCAGCAAGAGCACTCGATATGAGGCTGTAAAGGCAGCCGCGACGCATTTGCATAGCTGAAACGTTGATGGCAACCCGCAGCTTCGATAAGCCACTCTTGTGCCATGCCGCACCTTGGCGGCAGGCTTCTCTGGTGACCCAATTCCCAATCTCGACAATGAGTCCGCTGTCCTCGGCAATGGGGATGAAGTTGCCAGGCGGAACGAGGCCGAGTTCAGGGTGATTCCACCGAATCAGGGCCTCAACCGCCACAACTTCACCGGTTTTCAGAAGCAGCTGAGGTTGATAGTGAAGAACGAATTCCCCGTGTTCCAGTGCTTTGCGCAAGCTATTTACAGTCAGGACGTATTCATGAGCGCCGGTCTCCATCGATTTGTCATAATGGCGAAACGCGTCACGCCCTTCTTTTTTGGCACAGTACATTGCCAGGTCTGCACGGCGATGAAGATCATCGAAGCTCAATCCGTCGTCAGGGTAAACGGCTGCGCCGATCGAAACCGTGGCACTGATTTCCATACCATCAACTTCCAGGGGCTCTGAGAGCACGCCGCGGATGCGTTCGGCAATGCCTTCGACGGCTTCAGCCTTGTGCAGCCCGGAGGCGACAACCATGAACTCATCGCCGCTAACGCGCGACAACATATCTTCCTCGCGCATGCACGAGGTCAGCCGTCGCACCATGGCCTGCAGGAGATGATCGCCAGTCGTGTGCCCGAGGCAATCGTTCACCCGCTTGAAGTTGTCGACATCGATGAACAGGAGTGCTGCTTTGTCACCGGTGTCATCGGCCGTCCTGATTGCTGCACCCATCTCATCCCTGGCGACAAGGCGGTTTGGCAGCTTTGTCAGAGGGTCGTGGAACGCCAGAAACCATGCCCTGTCCTCGGCCTCCCGGCGAGCAGTGACATCCTGCTTGACGGCGATGAAGTGCGTGATGACTCCTTGAGAGTCCTTGACCGGTGAGATGACCGCCTCTTCCCAGTAGAGGCTCCCGTCCTTTCGCCGGTTGTGAAACTGGCCTGCCCAGGATTCTCCTCTGAGGAGGCATCTCCACATTGCTTCATATGTTTCCGAAGGCAGTTCCCCGCTTTTAAGAATGCGAGGATTTTTGCCCAGTACGTCGCTGACGCTGTATCCAGAGGTCGCTGTGAATGCCGGGTTCACATATTGAATGGCGCCCGTTGCATCGGAAATTACCACCGTGACCGGGCTTTGTTCGACAGCCTTGTTCAGACGCTGCAATTCGGCCTCGAGTTCCAGTTGTTTCGACGCTAAAGCGAGTCGGTCGAGGGCGAGCGAAAGATCATCCGCCATTTCTCCGAATAGCTCTGCAAGTTCTCCAGTGAAAAACTTCGAATCGTCGGAATAGAGCGTGAGGACGCCCGCTATGTGTCCGCCTTCCAACAACGGATATGCAGCCCAGGACTGGATGCCATGATCGGTGAGCCTCTCGATCCATGGCTCGAAGCCTTCGGATTTCCAGAGATCATTGGTGACCACCGCGCGACCATCGAGAATTGCCCGGCCGGCGACACCCTTGCTCCATGGAGATTCCGCATCCAGGGAGAGCTGAAGACCGTCGACATATTCGACCGCCGGACCGGCCTTCGCAACAGGCACTATGACTTTGCCCGACCAATCGACGAGGCCAATCCACGCGAGTTTGAGATGGGTGTAGCGAACGGCTATTTCGCACGTCTGCTGGAACAGCTGATTCCGACCTGGACATCGATTGATGCACTGATTGGTCTGAAACAACGCGGCGTATGTGTCCTTCAGCGTCATCAACTGCTTTTCCGCATCCTGCCTCTGGGTGATATCGCGAATGACTGTGTGGATAAATATCGATCCACCCAGATCAAACCTGCGTGCGCTGAATTCGACCGGAAAGGTGGAACTGTCGGCACGCCGATGGACGACCTCGGCGCGCAGCATTCCACTCTCCATAAGCGATTCCCACCTGTCCCGCAACGCAGCATCCGAAGTCAGGAGGTCTTTCATTGTCCTGCTGGTAAGTTCCTGAGCAGAATAGCCATAGGCGGCGACCGCTCGATCATTTGCTTCGAGAATACGGCCCTCCGCGTCGAGGAGCAGAACAATGTCATTGGCGTCGAGATTCCAGTTGCGTAGTTTTTTGCGAATCGTGTCGCGCTCGACGAAGGTGTCGCGCAGACACTTGGTGAGAATCCAATGGAGGAGTACGGCGGAAACGGCGATGAACAACAGCCCTTTCGAAAGACTCAGACCGGCATCCAGCCAAGGCTCTGAGCCCCGCAAGTAGATGACAAGATCGGATACAACGACCCATGCCGCGCCAAACACGGCGTAGCTGAGGATGATTCGGAGGATCGTCCGGGGCCCTTGTGCATTTCTGGAATTCGACTCTTGAGGGACGAAGGAATCCATGCTTGCTCGTCCGTTCCTT
>Ga0070714_100003885_pt1 | contig 11224 bp, 9 predicted proteins | sample LARL83metaG_FD_65450 | JGI IMG/M metagenome (GOLD analysis project Ga0070714, IMG submission 65450) | Corn, switchgrass and miscanthus rhizosphere microbial communities from Kellogg Biological Station, Michigan, USA - LAR L8-3 metaG | ecosystem: Host-associated > Plants > Roots > Rhizosphere ... | reverse complement strand
ACGTGCCGCGCAGGTGCACGCCGATCACGGTGTCGAAGTCCTCGTCGGACATGTTCCACAACACGCGGTCGCGGAGGACGCCGGCGTTGGTGACCAGGATGTCGAGGCGGCCGAAGCCGCTGATCGCGGCCTGGATGAGGCCGTCCGCCGCCTCGGTGCCGCCGATGCTGGCCGGGTACGGCAGTGCACCGCCGCCCGAGTCCGTGATCTTCCTGGCGGCTTCGGCGGCCGCGTGCTCGTCGACGTCGTTGATGACCACCTTTGCCCCGGCGTTCGCGAGCGCCGCGGCATAGGCGAAGCCGAGGCCCTGCGCGGCCCCGGTCACGGCGGCGACCTTCCCGGTCAGATCTGTCATCGGCGTGGTGGTCCCTTCCCGGCGGACGCCCGGCGGCTGCTCGCGGCGACCTTGATCTCGGTTTAGGCGGTTCGCTTGCGCGACCGCTCCGGCTGGGCGGCCAGGTTGTCGTGGCAGCTGTGCAGGACGCGGCGCAGCCGGGAGACTTCGCTCGCGGTGAGGCCGCCGAGCATGTCCGCCTCGATCGCCGCGACGGGATCCCGGAACCGGTCGAGCACACCCTGGCCGTGCGCGGTCAGCCGGACCACCCGGCGGCGCCGGTCCGCCGGGTCGCGGTGCCGTTCGATCAGACCGCGCTCTTCCAGCGCCATGACCAGCTCGGCCATCGACTGGGCGGCGACGAAGGAGTTGCGGGCCAGCTGCGCCGAGGACATGTCCGGGTGCCGTTCCAGCACGGTGAGCGCCGTGTACTGGATGGTGGTCAGCCCGGCTGGCCGGAAAATGTCGTCCAGCCGGGACCGGACCGCGAGCTCGAGCTGCTTGACCAGGTACAAGGTCATCGGCTCGGTCACGAACCGAAGACTATCGGGTGGCACCAGTCAGCCGGCCAGGCTGGTAGTCGACGAAGCGCGCCGGGCCGAGGTCGAGCCCTTCGGCCACCTGCTCCAGGTGGTTTGCGGACGCGACGTTCCCCCAGTGCCCGGTGGCGATCCGGGTGCCGATGGCCTGCACCCCGGCGACCAGCTCGGCGGAGCTGAAGTTGCAGTGGCCGACGCTAGCCACATACGCCTGCCGCAGCAGGCCGGCGGATCCGGCGGCCTGGACTCGCGCCCGGTAGAAGTTCTCCTGCTGGACGGGCACCAGCTGGTCCGCGATCGTATGCAGATCGAGTTCGGGTACCGCCAGGCGGCCGGTGGGCACCGACGTCTCGCGCAGCGACCGGACGGCCGCCGGATCGGCCGTGATCGTCGCGTGCCGGGTGAGGTCGGTCAGGTCGTCGCTCAGGCTAAGCCCGGCCGCGCGGTACATCGCGGCGACATCCCGCAGGTTCGGCGACCGGAGCAGCACCGCGCCGAAGTCGGTGCCGGCGGTCCAGCTCGCGCTGCCGCCGGACGCCGCGTCGATCGACGGGCGGCCTGCCTCGATGAAGTCGAGCGTGGAGAACGACCCGGTGAACTCGACCTGGAACTGGCCCGCCTCGAGTTCGGCGGGTGTCAGCGGGGTGCCGACCGAACCGGGCGAGGCGTTCAGCAGCACCAGCGCGAGCGCCAGGCGGGCCCGGCCGGCGGCGGTCTGCTGGGCCGTGGTGGCCGCGGCCTGCAGTTCCGCGGCGGTGGCCAGCGCCGCGTTCGTGCTGGGGAACCCGGTCAGCTGCACGTTCTGGCCGGGCAACAGCAGCTGGGCAAGCGCGTACTCGCCGTCGAGCTGGTAGTTGTTGAGGTTGATCGCGCCCGCGACGATGCCGCAGGTGGTGAGCGCCCCGTCGATAACTCCCGCGCCGTCCTGGGCCTCCATGGCGCTGATCAGGCCGCCCATCGAGGTGCCGACCGCGATCACCCGCCGTGGTCTGGCGGGGAGCACGCCGGATTCCACCGCCCGCAGCGTGCCGAACTGATCGGACACGGCGGTGTCCAGTGCCCACATCGAACCGGACGGGTCATACGACGACCCGGCGAGCGCATAGCCCCGGGCGAGCAGCGCCGCGGCGGTGGCCGGGTCGGGTGCGTCCTGCGCGGTCAGCGGTCCGAAGCCGTGACTGTACAGCAGCAGCGTGCCGTTCCACTGGGCGGGGACGTCCGCGATCCACACGGTGCCGTTCGCCAGCGTCCCGGTGTCATGTGTGACCCCGACTGTGGCGTTTGCTCCGGTCGTGGCGCCCACCATGCTCAGCGCCGCCGCCGACGTGGCGGCGAGCGACAATGCGACGTTACGCAGCGATCTCATCGGTTTCCTCCAGGGTGCGCGGGACCGCAGAGAGTCCGCAGAGGATGACCTTCTGGGTTTGCATGCTGTCACGGCGGCCGTGAGATGTACAGGTTTCCTGATGATTATTTTCAGGCTGCCTCAGTGCAATACGGCAGCCTGATCGAATTGGGCGTGGGCATTTACCCCCACCCATTCGGATCCTGATGGCGGATTGCGTGCGGGTGACCGTGCCGACCGCCGGGTGGGGCCTTCGGCGGGTCCCCGCGGCCCGAGCGCATCGATGGGCCCGTCAGCAATGTGGAAGATTACCCCCTCGTGGCAGATCGACCCTCGTAAACAAGGGCCGCGCTACCACGAAGATGCAATCCGCCACGTTATCGAAGCCCACCGGCCCGTCACCCAGGCGAGGACCGGCTTCGCAAACGCGCGCGAAGACGCGAGGCCCTGTCGCGCTGGCTCGCCGCGCTACGCTTTGCGTACGTCGTGCTTGTGAGGAGGCGCCGGTGGTGGTCGGGCCCGGAAGCGAACCAGCAGGCCATGGCCGCATGCGGGCCTCGCGCACCGACCGGGAGCAGGCGATCGAGATGCTCAAGACCGCGTTCGTGCAGGACCGGCTGACCAAGGACGAACTGGACGCGCGGGTAGGCCAGGCGCTCGCGGCGCGGACCTACGCGGACCTGGACGCCGCTACCCTCGGCATCCCCCTCTCGCCGGAGCTCCCGGAGCTCCCCGAGTTCCCGCATCTCCCGTATCTCCCGTATCTCCGGCAAACCACCCCAGAGCCACTGTCGCCGCACGTGCCGAGGCGCAGCGAAGTGCGGCGGGCGGTCAGGTCCGGCGCGGGCGCGCTCGGGGTGGTCATGGTCGCGATCGGCACCGTCGCTGGCGTGGCCGTCAACCCGGTCGCCGGGGTGGCCGTCGCCGTGTTCTTCGTGATCCTCGTGGCGATCACCGCCGGGTTCGCGGCACTGGCCATCCGCGGCGCCCTGGTCATCGAGGAGCGGTCCCGTCGCCGGAAACGCTCCAGTGGCCGGACGCCGCCGTGGCCAGGACCGGGCAGCGACCCGGCCCGATGGCGGCCGTTCTCGGCCCCGCCTCAGCAACGAGGCACAGACGCGGCCCTAGCATCTGCGTTACGGACAGCGCGATCAAGCCCACTGACTAGACGCGGGGCCGCGACAGGCGGTTTACGCACAAAGTTTCCGCGGGGCCGCCGCTGACAGATCGAACCGCGACGGCCCTCGCGGAAACTGCCCCCCACCACTACTTGGCGCACCCCCCGCTGAACTCCTGCTCTCCACAGAACCTAACAACGAGAATTCGCAGCTAGAGCGCAGCGGAGCACGGCCGCTCGAAGCTCGTCCATGCCACCTGAGAGTCAAGGTTTTTCATAACGGCAGTGGTTACACCCCAAGGCCACTGGACTACGGTCTGATGCATGAGCGCACATGTGATCGTCGGGGCCGGACTGGCGGGGGCCAAAGCGGTGGAGACGCTGCGCGAGGAGGGTTTCACCGGGCCGGTCGTCCTTATCGGCGAGGAGGCTGAACGCCCCTACGAGCGTCCGCCGCTATCCAAGGATTACCTGCTGGGCAAAGCCGAACGCGAGTCGATCTTCGTACACCCCGCCGACTGGTACCGCGAGCACGACGTCGATCTGCGGCTCGGCACCGCCGTCACGTCGATCGACCGCGCCGCGCACGAGGTCGTCCTTGCCGACGGTAGCCGGGTCGGCTATGCCAAGCTCCTGCTCACCACCGGCTCGTCGCCTCGCCGCCTGCAGGTTTCCGGTGCGCACCAGGCCGGAGTCCAGTATCTGCGCACCGCTCGCGACTCCGACCAGATCAAGGCCGCCATCGCCGGCGCCAGCCGGGTCGTGGTGATCGGCGCCGGCTGGATCGGTCTGGAGACGGCCGCCGCCGCCCGCACCGCCGGTGCCGAAGTCGCGATCGTCGAGATGGCCGAGCTCCCGCTGCTTCGCGTCCTCGGTCCCGAGGTCGCCCGGGTCTTCGCCGACCTGCACCGCGACCACGGCGTCGACCTGCGGCTCGGCGTCCAGCTGGATGACATCACCGGCACCGGCGGCCGAGCCGACGGCGTTCAGCTGAGCGACGGCACCCAGATCAGCGCCGACGTGGTGATAGTCGGCGTCGGCATCAGCCCGAATACCGAGCTCGCCGAGGCGGCCGGCCTGGACGTCGGGGACGGCGTCAAGACCGACGCCTCGCTGCGGACCTCCGATCCGGACATTTACGCGGCCGGCGACGTCGCCTGTGCTCACCACCCGTTCCTCGGTACCGGAGTCCGGGTCGAGCACTGGGCGAACGCGCTCAACCAGCCGCAGACCGCCGCGAAGGCGATGCTCGGCCAGGACGTGGCCTACGACCTGCTGCCCTATTTCTACACAGACCAGTACGACCTGGGCATGGAGTACTCCGGCTACGTCGCGCCGGGCAGCCACGATGAAGTCGTGTTCCGCGGCGACAAGCGAGCCCGCGAGTTCGTCGCCTTCTGGCTGCGCGACGACCGCGTCATGGCCGGCATGAACGTCAACGTCTGGGACGTCAACGAGCAAGTCCAGTCCCTGATCCTCCGCGCCGCCCCCGTAGACAAAACCCGCCTGGCCAACCCCGACATCGCCCTAGCCGAGGTCTAGCCCCGCCCGCCCCCGAAGCACCCGCCGGACCGCCCACCCCGCCGGCCCCGCGCCGCCCAACCCGCCGCAGCGCCCAGCCAGCTGCCCCCGCGCCGCACCGCCCAGCCAGCCAGCCGCGCCGCCCAACCTGCAGCGCCACCCAGCCAGCCGGCCCTCGCGCCCGAAATATCCTGATTATCGGTATTGCGTCGCGAGAGACCGATGGCGGCATGTGACTGCTGTGACTTGCGTGGCTATCGGCACGTAAGTAAAGCAGCTTAGGTGTCAGAAAAGGGCCCTCTGGTAGAAAAGGCGCCAGATCTGGCGCCTTTCTCAACAGGAAGCACTTTTCTAACACGTTAGGGCTCACTATGCGCCCGACATATCCGTTATGTCGGGCGAGGTGCGCGTTGGCGGGGTGCGCGGGCGGGGGTGCGCGTTCGGGTGGAGTGCGCGTCGGGCGAGGTGCGCGTTCGGGTGGAGTGCGCGTCGGGCGAGGTGCGCGTCGCGCGGGGGGCGCGTTCGCGCGGGGGGCGCGTTCGCGTGGGGTGCGCGGGCGGGCTTGGGCTAGGGGAGGGCGGATTCTATGGCTCGGTAGAAGGTGGGGTAGGCGTATGGCATGTTGCGGAGGGTCGCGAGGGGGACTTCGGCGCGGATCGCTACCTGGAGCGCGCTGAGTACTTCGCCTCCGGTGGGCCCGGCGGAGGTTGCCCCGATAAGCACATGTCGTTCCGCGTCTTCGACGATCTTTATGAAGCCGTCGTTGCCGGCCTTATGGATCCAGCCGCGCGCCGAGTATGGCACCTCTGTACAGCCGACCCGGACGTCGCGGCCAGCCTCGCGGGCCTGGGCCTCGGTCATGCCGACCGAACCAATCTCCGGGTCGGTGAACGTGACGCGGGGGACCGCCCGGTAGTCGGCCGGGTCGGGGTTTTCGCCGAGAATGTCCTGGATCGTGATCGCGGCCTGGTACATCGACATGTGCGTGAACTGGCCCTTGCCGGTGATGTCGCCGATCGCCCACACTCCTTCGGCGGCGCGCAGGTGCGAGTCAACCGGGATGGACCGGGCGTGTTCGTCAACGCCGATCGCGCCGGCGCCGATCGCGGCCAGGTCGACCTTGCGGCCGGTGGCGACGAGCAGCCGCTCGGCGGTGAGCGTGGCCTGGCCGAGGTGCACGGTGAAGTTCCGCCCGTTGTGCGATACCCGCTCGGCGGGGGCGTTGACGCAGACCCTGATGCCTTCGGAGGTGAAGATCCGCTCGATCAGCTCACTGGCTTCTGGCTCCTCGAGCGGAAGCAGCCGGGGCGCCGCCTCCACCACGGTGACCGAGGTGCCGAACCGGGCGAAGACCTGGGCGAGTTCGGCGCCGATCGCTCCGCCGCCAAGGATGATCATCGAGTTCGGGACCTGCTCGGCCTGCATGATGTCCCGGTTTGTCCAGTACGGGGTGCCGGCCAGCCCTGCGATGGGCGGGACGGCTGGGTCCGTGCCCGTGTTGATCACGATGCCGCGCCGCGCCTCGAGCTCGACGGTCTCACCGTCCACGGTGGTGACGGCCACCGTGCGCGAGCCGGTCAGCTTGCCGTGGCCGCGCAGGAAGTGGCCGCCCTTATCGGTGAACCGGTCCACGGCGGCCTTGTCGTTCCAGTCGTCGGTCGCCTCCTCGCGGATGCGCTGTGCGACCAATGACCAGTCGGGCGTGATCGTCGTGGCGCCCGCGATGCCGGGTGCCCGCCGGGTCTCCGCGATCAGGTTGGCGGCGCGGATCATCATCTTCGACGGCACGCAGCCGAAGTACGGGCACTCGCCGCCCACCAGTCGCGGCTCCACGCCGGTAACGTGCAGGCCGCGCTCGGCCAGGGTTTCCGCGACGTGCTCGCCGCCCGGTCCCATACCGATGACAACGACGTCGGTCTGGTCCATCTGCGCGCTCCTCAGCAGGACGGGACCGGCTGGCCGGCCTTGATGTCTTCCAGATAGGTGACCGCTTGGGTCAGTGTGCTGACCTTGACGACCCGCAGGCCGGCCGGCGTAGCGTTCTTCACGTCAGTGCAGTTCGACGCCGGAGCCAGGAAGATCGTCGCGCCGGCGTTCCTGGCGCCGATCATCTTCTGCTGGATACCGCCGATCGCGTCGACCTTGCCGGCCACCTCGATCTCGCCGGTGCCGGCGATGAACTTGCCGCCGGTGAGGTCGTCGTTGGTCAGCTTGTCGATGATGCCAAGCGCGAACATCATGCCCGCGCTCGGCCCGCCGATGTCGCCGATGCTGATCTTCACGTTGAACGGGAACTTGTACTGGTCCGTGACAAGCACGCCGATGATCGGATGGCCGCCCGACTCGATGGTCTTGACCTGCACGTGCTGGGTCTGGCCGTTCCGCACCACGGTCATGTCCAGCAGTGATCCAGCCGGGTGCGAGCGGATCAGCGAGGTCAGCTGGGTGTCGCCGGTCACCGCCTGCCCGTCCACGGCGGTGATCACGTCGCCGTCCTTCAGCGCGCTCGCGGCCGGCGCGCCGCCTTCGGTCTGTTCGACGGTGACGAGCGTGGTGAACTTGATGCCCAGTTCGGTGAACGCGGCGGCGGTGGCTATCTGCTGCGAGCTGGCCATCTGCGCGGTGTCCTGCTGCTGAGCCTGCTGCTGGGTGGTACCCGCCGGGAAGAGCTCGGTTTCCGGCACCACGGCTTCGCTCGGGTTCAGCCAGGCCGCGATCGCGGAGAAGATGTTGATGTTGCTGCCGGGACCGCCAGCGTAGCTGACCGTCACCATGTTGAGGTGCCCGCTGGTGGGGTACGTCGCATGCCCGTCGATGGTGATCAGCTGCTGCCCGGAGGAGTCCTTGCCAAGCGTGTTCAGCGTGGGTCCGGGGCCGAGGATGACGTACGGCACCGGGATAAGCACGCTAACTGCGATCGCCGCGGCCGTGCCGATCGACGCGATCAGCAGCGTCAGCGTACGACGGGACATGGACATGCTGTGAACACTAGCGGGTCAGGCACTGCCGACCCACTCACTCGTCCCGTCGGCGAACCGCTGGTGCTTCCAGATCGGCACGGTGGCCTTCAGTTCGTCGATGAGGGCCCGGCAGGCGTCGAATGCCTCAGCTCGGTGCGGGCAGGAGACGGCCACGACCACCGCCAGGTCGCCGATGTCCAGGTCCCCGATCCGATGCACCGCCGCGACGGCGGTGACCTTGAATTTCTCCGCGATTTGCTCGGCCACGCGCCGCAGTTCGGCCTCGGCGCTCGGGTGGGCGCTGTAGGAGAGCCCGATGACCCGCTTGTCGTGGTCCTCGTCCCGGACCGCGCCGGCGAACAGAGCGATGCCGCCGGCCGCCGGGTCCGCGACCGCGCCGCGGACCTCGTCCACCGACAGCTCGGTCTCCCGCACGCCAGTCATGCGAACTACGCTCACCTGACCACGGTACCCGGTGGTTGCCGCAGCTCGCCGGTCACTCCGGCCGTGTCACTCTGGCCGCCTGCGGCGCGGTGTCACTCTGGCCGCCTGCGGCGGCGGGCCCGTCGCACGATGGCCGCCGTGCCGATCGCCGCCACGGTGGCGCCGGCCACGGTGATCGTCGCCTCCTTGCGGGCGATGCGGCGGCCGGCCACCGCGTGCCTGCCGCCGCGCTCGCCGAGCAGAACTTCCAGCGCCTCGGCGTTGCCGAACCGCGGCCGCCAGCCCTGTTCGCGCAGCACCGCGCACTCCACCACCCACGGATAAGTGACGTACCGCAGGTCCATGGCCGGCGCCGGGGTAACCCCCATCTGATGCAGCCGTTGCGCGGTGCCGAAGGCGAGCCCGGCTGGCAGCTCGATGCTCTTCAGGCCGCTGAGCCGCTCGACTTCGTCCTGTTCCAGCCAGCCGTCACAGCCGACCGCCAGCTCGCCGTCGAGGCCCCGCGCGACGGCGAACTCCAGCGCCGACACCAGGTCATCGACGTGGCAGAACTGCCAGCGCGGCGCGCAGCCCTTGACGGTGAGCAGCCGAGGGGCCTCGAAGTGCCTGGTAACCAGCGTGTCGATGCCGCCGCCGACCAGGGCGGCCGGCCGGACCACGGTGACCGCCATGCCGGGGTTGGTGCGCGGCGAGCGGAGCGCGAGCTGCTCGATCTCCAGCATGTCGCCGGCCACGCTGCTGTCGGCCAGGGCCGCGAGTGGCGCGTTCTCCGCTAGCGGAACCGGGTTCTCCGGCTTCGCCCCGTACACCATCGCGCTGGTGACCAGCACGACCCGGCCGACGCGGCCCGCGGCGGCCGCGGTCAGCACGGTCTGCGCGCCGCGGACGTTGAAGGCCCGGCGCCGCCGTACGTCGGAGTCCGGAGTGAGGTCGGTGTCGGCGTGAACGACCACGTCGATGCCCGTGAGCCGCCCGGCCAGCGCCGGGTCACGGACGTCCGCGACGCGCCACGTGACGCCGTTGCTGTCGCCGCGCTCGGCGTCGATCGCGATCACTTTCTTGACCTGCGGTGACTCGGCGAGCGCGCGGGTGAGAGCCGGGCCGATGCCGCGTGTCGCGCCGGTAACGGCTACCACGGGCATAGGCTGGTCCGGTCCTTCGCTACGCTCCTGGCGATAAGGCCGCCGGGCGCTTGTCACAGTGCGCATCTCCCGAGATAACGTGACGGTCATGACCCTTCTATCCTGCCGCAGAGGTCGCCATGGCTGATCGCCCGTTCGGCTTCGGGCTGCCCGACAAGCCGGAAGATCAAGGCGGAGACCCCGGCGTCCCGCAAGGCGGGGACCCGTTCGGCGGCGCCGCAGGCGGTCCCCAGCAGTTCGCGGACGCGCTGCGGCAGTTCGCCGACATGCTTTCCTGGTCCGGTGGTCCAGTTAACTGGGATCTGGCCAAGAACGTGGCCAGGCATGTCATCTCGGCGGCGGGGGACCCGTCCGTGCTTGACGCGCAGCGCCGGGACGTCACCGAGGCGGTCCGGCTCGCCGACCTGTGGCTGGACCAGGCGGCGTCGTTCCCGTCCGGCGTGCACCGGATCGAAGCGTGGAGCCGGTCCGAGTGGCTGGAGGCGACGTTCCCGGTCTGGGCGAAGCTCTGCGAGCCGATCGCGGCCAAGGGCGTCGAGGCGATGAGCACGATGATCCCGGCGGACCCGTCGCAGCTCGGCGACGACCTGCCCGAGGAGATGAAGGCGATGCTCGGCGCGTTCGGCGGCGGTGGTGGACCAGGCGCGATGGGTGGCCTCGCCGGGCTGTCCGCGATGTTCCGCTCGATCGGCGGCGCGATGATCGGCAGCCAGACCGGGACCGCGGTCGGCGAACTGGCCCGCGAGGTGGTCGGCTCGTCCGACATCGGCCTGCCGCTTGGCCCGGAGGGGACCGCGGCGCTGCTCCCGGCCGGGGTCGCGGACTTCGGGCAGGGCCTGTCGGTGGACGCGAGCGAGGTCCGGCTCTACCTGGCGCTGCGCGAGGCCGCCCACCAGCGGCTGTTCGCGCACGTGCCGTGGCTGCGCGCGCGCTTGCTCGGCGCGGTGGAACAGTACGCCAGCGGCATCACGATGGACATGACAAAACTCCAGGAGGCCATGCCGGACATCGACCTCACGAACCCGGAGGCGCTCCAGGAGGCACTCCAGGGTGAGGGCCTGTTCCGGCCCGAGGACACCCCAGCGCAGAAGGCGGCGCTCAGCCGGCTGGAAACGATGCTGGCCCTGGTCGAGGGATGGGTGTCCACGGTCGTCGCCGCGGCGGCCAAGGGCCGGCTCACCCATGGCGAGGCGCTGGCCGAGGCGATCCGCCGCCGCCGCGCCACCGGCGGCCCGGCCGAGCGCACGTTCGCCACGCTGGTCGGTCTGGAGCTGCGCCCGCGCCGGCTGCGCGAGGCCGCGTCGATCTGGCAGGGCCTGACCGAAGCGCGCGGCATCGACGGGCGGGACGCCCTGTGGGCGCACCCCGACCTGCTGCCGGTGGCCGATGACCTGGAGAACCCCGAGGCCTTCGTCCACCCGGCCGAGCTCGACCTGGACATCTCCGACCTCGAAGACCGCTCCGACCTCGCAGACGGCTCCGACCTCGCAGACGGCTCCGACCTCGCAGACGGTTCCGACCTGGAGGACGGCGACGACGGCGCGAAGTAGCCGGCTTGACGTCAGGTGGCGAAGTGACTGCTGTTACGAAGGCGGCCTTGGTTTTGATTGTGGCGCGACTGCTGTTACCGGAGGGATCAGCCCAGGTTTGGTCGGCACGCCGTTGTGGGCCCGGTGTGACTTGAGTTACTTCAGCGACGCGCGGGGCCGACCTCTCGTGTTGAAAAAGGGCATTGTGGTAGAAAAGGCGCCAGATCCGGCGCCTTTCTCAACACGGAGCACTTTTCTGACACGTTAGTGTCCGCGTTACGCCGGGCAAAAGG
>Ga0070714_100003883_pt1 | contig 11226 bp, 7 predicted proteins | sample LARL83metaG_FD_65450 | JGI IMG/M metagenome (GOLD analysis project Ga0070714, IMG submission 65450) | Corn, switchgrass and miscanthus rhizosphere microbial communities from Kellogg Biological Station, Michigan, USA - LAR L8-3 metaG | ecosystem: Host-associated > Plants > Roots > Rhizosphere ... | reverse complement strand
GTCGCTGATCGAGATGGCGTTGGCGAGGTGGTTGGCGCTGATGTACTCGAGCGCGTGCATCATCTCCGGCGGCGCCACGTTGCTGGCCGCGTCGTCGGTGATCTCGCTGTCGGCCGGGGTAGCCGAGATGACGATCTTGGCGTAGGGCGCGATCAGGTGCACGGTGAGCACGTCGAGCTCGAGTTCGCCCTGCCAGGCGTCGCAGGACCCGTAGCTGCCGAGCGCCACCATGCCGGGCGGGCACTGCGCGGGCAGCGGGCCTGACGGGTAGATGGTCTGGATGACCGGGTCGGGCAGGCCGTACCGCAGGTCCCTGGTGTGGATGAACGACGCGACGTTGGGGTCGTCCCAGCCCTCGATCACGGCCACCGTGGTGCCGGTGCCGTCGATGCCCTTGAGCCAGAGGCTGCCGATGTTGTAGTCGAAGATGTCCTGCGGGCCGGGGGTGAAGTTCGCGAACGACTTGTAGTTGTCCTGCATGTTCTTCAGCGCGGCGGCGAGCACCTTGACGTGATCCGGGTTGACGGCGGTGGCGGGCGCAGCGGCCGCTGGAGCCGTAGCTTGCGCCGTGGCGACGAGGGGGCCGACCAGCAGGGCCGCCGCCGCCAGCATGGGCAGGCCCTTCCTGGTGAGACCCTTCCTGGTAAGACGCTGCAGGACCACGATGTACCAAGCCTCTCGTGAAGGATGCATGCGCGAAGCGACGGGTCCGCCGCCCCTGAAGCAGTCTTCCCTGTCGACCCGGTTGCGAACAAGTTCCTTTTTGCGCCGAGATAGTCCGGATGTGTGCGCTTGAGCGCGTCCAGGCAATCCGCCGTTGCCCTCGGGTCAGTTGCGAGGCTTGCTGCTAGGGTGATTTATGAGGTCAATATTATTATCGAAGCAATAAAATTAGCGCTGAAATAATTCAGCCGACTCGCGATGACAGAGCGCCTTGCCGACACCTGACGGCACAGCTGAAATAAATTCCGGAATTCTGGTGCATCATTTGAGACAGCCAAATTGCATACATTGATACAGCAGGCTGTATACAGAAGCCGCCCCTCGGGACCGGAGGCCCCCATGGCCGGCCCGGCAATGCCATGCGATGGTCCCGCGATTAACTCGTTACCCCAAACAGGCAGATTCGTGACATTTTACCTGCTGGCCGCCGTCCAGCGACGCGGCCACGCTTTTCTCGGCTAGGCCCGGCCGCCCGAGGGCTACCGGCATTGAAAAGTTGCCATAGGCCTATAGCCCGATAACATCTATAGATGTCGTTTCCCGACTGGCTCGCCTTGCTCTCTCCCGCGGTGGCGGTAATAGTCGCCTTGTTTGGGTTCCGGCGGTCAACACGGGCCGACAGGCTGGCCGCGTTCTTCCAGTTGCACGAGCGGTACCTGGCTCCCGAGGTACGCAGCGGCCGCAAGCTCATTTACGAGCACGTGGCCAACCGCCCGGAAGCGGATATGGCCAAGCTTTCCGAGGAGGTACGCGCGGCGATCGGCTACGCCCTGGCCGTCATGAACTCGATCGCGATCGCATGTGAAGCCCGCTATGTCGACGTCGCGGCCGTCGAGCGCAGCATGGGTCGCTCCTACAGCGGCGTCGTGACCGCGGCTCGCCCCTACATCGACTACATAGAGCAAAGCAGAGGCTTCCGTCCGTACATATACGCGGAACAACTCGCCACGGCCATGGGCGGTACGGCGCCATCGCTAGCACCGACCGCAGAGCTGACCTATGGCAGCTGAGAACGACCGAATCCTGAGGCTCTGCGTCGTCCAGCTCGACGTCATCCCGCAGGCCCGCCGCCGAACGCTCTGGGAGCCGGCCGAGCCCCGGCTGGATGCCCTGCCCAGGGATAGCCAGGGACGGAGTCTGTCCGTGGCCGCGTTCTTCGCGCAGGAATCCGGGACATCCGGCGTCTATCAGCGGGTCCTTGACATCGCGGCTGGCGCCATGACGACGCGCCTGGAGGAGGTGCTGGCGTACACGGCCGCGCACCACGCGGACGTCGTGGTGTTCCCCGAGTACGCCGTCCCGGTCGCTTGCGTTCCGGTCTTGCGGTCCCATTCGGACGGCTGCGCGATAGTCGCTGGTCTCGGCCGCATCCGCAACGAGACAGAAGCGGCGGTGCTCCGGGACACCGGCGCTGACCTGAGCGACGCCGACGAACTGGTCGGGCGGAATGTCTCGGTGCTGGTCAACGACGGCCGGATAACGGTAGTGACCAAGCGGCGTCTGGCCCAGGACGAGGACATCGAGTCGGGTACCGGCCCGATCATGAGGGTGCTGCGGCTGGGTACGCGCGAGGTCCGGCTCGGCGTGGCCGTATGCATGGACTACCTGCGGGGCGAAGAAACACTCCGGGAACAGGGAGTCGAGCTCCTGTGCATCCCGGCCTACACGGGTAACGTCGCCGAGTTCCGCCCGCGCGCCCCGCGCGACCACGTTCGCCTGTTCGCCAACTGCGCCCAGCACGGCGGATCAACGATCTGGACCACTGGTCTGGGCAACGACGCGCTGGGCGATGATCTCGGCGTGTGGCCGGTCGCGAGCAGCTACGAGGCCATCACCATGATCGAATTCGACCGCTTCCGACAGAGTCCCAGGCCCCTCAATACGCCGCTGAACCGCCTGGTGCTCCGGTCGGAGATCATCGAGCGGGACAGCCCCCCGCACGACCTGCTGGGCCGACTCACGGCGCTGCTCGACCGCCCGGAGCGACTGAACGGGGGGGCGCTGGCGGAGCTCGCCTCGGACTCGAGCTCCTTGGGCAAGCCAGCTGGGCCGTTCGCCGAGGCCCTCCGCGATCTCGCCTCGGCGCTGCAGCAGCGGGTCGACGACCAGGATCTGATCGGGATCGCGCGGAATCAACTCGTCGTGACGCCGGGACGGCGCCCAGCTGCCGTCCGTGAGGAGCAGGCCTACCTGGCGTGGACCGTGCTCCACAACATGCAGCGGCTTGACGCCAGCCAGCCGCTCGGGGCGGCGCTGGATCTTTACCGGCCGGCCGGACCCGTGCCGCTGATCGTGTTCGACAAGGACGACTACGTCGAGCGGGTGCTCAGGCAGCAGCACGACGGTACGCCGCTTCCTCCCCCGGCGGTCCGGTACGCCCTGGACGAGCGACACCGCTACATTCCGGACAGCGCCCTGCTCGGCTGGGTTGAGCAGGTTGTCAGCCTGTGGGACAGGCAGGCCGGCCTGCACATCAAGCACGTTCCCGAGGCCTGCAGGCGTTTCCTCGTGGCGGACGCGGAGCTGCGCGACAGCCCCTCGTACAGCGATCCCGCCTGGTGGCGAGAGCAGATCGCCGCCGAGGGGGACCCAGTCGCCGCCGCCACCGTGCCACCGCCCGCGGTGGCCGCCCCGGCCGCTGACGTGCCCCCGGCGGCCGACGTACGGCTCGCGGGCGGGGAACGGCGCCGTGACGCGGATCGTCCCGATCAGCAAGCTCCATCCGATCCGCGGGAACCGAGCGAGCCGACCCGTGCGGAGTCACCGGAACCATCCGTGGCTATGGGCACCATTAGCGCCGAACCGCAGGATGACCGGGTGGTCATCCGGTGGCAGGTACCACCGGGCATTCCGGCCGGCGTCATGGTCACGGTCGAGCGCCTCGCCAGCCAGGGGGCCAAGCGGCGGCAGTGGGCACCGCTGGGCAACTCGGTCGAGGACCGGCGGCCGCCCGCGGGCCGGCTCCTGGAGTACCTGGTCCGCCTCCAGCCCGCAGACTCTCACTCGGAGTCAGCGGAGATGCGGGTGAGCGCGGTCTTCGCGCCTCCAGTCACTGAGCCCGCCGCGGAGCAGACCCCTGACGGTACGGTACGAGGCCGATGGCGTCCGGCTCCCGGACTCTGGGAGACGCGCGTCTGGCGGCGGCCCGCGCACCTCCCGGCGACTACGTCCGACCGCGTGCCGGTCTCCTCGGATCGTGATGGCTTCCTCGATCCGAGGCCGCCCGCAGGCCGTCACGTCTACAGCATCACGCCGGTCTACCGGGCCCCCGATGGCGAGATGACCCACGAGGGCCGGCCTGAGACCGTCGACGTGACGGTGGCCGACGAGCCACCGGTACCGCGAGTGACGGTGGACGGCACCCAGGATGCTCACGGCGTGACCCTACGATGGGAGGCGCTGCCGCCCGATGCGGCCCTGCTGCTGTGCCGGGCCGCGGCGGAGCCGCCTGGTACCGCGGGTGATGTGCTCACCCTCGATCAGGCCGGGGCCACGGGCCAGCGGGTTTCCGGCCGAGTTGGCTTCACCGGCACGACGGCGAGCGTGAGCCTGCCGGGTGGGCAGTGGATCCTCATCCCGTTTGCCGTCGCCGGCAACCTGGCCGTTCGCGGGCCTGCGGTCGTGGTCGACGCCGTTCCCGCCGTCACGCAGGCGGAAGCCACCCGCAACGGTCCCGATGTCCTGGTGAGCTGGGTCTGGCCGGAAGGTATGCGGATGGCCGAGGTCGTGTGGCGAGCCGACGGTCACGAGACGGCGCGCGAGGTGACGTTGCACGACTTCCAGCGGCTCGGTGGCGTGCGCTTCACCGGCAGCGGGGCCGCCGAAGCGCGGATCAGCGGCATCTTCCGCAGCGGGACCGACGTGCTGGTATCGGCGCCCGTCGTGGTCCATGCTCCGTCCCAGAAACCGACGCTGACCTATCACGTGCACCGCCTATGGCCCTGGCAGGTACACCGGGTGCGGCCCTACCCGCTGCACGGCCCGCACTGGTGGTGCGCCGCCCGCCGGCTGGTCCTGATGGCGGATATGCCATGCACCGGCCTGACCGTCGAGATTTACGTACGCACGGCTACCGGGAGGACGGTGAGCGAGATCCCTGTCCACACTGTCGAGAACATAGCCATCGAGCCTGGTCGGCCGTACGAGGTGATGCTCGAGTTTCCCGACCTCAGCTCGCTGGTCCGGCCCCGCTTCCTCTCCTGCCGGGCGAGAATCAGTACCACTCCGATCCGTGTCGATGACTTCTCCAGCACCGGACGGGAGATCAGGCCATGTTTCAGGTGACGTGTCCGTTCTGCTACCACAGGATCAACTGGCTCTACCTGCTCTTCGTCTGCTCCGGACCGAACGCCCCCGGCTACCCGCACTGCAAACAGGACGTAGACCCCGTCCGCAGGAAGGAAGCCCACTCCGAGGAGCCGATGTACCCGGTATTTTCGATATTCCCGCCGCAGCTGAGCTGGCTGCCCACACCACGACAGGCCCGGTGTCCGCATTGCCGCGGACGAACCGGTCAGCATGCCTGCCCAGCGTGCCACACGCCGCTGCCGGCGAATTTCGGCGGAGGTTTCAGCCCCGTCATCGCGCTGATCGGGGCGACCAAGACCGGGAAGACGGTATACCTCACCGTCGGCGCCAATCACCTGCGCACCGTGCTGCGCGACCGGTTCACCGCCGATGTGTCGCTCTGCGGCGACGCGGCGCATAAGTGGCTGAACGACAACGTCGACGCGATCTTCGTCCGCCTCAAGCTGCCTGAGCTCACGGAGCAGCCCGATGGCCGGAGCGAGCCTCTGGTCTTCCAGTGGCGGCGCCGGTCCGGCCGCGTCCGGCGGAGCTTTCGCAGCAGCTACCTGTCTTTCCTGGACACCGCCGGCGAGTCTTTGGGGACGCAGCGTGGTGTGACGGAACTGGAGTTCCTGACCAGCGTCGACGCGTTCATCCTGCTGCTGGATCCCTTCACGCTGCCGGGGGCCGGGGCGCGCGTGGTCCCGCCCGAGGCAGTCGGCAGCACCGCTGCGGACGCCTTCAGCGTCCTGACCCAGGTGACCAATGCGGTACGGGACGCCGAGGGGGTCAGGCGCGGCAGCCGGAGCAAGAAGCCGATGGCGGTCGCGTTCGCGAAGATCGACACCTTCCGCGCGGAACTCGGCGCCGACCATCCGATCTTCGCCGCCGAGGCGGACGGCCCGTGGCACGACGAGAAGGCCAGCAGGGCCCATCACGAGTCTGTGCAGGAACTGCTCCTGAACTGGGGCGGCAGCAACATTGACGACCACATGAAGGCGAACTACAAAAACTACCGGTACTTCGCGTTGTCATCGCTCGGCCGGCCGCCCGACTACGAGACCTTCACGGTCGCGAAGGGCGGGGTGCGGCCCATGCGAGTCGCCGACCCGCTGGTCTGGCTGCTCAGCTGGTACAAGGTCGTGCCGCGGAGGCGCAGTGGCGGCTGACGACTTCGGCACGGCGATCTACACCAGCTGTGCTCCCGGAGAGGGACTCGATGCCGGCGGGGGCATGCAGTTCCAGTCGCGTTCAGCCGGGGTCGACCTCGAGACGCTCGGCATCATCCGCCGGCACCTCCTCTACGAGCCTGCTGAGCAGCTCATCCAGGAGCAGCGGCCAGTCGAGGCCTTCCCGCCCTCGTTCGCCCACGTCCACGACCACGTGTTCGCCACGGCGGCGGGTGTATATGTCGGGCGCGAAGCCGACGGTTCCCGGCAGGGCAACCATCTCACCCACGCGATCGTGACCGGCGACGCGCGGGCGTACCGCTCGCTCCGGCCCGCGCAGATGTTCCGTGCTCCCTTCTGGCGCACGGAGCCAGCCGACTCGACGCAGAGCGAGCGCCTAGCCCCGCCGCTGCCGTCAGGACCGCTTGACGCCGAACAAGCGAGCCAGTTCGTCCACGACCAGCCCGGCGGCACCGACCTGCTCGCCGCCATCCTGCTCGCCCTGCAGGCGCATGTGGGCCACGACCGAGACAGCCCGCCGCGCCGCGTCCTGTTCATCTCCGAGGACCATGAGGCGGTCATGCACTGGCTGACGGCGGCCACGCTGCTGATCCCGCAAGACAAGGCGCTGCGCATCGGCTTCAAGATCTTCACCGCCGACCCGGCCCGTTCCGCTCTTCCCGTCGTGGCCGTGCATCCGGCTTGGACCCGGTCCGCCGCGACCGTGCAGCACGATCGCGGCTATACCGTGTTCGACCTGGTCCGGCACGAGTGGACGGCGCGGCCAGGATCGGCGGAGGCGCTGCAGTGGGCCCGGCTGTTCTGCGAGGCCGATCCGTACGAGGTGAGCGAGGCGGTGGAACTGGCCGGGGCGAGCGGGCTCACCGGGACGGTCGCCCGTCAGCTGGCCGCGACCGCCGTCTTCGGCCGCCCGCCAGAAGCGGCCAGCGCCAGTCACCTGGTCCGCTGGCTGCGAACCGGACCGCCTGCCCTGCGCGAGGCGTACGGCGGCAGGCTGGTCAGCGCCCTCGCCCACATGCCGGACATGGACCTCTCGCTGCTGCGCGACATCGATACCGTCACCGACGAGCAGTTCCCCGGGCGGCGTGATCAGATGCGGCTGAACCTGCTCCAGACGGAACTAAGGAACGCCCTGGACCATCCGATGCGCGTCCAGCCCAAGACCCCGCGGCGAGCGGTGTCGCCGACCATCGAGTCCGAGGCGGTCCAGCTGGTGACCGCGGCCCTGCGGAAGGCACAGGGACCAACGTTCGACACCGTCCTCAGCGTGAGTGGCCGGTTCGGGATCTCGGTGCCACTGGACAGAGTGCACGCCGCGACCGTCGCCTTCGTCGCCTTCTGGGCCGACCGCCCGGACACACCCTACGACCCATCCGGGTGGCCACCCGCCCCGCCGGTACTGCCCATGCTGCGCGACGAGCTATCGGCACGCCTGCGCGACCATCCAGAGACCGCGGACGCGTGGTGGGACCGGCTGCCCGCCTGGTCGGTGGATAAGGCAGACCTCGCGCTGCCGCTGGACCGCGAACTGATCTCCGCCACGGTAAAGAACGGTGACCAGCGCACGCGGCTCCGCGTCGTCGGGACCATCTTGGGCCGCCACACCGATACCTCGCTGGGCATCCCGTACCGCAGGCTGACGGAAATCCTCTGGCGGCGAAGCAGGCCCACCATCACGGAACTGCGCGTGCTCTGCGATCTGGTTCCCGACGGCACGGAATTTAGTCCCGCGATCTTCGCCGGGGTGCTGGCCCGCGCCAGGGCCGATCCGACGGGTCTGGCGGAGCTGGCCCTCTGCGCCGAACTCGAGCAGCACCGCCTGCTGACGCTGGACCCGGATATCGCCCTGCTGCTGGAACAGAACGACTGGCTGGAGGCGTTCGAGCGGGACCCCAACCAGCTTTCCGCAGACTGTGCCGAAGACCGTCACCTACTGCGGCTACCGCTACCTCTCCTCAATGCCCACGCTCGGCCATTCGCCCGCGCCTTGCTCACGATGGACGACCCGATCCGGGTACAAGCCCTGCTTTACCGGCTTCCGATCGAGGTCGTGATCGCCTATCTCCACGCGGCGAACGACGATCCGCAGTCGTTCCGGCCCAAGCTCGTGGCGGCCATCTGTGTCGCCAGCGCGCGTGCGGAGCGCGAGCTTCCGCGCGACGACCACTCACGCCAGATCGGCGACTATATCCATGCCAGGGTGACCAACTGGTGCCGCGAAGTATCGAAGCGGAAAATCCGCAAGGTATCTCATTACCTCCGCGCCTTTGACGGCGGGCTGGCGATGGATTGGGACGGCTTCGCGGCCGACGTTCGCCGCCAGCGCCTGTGGCGTCTCGTCACCAGCTTCCGACGCTGATGGCCGGCTTTCTCGGATTCCTGGGGTTCGTGGCCTGGGGGGTCGCGTGCTGGCTGGGGCTGGCGTTCGTCACCATGCCCCTGGTCCTGCTGGCGATCTCGGCGGGCCTGGTATACGGAGCCGTGCTGGCCGTCCTCGGCTACCTGCAGGTTTACCAGGGCACCGAGGACCGGCGGGTGCTGATCCGGCCCGACCCTAAGGCATCGCGCAGGCCGTCAGCGCCCTACCCACACTGGGACCACGGCTGGCCTAGCTATCTGTCCGGTCAGGTCGAGCGCGACATAGTGGCCGCCGTGGGCTGGCCGTCGCGCCAGGCGTACGCGCTCTGGGCCGGCGGGATCGAGATCGCTACGTCCTATGGCCTGGCACTGCTCGTCCTGCTGCCGCTGAGCCCGGCGCCTTTCGCGTTCCTCGTAGGCGTAACGGCCGGGACGTATGGCGGGTGGATCGCACTGGCGGCGGCGATCGAGGTCACCATTACGGTGTCACGCGGTGCCCGGCTCTCGGCCATCACGGCGCTGCGGGCCGCCGACTCCGTGCCGCGGTGGTGGCAGGGCGCGGCCGCCACGTGCCCCTTCTGCCGCTATCCGGCATGGCTGCCGGCTTACCGATGTGACGCCGTCAAGGCTGACGCGGGCAAGGCCGACACGGGCCAAGCTGATGCGAGCGACAGAAAGGCAAGCGAGCCCAGGTGCGGCATCATCCACCGCGACCTGCGACCTGGGCGGCTCGGCGTGTGGAGTCGCCGCTGCCAGTGCGGAACCCCCCTGCCTACCACCGTCAGGCGCGCCGCGGAGGTCCCGACCCTCACGCCGGTCTGCTCCAACTGCAGCCGTCCCCTGTACGAGCGAGCGGGTCTGGCTCAGGACGCGCGGATCGCCCTGTCGGGCGGACCCGATGTCGGCAAGACTCAGCTGCTGATGCGGGCGGCGACCGAGATGACGAGCCAGCCTCTCCTACCGTGGGAGCCCGGCGATGACCAGACGGCGGCCTGGCTGCGTCACGCGCGGACACTGCTGCGGCAGTGGCCCGAGTTCGGGCCCGAGCCGACCAAAGAGCCGGACCTGCTCACCTTTCGCCGCACTATGTACGGGCGGCAGTGCTATTTTCACATTACGGATCTCGATGGACGGCACTTCGAGAGCGACCGAGATAATCCCGCCCTGTGGCAGCTCGGCGGCACTCGCAGGCACCTGCTCGTCCTCGACGCGACCATCGTTCCCCAGATACGTGACCGGATCGGAACCGGCGCTCCCGACGGGACGACCCCACGCCCGGCGTGGACCGAGATCCGGGTGGCGACCGCGGAACGTCCGTATCGTCTCCTGGTCGGGCAGCTCCGCCGGCTGGGGGCGCGGCCCTGTAAGTGCGCGCTCGCCCTAGTCGTCACCAAGGCCGACATCCTGGCGAGGCATGGAGTCGGTCCGGACGCCACCGGGCTGAGGGCATGGCTGTGCAGCGTGGAACTGCACAACCTCGTGATGGCGGCGGAGCACGACTTCGGCCGGGTGCGATACTTCCTGGTTGGCGACGGAGCGGGAAACCCGGCTGAGCCGTTCGAGTGGCTACTCAGCCAGTACCCGCGCGGGGCGGCCCGCCCATGACGAGGTTTTCTTGGCAGGACGATCTTCCGGCGGGTCACGCCATCGCCAGGATTGTTCTGGCCTGCCTGGTGGTCTTGCTTCTGGCGGGGGCCGTGACGCTAGCTATCATCCAGTGGAGTGACGAAATGGCGTTCGCGCGGACGGTATCCGATACGTTCAGGAACTGGCTCGTCTAGGCGGCCGTGTCGTTGTCCCCGAAGTGCCGGTGGCTGCCGGTGTTGATCATCACGATGTCGCCGGGCCTGATGGCCGGCTCGGCCCGCTCCAGGTCCTCCGGCGTGATCACGCCCCACTTGCCCTTGGGGATGGACACGGCCACGCCGGTGCCGAAGAACCGCCAGGGCTCGTAGGCGGTCAGGAACGGAGTGCCCGCGGTGACGTGCGCCGGGGTGTCCATGTGCGTGCCCCGGTGCATGATGCCGTCGTATTCGACCGCGTAGAAGTCGTGCATGGCGTGGTAGTGCAGGCGCGTGACCTGGAAGGGCACGGCGAACGGGGACGGCCACTGCACCATGTTGTGACCGAGGCGGTGGCTCAGGTCGTAGAAGCGAAGGCTCACGGAGCGCCCCTCTCCAGCCGGTAGCCGCCGGACGGGTCGAGGATCGCGACCAGCCTGATCACGCAGGCGTCCGCCTCCGGCCAGGGCCACGGGAACGCGTGGAACGCGCAGCGCAGGCCGGTCACGGCGGCGACGGAGCCGCCCACGTTCTCGACGGTGGGAATGCCCGCCATGGCCAGCAGCCGGTGGGCTGGGTTCCAGTCCGGGAAGCCGGCGCTGGCCTCGCGGCCGGTGCGGGCGCGGTAGCGGCGCGGCAGTTCGGGAATGTACGGCCCGAGCCCGCGGTGCGCCTGGGCGAACGAGGTGGCGAGCGGATGGTCCACCGACGCGGTATCGACCCCGACGAGCTTGACGCCGCGGTCGGCGAGCCACCCGGCCGCGGCCGGGCTCAGCCCGGGGCCGTGGCCGAAGTACTCCATGTCGTCAGCGAACTTGCGGTGCCAGCCGGTGTTCAGCAGCACGATGTCGCCCGCGCCGACCTCCAGGCCGGTGCCCAGGCACGCC
>Ga0070714_100003882_pt1 | contig 11227 bp, 12 predicted proteins | sample LARL83metaG_FD_65450 | JGI IMG/M metagenome (GOLD analysis project Ga0070714, IMG submission 65450) | Corn, switchgrass and miscanthus rhizosphere microbial communities from Kellogg Biological Station, Michigan, USA - LAR L8-3 metaG | ecosystem: Host-associated > Plants > Roots > Rhizosphere ... | reverse complement strand
TCGGCGTCGGGCAGCACGATCATGTGGTTCTTCGCGCCGCCGAGCGCCTGGCAGCGCTTTCCGGCGACGGTCGCCCGTTCGTAGACGTAGCGCGCGATCGGCGTCGAGCCGACGAAGGAGACGGCGGAGACGCCGGGGTGGTCGAGCAGCGCGTCGACGGCGATGCGGTCGCCCATGACGACGTTGAACACGCCGTCGGGCAAGCCGGCCTCCGACAGCAGCTCGGCGACCCAGAGCGAGGCCGACGGATCCTTCTCCGACGGCTTGAGCACGAAGCAGTTCCCGCAGGCGATGGCCGGCGCCCACATCCACATGGGCACCATCGCCGGGAAGTTGAACGGGGTGATGCCCGCGACGACGCCGAGCGGCTGGCGGATCGAATAGACGTCGATCCCGGTCGAGGCTTGCTCGGAGTGCTCCCCTTTGATCAGCTGCGGGATGCCGCAGCAGTACTCGACGACCTCGAGCCCGCGCGTCACCTCGCCGAGCGCGTCGGAGAAGACCTTGCCGTGCTCGCGGACGAGGATCTCGGCGAGGTCGTCGCGCCGCGCGTGCAGGAGCTCGCGGATGCGGAAGAAGAGCTCGGCGCGCTTCGCGAGCGAGACCGTGCGCCAGGCCGGGAACGCCTCGCGCGCCGACTGCACTGCGGCATCGACCTCCTCCACGCTGGCGAAGTCGACGGCGCCGGTCTGGCGGCCGATCGCCGGGTTGAAGACGGGGCCGCTACGACCGGAGGCGCCCTCGACGCGGCGTCCGCCGATCCAGTGCGGGATGCGGGTCGCGGTCGGAGCGTCGACGGTCTCGGTCACGCTCCCCAGCGTATCGCGCACCTTCTCGCAGCGGCTGGGGGCCGCGCGAGCTGCGCGGCCCCCAGCCGGTTGGATCAGGCGTGTCCGCCGCCGTCGTGCCCGTTGTCGTCGCCGACGTCGTGGGTGCCGTTGTCCTCACCAGTGGTGGTGGCGGGCCCCTGCGCGGTGGGTGCGGAGTTCTTGGCGGTGCAAGTCTCACCCGAGTCGCGAGTCGCGACCGCGGTGATGCGGTCGGCGAGCCGACCCGCGATCACGCGGCGGATCTCGAACGAGCCGCTCGGGGCATGGGTCGCAGCCCTGAACGAGGCGACGACGCGGCCGTTGCGCCGGAGCACGCCTTTCCACGGGACGCCGTTCCGGTTCTGGTCGACCTCGAACTCGACCTCCACGCGGCGGTCTTCGCGGCTGAGCTTCAGCTTGCTCGTCGACTGCTGGGTGCACGTGCCCTGGACGCGGACGGTGCGATCGTGGCTGCCACTCGCGAGCGCGGCCGGCACCGCGAGGAGCGCGACGGCGAACAGTGCGAGGGCAATGAGGATGGGTGACCGGGACATTCGAGCCTCTCCTTTGATCGTTCGTCTGGACGGGGGCCAGCGTCGCGATCTCCCGGTCCGAGCCGCAATGAGACATTGGTCCGAGTGGCCCCGAACGGGCTCGTGGACCGGCGATCATGGGACGGATGGCAGGCGCCACCGATCCCACCGCGGTTCCGACACCCGGCTCCGTGATCGCCCGTTTCGCGCTCGGGACGGCCGCCGCGATCGCCGTCGCCGTCGTGGGCGGCTACTTCGTCCTGCGCTCCGTCGCCATCGACGAGGCGAAGCGACAGACCCGCACACGCGCCCAGGAGTCGGCCAAGCTCGTGGAGGCGACCGTGACCGACGGTCTGCTCACGGGCCAGAGGAAGGCCGTGACCGCCGTCGACGACGCAGTCGTGGGCCGGGTCCTCAGCAACTCGATCGTCCGCGTGAAGATCTGGTCTCCCGGCGGCCGCGTCCTCTACTCCGACGAGCCGGCGGAGATCGGCGGCGTGTACGCGCTGAGCCCAGACCAGCACGAGCTGCTTCGGAACGGCGGGACGGAGGTCGAGGTCACCGACCTGAACCGTCCCGAGAACACGCTCGACCGCCAGGACGGACGGCTGATCGAGGCCTACACGCGCATCCGGTCGCCGTCCGGGACGCCGCTGCTCTTCGAGATCTACCAGCGCTTCGGCTCCGTGACGGCCGACGCGCGCCGGCTGCTGCGGGAGCTCGCCCCGCCGATCCTCGGCGCCATCGCGCTGATCCTGATCGTCCAGATCCCGCTCTTCTGGTCGCTCACCCGCAGGCTCCAGCGGAGCCACGAGCAACGCGAGGGCCTCCTCGCGAATGCCGTCATGTCGTCGCGGCGGGAGCGGCGCCGCGTCGCCGCCTATCTTCACGACGGCCCCGTGCAGGAGCTCGCGGGCCTCGCCTTCTCGCTCGCACCCGTCGCCGACGACGCTGCCGCGCGCGGCGCAGACGCGGACGCCTCGGTCGTGCGGAACGTGATCCACCGGCTCCGCGGGACCGTGCGCGACCTGCGGGCCCTGCTGGTCGACTTGCATCCGCCGACACTCGCGTCCGCGGGCCTCGAGGCCGCGATCCGGGATCTCGTCAGCCCGCTCACCGGCCGCGGAACGCACGTCGAGTTGAGCGTCGACGGGCACGACCGGCTCGACCCCGAGACGCAGGCGCTCGTCTACCGCGTCGCACAGGAGGCCCTGCGCAACGTGATCGCCTATGCGGATGCGACCAACGTCTCGGTCGACGTGGACGTCTTCGACTCGACGGCGCGCCTGCTCGTCGCCGACGACGGGCGTGGCTTCTCGCCCGACGTCCGTGAGCGGCGCCGCGAGGAGGGACATCTCGGCCTCTCGCTCATCGAGGAGCTCGTCAGCCAGGCCGGAGGAACCCTCACGATCGACTCGCACGAGGGCGCCGGGACGCGGGTCAGCCTCGAGGTGCCGGTCCGATGATCCGCGTCGTCATCGCCGACGACCACGGCGTCGTCCGCGACGGGCTCGCGGGCGTGATCGCCGCGCAGCCGGACCTCGAGCTGGTCGCGAGCGTCGAGAACGGCGCCGAGGCAGTCGAGTCGTGTCGCAGCACGGAGCCGGACGTCGTCCTGATGGATCTCGAGATGCCCGTGCTCGACGGGATCGGGGCGACGCGCAGCATCCGCGCGGAGCGGCCGGCGACGGCGGTGCTCGTGCTCACGTCCTTCTCCGACGTGCGCCGGATCACTGCTGCGCTCGACGCCGGCGCGGCCGGGTATCTCCTCAAGGACGCCTCGGCGGACGACGTGCTCCGCGGCATCCGCGCCGCGGCGGCGGGCGGCGCGCCGATCGACCCGCACGCCGCGCGGCTCCTGCTCGAGGCCAAGGACGCGCCGGATCCGCTCGACGGAATCTCGCCGCGGGAGCGCGAGGTGTTCGCGTTGCTCCTCGACGGGCTGCCGAACAAGCTGATCGCCCAGCGTCTCGGCATCAGCGAGAAGACCGTCAAGACGCACCTGACGAACATCTTCCGGCGCATCGACGTGACCGACCGCGTGCAGGCGGTCCTCTGGGCGGAGCGCCAGGGGCTACGGGACGACCTCTCGCCGTGACGCCTCGGACCAATGTCCCATTGCGGCTCTGCGGGAGGTCGCCCCACACTGGGTGCATGGCACGGTTCCTCCTCTTGACCGTCGTCCTGCTCGCGCTGCTCGCCGGAACGGCCCGCGCGGACGGCGGCGACGACGTTCGCGCCGCCGGCTCGTGCGGACGGGGCGCCACGTCCTTGCTGCGCCTCCAGGGGCGCGACGACGGGATCGAGGTCCGGTTCCGGCTGCGCCAGACCCGCGGGCGCGGAGCGTGGCGGATCACTGTCGTCCACGAGAACCGGGTCGCAGCCCGCGTCACGAGGAAGACGACGCGTTCCGAGGACTCCTTCGAAGTGCGGCGCACGATCCCCGATCTCCCGGGGAGCGACGCAGTCGTCGTCCACGCATGGGGGCCGCGCGGGCTCGGCTGCCGGGCGGCAGCGACCTTGCCGGATTCCGGGTGAGCTCGAGGACCGAGCTCGCGGACCTCGTCGAGGCGCCCGGCCGCTTCATGGAGGCCTCGCCCCGGGGCCCTCGTGCTCAAGACCCCGCACTTCGTCGTCGCCGGCGTCGACAGCGTCTGGGCCTCGGTGCAAAGAATCCGACTACGCCAAGGCGAGGTGGCCGAAGCCGTCGCGGAGGTTCGGCGACTGCTGCCGCCGGCGGGGACCCGCGTCGTCAGCTGGTGGCTGAGCGAGCGCTTGACGCCTGCCGACGTCGAGGAGCAACTCCTCGACGCGGGGCTCGACCTCGTCGCCGACGACTACCTCCTCGACGGGCTCCTGGCGACGGCGCCCCCGCCCGAAGGCCCGTCCGATGTGGAGGTGCGGATGGCGTCCACCGCGGAGGAGTGGGCCGCCGTTCGGGTGCTGCAGGACGACATCTTCGACAACCCGCCGGACCGGCGCCCCACCGACGAGCAGATACTCGCCGAGTTCCGCAGGTCGAGCGCCGTCCTCTTCGGCGCCTGGCTCGACGGTGAGCGCGTCGGCACGGCCGGCGCGACACCGAGCAGCCGCGGGATGCTCCTCTGGGGAGGCTCCGTGCTCGAGGACGCGGGCGGCCGCGGCTGCTACCGGGCACTCACGCGGGCCCGCTGGGACGAAGACGTCCGCCGCGGCACACCTGCGCTGACCGTGAGCGCGAACGACAAGTCGAGCCCGGTGCTCCGGAGGCTCGGCTTCGAGAAGGTGCTCGAGTTCCGTCGGATCGAAGACGTAGTCTCGGAGGCGTGAAGGAGACCTGCCCGCGCTGCAGCGCCGAGATGGAGTGGAGACACGGGTGCTTCCAGTGCCCCAAATGCCGCTTCAAGGCCGGGTGCTGCGAGGGCGAGACGGGTGACTGCCGGGATCCGGGCTAGGCTCGAGGAGCTCGACCGGTCCGGGCTCGACCCGCACTCGCCCGAGCTGCTCGTGGTGCTGTGCTGGTTCGCGAAAGACGGGGTGGCCGTCGACGAGTCGGAGCTGAACGGCGCTCGCCGCCGCGCAATGTTCGTCCTCGCCGCAGGCGGCGACCCGCACCGCGACCTCGGCTTCGACTCCGTCGCGGCGGAGCGGCTCGCCGACGAGCTCGACACGCCCGAGCGGCGCGCCCAACTCGCAGCCGCGCTCGGCGCGCTGCCGACCGAGGGCCTGCCCACCGTGTCGGCCTCGGCAGAGGCATTGCAGGCCGATCCCGAGCTCGCCTGGCGCTCGTTCGCGCTCTCGCTGCTCGCCGACGAGCTCGCGGACGGGTAGTGCCCGAGCCGGAGCACGAGCTGAGGCTCCCGGAAGGAGCTGCCCGCGGGGGTGTCGTCCCGCTCCATCCCGCCTCCGACGGCTCGCGCCGGCAGTTCCTGTTCGAGCACCTCGCAGACACGCTCGCGCCGATCGGCGTGTCCGTGCTGAGCTTCGACCGGCGGGCGTCGCCGGACGACAGCGACATCCCCTTCGAGGTGCAGGCCGAGGATGCGCTGGCCGCACTGCGGACGCTGCGGGCAGAAGTCGGGGACGTCCCGCTCGGCCTGTGGGCCTGGAGCCAGGGCGCCTGGGCCGCGTCCCTCGCTGCCGCGACCTCGCCGGACGAGGTCGCCTTCCTCGTCCTGCTCGCCGCGTCTGGCGTCAGCCCCGCGGAGCAGATGCGCTACGGGACGGCCGAGCAACTGCGGCGCCACGGCTTCGGCGACGAGCAGGCGCTGAGGGAGCTGGCAGAGCTCCGCGCGGCGCTCGAGGGTGCCCACCGCGATCCCGGCCGCCGCGGCGAGGCGCAGGCGGTGATCGATCGCTACGCCGAGCGACCGTGGTTCGACCTCGCCTACGTCCCACGCAGGCTCGGGGAGCTCGGCGAGTGGAGCGACATGGATTTCGATCCCGCGCCGACCCTCGCCCGGGTTCGCTGTCCCGTCCTCCTCTTCTACGGCGAGGAGGACGAGTGGACGCCGATCGAACCGAGCCTCGCCGCCTGGGAGCGAACCGGCGCCGCCGTGACGGTTGTGCGGCTCGCCGGCACGGACCACGCGCCGACGCTCGGCGGCAGGCACGACCGGGACGCGATCAGCCCGGAGTACACCGCGGCGCTGACGGATTGGGTCGAACAGCGGCTCGGCAGCCGGTAGAACGCCCGGAAACCGACTACTCTGGAGCCGGTCGTGGCAATCTCGAGACCGGAACCTCGCCGCCGGTTGAAGCTGCCGCGCAACTTGCCGCGCGGGAGACAACTGCAGCCGTACTCGCGCGTCGACGCGCCGTACTTCCGCAGCCCCGGCTTCTACGTCCGCATCGGCGGCCTGGCGATCGTCGTCGCCGCGGGCCTCTCGCTGCTGCTGCTGCGCGCCTGGTCGATCCAGGTGCTGCACGGGAAGCAGTACGCGAAACAGGTGCACACCCAGGCCTTCCGGACGGTGAACCTGCTCGGAGCGCGCGGCGCGATCATCGACGCCCAGAAGCACCTGCTGGCGGGCACGACCGGACACGTCGTCGTCGACGCCGACGCCGCGTCGCTCGGCAGCCGCGACGCGCACGGCCGCTGGCACCCGAGCGCCGCGGGCCTGCTCGCGCTCCGCCGCCTGTCGCACCTCACCGGGATCCGCCGCACCACGCTCGTCGCCCGGATCGAGCACAACGTGCTCCAGTCCCCCTTCGCGCCCGCAACCGTCGTCCCCCATCCGACGGCCGCCCTCACCGCCTACATGCAGGAGCGCCCCTCGCTCTACCGCGGGTTCAAGGTCGAGGCCGAGGCCGCACGGAGCTACCCGCAGGGTGCCTTCGGCAGCGAGTTCCTGGGCCTGCTCGGCCAGATCGATCCGCAGCAGCTCAAGTCGGGGGCGTACAAGAACGCGCAGCCCGGCGAGGTCGTCGGTCAGAGCGGCGTCGAGGCGGCGTACGACTCGCTCCTCAACGCAGGCTTCGTGCGCGCGAAGATCCCGGTCGACTCGCTCGGGCGGATAGCGGGAGCGCTGCGCGTGCCGCGGCAGAAGCAGCCGCCGACGCTGCAGCTGTCGATCGACATGCGGCTTCAGCAGGCGGCGCAGAACGCTCTCGTCTACGGGATGAGCCAGGCGCGCGCGAACGGCAACTCGCCCACCGGCGCCTCCGCGGTCGCGATCGACCCCTGGACGGGCGCCATCAAGGCGCTCGTCAGCTACCCGACCTTCAACCAGAAGCTCGCGGCCATGAACACGAAGTACCTAGCCGCGCTCTACAAGCAGAAGGTCTCGACGCCGACGCTGAACCGCGCCATCGCGGGCGTCTATCCGACGGGATCGACCTTCAAGCCGATCATCTCGGAGGCGGCGCTCAGCGGCGGGATCATCACGCCGTACACGCCGCAGCTCTGCTCCGGCTCGTTCACCCTCGGCAACCACACGTTCTTCAACGTCGAGCGCGGCGCCTACGAGGAGATGACGCTGCCGACGGCGCTCGAGCAGTCGTGCGACACCTGGTTCTACCGGCTCGGCGCGCGCGTGTGGGGGGCGAACCCGAGCGCGCAGGGGATGCTGATCCAGCAGTGGGCGTCGAAGCTCGGACTCGGCAAGCGACCTCCGATCGACGTCACCGGCGCCTTCGCGGGCTACCTCCCCACCCCGCGTTCGTTCCAGAAGCTGTTCCACTTCCCCTGGACGGAGGGGCAGACCGTCAACCTCGCGATCGGCCAGGGAGCCCTCGAGGTCAGCCCGCTCCAGCTCGCGGTCGCCTACTCGGCCCTCGTCAACGGCGGCACCGTGGTGCGGCCGCACGTCGGCGAGGCCGTGTGGAGGAACGGCGTCCGGCACGCGCTCCACTTCAGGCCCGTCCGGAGACTGCACCTCTCGCCGTACACCTCGGCGATCAAGCAGGGCCTCTACGAGGCGGCCAACAACGCGAGCGGGACGTCGGCCAGCGTCTTCTCCGGCTTCCATCCCACCGTCGCAGGCAAGACGGGAACCGCCGAGACCTGCGGCGTGAGCTGCCCCGACCACTCCTGGTACGCCTCGTGGGCGCCGTACAACCACCCCAAGCTCGTGGTCGTCGTGATGGTCGAGCGCGGCGGCTTCGGCGCGCAGGCCGCAGCGCCGGCGGCGAAGAAGATCTACCAGGCGTACTTCCACCTGAAGAATCCCTAGCTCGCCCGGGGCTTGAACGCGGGGCGCGTCCTGACGAGAATCACGCCGTGACCGCGTCCCCACTTGCGCGCCCCGAGATCCAGGCCGAGCTGATCTCCGACGCCCTTCGCTCCGCGAGCGTCGGCTTTCTCGTCTGGGACGAGAACCGCCGCTACATCGCGGCCAACGACGCGGCGTGCGAGATCCTCGGCACCTCCCTCGAGAAGCTGCTCGGCCAGGAGGTCGGCGGGCACACGACCGAGGGAGCGGCCGCGATCGACGAGGCGCTCACACGTGGCTTCGCCAGCGGGACGGCGATCGTGGAGCGGTTCGACGGCCGCGGGCCGGTCGAGGTCTTCTACGCGACGTTCACGACCAAGACCGCCGGCATGCCGTTCATGGCGACGGTCATCGCCCCGCTCTAGGCCTCGACGGCGCTCGCCGGCTGGCCGGATCCCGGCGTGCGGGTCCTCCCTGGCTGCAGCCGCGCGAGCAGCACGGCTCCCGTGACGACGGCGGCGAAGGCGAGCACGCGGATCACCCCGTGCCAGCCGGTCGGCAGCGGCTCGTCGAGGACGACCGTGCCGGCGGCGATCGGCAACGCGTTCGTGACGAGCGTGGCGAGGCCGGCGACGGTGAGCGCCCCGCCCGCCTGGTAGCCGATCTGCAGGAGCGCCGTGCCGAGGAAGTAGCCGACCAGCATCAGCGCGACGAAGGCCACTCGCGCGCCGCCCTGCGTCACGAGCTTCGTCGAGATGTCGCCGATGGAGAAGAAGAGGCCGCCGGCGATGCCGTTCGCGACTGCAGCTCCCCAGTGTCTGCGGCCGACCACCACGAGCACGGCGGCGATCACGGCGGTCGCGCCGAGCCAGAGAAGGATCGGCACGATGTCCCCGCCTCCCTCCTTCGCCTTCCCGCCGACGAGCGAGGCGGCCAGCGCGGCGAGGCCGAGCACCGACAGCAGCACGCCGACGATCTCCACGCCGGCGAGCTTGCGCCTCTGCAGACGCGCCGACGCGAAGGCGAGCACGCCGATCCCGCCCGCGGAGATGCTCTGGACGAGCGACAGCGGCGCGAGCGCGAGCGCCGCGACGTAGATCAGGAAGCCGACCGACTCCATCGCGAACCCGAACAGCCACGCCCGGTCGCCGACGAGCAGCCGCACCGAGCGGATCGGGTGTCTCAGCGAGAGCGCGGGCAGAGCCGCGGCCGCCTCGTGCTCGCGCAGGTACGCGAGGTTGATGACCACGGCCGAGGCGAAGGCCAGCACGAGCCCGGCAAGAGTCCCGCCGCTCAAGACCCGATAGGACTACCGGATCCGGGTGACGGGTGTTAGCCGGCCGGCGCGTCGACGGGGGCCGGAGGCCTGGAGGTCCGGGAGGCAGTGGCGACCGCGACGACTCCCGTGGCGGCGAGGCCGAGCAGTCCTCCCACCGCGTAGATCGCCCGCGGGGACAGCACGATCGCCACGAGACCGCCGACCAGGAGCGAGGCGCCCTGGGCGGTCCCGAGGACGGCATTGGCGGCGGCTGAGACCCGGCCGCGCGCGCTGTCGGAGGTGCGCGACATGAGCAAGGTCGCCAGGCAGACGCTGGCGTAGCCGTTGCCGATGCCGCCGAGCACCGAGAGGAGAACGAGGATCCCCACGCCGGGCGCGACTGCGAAGGCGGCGACCCCGGCGCACGCGACGGCCGCACCGGCCACCGTGGCGCGGATGCGTCCATCCTCGGTCGCGAGCCGGGCCGCCCCGAGCGCTCCTGCGACCATGCCCGCCATCCACGACGCCTGGGCCACGCCGAACCAGACGCCCCCGGCGTGGAGAGTGACCCGGACCAGGTACACGAGCACGACGTCGACCATGCCGACCACGAGCACGACGAGGGCCACTCCCGCAACGAGGGAGGCGATGACCCGGTCGGCCCGCAGGATGGCGAATCCGCTCCGGGACTCGCCCGGAGCGCCGACCGCTAGAGCGCGCTCCGGGACACGGCGCGTGCGGACGAGGGCGGCCGCGATCGTGAGCACGACGAACGTCGCTGCGTCGACGGCAAGCGCCACGCCCACGCCGAACGTCCCGGCCAACAGCCCTCCGACGGCGGGGGCGGCGATCAGGACGAGGGAACTGAGGGACTGCTGCGCGGAGACCGCCTCGCCGATGCGGTCTTCGCCGACGATCCGGGGAACGAGGGCCGACCAGGTGGCTCCGCTCACGGAAGCGGCAGCCCCGAGCACGGCGACCAGGATCACGATCGGTACGACCGCGTGGAGGAAGATCAAGGGAATCGTGGCTGCCAACGCCACCAGGCCGCTGCCGACGAGAAGGCGCCGGGAGTCGTGGCCGTCGGCCAGACGCCCGACCGGCCGGGCGAGCAGAAGCAGCGGGATGGTGCCGGCGGCCAGGAGCAGCGCGACCTCGTAGGGTTGAGCGCCGTCCGCCTGCAGGCGAAGAGTCAGGGCGACGACCGCCACCCAGTCCCCGAACGTCGAGACCGCGCGTCCCACGAGGGAGATGAAGAAGTCTCGCCGCCCGCGCTCGATGTTAAGCATATGTTGAACAGTAACTCTTTAACATCTTTGGGTCAAGGACTATGCTCCGCCCGATGGCCAAGGGCAAGAAGAGGCTGCATCTACGGGATCCACGGGACATCCGGGCGCTCGCCCATCCGGCGCGGATGGCGATCATCGACGCGCTCGCCTCGGGAGACGAGCTGACGGCGACCGAGTGCGCGACGCTCACCGGGCTGAGCCCGAGTGCGACCGCGTACCACCTCAAGTTCCTCGAGCGTCACGGCTTCGCCGAGCCCGGCGCCGTCCGGAGCGACGGCCGGGAGCGACCCTGGCGGGGGATCCACGGGAGGCAGGTCGAGCTCGACTCGTCGACCCCGGCCGGAGCGGCTGCCGCGGCGGCGGTCGGCATCGCGTACCTCGACCGCAGCCGGTTGGTGGCGGAGAGGTTCATGGCGACCGCGCACGAGGAGCCCAAGGAGTGGCGGGACGTCACGACCCTCAGCAACGCCGACCTCTGGCTGACCGTCGACGAGACCCGAAAGGTCACCGCCGCGCTCGCTTCCGCCCTCGAGCCCTACCGACGGCGAGCTCCCGCCGATCGCCCCGACGGCAGCCGGCGGGTGCGGGTCATGAGCATGGTCGTCCCCCACCCCCGGAAGTCCTGACCTTCGAAGAGAGGCCCTGTGTCCAGGGCCTTCGAGAGCGGATGATGGGACTCGAACCCACGACCTTCTGCATGGCAAGC
>Ga0070714_100003880_pt1 | contig 11229 bp, 8 predicted proteins | sample LARL83metaG_FD_65450 | JGI IMG/M metagenome (GOLD analysis project Ga0070714, IMG submission 65450) | Corn, switchgrass and miscanthus rhizosphere microbial communities from Kellogg Biological Station, Michigan, USA - LAR L8-3 metaG | ecosystem: Host-associated > Plants > Roots > Rhizosphere ... | reverse complement strand
TGGGCCTGTGCGGAGTTGGGGCCCCTGCCCAGCGGGTGGCCCTGCCCAGCGGGCGGCCCCCGCCCAGCGAGCCGGCTCAGACGTACGACGGGTCAGCCGCTGGCGTAGGCGTCCGCGCCGTAGGAGATGTCCTTGCAGATGTTCGTGGCGGCGCTCCGGCTGTTCCCGATCACGCTCTTCGGGATCTTCACCGGCCCCTGCACGCCCTTGGCGTAGTCGTGGGACTGCCCGAGGATGATCCGCAGTCCGGGCTGGCTGCTCTGCCGCAGCCGGGCGTCGGCGAACAGGGCCTGCAGCTTGGCCGCGTCCGCCTGCTCACCGGGGCCGTACTCCACCACGGTGTGCTGGTAGCTGGAGGAGTCCGCGTTGGACACCGTCCCGATGGTCAGCCCCATCTTGTGCAGCTTCCTGGACGTGCGCCCGGCCAGGTGGTTGACCAGGGTGCCGTTCAGCACGCTGACCGGGGTGGTCACGGTGGCCGCCTGCTGGACCACGGACTGGGTCTGGCCGGTCTGGCCCTTGGTGGTCTGGGTCTTGGTCAACGGCTGGTCCGCCCGCAGCGCGGCCCACAGCCGGTCGACGGCGGGGTGCACCAGGGCGACCCGCGCCCCGTCGTACCTCCAGGGCGTGGTCACGAAGGTGATGTTGTTCATCGAGATGTTGCGCAGGCTCAGCCCGAAGCCGATCAGCTTGGCCACCGAGCCGAGGCCCGGGTCGACGGTGAAGTACTTCGTGGCCGCCTCGGCGAGCGGGAGCAGGTGGGTGGGCGTCAGGCCCTCGGACTTCACCTTGCGGATCACGCTGGCCAGGAACGCCTGCTGCCGGCGCATCCGGCCGATGTCCGAGCCGTCCCCGATGCCGTGCCGGATCCGCACGTAGTCCAGCGCCTTGGCGCCCGACACGGTCTGCACCCCGGCCTTGAAGACCAGCTTGCCGCGGCTGCCCAGGTTGGGGTTGAGGTCGCCCTGGTAGATCGGGTGCGGCAGGCAGACCTTGACCCCGCCGACCACCTTGGTGAGCGCGGCGAAGCCGGCGAAGTTGGCCACGATGGTGTGGTCGACCCGCATCCCGGTCAGCTGCTCGACGGTGTTCTGGGTGCACGCCGGGTTTCCGGTCGGCGACTGGCCCATCGAGAACGCCTCGTTGAACATCGCGTCCTGCTGCGGCGTGGACCAGCTGCCGTCGGGCAGCCGGCAGCTCGGGATGGTGACCAGCGCGTCCCGCGGGATGGACACCGCGACGGCGTGCTGACCGTCGGCGTAGATGTGCACGAACAAGGTGGTGTCCGAGCGGCCGACGGCGTCGCCCTTGCCGCCGAGCTTGGCGTTCGCGCCGCTGCGCGTGTCGGAGCCGATCAGCAGGATGTTCTGGCCGGCGTACGACGGGGGCGGCCGGTGCTTGCTGACCCCCTGGGTGCTGAAGGTGTGGATGTGGGCGTCCAGCTTGTGGTACTCCAGGGCTCCCCAGGCGACCGCGGAGCCCACCACCAGGGCAAGCACCACGGCGATGGACAGCAGGATGCGACGCCGACGCCGCCTCCGCGGCGGCGGTGGTGGTCCGGCGGCGGCGCGGTGACGGGCGTCCGGGTGCGCCATCTGTCTCGGGCCTTCGGGTTCGTCTTCCAGGGGACCCTGCACAGTACCAATGTGCCTCGCGGACCAGCGAGTCCGCATCCCTACCGGGCAGTAGCCAGAGTCCTTAGCCAGGTCTAAGGTGGCGCGCCCCTCGCGCGGTCGCGAATAAGGGGTTCTCCCGATGTGTCGACCCCCCTCAGAGGCACAGCATCGAGTCACGAGTTGAACCGATGAGGGAGCTGGTCATGATCCAGTCGCAGATGTTCCTGATGAGCCAAGAGGCGGTCTGGAAGGCAGACATGGCGGCCCGGCGTGAGCGGGTCAGCCGGATGTACTCCACGCGGAGCCGCGGGAGCCGCCGGCGCCGGATCCCGGCGCGGCCGGTGCTGCACCTTCCCCGCAGGCACCGCCGGGCCGTCGCGGTCGCGTGAGCGCCGACCGCCTCGCCTGAGCACGATCGAAGGGAGCCCCATCATGATGAATCCACAGCCCATGCTGCTGGCGCAGTACTGGAAGGCGGAGCAGGAGCTGCGGCGCGAGCGTCGCGGGGGCGGGCAGCGCACCCCGGTGCGGGCCCGGCGGACCGGCCTGACGCTCCGGCGGACCAGCCGTCCTGCGGCGGTGGCGTGACCGTCGAGGCGGCCCCTCGGACCGATGCCGACGAAAACGAGGCGATCCTGGGGGTGGCGGGAGAGATGATAGGAGACGTGCTCTCCGATCCCGACGCCGTGCGACCGTTCCTGGGCCGCGACCGCGAGCTCGCCGACCTGTGTGACCTGGTCGGCGTGGGTGGCGAGCCGCGGCCCAGGTCGGTGCTGGTGGCCGGGGACGCCGGGGTCGGCAAGACCCGGCTGCTGACCGAGCTGCTCGGCCGGGCCGCCGCGGCCGGCTGGCGGACTATGGTCGGGCACTGCCTGGACTTCGGGGACAGCGCGCTGCCGTACCTCCCGTTCAGCGAGCTGTTCGGCCGGCTGCTCGCCGACGAGCCGGAGACCGTCGCCCGGCTGACGCAGGGCCACCCGGCGCTCAGCCACCTGCACCCGGGCCGGCGGCTGCTCAGCGGGCACCCCGCGGGCCCGGCCGGGCCGGGCGGGGACGCCACGCCGGTCCCGGCGGTCAACCCCGCCAACCTGGACCGCGCCGAGCTGTTCGAGGCGGTGCACTCCGCGCTCGAGGCGCTCGCCGACGAGGCGCCGGTGCTCGTCGTGGTGGAAGACGTGCACTGGGCCGACCAGTCCACCCGGGAGCTGCTCAGCCTGCTGTTCGCCTGGCCGTTCCGCAGCCCGGTGACCGTCATCGCGTCGTACCGCAGCGACGACCTGCACCGCCGGCACCCGCTGCGGGCCACCGTCGCGGAGTGGGTGCGGCTGCCCGGCGTGCAGCGGCTCCAGCTCGGCCCGCTCGGCGACGGCGACATGCGCCGCCTCGTCAGTGCGCTGCAGCACACCCCGATGCGCGAGAGCGCGGTGCACGCCATCGTCGAGCGTGCGGAGGGGAACGCGTTCTTCGCCGAGGAGCTCGTGGTCGCCGCCGAGACCGGCGACCACGGCCTGCCGGTCGACCTCGCCGACCTGCTGCTGGTCCGGCTGGACCGGCTCGACGACGCGGCCAAGCAGGTGGTCCGGGCCGCGGCGTGCTCGGGCCGGCGGGTCTCCCACGACCTGCTCGCCGGGGTGTTGAAGTCGCAGGTCACCGATCTGGACCGGGCGCTGCGGGCGCTGGTGGACGCCAACGTGCTGGTCCGGCAGGAGACCGGCTACGCGTTTCGGCACGCGCTGCTGGCCGAGGCGGTCTACGACGACCTGCTGCCCGGGGAACGGGTTCGGCTGCACGCGGCGTACGTCGACGCGCTGTGCCGACGCGAGGGCGGCACCGCCGCGGAGCTGGCCCGGCACGCCCGTGCCGCCCACGACCTGGAGACCGCGGTCCGGGCCTCCATCGAGGCCGGCGACGAGGCGATGTCCGTGGGCGGCCCGGAGGACGCCGCCCGGCACTACGAGACCGCCCTCGAGCTGGTGGCCCGGCTGCCCGAGTCCGAGTTCGACCCGGTCACGCTGACCGTGAAGACCGCCGACGCGGTGGTCGCCACCGGCCACCCCGAACGGGCCCGCAAGCTGGTCGCCGGACAGCTCTCCGAGCTCGCCGGCACGCTGTCACCGGAGCAGCGGGCCCGGCTGCTGGTGGCCATGGCGGCGGCGGCGCTGCTCACCGACGTGCCGCAGACCAAGGGGGCCCGGGAGGCCACCCAGGAGGCGCTGGGTCTGGTCGCGGACGCGCCCACCCCGCTGCGCGCGCGGCTGTTGGCGGTGCACGCCCGGGCGCTCGTCAGCCAGGGCGAGGACGAGGAGGCGGCGCGCACCGCGATGGAGGCGCTCACCCTCGCGCAGAAGCTGGACCTGTCCATGGTGGTCGCCGACGCCACCACCACGCTGGCCGGTGTCGACCAGCGCGCCGGGGACCCGGGCGCGGCGGAGCGGTCCCTGGAGGAGATCGTGGCCCGGGCGCGGGCCGTGCAGGACACCGACACCCAGATGCGAGGGCTCTACCTGCTCGGCGACCTGCGCCAGGAGCGGGGCGACCTGGCCGGCGCCTGCGGCGCCTACGAGCAGGCGCTCGACTGTGCTCGGGCGGCGGGCCGACCCTGGGCGCCGTACGGCTTCGACGCCCGGATCATGATGGCGCTCGCGAAGTACCACCTCGGCGCCTGGGACGAGACGCTGGCCATCGCGGACGTGTCCGGGGAGTCCCCGCCCCCGGTCGCCGAGCTGCTGTTGCTGTCCGCGCAGCTGGCGGTGCGGGTGGGGCGGGGCCAGGAGGACACCGCGGAGCTGTTCGCCCAGCTGCGGCCGATGTGGGAGCGCGACGGTCTGCTGGTGATCACCGCCGGCGCGGCGGCCGTGGACCTGTTCGGCCAGCGCGGTGACGTGGCGGCCATGCTCGAGGTCTTCGACGCCACGGTGGCCACCATGTCCCGGCTGTGGCACGAGTTCTTCCAGGCCCGGATCCGGCTCACCGCGCTGGTGCTCGGTCACCTGGCAGACGCGGCCGTGGCCGCGCCCGCCGGGGAGCGGGCCGCGCTGGCGGCCCGGGCATCCGACCTGATGGCCGGGGTCGACGGCGTGCTCTGGCAGGTCGGCAAGCGCAAGCGGCCGATGGGCCCGGAGGGCCGGGCCTGGGTGGCCCGGGCCCGGGCGGAGGAGCTGCGGCTGCGGTGGCTGGCCGACGCCGAGCCGCCCGCCCAGGACGAGCTGGTGGCGACCTGGCAGCAGGCCCTGGAGGGGTTCAGCGCGATCGGCAACCGGTTCGAGACGGCGCGCACCCAGGTCGGCCTGGGCGCCGTGCTCCGCGCGGTGGGCGACGCGGCCGCCGCCCGGGAGCACCTCGACGCCGCCCGGCGCACCGCCCGGGAGCTAGGCGCGGAGCCGCTGCTGGCCCGGCTGCGCACGCTGGGCGCGGCCCGGCTCCGCGAGGACACCCGGCGCGATGCGCTGCTGACCGGCCGGGAGCTGGAGATCCTGGCCCTGGTGGCGCAGGGCCGCAGCAACGGGGAGATCGCCCGACAGCTGTTCATCAGCGCCAAGACGGTCAGCGTGCACGTGTCCAACATCCTCGCCAAGCTCGGCGCGGCCGGCCGGACCGAGGCCGCCGCGATCGCCCGGCGGGACGGGCTGCTGCCGGTGAGCTAGGCCGCCGACCGGCCGCGGCATCGGCTCGAAAGGCTGGCCCGCGCGGTCGGGTGCGCAAATCGGTCGCGGCGACTCCGCCGGGCTGTCAGACTTCGCGGCTGTGTCGTCCGTTCGCCAGCGGTTGCGTGCGCTGCGGATGGACACCACGCCCCTGAAGGAGTCCCGCGACTTCCGGCTGCTGTTCTGCGCCGGCACGGTGTTCTACCTCGGCGGGATGGTGTCCTACGTCGCCCTGCCCTACCAGATCTACCGGCTCACCGGCTCCAACCTCGCCGTCGGTGCGCTCGGGCTCGTCGAGCTGGTGCCGCTGGTGGTCTTCGGCCTGTACGGCGGCGCGCTCGCCGACCATGTGGACCGGCGCAGGCTGTTGGTGGGCACCGGGCTCGCGCAGGCGCTGCTCACCGGCGTGCTGGTGCTGAACGCGTTCGCGGGCCGGCCGCAGCTGTGGGTGCTCTACGCCGTCAGCGCGGCGCTGTCCGCCGCGCAGTCCCTGCAGCGACCGTCCCGGGAGGCGCTCTCGCCGCTCACCGTCCGGCACGACCAGCTGCCGGCCGCGAGCGCGCTGTCCTCGCTGGGCATGCAGGCCGGCGTGCTCGTCGGCCCGGCTCTCGGCGGGATCCTGCTCCAGCTGGTGGGCATCGGCTGGTGCTTCTGCGTCGACGTCACCGGGCTCGTGGTGGCCACCGCGCTGTTCGCGGCGATGCGGCCCTACCCGCACACCGAGGAGACCACGCCGCCGAGCCTGCGGGGCATCGGGGAGGGGCTCGGCTACGCGCTGCGCCGCCGGGACCTGCTCGGCACCTACCTCGTCGACATCGTCGCGATGGTGATGGCCATGCCCGTCGTACTCTTCCCGGCGCTGGCCGAGAAGGTGCTGGGCCACCCCGAGCTGCTCGGGCTGCTCTACAGTGCCGAGACCGTCGGCAGCCTGCTGGCCACCGCCACCTCCGGCTGGGCCTCGCGGGTGCACCACCACGGGCGGGCGGTCGTGCTGGCCGCGCTGGTGTACGGCGCGGCGATCGGACTGGTCGGGGTGGCCCCCGGAATCGGTGCTGCGGTGGGGCTGCTCGCCCTCGCCGGCGGCGCGGACATGATCAGCGCGCTGTTCCGGTCGACGATCTGGAACCAGACCATCCCCAACCGGATGCGCGGCCGGCTGGCCGGCATCGAGATGCTGTCCTACTCCCTGGGCCCGCTCGGCGGGCAGGTGCGGGCCGGGCTGGTCGCCGACCTGTGGTCGGTGCGCGGCTCGATCGCGAGCGGCGGCGCGCTGTGCGTGGTCGGCGTGGTCGGCAGCGCGGTGTGGCTGCGCGACTTCTGGGGGTACGACGTGCGCACCGACGAGCACGCGGTCCGCGAGCGCGCCCGGCGCGAGACGCCCGCCTGACCTTCCTCCGGCGCTTCCATACCCGTAGTATCTGAAACGTGTTCTCCCTCGGGATGTGATGTCAGGTGACGGTGACCGACGAGCGGTTCGCCAGGATGCGGCCGTCGTCCGCCGGCCGGGCCCGCCGGGTGCCGAGCGCCGGCCTGCCGCCCGGGCCGCGCTGGCCGGCCCTGCTGCAGACCGTCGCGCTGGTGCGGTTCCGGCACCAGTTCGTGCCGGCCATGCACCGCCGCTACGGCGACGTGTTCACCGTGCGGATGATGCCGCAGGGCCAGCCGCTGGTGCTGTTCACCCAGCCCGCGCACACCAAGGAGATCTTCGCCGGCGACCCGGAGTACTTCCACGCCGGCAAGGGCAACGCCGTGCTCGGCCCCATCATGGGCGAGCACTCCCTGCTGCTGCAGGACGCGGCCGAGCACCGCCGGGCGCGCCGGCTGCTGATGCCGGCGTTCAACGGCGCGGCGCTGCGCGGCTACCGCTCCGTCGTCGCCGAGGTGGCCCGCGCCGAGGTGGAGCACTGGGTGCCCGGCACCCCGTTCCGGTCCCTGGACCGGATGAACGCGCTCACCCTCGAGGTGATCCTGCGGGTGGTGTTCGGGGTCACCGACGAGCAGCGGCTGGCCCGGCTGCGGCCGCTGGTGAACCGGACCGTGAATGTCAGCCCGGCGGTGCTGCTGGGCTGGGGCTACCCGTTCCTGCAGCGGTTCGGGCCGTGGAAGGCGACCGTGGCGAACCAACGCGGCCTCGACGAGGTGATGTACGCCGAGATTGCCGAGCGGCGCGCGGCCGGGGACCTGCACGAGCGCACCGACGTGCTGTCCCGGCTGCTGACCGTCGGGGAGGACGCGGACGAGCAGCCGTTGGCCGATGAGGAGCTGCGCGACCAGCTGGTCACCCTGCTGCTGGCCGGGCACGAGACCACGGCAAGCGGGCTGGCGTGGGCGCTCTACGAGCTCGGCCGGGACCGCGCGCAGCTCCGCCGCGCGCAGCAGGCCACCGACGACGGCGACGACGACTACCTCGAGGCGGTGATGAAGGAGTCGCTGCGGCTGCACCCGGTGATCCCGATGGTGGTCCGGCAGCTGGTACGCCCGGCCACGATCGGCGGCATCGACCTGCCCGCCGGCGCCAACGTCGGCCCGTCCATCCTGATCACGCACGCCCGCCCGGAGCTGCACCCCGAGCCGAGCGCGTTCCGTCCCGACCGGTTCCTCGGCCCCGGCCCGGAGCCGTTCAGCTGGATCCCGTTCGGCGGCGGCGTGCGCCGGTGCATCGGCGCCGGCTTCTCCCTGATGGAGGGGGTCGCCGTGCTGCGGGAGGTGCTGCGGAGGTACGACGTCGCCCTGCCCGCCGGGTTCACCGACCGGCCCAAGGTGCGCAACATCACCAGCGTGCCCCGCCGCGGCGCCCGCATCGTCGTACACCCGCGCTGAGCACGGCTGAGCAAGTCGCTCGCCACCACCGGGCATGCCGTCGGGCCAGGCGGGTATACGCGAAGAGCCCGTTTGACCCCGCGACGCATGATCGGACCATGGCTGAGGACTCCCCCACACTGCGATCGCTGGTGGTCGGTCTGCTGACCCTGGTGCTCGTGGCCGTCATCATCGGCGGCGTGTTCAGCCTGTTCGCGCTCGGCGCGGTCAACGTCACCGGGCTGGCCAAGAGCGGCCCGGCACCGAAGCCGAGCATGTACGTCCCGCCGCTGAAGAAGCACCCGTCCGGGCCCTCGGGGAGCGGCGCGGCGCCGGTGGCCCAGTCCCCGTCGGCGTCCGCCTCGCCGAGCGCGAGCCCGACGCCGACCCCGCACCACCAGAAGCGGGGCCACCGGATCCAGCTCTCGGCCGACCCGCTGCACGTGGCGCCGTCGCAGCGGATCGTGCTGTCCGGCACGTACCCGGGCGCCAACGGCAGCACCCTGCAGGTGCAGAACCGGCAGCGCGGCCGGTGGACCAGCTTCCCGGTCACCGTCACCGTCACCGGCGGGTCGTTCCAGACCTACATCTACTCCGGCGACCCCGGCCGGCACCGGTTCCGGGTGGTGGACCCGGGCTCCGGGCACGCCTCCAACCCGGTCACCGTCACCATCAGCTGACCCCGGTCGCCCCCACCCGGGCGGACCTCGCACCGCGCCTTTGCATGTGGTGCAGGTCACATTCGCCCGGCGCACGAGCCGGGAACACCGGCGCGCCCGAAGCGTTGTACCTGATGTCAGAAACCTGAGTTGATGCGGCTCAACTTGTTTGACACACTGACGGCTGCGGGTCGCGACGGCCCGCCCCCAGAACTCGACAAGAACAACACCCCCGTCGCGGCCGACCGGGCCGGTGGGGCGACAAGTGGAGGTAGGACATGGCTCGCGCGGTTGGCATCGACCTCGGTACGACGAACTCCGTCGTCGCCGTGCTGGAGGGTGGCGAACCCACCGTCATCGCAAACGCCGAGGGCTCCCGGACCACACCGTCCGTGGTGGCCTTCGCCAAGAACGGCGAGGTGCTCGTCGGTGAGGTGGCGAAGCGGCAGGCGGTCACCAACGTGGACCGCACCATCCGCTCGGTGAAGCGGCACATGGGGTCGGACTGGAAGACGCAGGTCGACGACAAGACGTTCACCCCGCAGCAGATCTCGGCGTTCGTGCTGCAGAAGCTGAAGAGGGACGCCGAGGCCTACCTCGGTGAGACGGTCACCGACGCGGTGATCACGGTGCCGGCGTACTTCTCCGACGCCCAGCGGCAGGCCACCAAGGAGGCCGGCGAGATCGCCGGGCTCACCGTGAGCCGGATCGTCAACGAGCCGACCGCGGCCGCGCTGGCCTACGGCCTGGACAAGGAGAGTGACCAGACCATCCTGGTCTTCGACCTCGGTGGCGGCACCTTCGACGTGTCCCTGCTGGAGATCGGCGACGGCGTGGTCGAGGTGAAGGCCACCTCCGGTGACAACCACCTCGGCGGCGACGACTGGGACAACCGGCTCGTCGAGTGGATGGTCAAGAAGTTCAAGGACAACAACGGCGTCGACCTGGGCGCGGACAAGATCGCCCGCCAGCGGCTGCAGGAGGCCGCGGAGAAGGCGAAGATCGAGCTGTCCTCCTCCAGTGAGACCACCATCCACCTGCCCTACATCACGCACTCGGAGTCCGGCCCGCTGCACTTCGAGGAGAAGATCAGCCGCGCCGAGTTCCAGCGGATGACCGCCGACCTGCTCGACCGGACCAAGGAGCCGTTCCGGCAGGTGATCAAGGACGCCGGCATCGACGTGTCGAAGATCGACCACGTCATCCTGGTCGGCGGCTCGACCCGGATGCCCGCGGTGGCCGACCTGGTCCGCGAGCTGACCGGCGGCAAGGAGCCCAACAAGGGCGTGAACCCCGACGAGGTCGTCGCCGTCGGCGCCGCGCTGCAGGCGGGCGTGCTCAAGGGCGAGGTCAAGGATGTGCTGCTGCTCGACGTCACCCCGCTGAGCCTGGGCATCGAGACCAAGGGCGGCGTGATGACCCGCTTGATCGAGCGGAACACCACGATCCCGACCAAGCGCTCGGAGGTGTTCACCACCGCCGACGACAACCAGCCCTCGGTGATGATCCAGGTCTACCAGGGCGAGCGGCAGATGGCGGCGCAGAACCAGCCGCTGGGCAACTTCGAGCTGACCGGTCTGCCGCCGGCTCCGCGCGGCGTGCCGCAGATCGAGGTCACCTTCGACATCGACGCCAACGGCATCGTGCACGTGTCCGCCAAGGACCGCGGCACCGGCAAGGAGCAGTCGATGACCATCACCGGCGGCTCGGCGCTGTCCAAGGACGACATCGACAAGATGATCCGGGAGGCCGAGCAGTACGCCGAGGAGGACCGCCGCCGCAAGGAGACCGTCGAGGCCCGCAACCAGGCCGACGGGCTGGTCTACACGACCGAGAAGTTCCTCGCCGAGAACGGCGACAAGGTCTCCGACGACGTCAAGGGCGAGGTGCAGGCCGACGTCGAGGCGCTCAAGAAGCTGCTCGAGGACGAGAACGCCGACACCGACGCCCTGACCGCGGCCACCCGGAAGCTGGGCGAGTCCAGCCAGAAGATGGGTGCCGCGATGTACGCCGCCGGTGAGGCCGACGCCTCCGCGGCGGGCGGTACGACGGGGAGCGGCGACGCCGACGAGGACGTCGTGGACGCCGAGATCGTCGACGAGGACACCGACAAGGGTGAAGGTGAAAGCAAGTGACCTCTGGCCACAGCGAAACCGGTCGCGAACCGACCGACCAGCCCATGAGCCAGTCCGGCCAGGACACCGACCAGGGGCCGCAGGAGGCTGCGGCCCCCGGGCAGCCGGGCCAGCAGCCTGCTGAGCAGCCCGCACCGGAGGGCGCCGGCGAGGCGGGCGGCGACCTGACCGCCGACCTCGACGAGGCCCAGCAGGCGGTGGCCACGCTGACCGCCGACCTGCAGCGGCTGCAGGCCGAGTACGTCAACTACAAGCGGCGGGTCGACCGGGACCGCGAGCTGGTGCAGCAGAACGCCACCTTCAAGGTGCTCTCCGCGCTGCTGCCGGTGCTCGACGCCCTGGACCGGGCCCGCGAGCACGGCGAGCTCGAGGGCGG
>Ga0070714_100003879_pt1 | contig 11231 bp, 4 predicted proteins | sample LARL83metaG_FD_65450 | JGI IMG/M metagenome (GOLD analysis project Ga0070714, IMG submission 65450) | Corn, switchgrass and miscanthus rhizosphere microbial communities from Kellogg Biological Station, Michigan, USA - LAR L8-3 metaG | ecosystem: Host-associated > Plants > Roots > Rhizosphere ... | reverse complement strand
CGTCATCACGCCTGGGCGCTTGGCCGGTCGCAGGATCGCGAGCGCCCGGCCGTGCCACGTGTGGCGGCGCGGCTGCCGGAAACTGTCGACGTTGTGCGGGTTGCCGTTGCCGACCGCCGCGAGTTCGCCGGCGCCGTCGACCTGGAACATCACGTCGAACACCGCGTCGGGGACGACCTGGCCGCGGTGGTCGACGACCTCGACGACCACGTACGCGAGGTCGTCGCGGCCGGTGGTGAGTCGCTCGACGTCCGGGACCAGCCGCAGCGCGTGCGGGGCGCCGACCGTGGCGAGCGTCGTCCGGCCGATCTCGGTGCCGTTCCGGCTCGCGACCGCGGTCAGCACGCCCGCGGCGTACGGCACGGTGAACGTGGCCATCGCCCGGTCCGCCGTGGTCACCGTGCCGGTCGCGACCGGTGTGCTGTTGAGCAGCAGCGTCACGGTGTCACCCGACGTGTAGACGTGCACGGTCATCGGCGTTTCCGCGTCGACGTCCCACGTCCAACTCGGCAGTTCGTCGTAGTAGCCCCACCACACCGCGACCTGCTCGGTACCGGCCGGCGCCGGGCGCAGCACCATCAACTCCACCGGGCTACGACCGGACACGGCCGCCCGCCAGTGGTTCTGCGGCTTGCGCTGCCCGATCATGTCGATGTCGCCGCAGTTGGCCTGGAAGTACGGGTACGGATAGCCGAAGCCCCCCCACGAGTGGTGCAGCACCCGCGCGATCGACCAACCCGGCATGACGTCCTGGTCGCCGAAGGTCGCGCCCGTTCCCACGGGTGGGATCGGGGTCTTGCCGATACCGGCCTCGCCCAGGTAGTCCCACGCGGCCCACACCCAGTTCCCGACGGCCCACGTGTTGTCGTGGGAGAACACCGCGTCCTGGTAGATCGTCACGGGGAAGCTCTCGCTCTGGGTCATGGCCCGCTCGGGATGGGCGGCGTGGAAGTCGCCGTAGCCGTGCCCGTTCGCGTTGTAGTGCACGTCGCCCACGTCGACGTATCCCCAGGATGGGTCGCTCGCGCTGAACGTCGAGCCGCCGCCCAGGGTGATCGGCCGGGTGGTGTCCAGCGATCGCAGCAGGGCCGCCATCTCGGTGCCCCGCTGGCCCTTCGTGTTGTCGGTGATCTCGTTGCCCAGCGACCAGATCACGATGCTGGGGTGGTTGCGGTCGCGCAGGATCATGCTTGTCAGGTCGCGCTGCCACCACTGCGCGAAGAACACCGAGTAGTCCTGCGGGTTCTTGCCGGTGTCCCACATGTCGACGAACTCGTCCATGACCAGCATGCCCAGTCGGTCGCACGCCTCGAGCAGGGCGGGTGCGGGTGGATTGTGCGCGGTGCGGATCGCGTTGAAACCGGCCGCCTTGAGGATCTCGACCTTGCGCTGTTCGGAATGGCCGAGCGAGACGGCGCCCAACGGGCCGTGGTCGTGGTGGATGCAGCCACCGTCGATCTTGATCTGTTCGCCGTTGAGCAGGAAACCGACGTCACCGTTCCACACCAGCGATCGGATGCCGAACGTCGTGGTGATTGTGTCGGCGACCCGGCCGCCGACCAGCACGTCCGCGCGGGCGCTGTACAGGTTCGGGGTGTCCGGCGACCACAGCGCGGTGCGGTCGATCGGGATGTCGACGCCCGGCACGACCGTCGCGCCCGGCGCCACGCTCTGGGCATCGGCTTCCCGTGTGGCGACGGCGTGTCCGCGCGGGTCGAACACGGTCACCCGGACAGTCATGGGGGATGGACGCGTGCCGAGGTTCGTGACGGACACGTCCACGCGGGCGACCGATCGCCGCCCGCTCACCGTGGGTGTCGTCACGGCCAGGCCCCACAAGGGGATTCGGATCGGCCCGGTCATGGTCAGCCACGTGTGCCGGTAGATCCCCGAGCCGGAGTACCAGCGGCTGGTCCGGCCGCTGTTGTCCACCCGGACCGCGAGCACGTTCCTGTCGTTCCGCAGCAGTGGCGTCACGTCGAAGGAGAACGGCGTGTAGCCGTACGGGTGGAAGCCCAGATGCGTGCCGTTGAGCCAGATGTCGGCGTTCTGGTAGACGCCGTCGAACCGCAGTTCGACGTGCCGGTCGCCGGTGTCCAGCCGGAATTGCTTGCGGTACCAACCGATTCCGCCGATGGTGTCCGCGGTCGAGCCGTCGCCGGGACTGTCCTGCGGGTCGAACGGGCCGATCACCGGCGGCGGAACGGGCTGGGTCGGCGGCGGGTTGGGGACGAGCAGGGAGGGATCGCTGGTGATGGCGCCGTCGGGGGCGGGGGCGCCGGGGAGATCCTCGATGCTCCAGTCGTGCGGCAGGTCGAGCGGGCGCCAGGTGCTGTCGTCGAAGGACGGCGCTTCGGCACCGGTGGCGTCACCACGAAAGAATCGCCATCCCTCGTCGAAGGATTGGTCACGTGCGTCGCTACGCGGCACGTCGGCGGCGGCGACATTGTCGAGTCCGACCGTCAACGAACCGGCCGCCACGGCGCCGATCCGCAAAGCGCGACGGCGTGACACGCCACGAGACGAATCATTGGTCCGATCGTGCGAATCCCTCATTGCCTGCCACCTCTGTCGCCGGGCATTCGAAATCGCGCAAGACGGTAGGAAGGCACACGGGAGGCGTCAAGCCACACAATTCACATTGGCGCGTGCGGCTCGCTGGCAAGGTGTGGGAGCGCCGGGCGGCGGTGATGTCGATGAAAGTTCCTCTCCCGAGCGGTTCAGGCCAGCCCGAACACCACCTCGACGGTGACCGACACCTGGCTGGTGCCCGGATCCACCGGCACCGAGGTGCCGGACGGGCTGGCCGATGCTCGTTCGACCGGAATCGGGTTGGGGGTGTTGACGGACTCGGTGATGCGCGTGACCGGCCCCAGCGTGCGCCCCGCGGCCGCGGCATATTGGCCGGCCTTGGCTTTCGCGTCGGCGAACGCGGCGGCGCGGGCCGATGACAACAGCGCCGTGTTGTCCTCCAACTGGAAGGACACCCCGTTGATGGCCACCGCGTTGCCACCGGCCGCGTCGGCCGCGGTGATCGCGCCGCCGGCCCGGCCCATGTCGCGCAGCTTCGCGGCCAGCGACTCGACCGCCGAGTACCCGTCGATGGTCTGCCGGTTGCCGTCGTACCGGTAGTTCGCCTGGACCGTCAGCCCGGACGTGGCCAGGTCAGCATCGGCGACACCGGCGCCCTTCAGCGACGCGCGGACCTTGTCCATGGTCGCGCTCGCATCGGACAGGGCCGCCGATGCGTCGCCGTTGGTCTTGCTCACGCTCAGGTTGAGCGTGAGCACGTCCGGTCTGCCGGTCACGTTGCCGACTCCGTCGACGGTGACGCCGGGGAAGGCATCGCTGGGTTGCGCGGAGTTCGGGGTGGCCGCATAGGCCGTCGGTGTCGAGCCGGGGGAGCCACCGAGCACCGTGCCGATGGCGAGCGCGCCACCGAGTGCGGCAGTGGTAACGATCCCGACCACGACGACGCGCCTGGTCAGAGTCAGGGTCAAGGGCATGAGCGGCCTCCGGGGTAGTTCGGTTGCCGCTAGGACGGACGTCCTGGCTCATCAGGTTGCTTCCGATCACGAGCGAGGTGCTAATCGCGGAAATTATTCCTGGAAAATTTCCTTGCAAATGGCGCCGTTTGGCCGCGTTGACACCGTGCATCAGTCGTCGTAGCGTGCCGAATGAATGCCGTCATTCTATTGTTCGGTAATTCGAACAACCCCTGCTGCTTTTCGACGGTACGGAGGTACGTGATGCGATTCTCGCGTGTGTTGTCGCGTGCCGTCCGCTCGCCCGGTCTCGTCGGGCTGGCGGCGATCACGCTCGCCCTGACCAGTCTCACCGCGGTCGTGCCACCCGGCGCGGCCGCCGCCACGACTTTCGCGTCCACCGTCACCAACGGCGGGGGCGGCGGATGCCTCGACGTGCCGGGCGGCGCCGCGACCAACGGCCTGCAACTCGTCCAGTTGACGTGCAACGGCGGCGCCAACCAGTCGTTCACGTTCACACCGGTGTCCGGCACCACTGCGACGTTCACTATCGGCACCCTGACGTCCGGCAGCTGCGTGGACGTGTCCGGCCGGTCGACCGCGGACAACGCCCAGGTGATCCAGTGGACGTGCAACGGTCAGACCAACCAGGAGTTCACCCTGACCCCGGCCGGCAGCGGCTTCAACGTCGTCGCCGTGCACTCCGGGAAATGCGTCGTACCCAGCGGTGACGCCACCGCCAGCAACACGCCACTCGTACAACTCGCGTGCACCAGCGCCACCACGCGTACCTGGACGATCCCCGGCGCCGGCACGACCGGCGGCACGGGCGGTTTCCAGGGCCTGCCGAACGTGGCCCCCAACGCGTGCCACAACAGCAGCCTGCCCAAGTCCTACGGCACCAACTTCCCGACCCCGAACGACCCGTTCAGCCAGGGCTTCTTCAATGACACCGCGCTGGGCTGGGACGGCAACTTCTGGCCGGTGACCGAGTACCTGTCCGGCTCGTTCTTCGCCCGTGGCGTGCCGACCACGTTCAACTCCGGCGGTACCACGCTGTGCGGGGCCATGTACTCCTTCAGCATCTACCAACTCGGCGGTGCGCGGCCGGCGCAGTCCGTCCAGTGGACCGAGGACAGCGGCTACCTGCCCGCGATGAAGACGTCGTTCACGTCCGGGACCACCGCCGTATCCATCAAGGACTTCGCCGACAAGGTCACCATCGGCGGCAACCCGTTCCTGCTGGTCTACGCCCGGATCTCGGTGACGAACAACGGCTCGGCCGCGGTGACGATCGATCCCGGCGGCACCGGCCCGAACCTGCTGCGGCTGACCAGCACGTCCCTGAACACGGTCCAACCAGGACAGACGAGCAACCACGACTACGTGGTGGCCGTGGACAACTTCGGCACCGGCGCCACCCTGCCGACCGGGTCGACACTGTCCGCCGGCGCGCCGAGCTACGACGCGGCGGACACCCAGATGACCAACTACTGGAACGGCCGCCTGGCCGAGACCACCAGCCTCGGCCTGCCGAACCTGACCCTGCCCAACACCAACAACCTGGCCAACCCGGGCACCGCGCTGACCAACGCGTTCAAGGCCGGCGAGATCTACCTGCTGATGATGCAGGTCGGCGAGGCCCAGTTCTCCGCGGCCAACAACTACTCATGGATCCTCAACCACGACGTGCCCGGCGAACTGACGGCACGGTTCGAGTCCGGTGACTTCCACGACGCGCAGAACCTCCTGTTGACCTCCCGGATCTCCGAGGCGGTGAACTTCGACGAGGTCGGCGCGAACTGGTACTTCGACGGTGACTGGAAGACACCCGCCGTCTGGGCGCTCTACCTGGCCAAGACCAACGACACGGCGTTCGTCAACCAGTTCTTCCACGACGACGCGAGCGGCAGCAGCCCGTGGGGCCCGAGCCTGTTCACCATGATGCACACCATCTTCACCGGCCAACTGGCATCGGACGGCGTGCTCAAGTCGAGCTTCGACAACGACTCGTCCGGCCGTTGGCTGTTCGACGACTACTCGGCGCTCGAAGCGCTGGCGTCCTACCGGTACATCGCGACCCGGATCGGCCAGACCAGCGAAGCGCAGTTCGCCGACACCGCCTACACGAAGCTGCTCAACTCGCTGAACACGGTGCTGGGCAACACCGAGTCGGCGAACAACTTCAACTTCCTGCCGTGCACGGTCGACCAGCCGGACTCGGCCAACCGTTGCAACACGTTCAACGACGCCAACTGGGCTTCGCCGCTGTGGATCGGCCAGGACCAGTGGTCGACCATGCTGATGGGCGGCACGCTCAACGGCATCGCCGGTGATCCCGGCCAGGCCGACCGCCGCTACCAGATGGGCTTCGCACGGCTGGCCGCGAACAACCTGCCGTTCCCGACGTTCGGCGCGTTCAACGGCTTCTCCACCGCGTACAACACGGCGTACTCGACCAACGGCCTGTACGGCACGGCGTTCCGCGACCTGCCGATCACCAGCTACGCGTGGCAGATCCAGACCACCACCGGCGGCCCCAACTCCTGGTGGGAGGCCAACGGCAACGGGCCGAGCACGAGCAACCCGTGGATCGGCAGCCACGCCGGCCCGGAGTTCGGCGCCGACCCGTACGTCTGGCCGATCTCGCTGCAGGAACAGGCCCTGACCGAGTCGATTGCGGCCGAAGGCCTGTCGGCGAGCGGCACCGGTCCGTTCACCTACACCCGTCCCCTGTACGTCGGGCGTGGCGTTCCGAACACGTGGATCGCGGCCGGTCAGACGATCTCCGTGAGCAACCTGACCTCGTCGTTCGCCGCCGCGTCGAACACCCGCGCCACGTACGGCGTGTCGCTCGCCGTGACCAAGCCGGGCGCCGGTCGAGTGATCACGGTGTCACTGTCCGGCGCGTTGCCCGGTGGCGCGGTGCTGGTGCAGCTGCCGATCTTCAACACGGTCGCGGTGACCGGTGTGACCGGCGGCAGCTTCGACGCGACCAGCCACACCGTGACCATGACGCCGGGCGCCACTCAGGCGGTGATCACGCTGGCCAACTGACCACGACAGCGGCCTCCCCGGCGGATGCGACAGAATCTCCGCAACCACGCACCCGCGAGACAGGGGAGGCCGCCGTGGCGCAGGGCACGGGCCGGGCGGTCGCCGACCGCTACGAGCTCCAGCAGGTGCTGGGGCGTGGCGGGATGGGCGTGGTGTGGCTGGCCACGGACCGGGTGATCGGACGGCAGGTGGCGGTCAAGGAACTGCGTGTCCCGGACGGCGTCGACGAGCACGAGCGGGAGGTGTTCCAGCAGCGGGTACTCCGTGAGGCGCGCACGGCCGGCCAGTTGAACGACCCGGCGATCATCACGGTGCACGACGTGATCGACGACGCGGGCACGACGTACATCGTGATGGAGCTGGTCCGGGCCACCACACTGAGCGACCTCGTACGGACCAAGGGGCCGTTGCTCCCGCAGCAGGTGGTCGGGCTGGCCGAGCAGGTGCTCGGTGCGCTGGAGGTGGCGCACGCGGCCGGCATCGTGCACCGTGACATCAAACCGAGCAACATCATGTTGCTGGACAACGGGCGCGTGAAGCTCGCCGACTTCGGTATCGCGCAGGCCATCGACGACCCCAAGTTGACCAGGAGCGGCCACCTCATCGGATCGCCCAGTTACCTGGCGCCGGAACGGGTCCAGGGCAGCGAGGCGACGGCGGCATCGGACCTGTGGGCGCTGGGCGCCGTGTTGTGCTTCGCGGTGGAGGGCAATGATCCGTTCGACCGGCCCACCACCGCGGCGACCCTGCACGCGGTGTTGCACGAACCGCCGCGGCTGACCCGCTGCCCGCCGCAGCTGGCCACGATCATCCAGGGTCTGCTGATCGCGGACCCGCACGCCCGGCTCACCGCACCGCAGGTCCGCGCCCTGGTGCACATGCCGGACGTGACAGCGCCGATCGCGCAGCCAGCCGTGGCGCACACCCCGCCCCTCCCGGTCGAGGTGCCCCGCGTGCGGCGCCGGACGGGCCTGCGCTGGCTGGCGGCCGCCGTGGTGCTCCTGGTGGCGATGGGTACCGCGATCGGTGGCTACCTGGTCGGGCATGCGGCCGTCGCCGCACCGCCGTCGACCGCGCTCGTGGCCACTCTGGACTACGGCTCGCCGGACGCGCAGATCCCGGATTTCGGACTGGACAACGGGGCGTGCGGCAACGGCCGGGTCGTGCCCGGTCGATCGTTCACCAGCAACGAGTCGGTCGACTGCAACAGCCCGCACGATTTCGAGATCTACAACGCGTCGACCGCGATCGACAGTTCCGCGCTGCACGTCCAACCGCCCGCCGCGCCACAGTTGGACGCCGAGGCGGACAGCATCTGCACGATCGTCTTCTACTCGGCCTGGGTCACGCCGGCGGACAAGGCGACCACCCTCGCCTACACCGCGTTGGTGCCGAGCGCGAGTGCCTGGCAGTCCGACCCGAACGACCAGACCCACACCCGCCAGATCCTCTGCGTGCTCACCCGCCGGGATGGCGGCCAGCTCACCAGATCAGCGGTGTCCCACACGCAGTAGTTTCAGTCTTCGTTACAGCGCCACCAGCCGAAAGGCAGATCGGTCACTCGAGCACACACCGGCCGGAGTTACCGTCCGAACGCCCATCGAAGCGCTTCGACAATTCAGCCGGACCTCAGTGCAGAGGAGCCGTCCATGCGAAAAAGGCTGTTCAGCATTCTCGCGATGGCGACAGCGGTGACCGCGGTGACCGCGGTGGCGGTCGTCGGGACCAACTCCACCCCGGCGCGGGCCGCGACCGCCTCCGGGACCTACGCGTGGCACAACGTCGCCATCGGCGGCGGTGGCTTCATCCCGGGTATCGTCTTCAATCCCGGTGCCCCCAACCAGATCTACGCCCGCACCGACATCGGCGGCGCCTACCGCTGGAACCAGTCGACGAGCAGCTGGACCCCGCTGCTGGACTGGGTCGGCCAGAGCAACTGGGGCTGGAACGGCGTGGTCAGCATCGCGCCGGACCCGGTCAACACGAACAAGGTGTTCGCCGCGGTCGGCATGTACACCAACAGTTTCGATCCCAACAACGGCGCGATCCTGCGCTCGGCCGACCAGGGCACGACGTGGCAGACGACGGCGTTGCCGTTCAAGCTCGGCGGCAACATGCCCGGCCGCGGCATGGGCGAGCGCCTGGCCGTCGACCCGAACAACGACAACGTCCTCTACTTCGGCACGCCGAGCGGCAACGGCCTGTGGCGCAGCACCGACAGCGGCGTGACCTGGGCGAAGGTGGCCAGCTTCCCCAACGTCGGCAACTACGTCCAGGATCCCACCGACACCTCCGGTTATCTCGCCGACAACCAGGGCGTCGTGTGGGTCGCGTTCGACAAGAGCACCGGCAGCAAGGGCAGCACGACCCAGGGCATCTACGTCGGCGTGGCCGACCTGCAGAACACCGTCTACCGCAGTACCGACGGCGGCGCGACCTGGAGCCGGATCGCCGGCCAGCCAACGGGTTTCATGGCGCACAAGGGCGTCGTCGACTCGGTGAACGGCTTCCTCTACATCGCCACCAGCAACAAGGGCGGCCCCTACGACGGCTCGTCCGGTGACGTGTGGAAGTACAGCATCGCGACCGGCGCGTGGACGCAGATCAGCCCCATCAAGTCGTCCGACACCAGCAACGACTACTTCGGCTACGCCGGCCTGTCCATCGACGCCCAGCACCCGGGCACGATCATGGTCACCGGATACAGCTCGTGGTGGCCGGACACGTTCATCTGGCGCAGCACCGACGGCGGCACCACGTGGAAGCAGATCTGGTCCTTCACCAGCTACCCCAACCGCAGCTTCAGCTACACGCTGGACACGACGGCCACGCCGTGGCTCACGTTCGGCGACAGCAACCCGCAACCCCCGGTGGCCAGCCCGAAACTGGGCTGGATGACCGAGGCGCTGGCCATCGACCCGTTCAACTCCAACCGGATGCTCTACGGCACCGGTGCGACCCTGTTCGGCACGACGAACCTGACCAACTGGGACTCCGGCGGCACGATCACCATCAAGCCGATGGTCAGCGGCCTCGAGGAGACCGCGGTGAACGGGTTGATCAGTCCACCGTCCGGGCCGCCGCTGGTGTCGGCGCTCGGTGACCTGAACGGCTTCGTGCACAACGATCTCACCGTGGTTCCGTCGTCGATCCTCACCGCGCCGACGCTGAGCAGCGGCGACAGCGTCGACTTCGCGGAGCTGAACCCGGCCGACATGGTGCGTACCGGCGACATCGACAAGACCCAGGCGGCCAACGCCAACGTCAACCGGATCGGCTTCTCCACCGACAGCGGCAAGGACTGGTTCCAGGGCCAGGAACCTTCCGGTGTCACCGGTGGCGGCCAGGCCGTGATGGCGGCCGACGGCAGTGCCACGATCTGGAGCCCGAAGGGCGCGGCCGTGTCCGTGTCGACCACCTTCGGCAGCTCGTGGACGGCGTCCACCGGCATTCCGCAGGGCGCCGTGGTGGCCGCGGACCGCGTGAACCCCAAGAAGTTCTACGGTTTCGCCGCCGGCACGTTCTACGTGAGCACCAACGGCGGCACGTCGTTCACCGCGGCGGCCACCGGCCTCCCGGCGACCGGCACGGTGTTCATCAAGGCCGTGGCCGGCCACGAGGGTGACGTCTGGCTGGCCGGCGGGCCGACCGGCACGTCGGGCCTGTGGCACTCGACCAACTCCGGAACGACGTTCACCCAGCTGTCGAACGTGTCCGCGGCCAACAACATCGGTTTCGGCAAGGCCGCACCGGGCGCGAGTTACCCGGCGCTGTACACGATCGCCACCATCGGTGGCGTGGCCGGCATCTTCCGGTCCGACGACGGCGGCGCGAGCTGGGTACGGATCAACGACAACCAGCACCAATGGGGCAACATCGGCCAGGCCATCACCGGTGACCCACGGGTGTACGGCCGCGTCTACGTCGGCACCAACGGACGCGGCATCATCTACGGTGACCTCTCCGGCGTCACACCGCCGCCGCCCACCACGACGACGGCCCCGCCCACGACGACCACAACCGTTCCGCCGACGACGACCACCACGGTCCCGCCGACCACGACGACCACGGTGACGTCCGGCTTCGGCTGCCATGTCGTGTACGCGAAGCAGAGCGAATGGGCGGGCGGGTTCACCGCGAACGTCACGGTGAACAACACCGGCAGCACGACGATCAACGGCTGGGTGGTCACGTACGCGTTCCCCGGTGATCAACAGATCACCAACGCATGGAACGCCACCGTGACACAGAGCGGGGCGAACGTGACCGCGACCAATGCCAGCTTCAACGCCACGATCGCCCCGGGCGGCAACGCGTCGTTCGGCTTCCAGGGCACCTGGACGAACAACGACAGTCCGCCGACCGCGTTCCGCGTGAACGGCACGGCGTGTACGTAGATTCCGCGACCGGCACGTCCGGAATCTGAATGAGCGGGGCGGCGGCGTCCACTATGGACCCGCCGCCCCGCGCCGCCTAGCCTCGTTCCGCCCGCTCTCGCCCCGCTCCGCTTCGCCTCGCTCCTCTCCGCCGCTCGTCCGCTCGGCCGCTCGCTCCCGTCCCGCCCAGCCCCTCGCTCCCCCCACCGCTCCACCCCGCCCCGCTCGCCACCGTCAGCATATGTTGACGCGCCAGCCCTCGTCAGCATATGCTGACAGGCATGGAGAAGACGACCATCGACCTGTCCACCGG
>Ga0070714_100003878_pt1 | contig 11231 bp, 10 predicted proteins | sample LARL83metaG_FD_65450 | JGI IMG/M metagenome (GOLD analysis project Ga0070714, IMG submission 65450) | Corn, switchgrass and miscanthus rhizosphere microbial communities from Kellogg Biological Station, Michigan, USA - LAR L8-3 metaG | ecosystem: Host-associated > Plants > Roots > Rhizosphere ... | reverse complement strand
TCTTTGTCGTCATGCCATGAAAACGTTCTGCCTGACAGCAAAGTTGTCTCTGCCGATTCAAAGTATTTCGGCGATATCCGATATGTGTAAGGCCGGGCAAGCGTATTCCTTGCTGTCAAATCTGCCGTTTTGTCGTCAAAGACGCTGGATCTCGATCCGCCCATCGATAATGGTGGCTGGTCAACCATGCCTACGGACTTGACGGCAGGAATGCTCTCCATAGCTGTGATCATGCGTTTTTGCATCGCCGGCGCCTTGTCGCCGGTGTAACCGGCCATGCTCAAATCTGTATTCGCCAGCATGGTGTTCCGTGGTTCAAAACCAAAATTGCTGTTCAGGGCGCGCACCAATCCACGCACCGCAACCATGGAAAACGTTACGAGTACAGCGCAGATCGCGATTTGTGCCACCAGCAACACATCTCTAAACGTAAGCCGCCGCCCCATCGGAACGGTTGATCCCGTCTTGACAACTTCATAAGGACTTGCCTTAAACACCTGGCGCACTGGAACCATGCCGAAGAGAATGCCGCTCACCAGCGCCAATAGCAAAGCTGCTGCATACACCCTAGCGTCCGGATTTACCGGAATATTCAAAATCGGAAACCGCGGAAATGGCTGCCATAAGCTTAACTCCCGCAACAGCACTATGCTGGCCACCAGCCCCATGACGCCGCCTGCAACGGAAATCAACATGGCTTCAGTTAACAATTGACGCAAGATCCCTTTGCGGCTCGATCCCAGCGCCAGTCGCAGCGCAACTTCGCGGGAGCGGTCGGCGGCCCGCGCAGCGAATAAGCTGCCTAGATTGGCGCAAGCTGCCAGCAGAATTAATCCGGCTACCAGCAGCAGACCTGCAAGAAACATCTGCACAGGACGGCCGATGAAGTTGCCGTAAAGACTGGGACGAACCAGATTAAAGGTCATCTTCGCATCATCTTTGGGATAATTCTGTTCCAGGTATGAGCCAATCGAATTCAGGTCGGCCGCGGCCTGTTCCGGAGTGACTCCAGCCTTCAAATGTCCCAGCACCTCGAGAACCCAACGTTTCCCGCGGACATTCAAAAGGCTTTCTCCGTGTATCTGCTCCTGATTCACGATCGGCACATAGAAATCCGGCGAGAAAAACAATAAGGTTCCCTTAAACTTAGGTGGTGCTACCCCGATGATGGTGAAAGGATACTTGTTCAGCTCGACTGTACGGCCCACCACCCCGGGGTCATCCTGAAAATGAGTGTGCCAATAACCGTAGCTGAGCACAATGTATGGCGCACTGTTAGGACCATGTTCATCAGCCGCATGAAAGAAACGGCCCATGTAGGGCCGAATACGCAATCCATCGAAATAATTTCCGCTGGTTTCATAAATCCACACGTGAAACGCATCTCTGCCGGTAGCCACATCTGCCTGATCGATGTTGTAAGCGAGTAGTTCATCGAAACTGCGGTTGCGGTCGCGTAAATCGAGGTAGTCGGGATAGGACTGGTACCCGGTGCCCAGCCGCTCGAGTCCGTACAGGCTCCCCGCGTTCGGCACGTTCAGTGGGCGCAGTATGAGCCCATTCAGTACGGCAAAGACGACAGCATTGGCCCCGATTCCCAGCGCCAGCGTCAGAACCGCGGTGATTGTGAATCCGGGTGATTTACGCAACAGGCGCAGGCTGAAACGAACATCACGTCTTAGGTTCGCGATAAAACCGCCGCCCAGCGCATCGTGGCTGCCGGCAACAGAATCAGTCGAGGCCGATAATTTCATACATGCTCCTGATTATTATGGGAGAAAGTTAGCCCACCGTTTCCCCGGGTGTCAACACGGAAACAGAGCAGGTGCCGGCTCTTTATTGCGGCATGTTCCAGCGCCCGGCTACACCTATTCAGCCAGGGGCTTCTGGCGAGATATGTCATCTCGCAGACATCGCGGAGAGAGATTCAGTGTCCCTTGCCTGTTGAATTTGCTGCACCAGTCGCGTCAACACATTTCCAGGTCCCATTTCCTTGAATTCTGTCACGCCTTGGCTGATAAGAAAACGCATGCTTTGGTTCCATTGGACTGAATGCGTGATTTGCTTTACCAGCATTGATTTGGCTGAGTCCGATGCATTTTGGAGCGGATAGGGCTGCGCGGTTGCGTTGGCAATCACAGGCGTCTTTGGCGCGGCAAAAGACATGGGCGTCAGAAAATCAGCGAAAGCTCTGGCTGCATCAGCCATATACCTTGAATGAAAGGCAGCGCTGACCTGCAGAGGCATATAGGTCCGCGCTCCTCCTTTTTCGAAAATCGGTCCGGCGCGCTTAATGTCGTCGACCGGCCCTGACAGCACAATCTGCGAGGGCGAATTGAAATTGGCGACATCAAGACTCTCCAGCCCGTTTTCTCTCATGAGCTTTGCGATGGCGTCCGCGCTCAGGCCGATCACGGCGCCCATGCCGCCATTCCTGGCCTGTGACATCAGCTCGCCACGTCTCTTGACCAGACGCAGCCCCGCTAGAAAATCGAACACTCCCGCCGCAAGTAATGCATTGTATTCACCCAAGCTATGTCCTGCTACGTAATCAGGCCTCGTGCCCTCACTCACAGCCTTATAGAAGTGCAGCGCGTTGACCACATAGAGGCTGGGCTGGGTGAATTGTGTTTCTTTCAGGCGATTATCCGCGTCTTCCAGGCACAGCTTGCGCATGGAATAGCCCACAATAGCATCCACTTCTTTCTCGACCGTGGTGTATTCACGAACTTCATCAAATAAACCCTGGCCCATGCCGCGTTTCTGTGAACCCTGTCCGGGAAAGATAAAAGCAATCATTGGACTCTCCTGTTGTGATTATTCGTAATCGCAGATGCTTGAATGTTGAGTAATTGTTTGTCTGTGTGGCCGTCAATTTCTCACAGCCGCCAGTACGGCATTCAGGTTCTTCTGATCAACCCCGAAGGGTGTCAGGATCGCGTGTACTGTCGACTTGCTGCCTGCCGGCATTCCATACTTCAGAAATGTAGCCAAAGTACCCGCCGGGCCAACATCGATATATCGTCGGGGACCACGTTGCTCCAGGCATGCTGTGGTTTCGCGGAATCGAATTGGGCGACGTACAACGTTCCAGAAATAGTCATCGCATAGTTCGGACAGAATTCCCGTTTGATCGCAGCACGCCAGCGGGAATTTGCCGCGCCTTCGCGGTATTGATTTCATGAACAACTCGAATGGGGCCTTCGCGTTGTCGATCCACTGTGAATGAAAAGGCAGCGAGACTGGAAGTCGTTGATAGTTTACGTTGCGCATTTTCAGGGCCGCTTCAATCTCCGCGAGTTCCTTCCATCGAGCGGATACGACAAAATGGGAAGAAAAGTTCACAGCAGCTAACTCACAGCGGCCAGCAAGGAATTCCTCTGTAAGAAGCGCCGGGCCAGCCAGCACGGCAGTCATCCCTCCACCCTCACAGCATTCTTCGAATGCAATCGCTTGTTGCACTGCCAAGGTCAACGCGTCTTCAATTCCAATGAAGCCTGCCACCGCCGCAGCAGCAAAAGATCCCAGGCTGACGCCCAGAACCATGTCTGGCTTTACCTCTGCCTCGATCAAGGTTTCTGCCAGAGCATATTCCACCATGAAGATTGCGGGATGCGTCAGCAAGGTGCGATCAAATGGATCTCCCTTGCCATGCTGGCCGGAATAAAGGGTCTCAATCACAGATCTGCCTGACAACTGCCGTGGAATGTCGTCGAGGCGCACCATACAGTCGCGGAAGGTCTGGTTCTTTTCAAACAATTCCCTTCCCATCTGAAAATACTGGGAGCCCTGACCGGAAAACATGAATACGGTCTCTGGTCCTGGCACTAAACGCCTCTTCCTGCGCTATTCAACTTCATTATTCCCGCTGTAATTGCTTGTTGTGTCCAGGATTAAATCGGACAGGTATCAATCATGGGGAATGCTGCCTCAGCCAAGTTAACGTGAGCTAAGTTCGGCTCCCGGCGAACCATTGCATGGCAAACACCAAACTCTGTGGACAACAGAGGTGATTGGGCTGCAAACCCAAGGCAGCGGGTTAGCCTGGAAGAGCGCACCTGCGCGGCGGGGTACAAGAGCCACCCGGCGGTAAACTCGTTGGGATGAATGACGGTGCGTTGCGCAGTTTCCATCAGCATCTCAAAGATACCGCTCTTGCGATAAGGACCAAGTATGGCAAGTTGCGCATAACGGGCCACGCGGTCATTTTCACGGAAGCACAGTTTATAGCGCTGGTGAAGCTTGCTGTCCCTGGTTGTATCGACAATGCTCAATGTTCCTACAGCATCGTGATTGTCTCGCGCGAGAAAATGCCAGATTCCTTTCTCTCTGGGTCCGGGCAGGGGTTTAAATGAGAACCCGCCCTCGATCGTGAAAACTTGGGTTCGGACCCCCAACATCTCAGCCCACTGCTGGTTGGTAGTTACCGGCTCGATCAGGACGTCGTTGGCCACTCTTGGCATACTCACCAGAGCCCGCAGGTGGTCAACTGTGTCGCGCACCGTATTGAGCCGTTCTCCGACTTCATGTGGGATGCTCACCTTGAATGCCTCCTCCACGGCCAGTGACATTGCCAGCCGGTCGAGTGAGTCGGCGCCCAAATCTTTCCATGTGCAGGTTTCTGTGACCGTACTGTGTTCTAGTCCAAGATGATCACCGATGATCTGTTGTAAGCGCGTCAAAAGTTCCTGTTTTGTTTCCATCTGCTCCTCCAGTTAGGGTGCGGCCTGATGAGGGCTGCTCTCTCGGCTGGTACTACTTTGGCTCCTAATTTGTGTGTTTTATGGAATTGCCCATAAACGCGGGTATGCGTTCACTTGCCTGCAACCGCGGGTATCTTTTCCCACGGAAAAATGCCGTGCTCTACATAACGGGTAATGCCTTCCAGATTGGCGGGATCAGCGAACATCTCCAGGTTGGCGGCGACAGCCGTTGATTTCAACTCCTGCAACTGCACGCCAATGCAGCTCATATAGCTTTTGTAGCGGCGGATTGCCGTCTTGGAAAGACGTCTCAAGCGTTGCAAATGGCGGCGCAACAGGACTTCGCTTTGCGGTTCAACAGCGTCTACCAACCCCCATTCGCAGGCTTGCCTGGCGGAAATGGGCTGGGTCATCAGTGTAAGGTAATGCGCTTTCTGAAATCCTGCGCGGCGTATCAGAAACGGTAGTACGCACGCGGGATAGAGTCCAAACAGCAACTCCGACAAGCTGAACTGCGCCGTCTCGTCGGCAAGAACAATGTCACTCGCAACAACAAAACCTATGCCTCCGGCATTCGCTTTGCCGCGAACATGCGAGATCGTCACGTAAGGTCCGGTTGCCAGACGCCGCCACAGGTCATACATCAGTCCGGGACCATCATCATGTTTGTGGCCATCTTTGGATGCGCCGGCGATGGCCTTGAAATCAGCGCCAAAGCAAAACACTTCCGGTGAGCCGCTCAGCACAATAATCGTCGTGGACTCCTCGCATGCATCCAGGACATGATTACACTCGGCGATCAGTTGAGCGCTGATGGTGTTGTTGGCTTCAGGCCGGTCGATCTGTAAAAAACAAATCGATTCCTGAAACTGGACTTTGATAGTTTCGTAAATCACAGTTGTTCTTTTGGGAAGCTAAAGATGTTCAGGCTTGATGGCGCTGCCAGCACAGCGCGGTGTTGATGCCGCTAAAACCCATGCTCAAAGTCAGCGCGTTCTCGATCTGGTGATCAACCGGCTGTTCTTTTACCCAATTCACTGCCGGATCAATAGGATTTTCAAGGTTGCGCGATGGATGCAGCCGCCCTGCCTGCATCTGCAACAAAGTTGCAATCACTTCCACCGTGCCGGCCGCGCTCAACCCATGCCCGGTAAGGGATTTGGTCGCATTCAGATAAGCGCCTGTCAAGCCGCACCTGCTGAGCGCCTTCAACTCCGTTTCGTCACCAGTAGTGGAGCCTGTGCCGTGTGGATTCACGTAATCAATCTGTGCAGGCAACAATCCTGATGCATCAAGTGCATCCTGAATCGCCTGTGTCTCTCCTTCCACTGACGGATCAGGGTTGCGGTTCCCATCCATGACAATGCCCCACCCGCACAAACTCCCATAAGACTTCACGCCCCGGCGGACACTTGATTCCGCAGACTCGAGAACTACAGCGCCGCAGCATTCACCGAATATGAATCCATCATGATCACGATCAAAAGGGCGGCAAGCCTTGGCAGGTTCTGTCTCATAGCGGTCTGATCCCATTGCGCCGACTGCGCGCAGGCCCCGGCACTCCCAATGTGACAGATCCATCAGCGCGCCCATCGCGATGCATACATCAACTTGTTTCGTGAGCATTGCCTGTGCAGCTTGAACAATTGCCAATTGCCCGCTCGCTGACGCTCCGCCCACTGTGCAAGCCAGGCCGCGAATTCCAAATTGCGCCGTACAAAAGCCGCACAAGTCTGAATCCATGAATGACAATGCATAAGTCGGACGCAGGAACACCGGACTTTCACGATACGTCTCCTGAATCTGTGCCAGTTCACGCTGCTGAAGATTTGAGCCGCCAATGATCAGACCGATCCGGCGAGGATCAACGTCAGACAATCGCGCCTCATTCCACGCTTCCTGCAATACAACGAGTGCAGCCTGGGCAGAAAGTGAACACGCGCGTAATGTTTTTTGAGTGATACTAGGCGAAAATGCGATTTTGCCAATTTCCGCTCCGATATAGCTGGACTTATACTGGCGGCCCACGCGCTGCATAACGTCAAAAGCATGCTTGCCCTCCAGCAACGCATTGAGAAACGCAGCTTTGCCTTGCCCGATTGCTGCAATGACCCCTATTCCCGTAACAGCGGTTCTAGACGGCATGAAGTTTTTGCAAAAACAGATCAGCCAGTTCGCCGATGTTTTTGGGGCCGAATAGTTCGACGCGTGCAATCGAGATATTAAGTGATTCCTGCACCAGCATGGCAATTTCAGCACGGTCTACAGAGTTGGCGCCTAAATCGGCTAAACGGTCGGATGCAATGAACTGATGACCATCTAATCCAGGCAAGACTTCTCGCGTATGTTGCGCAATCAGATTGAGCAATTCGATTTTGGTCATAGGCTTTGTCGCCTTTAATTATTAAAGATTATTAATGTTTGAGAAAAGAACACCGGTTTTCGATATCGTGTCGTAGAAAATTGTTTAAGATATCTTCCGCAGATCAGTTTCAGGTATTGCCTGCATCTCGAATGCAGAGGCGGGTCGAATATGGCTCACGGGTTCGATGTCTTCCAACTCGATCTCAACACTAACGCTCTTCATGATCATGTCGAGCGTAAGCACAACGCGAAGGTCATTCTTCTTGCGGAGTAGCACACCTTCCATTCCAGCCATTACTCCTGAACGTATGCGTACCTTGGTGCCGGCTGTCATATATGGATGCGGCTCAATCTTCTTGTGCCGAATGCCTTCTCGAAGCCATTTGATGTAGTAATCGGAAACCGGCAGTGGTCGTGGCCCGGAACTTACAATCGATCTCACGCCTGGAACTTTGAGGACTGGTGCGCGTCCGTGGGGCCCAATTCGCACAAAGATATAGTTTGAAAACAATGGGATCTGGAGCATGCCCTTCGATCCGTCTTTCCACTGGCGTCGTTTCTCGTATACGGGGAGAAAACTCTCAATTTCCCGCACCCGAAAGTGCTCCTCAACCCGCTTCTCGTGCCGGGGCACCGTAAAAACCGCAAACCAATTCGGCTCTTCTGGATTCATGCAACCGGTTTCAGAACATGCAATGGAATCATTCATTGATTTTCTCTGTGCGCTAGAGTGGACGAAGCTCCGCTTTTCTCACTTGGATAAAACTTTTCCACAAGGTGAGACGGTTAAAAATTGTAAAGATTGTGAGGCAAGATACTTTACTTTAGAACGTTTTAATCACGCCATACAGTTTCTGCTGGAAAATTCGTCGGACGTTTGTCAAACCGCACAATCAGCTCCGAACGGAGATACACCTTCGTCTCATTTAGGAATGCAAGCGGGATGCATCACCGAGAGTTTGGACTAACTATAGACGAAGTGTTGGAATCCTATAATTGCATCGCGGCAAAAATGCGGCAGAGAATTCTGAGCCCTGGATTCTCTTGCGATATGAATTGCTGGTTCTCGAGAAAAGTTGTAACTGACACCTGCGGGGATGATGGCGGATGATCACCAAAACCGGCTCTTTGCAAAATAGACCAGAGCGTTCGCCGGTCGCTGATATCAAGGAAGGTAGCCAGTTGACGACAATCAAATGAAGGCGTAATCAACAATCGAAGGACCCTGGCAAAGTCGCGGGCATACCGTGGCTGGACATCGATCAACCGGCAGCTCTCGCATAGTGTCGTGTAGCTGACTGCTACCTGACGCGCCCATATCCCAAGAGTTCTTGGATCTCTTTCTGATTTACAAGCTCCAAGTACATAGCTTGCCCAACGTTCGCCGACCGAACTGGGGTTGGCAATTTCGGGAAATGTACAGCCCGCCTGATTCCCGCTTTGCCATCTAGTCTTGAACTCGGGAACCAACGTACAGAAATACTCGTGAGCAAACGGTTTCAAGCTTGATAGCATTGCCATGTTGTAAACTCCGAACTTCTGCTCTCCATCACGAGCAATACCTTCTCCGAAACCTGACAAAGCATAGCAGAGAAAAAATTGAAATCAAGTGTTTGGATCACAAATGTGTAAGATAAATTTCTTAAATTCCTATTTTGGAACTAGTGACGCGCCGAGGTACCATCACATGCTTCGGGACGAGATGACTTCAACAAAGACAAGATTGGGAAAGAATGCGATTTCCCTTATGCCGATCCGTACTAAGGCCTTATCCGTACTAAGGCCTTATAAGGTAGCCTTTTCTTCCCCAGCAACCATACTTCCTGATCGTTGAGGTCCGGCAGCCCTCGTTTTCTATCCAGAGTGGGTGTGACCCCTTTTTGAAATTTTGATGAACAGCTCTCCGGGATGTCCATTCCGTAAGGCCCACGGTGTAACCTTACTGTCCACTTACTGAGAACTGATGGGTGATAGCTCGCCGTTCGTCGGGGCAGGCAATGGCGTAAGGGCGTACGCCGCTGGCGATAGCATCACTGATTTTGGTCAACCGGCATCGATTTGTCGCCAATCGGTCAGCAGTTCCCCAGAGTTCAGCAGAGGTGTGTGACGACAGCACAACAACAAAGCCTGCTGTCGCGCGAAGAATGGCCTCATGAAAATGATCAGGAGCACCAATCTGGTCCGTTCCTGCTTGTAGAAATCCGGTACCACCAGCCCTGAAGATGACGATCCTTTCCCCCCACTCCATCTCCAGCGTGCCGTGTCTGCCTTAGAAAAGACCAGAATTGTGAAAGCCCGGGATGCCGCTGCGTTCGACCGGCACGAACACATGATGCAATAAATCCTGCCCTTTACTGTGCCCTCAGGCCGGATGCAGGCAACCGCAGACCCTCGTAAAAGCGACAACTTCATCCCTTGTCATTGGGTTCTGTGTGGGAGTTGTCATGCACCTAACTCCCTTGACGACCCAATGGGACAGCCAAGGCGGCGCAAATTTTTTCTTTGCGGCATCCAGCCAGCTATGTCCTGGAAGGCGCGATGCAGATTGTGTAAGTGATTGATTTCAGGAAGGTTTAAATGGTGGACCTGGTCGGGATCGAACCGACGACCTCTTCCATGCCATGGAAGCGCGCTCCCAGCTGCGCCACAGGCCCACAAGGGTACGTAACCATTCTCGCCGACCGGGGTGTATTCGTCAAACCAAAGGTGCTGCGGGACGTCCAATAATGAGGATTTTTCATTGAAGATATTTAATACATGGAACCAACCGCCTGAATTTTCGTCTTGTATATAGAAGAGGGTAAACTCTAGGGAGATTCGTCCGCCTATTTATGAACATCCCCAGTCCCGCATTGGACAATGTTGCATTGGAACCGCGCGCAACCGCCGAGCACGGCACTGGCGGATCACCGCGCCGAGGTGTGTCGTTTAAAGAGCCAATGCTTATCGCGCTGGAAACTTTGCGCTCACACAAGCTGCGATCTTTCCTTACGCTCCTCGGCGTTATCCTTTCAGTTTCCACTTTGATCATCGTGGTTTCCATGGTGCAGGGCGCCAACAAGTATGTGGCTGAAAAAGTAGCTAACTTTGGTTCCAACGTTTTTCTGATCATGCGCTTCCCCCTGATCACCAGCGCGGAGCAGTTCGTGAAACTCTCCCGCAGCAACAAGAACATTACCTGGGAAGACTATGAGTACGTCCGCGACAATATGAGGCTTGCTGAGGCTGTAGGGCTGGAAACCCGGCGCAATGGCAAAGTGAAGTACAAGACTGAGTCAATTGAAGACATTAACGTACGCGGAGTCACCGCAAACATGGTCGGCATTGATACTGAGGAACCCGTGCTGGGGCGCTACATCTCAGACGCGGATGATGTGCATCGGGCCAATGTGACGATGATTGGAAATGACGTGGCCAAGAGGTTTTTTGCCGGCATCGATCCACTGGGCAAATCCATTTACATCGATGGCGAAGCCTACGAAGTGGTTGGTGTGGCCAAGGAAATGGGAAGCGCTTTTGGCCAGTCGCAAGATAGTTTTGTTTACATTCCCATTCAGACGTGGCGCAAAGTGTATGGCAGCAACACGTCAATGAATATCAACGTAAAAGCTGCGGCCGCTGACCTGATGCAACCGGCTGAAGACGAAGCCCGCGTGTTGATGCGCGCACGACGCCACCTCGCAGGAAAACAGGATGATACCTTCGGCGTGGTTGAACCTTCCGCAATTATGGAGCTTTACAACAGCTTGACGGGATCACTTGCCAGCGGCTCGATTTTTGTTGTTTTTATCTTTCTTGTGATTGGTGGCATTGTGATCATGAACATCATGCTGGCCAGCGTGACGGAAAGAACACGCGAGATCGGCGTGCGCAAATCCCTGGGCGCTACGCGACGCGACGTGCTGATGCAATTTTTGGTTGAATCCGGGGTAATGGCGACCATCGGCGGCATCATGGGCGTGATCGTTGCCGCCATCATTTCTTTTGCAGTTGGAAAACTGACTCCGTTTCCCATGGACCTGCCGATTCGCTGGGTCATCATCGGCGTGCTTGTATCTACCTCGGTTGGCGTATTTTTTGGCGTCTATCCGGCATACAAAGCGTCCAAGCTGAATCCCATTGAAGCGCTGAGGTTTGAGGCATGACGCACTCCAATATGGTAAT
>Ga0070714_100003876_pt1 | contig 11235 bp, 7 predicted proteins | sample LARL83metaG_FD_65450 | JGI IMG/M metagenome (GOLD analysis project Ga0070714, IMG submission 65450) | Corn, switchgrass and miscanthus rhizosphere microbial communities from Kellogg Biological Station, Michigan, USA - LAR L8-3 metaG | ecosystem: Host-associated > Plants > Roots > Rhizosphere ... | reverse complement strand
AAGTCATCGAGCACGAGGCCGGTGCCGCAGCGCTTTCCGAGTATCAGCCGCCCATGGAGCCCCCGCTCCAACCGGTGCCGCCGCCGGATCAGCCCGAACCGCTTCCGCCTCCCGATCAGCCGGCGCCCGTACCCGAGCCCGGCGTACCCGAACCCGAACCGTACATTCCGGAACCACCGTCACAGCCGCCGGATGTGGAACCCGCCGCGGCGGAGCCGACGGCGGCCCCTGTACGTGAAGGGGTGGTTCTGTGCGGGCGTTTAGACCGTCCGTCGGTCGCGTATTTCGAACGCATCTTCACGGGCAGCAAACCGCCGACGCTTCTCAACCACTTTATTCTGGGCGGCGCGCTCGCGTGCACGCGCGGCATGGACGGCGCAGACGTTGGCGGACTAAAAGCGCACATGGACGCGCAAGGGCAGCTTCTGCAGCGCATCGTGCTGCACGAAAAGATCGGAAAGAAAGAACCAATCGTGGAGTATGCCGGCAGCATGCTGGCGCGCGTCGATCAGTTCCTCGCCGCACCGGTTGCGGAAACAGCTGCGCCCGAAGATTCGAACGTCGTACTTTTAGAGGTCGAGCTCGAACCGCCGACGCTCACCGTTCTGCGCAAAATGCAGGAAGACAGCGCGCGCTGGGATTTCACCAAAGCTCGTCAACTGACGCTCGCGCTGCAAGCCAGGCGCATCGCGGCAAACGCGCCGTACGATCGCATCGAAGCGGCCGAAAACGCGCTCCGCGCCTATGCGCAAACAGCGGCAACGCAGCTGCAAAGATTCTTCGTGCGCATGCGCATCGACCGCACGACGGGCTTGCTGTTCGCGCACGACGAAACGCTCGATTCCGCAGCGCGCACGCTGGTCGCCGCACTGAGCGCGCTCTTCGCTTGAACCTCGTGATCGGCATTCCCACTGCCGGGAGTCCCGCCAAACCGTTTCTCGAAAGTTTCCGCAGCCTAACGCTTCCCGATGCAATTACGGGAATCGATCAGATCACCGTTACTGGGAATTTTGCGCCCGCTCAGCGCGAGCTGATCGCGCGCCATGCGCTTCGCGTAAATGCCGACTACCTGCTCATGGTCGACGACGACATCGTGCTGCCGCCGGACGCGGTGGCACAGCTGCTCTCCGTCTTCGATATCGGCGAGCGCTGCGGCATCGCGGGCGGCTTGTATTACGCGCGCGACGGCATTCGCCCGATGGCGGTGGCGAATTGGGATCCGGCCGATACGACGACCGCGTACACCCCGGCTTTCGCGCAAGAGCCCGTTGCCGTCGACGGGGTCGGCTTCGGCTGCGTGCTCATCAGGTGCGATCTCCTCAAGATCCTGGTTGAGCCCTATTTTGCCGCGCAGGTATTTTTGGAAGAGTCGCTTCGCCGCGTGCGCGTGTGCAACGAAGATTATCTCTTCTGTCATCGCGCCAAAACGCAGGGTTATGCGACGTATCTTCATGCCGGCGTACGCCTGGGCCACTACGATCGCGCCAGCGGCGCGACGTTTCCGCTGCAATGGGAGAGTAGCGAACAAACGAACAAGAACAGAATGGCGGTTATCCGTCCTGACGGCACCTACGCGCTCGAGGCGTTAGACGAAAACGCGCCGCGCATTGCCGAACGGCACGTGCGCGGCGCGCTCGATTACATCACTGCGCGTTAGCGCAGATCGTTGAGCGACGGCCCCGTCGCCGTGCGTCCGGACATCGAGCGCATTGCCGATCTCCAGCGTGCGAGCAAATGCAGGCGCTCGCCCACCGCATCGCGGTACTGCTCCAGGCGCTTCATCTGATTGTCGCGTATGGCGCCGACGTAGCGGAGCCGCTGCTGCACGTGATCGTCGAACGCCTTGGTGCGCGCGGGAGCCGCTTCTTCCATCGCATTTTGGAGCGCGTGGGTTACGCGGCGAGCATCGGCGATCGCGCCTTCGATCTCGAGCCAATCGCGGTTTTGCAGCGCCCGTTCCATGCGTCCGCACAGCGTCTCCAACTCGCGAAGCGTCGTGTCGACCGCGAGCAGCCGCGAATCCGCGCTAACCGACTGCGGCAAAACCTTGACCGGCTTCGAAATTGACCGACTGCTCGCGCTGGAGCGATTTAAACTCACCGATAGCCTGCGCCCACATTTCACGATAGTCTTTGAAGTTCGGGAGCAGGCGTTCGACGCGAACCGGGTCCTTCTGCATGTTCGCCATCACCAGTTCGTGATGCCAGAACTCGTAGACGCGGAACAGGTTGCGTGCGACCTCGCCGCCGATCTCCATGTCCAGCGATCCCATCAGAAGCGCCAGCGCACGCTGTGCGCGCAGCAACGTCTTATGGATGCCCTCGATGTCGTCGCGCTGGTTCTTCAGTTTCTCCAGTGCCTGCGTCGAGGCCAAAACCAGGATATCGAAGATCTTGACGATCAGGTCTTCCTTCGAAGCCGTCGCGATCGACGTTTCCAGGTATTGTTGTTCAGCCGAACGTTTCACGAATCTCCCCTATTAGCCGCCGCTGCTGGACTTGAAGAAGCCGCTGAGCTGCTGCTGCAGCGCCTGGTAGCCGGCGAGCGCGCTTTCCGTCGACACGAATTCCGCGCGCAGCGCATCGGCCTGTTGATTGGCGTTGTCTTTGATCTGTTGTATCTGCTGTTGAATCGAGGTGACTTGACTATCGTTCGAGTTCTCGACTCCTTGAAGCAGTGAAACCGACGGTATCGAACCCAAGAAGCCGTTTTCGGTTTGCGTCGGCAAGCCGGTTACGCCGGTCAGATACGTGCCCATCTGCGTAACGACGCCCTGCGAGCCGGCGAGCAGATTCTGCACAGCCGATGCATTGTCCAAAAATGCCTGAGCAATCTTCGACGAATCGAACACCAGTTGTCCGTCGGTCCCCTTGACGGTCTGCGTCGTTACAGCAGAGCCCTGCGATCCCGTGGAAGTGCTGCTCGACGATCCGGAATTCGGATCGCTGGCCGCCAGTTGAGTGAAAGAGCTCGTGAGGCTCAGGCCCAACTGCGTGAGAGACGTATACCCCGACGCATTCGGCAGATACGAAGACACCATGTTGACGAGGCGGTCTTTGATCATTTCGACATCCGCGCTGCCGAACAACACGCCGCCGCCGACAGCCTTCGTCTGCGGCACACCGACGGACGAGCCGACGGTGGACTGCGGCACAATAGGTGCCGCTGTTGCCGTGTTGACCTCGTTGATCGCCGCGTTGTACGCCGACACGAACGTGTTGACGGCGCTGACGAGCTTGCTGCTGTCTTGAGAGACCGTCACCTGAAACGATGACGCCGTGCTCGAAAGCAGGTTGAGCTGCACGCCTGGAATTGCCGTGGTAACCGTATTGCTGTTGCTGTAGACGGTGTGCGTCGAGCCGCCCGAATCCTGGAACTTTACCGATGCCTGGGTACCGAGCGTCGTCGTTGCACCGCTCGCCGCCGTCAATCCGGTCGCCGAGAGGAAATTGCTCGTATCGCCGGAGGCACCGAGTACGATGCCGGTCGCGCCGGTACTCTTGTTCGTGAGCGATATGCGCCCCGTTGCGGAATCGTACGTCGCGAGTACGCCGGCGGTAGAAGCGTTGATGCGTTTGAGGACCGAAGCCAGGTTGTCTTTCGTCGCGTCGACGGAAATCGACACGCCGTTGATGGTGAAGGAGCCGGTCGTTACCGGCGTGACGTAGTTCGCGTCGGTCGCCGTCCCGCCGCTGTTCGTCGAGTTGAACATCAGCGCTTGGTTGATGCCGCCGACTCCCGCCGTACCGGTCACCGATCCGCTGCTCGCGCCGTTCACGATTTGCGCTTGATCCAGGCGCAGCACTTGGAGCAAGTTGCCTTGATCGTTCGCGGAGCCGAGCGAGATTGGATTGTTCGCGTCGGTGATTTGCACCGTGTCGCTGCTGCCGGCAAAGCCGATATTGAACGTCGCATCGCCGGTGGCGGTTTGAACCGCGGTGTTGATTCGGGCGAAAATCGTATTTATGGAGTCCGTCGCGACGTTATAATTCACCGTCACGCCGTTAATCGTGATGGAGCCCTGAGTACCGCTGCCATTGGACGGCGTAATTGCGGCATACGAATCCGCAAGCGCGACGTTATCCCCGGTCGAGCCGCCGAGCGCGTCTCGTTCGCTGTGACCGGCCAGCACGCTGCCCACGACTTGGGTCGCGGTGGCCAGTTGCACCGAGTTAATCGTATACGTCCCCGGCGTTGCGGACGAACCGTTGATGCCCTGCGCCGTAAGCACGCCGGTGTTGCTCGAAGTCGCGGAGACGGCGTTGTACAGTGCGCTCGCGGAAAGCCCGTTCAGCGAGTCCTGCACCGCCGAGAGCAGGCTGTTGATTTTGATGAGTTCGGCGTTTGCCGCATTCAAGGTCGCGACTTGCTGATTCAGCTGCGTCGTGGGCGCGAGCGTCATCGACGTCAACTTCTGAATGATCGAATTATAGTCGATGCCCGAGGCGATGCCCGGAAATGAAATCGGCGGCGCGCTGCCGAGGGTGCCGCTGCTAACGCTGGGAGTCAAAGACATCCGTTAGGCGCTCCGGTCCAGTGTGACGCCGCTCTGCTTGTCGAAGAACTGCGCGATCTGCACCATGACCTCAGCCGGAATCTGCGCGATCTCGCGACCGGTTGACGGGTCGGTGAACACGGTCACGACGATGTTCGGATCGTGTTCGACGCGGTAACTCACGTTTACCGATAGCGGCTGCGGGATTCCGCCCGAGAACAATTTTGCGACAACGGGAGAAAGCACGCCGCTTTGCTGCTCCTGCTGCGGCGCGTGTGAAAGGGGTCCTTGTGCAGTTGAACCGCCGGCCTCTGGCGCGCTTGCCGGCGGCGTTTGCTGCGGAGCTGCCTCAGCCGCTCCCACAACACGAACGTCCATGTTTCGCCTCCTGGGTACTCCTTGGTATTGTCGGCTTTTCGGGCTCTCTAGTTTAGGCGGGCTGGCGTGCGGCCACGGCCTTCGAATAGGCGAAAATCGATGCCGAGAAGAGGTCGGGACCGCTGGAAGTAACGGCGGGAGCCGGTGCGCTCCAGGCCCGCTCGAGGGCATCGGAAATGGAGGGGGCCGAAGCGGGGTCGGCCACGGCAGCTCCAGGCCATCCGTCGCTCGCAAATGAGGCGCGCGAGACCAACAGCCGGCAGCCGGAGGCCACCGCTCGGGCGAGCCTCCCGAGCCCTTGGGGCCCCCACGACACGTCAGCGTAGACGCCGGCGGAGCGGTAAAGCGCTTCGAGCTCGGCCTCGCTCGGGCGCGGTACATGTACGATCAGTTCCGGTGCCAACTGCGCGGCGTACCGCAGGCAGGCAAAATTCACGAGCGGTCCCGCCACGACGACCGGAATGTCGAGCTTCGCCGCGGCAGCAGCCAGCGGCGCGATATTCGTACGCCAATCAACGGGCGCGTGGACGAGCACAAACGGCCGCGCTCCGGCTATCTCGCGAATGTCGTCCGCCGGTCGAACTTGGCCGGAATACCCGGGCGCATACGATACGGCTTTGCCTTTAAAACCTAAGGCATCATGGAGGAGGCGCTGCTCCGCGTCCGCCGCCACGATCGCGACGTCGACGTACGCAAGCCCCGGAACGGCGGATGCGGCCGGCGTCGAATGCTCCGTGCTCAGCTTGCGCAGATAGATGAGATCGACGAGTTCGGCCAGGACACCGTCGTCAAACGCGCGCGCGTAGGCGGCGCTTACAACGTCGGGTCCCCATACCGCTTCGTGCGGAGCCGGCCCAGTGTTTGGATTCGCGACGATAGGGACGCCCGCCGCGTGCATTCGCGCCAGCACGTTTTCTACGGACGTGCCGGCCACTGTGAATGCGTGGAGCAGATCCGGCCGGTATTCATGATTAACGGTTGACGGCGCGCGCAGTTCAACGCTGAAACCTTCGGCGGTGAGCCGCGACGCCAGAGCGCGCGCTTCATCGACGTCCGCATCCGGCGCGCGCTCGAAATCTTCACGCATGAGCATGAGGATGTTTCCGGACGACCCGCCCGCGGCCGGAGCAACATGCTCGTTGAAGACAGCACGCAGTGTGAGTTGCGCGTTCGATCGTACGGAAAACGTCCGAGCCACCGGTGCATCTTCGGGATCGAACGAAATCAAAACGTCCAGCGGAACGGCCGACGCGACCGATACGATCCTCCGGCGTTCGTCTGCGTCGTCGAGCGTAATCCGCACGTCGCGAGCCTCCGCCGCACAATTGTGCGGCGCGGCGACGATATCGTACGCGCCGATTACCTCACCAAAGAGGGGCGTTCCAAACCACATGCTAGCCAATGCGTTCCGCTCGGCACTACGGAGATCGGCCCGCACCCTTGCGCGGTTGGAAAGCATCGCCGCACCGTTCGCGCCGCCCGAATCCACGATGCCGACAGACCGCTCCTCATGACAGAAACGCGCGGCGTAAACGTACGGCGCAAAGGTTGGAAGCAACTCATCGTAGCGTGCAGCCCCGAGAAATCCGGCAGAGCGGGCTGCATCGAATACGTCGCGCGCGGCAGTGTCGGTGAACGTGCGTATCGCCTCGGCGTTCTGCTGGCGAGCCAGCGTAAGCGAGTAGAGCCATGGGAACAGTCGGCCTTCGATCTCGAGCAGAGCCTCGATCCCCGCAGCGCGAATTGCCTCCGGCCAAACGATTGGCGTTCGCTCGCGTTGTACCAGACTGTCCCGGTCGACGAGAATAAACGGTACAACGGCCGTTCGCTCGCCATCGAAAAACACCAGATCGAGAATAGCGCTGCCGCTCACGCTATCGCGGATAACCGGCTCCAAACGCGCCACGCCCAAGCTTCGCGCAGAAATCGCGTTCAAATCGGCGCCGCTCCAGAATTGAAGCAGCGGATAGCGAGAATGGAACCTCATCCCGTTGCCTCTTGCAGCGCTCGCCGTAGTGCGCTTGGGCTGCGCGTGGACAACCTGTCGATTTCGATGATGAGCCGCGCATTGAGCTTTTCACCCGGAAAGGCCTCATCGACGATTTCGACGTCAGGGGCTCGCTCCGGATCGATGCCCAGACGCGAGAGCAACTTCTCCACGCGCCGGCCCAGCTCACTGGCCGTAACGTCGCCGGACACGGCGATATTCAGAACGGTTGGATCCTCGGCAGTGAATGCCTGAATGTAGCGCCGCACGAAAGCGCCGACCTCATCCCAATCTCGCTCGGCGGATACGCTCGCCGTGAACGCCAGTTCGATATTTCGCGTTTCTGCGACTTCGCGCTCGGCTGGCGGCTGCGGAAGCGGAACGTAGTGCGTTGCGCGGTCGTATCCGCGTGCGATGGCCGGCGTCGTCGGATATCCCGCCTCCGGATAGGCTTCCGGGTATCCCCATTTCTTGGCGAATGTTCGCCAGTTCTCTCGCATGGTAGCAGTCCAATCGACCTTGTTCGCTGCAAAGGTTTGCGAGCCGAAATGATGGATGAAAACGTCGTCGCATACGAAGATGTTGTATCCGGCCGCGCGCACGCGCAGGCAAAAATCGTCATCCTCGAAATTCCCGACGCCAAACCGCTCGTCGATACCGCCAACCTGATCGATGACGCGGCGATCGATGCACAAGCATAACCCGATCGCGCGATCGGTCAGGTAACCCTCGCCGAAGAACCGGTCGCGCCGGATACGCGCATATCTGTGCATCTCGTCCAGGTCTTGATAGTTCGCATCGACGGTCACTTGATCGCCGGCAATCTTGTTGCTTCGTGGAGCTGAGACGCCGAGAGCGGGAATGCGATCGAAGGCACCCAATAGGCCGTTCAGCCAGCCTTCCGTGACGATGACGTCGTTGTTGAGCAGCACGATGTACTCACCGCGCGCCGCCGCAATAGCTTGGTTGTTGCCTCCCGCGTACCCACGGTTTGTGCTGTTGTAGATCACGCGAACGTCGGTAAGCGTCCGTAGCCATTCTACCGTTTCCGGCCCCGAACCATTGTCGACGATGATGACCTCATAATCGCCGTGTGTGTGCGCTCGGATGGATTCGAGCGCCATCTTGGTATACTGCGGAGCATTCCAACTCAGCATAACGACCGAGACCAAGCCCGGACGGCGCCGTGGCGCATTTTTGATGGCTGCCTCTACGAGCGATGCATCGCAGCGGGTCGCCTCGGCGAGCGAGATTCCGTGACGTTCGCAGAATTGCACGTCATCTTCCATAGCCGGCACATCACCGAGGTGCATTGCACTGCCATGCGTTCCGACGCCTGTCGCAATCGCGCGTATCAGCAAGTCCGCGACTGCGCCGCCTAGCGTCGGAAACGCTTCGAGCCGCAGGTGCTGCGGGAGCTTCGAGAGGCGCACCAGCGTGCACCGCGCGTCGGCCGTATACGGCGCGACGTTCTCACCGATCTCCAAATCCGGCGAATACGTCGACGCGACACAATTACGTGAAAACTCCGCCTGGGCGATAAGGTGATCGAGCCATCCGCTCTGCAAACGGCACCTGGCATCCACGAGCGCCAGATACCGATCGCCGCGGACTTCCATCGCAGCGTTCACCGTCGCGATCGCGTCATCGACCGATGCGTAAATGATGCGTTCGACCGGCGCTCGATTAGACGCCAGCATCGAATCGAGCACTTGACGCGATGAAACCTCACCGAAGCATACGATGGTCGTCTTCGGAATCGGGATGACGTCGATGCCTTCCAGCCCTCCCGTAATACGCGCGCTTCGCCGCAGCAGACCGCGAGCAATGGACGAGCGCTGGGCATCGTATGTCACACGGCCGCTCCAGCGATGCGCCAAACGCGCGACGTTCCAGGGCACTCTCCGGAAGCGCTGGGTGCCCGACTGCGATTCGAAATGCGTCAGTAGGGCACGTCCATCGTAAACGACGCGAAAGCCTTCTTCGCGAATCTTTAGACAGTAATCAACGTCCTCATATCCGTTCCAGAAGCCCTCGTCTAGTCCACCCAACCGCACGTACAACTCTCGCGGCGTCACCAGGCAAGCGCCCGTGACTATGTCGAGATCGTAAGCATCGCATGCCGCCGGATAATCGCCAGGTCCCCGATAAAGCTCGTGAAACGGTACAAACCCCGCAAGCCCGAATTGCAGCGGCGCCAAACGCACGCCGGCATGCTGCAGCGTGCCGTCCGGAAAGAGCAGACGCGCGCCAACGGCACCGACATCGGGCGCTCGCGCAATTTGGAGCATGCTGGCAAGCCAGCCGTGATGCGCAACGGTGTCGTTGTTGAGCAGCACCAGGTACTTGCCGCGCGCGAGCTCGGCGCCTTGATTGTTCGCGCCGGAGAAACCGCGATTCTCTTCGTTTCGAACGGTGTGAACCCAGGGGAAATCTTTCAGCATCTCCGGAGTCTCGTCGGAACTCGCATTGTCGATGACGATAATCTCGCCTTCGCCGGCACCTTCGAGGGTCGGGCGAATCGTCTCCAAGCACTGCCGCGTCAAAGCGGCCTTGTTGAAGACCGGAATGATGATCGAGTAGTCCAACGCCGTTATGCCAGCGCTTCTTCTGCTACTCGTTGCGCGTCGGCGAACCGCCCCGCACGCATGTAAAATCCGCCGAGCTCCACGGCGACGCGCTTGCCGCCTATCGGCAACGCTGCCCTCAGCGCGGCTTCCGCTTCATCGACACGCCCGAACGATTCAAGCAGCGACGCCCGCATCAGCAAGACGTGCAACTGCAAATCCGCCGGCAGTTCAACAATCCCATCCAGGTTCGCCAAGGCGTCGTCTTTGCGCCCCAGGTTCGCGCATGCCAGCGCGGCGCTGTAACGCAGCATCGCGTCCGCCGGAGCTTTTTCGAGACCCGCCTGCGCGAGCGAGAGCGCGCGGGGGAAATCACCCTGTGAGGCGGCGATCTGTGAGCGACGCGAAAAATCTGTTGCCGACTTCGGTTCGATTGACGCCTCAGCGGCGCGCAGCGCCGCAATTGCGGCGTTGTTGCCGCGCTTGCTGTAAATCTGCTCCAACGGTCCAAGTATCTCGGCGGAGCCGGGCGACAGCTGTGCGGCCTTCACCAAATACGATTCGCCGTCGCCGCGGTTTAGGCGCTGGCAAATCGCTGCAGCGGCGACGAGTTGTGCCACTGCCGCCTCCGTGCTGCATACGGCGTGATACTTGTCGATCGCGCGGACCGCCTCCGCTTGCCTGTGCCGAAGCAGGAAGTTGACGTAATGTAGTACCGACTGTTCGTCGCCCAAGTCCTCGCACAAGGCGCGAAGCGTATCCGCGGCCTCGTCGATGCGACCCAGCCGTTCCAACGACGATGCGCGATTGATGCGCAGCGGCTGCACCTTCGGGCTGTTTTTGAGCCCCATGTCGAACCACTGTAAGGCTTGCACGTCATCGCCTTGTGCCGTGTACGTGCCGCCGATCATGTTGTGCGCCTTCCAGCGCGGCACGTCTTCGTCGACGACGAACTGCTTGTCGACGTGCTTGCCGTCCTCGATCGCGGCAAAAAACATCTCTCGCGCTTCTTCGTAGCGCTTGAGGGTTTCCAACGCGCGTCCAGCCGAGAAATGCGCGTTTGCGTATCGCGGTGAGAGTCTCACAGCCTCTCGCGCGTACCCCAAAGCTTTCTCCGGATCGTTTAAATGATCCGTAAGGGCGTCGGCGAGCACCGTCAGGCCGTTGGGAACGAACGGCCGCGCGCCGCGCTTGCTCGAAATGGACCACATCCGCTCCATCGCGTCAACGGCGCGCGCATAGTCTCCGGCGATGTATGTGGTCATGCCGAGGTTATACCAATTGAAGTCGTCGTCCGGTTCCTTTTCGACCGAAGCCTCGATGATCGCCAGATTGCGCTCGTACTTCGACCGGTCGCGCATCATATTGCTGGTGTAGCCGTGATGTACGATCTTGACCGGGGAACTCAAACAGGCGAGCGTCGTCGTCGCGCCGTCTAGACTCGGAAACTCGTGGATCGCGCCGAAATAGCGGATGCGTTCGCTATTCGGAAAAATGCGCGGAACGGTATGCGAGATCGTGCCTTCTCCGCCCAAGTATTGATCCGCATGGTTGATGCAGCGAACCCACAGGCCCGTCAGGTGCGCTCGAGCATTCTTGATCTGCCGTAACGCCGCTTTGGATTCTTCCAAGAGTTCTTCGTCGGCGTCGAGCTGAAGTATCCAGCGGTGTTTCGCGAGTTGGATCGCTTCATTACGTGCCCAACCGAAGTCGTTGCGCCATTCACGTTCTTGCACGAGGGCGCCGAAGTTGCGCGCGATCTCTATGGTTCGGTCCTTCGAGCCGGTATCGACGACGATTATCTCGTC
>Ga0070714_100003874_pt1 | contig 11239 bp, 10 predicted proteins | sample LARL83metaG_FD_65450 | JGI IMG/M metagenome (GOLD analysis project Ga0070714, IMG submission 65450) | Corn, switchgrass and miscanthus rhizosphere microbial communities from Kellogg Biological Station, Michigan, USA - LAR L8-3 metaG | ecosystem: Host-associated > Plants > Roots > Rhizosphere ... | reverse complement strand
GGTGCCGGAACAGCGCCTGCTCGGCCGGGGTGAGCAGCCGGTAGCTCCAGTCGATCGCGGCTCGCATGGTCTGGTGGCGGTCGGGTGTGGTGCGGGACCGGTGGTCGGTCATCGTCAGCGTGCTGCCGATGCGCCGGCCCAGCTGCCCGGTGAGTTCGGCGAGCGACATCGTGCGCAGTTGCGCCGCGGCCAGCTCGATGGCCAGCGGCAGGCCGTCCAACCATCGGCACAGGCGCGCGGCGTGCTCGATGTTCTTGCTGTCGACGACGAATCCGGCCCGCGCCGCCGCACCCCGGTCGGCCAGCAGCCGCACCGCCTCGGTGCGCGCGGCCGCGGCGGGACTGTCGTCGGGTGACGGCAGCGCCAGTCCGGCCAGTGGCCACACGTGTTCGCCGGTGACGCCGAGCGGTTCCCGGCTGGTCGCGAGGATGCGCAGGCCGGCGCAGTGGGACAGCAGCTCGGCGGCGAGCGACGCGCAGCCGTCGACGAGATGCTCGCAGTTGTCCAGCACGATCAGCGCCCGCCAGTCCCGCAGGTGGTCCACGAGCGTGCGGACCAGCGACGCGTCCGACCTGGCGTGCACGGTCAGCGCCGTGGCCAGGCGGTCCGCGATCGACCCGTAGTCCCGGGCGGACGCGAGTTCGACCAGGTAGACGCCGTCCGGATGGTCGACCTCGGTGTCACGCGCCAGTTCCAGCGCGAGCCGGGTCTTGCCGGAGCCGCCGGGTCCGGTCACGGTCAGCAGCCGCGACCGGCCCAGTTGGGTGGCGAGCCGTTCCAGCGCGTCCCGCCGGCCGATGAACCGGCTCGGCGGCACCGGAATCGTGGTCGGCGGGTCGAGCGTCGGGTCTCGGCGGTCGATGGCGCGCGCCAGGGCCGCGATGTCCGGTCCCGGCTCCAGGCCGAGCTCGGCGTCGAGCTGCCGGCACAGTTCCTGGTAGTGGGCCTGCGCATCGGCGATCCGGCCGCTGCGGTACAGCGTGTGCAGGTAGATGCCGGCCAGTCGTTCACGCAGCGGATGCTCGACGACGAGCCCGGCGAGCTCGGCCACGATCCGCGCGTGCCGGCCCAGCGCGAGCTCGGCGTCCAGCCGGTCCTCCAGCGCGGAGAGCCGCAGTTCGACCAGCCGCGACCGGGTCGCTGTGACGTCGGCCCCTGCCGTGACGTCGGCGTACGGCTCGCCGTGCCACAGCGCGAGTGCGGCGGCAAGATCGGCGGCGGCGCGGGCCGGTCGTTCGGTGAGATGGCGGCGGGCCTGCGTGATCATGGCCTCGAACCGGCCCGCGTCCACGTCGTCGTCGGTCGCGTCGAGCCGGTAGCCACCGGGCGCGGTGACCAGCCGGTCGCCCAGCGCCTTGCGCAACGTGGAGACGTGCATCTGGAGGGTCGCGACCGCCGTGGCCGGCGGCTCGTCACCCCACACCTGGTCGATGAGGTGTGCCGCCGGCACCGCGCGGCCGACCCGGACCAGCAGCGCGGCCAGCAACGCCCGTGGCCGGGCGGCGAGACGTGCGGGAACGCCGTCGACCGTGGCCCGCAGCGGTCCCAACACGTGGTACGCCACGGCCGTCACGCCACCACTCTTTGGTGAGTCTTTGGGAACCACCGGGACGCTCCGACATCAGGGGGGCGAAAGGGCCCGGGCACCCCGCAAGGCGGGCGGGGGGCCCGGGCACGTGCTCTCTGGTCACAAACCAGACAAAGGGTAGGGCACATCGCATCGGGGGGATACGCGGTGGCGACACTGACCGGGGTAAGGGTGATCCTGGCCGACGACGACGGCACCCGGGCCGATCTGCGCACCGCGCTCGGTGACGAGGCCGGGATCGAGATCGTGGCCGAGGCGAGCACAGGCGACGGTGCCCTTCGGGCCGCGTTGTGGCACCGGCCGGACGTGCTGGTCGTCGAGCCGGGCATGCCCGACGGCGCCGCGGTGATCCGGGACGTACTTCGGTCCGCGCCGGATGTCGCGGTGCTGGCGCGGACCGATGATGACGATTCGTTGCGCACGGCGTTGCGGGCCGGCGCCCGCGGCTACATCCGCAAGGACGCGCCGCTGGCGGCCGTGATCCGCGCGATCCACTGCGTCGCGGCCGGCGACGCGATCCTCGGACCGTCGATCACGGCGCGGCTCGCGGAGTTGCTCGCCGCCCCGCCGATGCGGGAGGAGCCTCGGATACCGGGCCTGACCGCGCGGGAGAACGAGGTACTCGAGCTGATCGCGGCCGGGCTGTCCAACGCGGCCATCGTGGCCAAGCTGCGGGTCGCGGCCAGGACGCTGCGCAATCACATCACGGCGATCTTCATCAAATTGGGCGTGGAGAACCGGGAAGCCGCGATCGAGCGGGCGCGCGCGGCCGGCCTGGGCCGGGTGGAAAACGGGCTGCGGTCCATCGCGTAGTCCGGCAACCTGCTCTAGTGATCGCATTCGTACCCGGAATCGAACTGGCGCGCGGTTTCTATCGGGAGGCCGTCGCGCCGCTGCTGGCCGGCATCCCGCACTCGGCCGCGCTGTTGGGCCAGGGCTCGGAGGTGCTCGGCTTCGACACGGCCCGCTCCACCGACCACGACTGGGGCCCGCGCTGCGAGATCTTCCTGGACGATGGCGACCCCGAGCTCATCCGCCGATTGGACGGCCTGCTGACCGCACGGCTCCCGTCGACATGGCACGGCTACCGGACCGCGTTCCCCCACACGCACGCGCCGGAAACGCGGCACCGGATCGTGATCACGCACTTCGAGCCATGGGTGCGGGCAAAGCTCGGCTTCGATCCGCTGGCCGGCGTGACACGGGCCGACTGGCTCGCCGTGCCGACGCAGCCGCTGGCCGAGTTCACCGGCGGCGCCGTGTTCCACGACGGCCTCGGCGTGCTGGAACCGGCACGGGCGGCGCTCGCGTGGTATCCGGACGACGTGTGGCGCTATGTGCTGGCGGTGCAGTGGCAGCGGATCGCGCAGGAGGAGGCGTTCCCCGGCCGTTGCGCGGAAGTCGGCGACGAGCTAGGAGCGGCCGTCGTCACCGCACGCCTGATCCGCGACCTGATGCGATTGTGGCTGCTCATGTTGCGGCGTTATCCGCCGTACAGCAAATGGCTCGGCAGCGCGTTCGCCGCCCTGCCCGAACTCGGCGATCTGCCCGATCATCTGCGTGCCGCACTCGCGGCGACCGACCATCCGACGCGGGAATCGTATCTCGCCGCCGCATACGAGCAGACGGTTCGACGGCACAATGCGCTGCAACTGACCGAACCGATCGACCCGCACACCCGGCCGTACTACGACCGTCCGTTCCAGGTGATCGGGGCGGAGCGCATCGTCCATGCGCTGCTCCCGGCCCCACAACCGCCGTTGACCGGCGCGATCGACCAGTTCGTCGACAGTACTGACGCACTCGGCGACCATACGCTGCTCCGCCGTATCATCGGCACGCCTGTTACCGATATCCACTGTGGCTAGTCAGTGCGTCGCGAAGGAGCGATCGCGTGGACACCTGGAATCTCATCAAAACGGAACGTCTGGCGACCGCTGACGCGTTCGGCGAGCTGACCGACGCCGATTGGGACGCACCGTCCTTGTGCGACGGATGGCGCAACCGCGACACGCTGGCACACGTGGTCGCCACGGCCGAGCTGACCACCGGCGGTTTCCTGGGCGGCCTGGTCAAGAATGGCTTCTCGTTCAACAAGATGGTGACGAACGACATCAAGCGGGTCGGGGCGGACGAACCGGCCCAACTGATCAACCGGCTGCGCGCGGCCGCACCCGGGACGAACCACCCGCCGGGCCCGGTGCCGGCGATGCTGATGGAGATCGTGGTGCACGGCGAGGACATCGCGTTCGCGCTGGGCAAGACGATCCATCACTCGACCGAGGGATTGCTTGGTGCGGCCGAGTTCGCGAAGAACGCGCAGCCGCTCGTGAGCTGCCGCAAGCGGATCGCCGGACTGTCCTTGCACGCCACCGACATGGACTGGTCGACGGGCACCGGGCCGGAGGTGCGCGGACCACTGGTGGCGCTGCTGCTGGCGATGTCCGGCCGCAAAGCCGCACTCGACTCACTGACCGGCGACGGAGTAGCAATCCTGCGCGAACGGGACTGACGCACTGTTCTCGATCGGGTGAAGTTCGGGCGACAGCCACACTCGGGACCAATCGCTCCTGGCCGGGCTGGGTTCAGCGGGGCCGAGGGGACCGCCGACCCGGCCCGGCTGCCAACCGCCGATCAGCAGCGCAAGGGGCTCAAACCAACGCGACCAGGAACCCAACCGGGCCGGTGAAGTCGAAATGGGACCAGCCCACACCTCAGCGGAGATGGGTCGTTCAGTCTTTTCTGCTCCGTTCCGATCCGAAGCTCCCGTGCGGTTGGCGGCGACAATGAGGAGATCGGAGCGAAGCAGGAGGCCAAAGCCCGGGACCTACACCCGACGTGGTGACCGAACCAGCGCCAGCGGATCGTCAGTAACACCGAACCGCTGCCGCAAGGCGCGGCCAGCCGCGTACAAACCAGCCATCCCATGCACCCCAGGCCCAGGCGGCGTAGACCCCGAACACAGATACACGCCCTCAACCGGAGTCCGATACGGATCCCAACGCGCGACCGGCCGCAACACCGTCTGCCACGCCGTCATAGCGCCACCCGCGATGTCCCCGCCAGCCGGATGCGAGGCCGCGGTACGCACGTGCCGCGCCAACACCAAATCACGAAAACCCGGCGCGAACCGCTCCACCTGCGAAACGATCGCGTCCGCAACATCGACCGGAGATCCATGCGGCACATGCGCATACGTATCGAGCGTGTACCCACGGGACGGATCAACGACCGAGGGCTGCACAGCCAGCACATACGGCCGCGCAGCGTGCCGACCAGCGAGCACAGCCCGTTCCGCCGCGACCACATCAGCTCGAGTACCGACCAGATGCAGCGTGCCGGCACCAACGCACGAGGGATTCGCCCACGGCACAGGACCGGACAACGCGAAGTCCACTGTGCACACCCCAGGCCCATACCGGAACCGACGGGCATAGCCGCGCAGGCCAGGCACAATACGACGCGCCTCCGCAGGCGTCACGTCGAGCAGGACCGCCCGAGCCGCCGGCAACTCAGCGATCGAGTCAACGCGATGACCGGTAACGATCGAACCGCCACGCCGACGCAGCTCAGCAACCATCGCGTCCGCGATGGTCTGACTGCCACCGATCGGAATCGGCCAGCCGACCGCGTGCGCCAACGTCGTCAACAACAGCGCGACCCCAGCCGGCACGAACGCCATCGGCCCGGCGACAGCATGTGCCGCGACACCGGCAAGCAGCGCACGCGACCGCTCCCCGCGCAACCGCGCCCCCCACAACGGCGTGCCGAGTTCCGCAACCCGAAAAGCCAGCGCCAGCGCGACCGGCCGAGGCGGCACGTGTCGCAGATCTGACATGACGACATCAACCATGTCCCGCCACCGACGCGTCAGCGGCCCGAACAACGCGCGCCACGCCGGACCATCCGCGCCCAGGTCGGCCGCGGTGCGCTCGATGTCCCGATACACGACGCCAGCCCGACCGCCATCCAGCGGATGGGCGAACGCCACCTCCGGCTCGGCCAGCCGGACACCATGCCCGGCCAGATCGAACGCGGCGAAGAACGGCGACGCCAACGCCATCGGATGCACGGCGGAACAGACATCGTGGCGGAAGCCGGGCAAAGTCGCTTCGGTCGTCCGCATGCCGCCGCCGACGGTGGGCAGCGCCTCGTACACGACCACCCGCAGGCCGGCACCGGCCAGCGTGATCGCCGCTGCGAGCCCGTTCGGCCCCGCCCCGACGACGATCGCGTCCGGATCGTCCGTCATGTCACGAGGGTGGCATGCCCAGGTAGAAACCGGCCGTGTTGCGGGCGGCCCTGGCCGCTTCGTCCGATGTCGCACCGGACTTCTCGTGCGCGGCGGCCCAGGCGGCGCTGCTGACGTTGACGAACTCGCGGGCCTCGGGGCTCCGCTCCCACCCCTCGGGTTTCACCGAGCCGGTCAGGTGCCGCGCCAGGCCGAGTACCATGCCGTCCCAGCCGACGCCGACCGCGCCCGGACCGAACTTGTCCCACTGGGCCGGGTCCTGGATTCCGCTGTGCTCGAGCTCGAACAGCGTGCGGCCCTCGCCGGCCGGTTCGAGCCGTACCTCGACCGCGGACGGCTTGGTCTCGCCGAACTCCCACGTGACGCGTAGCAGGCGCGGCGGCTCGCAGTGCAGGATCTCGCCGCCCGCGTTGCCCTCGAACTGGTACCGGCCGCCGACCGTGAGGTCCCCGGTCACCGGCAGGAACCAGCGGCCGATCCGGACCGGGTCGGTGCAGGCGTCCCAGACGTCCGCGACCTCCGCGTTCAGCTCGCGCCGCACCAGCACCGAAGCCGGTTCCGTGCCCACCTCCCGGTGCACCCGGTTGAGCTCGGCGACGATGTCGATCATGTGTCCTCCTTGTTCCGGTGTAGACGCTCGCGCTTGCCGCGTGCCAGCTCGGTCTCGAGGCTGTCGATCCGCTGCTCCCAGAAGCGGCGGAAGCGGTCCAGCCAGTGATCGACCTCGCGAAACGGGGCCGCGTCCACGGCGTAGAGCCGGCGGGCGCCGTCCGGCCGCACGGTCGCGAAACCGGCCTCCCGTAACACCCGCAGGTGTTGCGAGACGGCCGGTTGACTGATCCCGAACTCGGCCCGGATCACCGCGCAGACCGCGCCGGACGCCTGCTCACCGGTGGCGAGCAGCTCCAGGATCCGGCGTCGCACCGGGTCGCCGAGGACGTCGAACGCGTGCACCGCGTCAGGATGACACCAGGTACTTATATAAGTCAACACTGATACCCCGGCCGGGGAGCCTCCCACTCTCCGGCCGGGACATCAACCCCCGTTCAGCGCGCCAGCAGCACCACCAGCAGGTCGAAGATCAGATGCGTCTGCACGGTCCACACCTCCCCCATCGGCTCACACGCGATCGGCCGGGTTGGCCGGGGCCACGACAGCGGGGTGCGGTGGCGGTGTCGCACGCGACCCGCCGACCGCCGAGAAGCCGATGACCATGCCGAGCGCAATACCGATGACAACGCACCAGAATGCGACCCGTACCGCGCTCGACACGTCGCAGAACATCCCGACCGCCACCTTTTCCCGTTGCCCTGACCGCATAGGTGAATCATGATTCGGACCCACCGGCCGCGACTAGCGGTTTCCGGTTTCCGACAACGCAGGCGCGTGGAAACCGGGGCACTTGCGGCGCACCGCCGTGCCACCATCAGATGGGCGCAACCGGGTTTTCGAAAGTTGACAAAAGAGTGCCAATTCTAGGTACAAATCCGAACCACGGAGGCGAATCGGACCATGTCGACAGCCTGCGGCACTACACTCGTCATTCGCGGTGAAGATCGTCAACTGGGAGGTGCCGCGTGACCGAGTTCGTCACCGAGCTCGTCGAGGAAATGAAGGCCCTACGGCGTGGCCGTGGAATTCTGGAGGGCCGCATCGACGACCGGATCGGGCGGGCGTTACGGATCGCGTGCGGCGTGCCGGAAGGCAGTTCACCGACGGATACCCGACGCATTGTGAGCACGCGCCTTACCGAACTGGCCGACCAGCTACCGGATGACCTGCGCAATGCCGTGCTGGCCGCGTTCGCGCTGCTGCCCGACACCCGGCAGCGCTTCTACCAGGAGCGCGTGCGCTGGGTCGCCGGCCGACTGGAACGCGACGAGCGGACCGCGCAGCGACGGATCAACGAGGGGTTCACCCATCTGGCTGAACTCGCCGTCGCCACCGCCGGCACCGGACCGGTCGATTTCCCGACCGCCGAGGAGCAGGAGCCCACCTGGTACACCGAGAAGCTCCGGGTCGCGATGATGCTGGACGGGCCGAACCCGACCGCCTTCGAATGGCGGCGGATCGTGTCCAACCAGGACGGTCTGGACGAGATCGATCTCGCGTTCACGCTGACCGCGCCGGTGGTGGGCGCGGAGCCGACCGCTCCCGCCCTGGAGATCGCGATGCTCTACGGCGGCACACTGGTCACCCGGGAGATGGCCGCGACCCGCCGGTTCGCGTTCTCGATCCTGTTGGCCAAGCCGTTGGAACGCAACGAGCGCTGCGAGTTCGCGCTGAAGTTCCAGGTGCCGCAGGGGCAGGCCATGCAGCCGCACTACGTGTGCGTGCCACGCGAGAAGTGCAAGCTGTTCGACCTGCGGGTGCGGTTCGACCGGGACCAGTTGCCCTCGACGGTGTGGCAGTTGACCAAGATGTTCCAGAGCGACCTGGACGACCCAGCCAGCCACGGCACGAAGATCGACGTCGATTCGGCCGGTGAGCTGCACCTGCGGTTCGAGGACCTGGCGCCCGGTTTCGCCTACGGCGCCCGGTGGGACCTGCCCACGGAGGCCACCTCGTGACAGGATCGACCACCAGGCGATCAAGTCGAACATGAGTTCGATATACTGTGGTGGTGCAGGTCCGCTATCGGTACCGGATCGAGCCCAGTGGGGTTCAGCGGTCGATATTGGCGTGCACGTTCGGTTGTTGCCGCGTGGTTTTCAACGATGCGGTCCGGTGTCGGGACGAAGCCTGGCGAGCCGGAGAGAAGATCACGCCGACCGAGGTGCAGCGACGAGTGATCACCGAGGCCAAGACTCGCGGAGATCGGGCGTGGCTGTCCGAGGTGGCTTCGGTCGCGTTGGTGCAGTCGGTGCGGGACGCCCACCGAGCGTTCTCGAACTTCTTTGATTCCATCAGGAGCAAACGGCGGGGTCACAAGGTTGGGCGTCCCCGATTCAAGTCCCGCAAGGACAATCGGCAGTCATTCCGGCTGACCCGCAACGGATTCAGCCTGCGGCCCGGCGGGGCGCCGTACATTGCCGAGGTCGGGGAGGTGCGAATCCGTTGGTCGAGGGACCTGCCTTCGGAACCGTCGTCGGTTACGATCTTGCGGGAGCCGGATGGGAAGTACTACGCGTCGTTCGTTGTCGAGGTGCAGCCCAGCCCGCTGCCACGGGTCGAGCGGGAAGCCGGGCTCGACCTCGGGATTACTCGCCTGGCAACCGTGGCCGACACCATGGCCGCCGCTTTGATGTGGCGAACCCCAAGCATCTCGCCAGTAGGCTGCGCAAGTTGCATAGGCTGGAACGCGAGAAGCACCGCCGAATGTCATGCAGCAGCAACCGGACGAAAACGCGCCACAAGGTGGCGATACTGCATGGCAAAGTGGCCCGCGCTCGGCGCGACTACCAGCACAAACAGGCCCTAGCATCGGTTCGCGACAACCAAGCGGTCTATGTGGAGGACCTGAACATCATCGGGATGGTGCGCAACCACCGGTTGGCGCGAGCTATCCACGATGCCGGATGGTCGCAGTTCGTTCGGCTTATCGAGGAAAAAGCCGAATACCATGGCCGAACCGTACTCAAGGTGTCCCGATGGTTGCCGAGCTCGAAGACGTGTTCGGGCTGCGGGCATGTCGCAGATGCCATGCCGCTACGCATCCGCGAATGGGCGTGCCTCGCGTGCGGAGAAGCGCACGACCGGGATCACAACGCGGCACGCAACATCCTCGCCGCCGGGCGGGCGGAGAGGGGAAACGCCTGCGGAGCCCTGGTAAGACCTTCCACCGAGGAGGCGCGGGGCGACGAAACAGGAAGTTCTCAGACATGGCGGCCGGGTGGGAACCCTCGCCCGCGTCAGAGAGCACGTCAAGTCCTGCTAGCGTGATCGCGTCGCAGGAGCCGCACCGGGAGAGAGCACGATGGCCGTGGGACCGGACAACGAGGCAACCACGTCGGACGCGCCGCCGGTGGCGAAGACACTGCCCCCGGAGTGGGCGCAGGCGCGGATCGCGGTCGTCGTGCCGACGTACAACGAGGCGGACAATCTGCCGATCCTGGCCGAACGCGTGCTCGGCCTGCCGCTGCCGAACCTGCGTCTCGTGGTCGCCGACGACAACTCGCCGGACGGCACCGGCGCGATCGCGGACGAACTCGCCGCCGCGTCCGATGATCGCGTGACGGTGTTGCACCGCAAGGCCAAGGAGGGCATCGGCCGGGCGCACATCGCCGGCATGCGCGCGTCGATCGAGCGCGGCGCGGAGTACGTGGTGCAGATGGACGCGGATCTCTCGCACCAGCCCGAGGTCATCCCGGAGATGCTGGGCACGATGCTGTCCACCGATGCCGGCCTGGTGATCGGCAGCCGGTACGTGATCGGCGGCTCGCTGTCCGACCAGTGGGGACTGCACCGGCGACTGCTCTCGCGGGGCGGCAGCGCGTACGTGAACATGATCATGCGACTGGGCATTCGGGACACCACGGGCGGATTCAAGCTGTGGCGCCGGGACGTGCTCGACGCGATCGATCTGGATCGCGTGCGCAGCGACGGATTCAGCTTCCAGATCGAGATGAACCACCGCTGCAAACAACTCGGTTACCGGATCGTGGAAATACCGATCCACTTCGAGGAGCGGTACAGCGGCAGCAGCAAGATCAGTCTGCGGATTCAGCTGGAGGCGCTGAAACTTCCGTGGCAGTTGCTGTTCACGAAGGACTGATCCGGGCTCTAGGCTCGGCCGATGACGGCCACGCGGACGGTCGGGTTCCACGGAACGCGACCGGGTACCGAGATCATCACCTGGGGCCAACGGGCGATCTGGACGGCGATCCAACGGATCAGTCCCAATGACGCGTACTTCAACTTCGTGAAGACACTGCCGGTCGCGGACACCGACGTCGATGCCGTGCTGGCGGCGCTGGGCGAGGTGATCGGCCGGCACGAAGCGCTGCACACGCGGATCGTCGACGTGGCCGGCGAACCGCACCAGGAGGTCGCCGGATCCGGCGAGTTGACCGTGGAGATCATCGAGGCCGGCGGGGACGTCGACGCGTTCGCGGCCGAGACCGAGGGCCGGTACAAGGCCGTACCGTTCGACTATGGCCACGAGTGGCCACTGCGGATCGCCGTGTTCACCCGGGACGGCGCGCCGGCGTTGGTACTGCTGTGCTTCTGCCACATGGCGACCGACTTCGGCGGCAGCATGGTGGTGCTGGGTGATCTCGCGGACCTGATCGCCGGGCGGGAACTGCCGCCGAACACGGTGCTGCAACCGGTCGATCTCGCGCGCTACCAACAGTCCGACGAGGGCCGACGGGCCGCGCGGGCCGCCGTGCGGTACTGGGAGCGGGCGTACGAACGCATTCCGCCGTCGATGTTCGAGCACGAGATCGCGGCGCCGGAGC
>Ga0070714_100003873_pt1 | contig 11240 bp, 9 predicted proteins | sample LARL83metaG_FD_65450 | JGI IMG/M metagenome (GOLD analysis project Ga0070714, IMG submission 65450) | Corn, switchgrass and miscanthus rhizosphere microbial communities from Kellogg Biological Station, Michigan, USA - LAR L8-3 metaG | ecosystem: Host-associated > Plants > Roots > Rhizosphere ... | reverse complement strand
TTGCACCTGCTGCTGCGCGGTCACGGCTCTGCCGAAGGTGGTCCTGTCCCAGCCACCTTGAGCCTCGTCCGGCAAGGCCGCAGCGGAGGCGCCGGAAGCCCCGGCGACGAAGAGCTGGAGCGTGGCCCGGCTCGTTCCGCCGCCGGTGATGTCGAGCTCGGCGACCTGGCCGGGGGCGTAGCTGCGTGCCTCGAAGCCGGCGAGCAGCGGTTGCGTGCCGGCCTGGCTGGGGCCGAGCACGGCTGCGTAGACGAGCACCAGCCCGGCGACGACCCCGACGCCCGACGCGATGCTGACGACGGCGTTACGCCGTCTGCGCCGCCGCGGAGCGGATCCGGTGCGGCGCTCACGGAGGTGGTGCGGCGCGATGTTCATGCCGGCACCGTCCGGCGGCGCGCCAACCGCTCCCTAACGAGCAGCTAACGGGCGCTAGGAGCAGGCCTGCGAGGGTGCTACAACCTCCCGCAATTGGTCGAATTCGCCATCCTCGGCCCGCTCGAGGCTCGCGACGACGGCGAGCCGATCCCGCTCGGCGGCCCGAAGCAGCGGGCACTGCTGACGCTGCTCCTGCTCGAGGCCGGACGTGTCGTCTCGGTCGACCGGCTCGTCGAGGCCCTGTGGGCCGGCGACCCGCCGGCGACCGCCGTCGCCTCGCTGCAGAACTTCGTGGCCCAGCTCCGCAAGTCGCTCGGCCCCGACGCGATCGAGACGCGCCCTCCCGGCTACGTCGTCCGGCTCGGGGCGGAACAGCTCGACCTCGCTCGGGTGCGCAGCCTCGTCGACGAGGCCCGGGCGAGCGAGCCCGGGCGCCGGGCGGCGCTGCTCGACGAGGCCGTCGCGCTGTGGCGGGGCGAGCCACTGGCCGACTTCCGCTACGAGACGTTCGCCCAGGAGGAGATCGCGCGTCTCGACGAGTTCCGGCTCACCCTGCTCGAGGAGCGCGCCGAGGCGAAGCTCGCGATCGGCGAGCACGCCGACCTCGTCACCGAGCTGGAGGGGCTCGTCCGCGCGTATCCGTTGCGCGAGCGGCTGCGCGCGCAGCTGATGCTGGCGCTGTACCGCTCCGGCCGGCAGGCGCAGGCGCTCGAGGCGTACCGCGAGGGACGCGAGCTCCTCGTCGAGGAGCTTGGCCTCGAGCCAAGCCCGCTCCTGCGCGGCGTGCACGCCTCGATCCTCCGCCAGGAGACGTTCGCGGTCAGCCGCGGCGCGATGCCCGAGGCCGAGCATTTCGAGGAGGTCGCGGCCGCGCTCCTCGCCGGCAAGGTCACGATCGTCATCGGCTCCGAGTCCGAGCCGCTCGCCTCGGAGCTTGCTCGGCGGTTCGGCCTCGAGGCGACGATGCCGGAGCTCGCGCGGGTCTCGCAGGCCGTGGCCGTCCTCAACGGCGCCGGCCCGCTCTACGACACGCTCCACTCGCTCGTCGAGAGCGACGGCGAGCCGACGCCGGTGCACCGGTTCCTCGCGGGCCTTCCCGCGCTCCTCCGCGAGCGGTCGAGCGGGCAGCCGCTGCTCGTCACCACCGGCTACGAGCTCGCCCTCGAACGCGCGCTCGACCTGACCGGAGAGCCGTACGACACCGTCTGCTACCTCGCCTCCGGCGAGATGAGGGGCAGCTTCTGCCACATCTCGCCTACGGGGGCCGCGACCGTGGTCGAGAGGCCGAACGGCTACACCGCGGAGCTCGACCTCGACGCGCGCACCGTCCTCCTTCACCTGCAGGGCCGGATCGACGAGTCGACCGAGCGTGCCTGGGAGAGCTTCGCCGTCACCGAGGACGACTTCATCCACTACGGCAACGTCGCCCGGCGGCTGCCCGTCGCGCTCGCTGCGCGGCTGCGGCGCACGCACCTGCTCCTGCTCGGCTACACGCTCTCGACCTGGACGCTGCGGGTCGTGCTGGAGCGGTTCTGGGGCAGCGAGCCGCTCCCGTATCGCTCGTGGTCGGTACATCCCGGCCCGCAGCCGCTCGAGCGAGAGTTCTGGCGGCGGCGGGACGTCGAGGTGATCGACATGGCCCCGGCGGCCTACGTCGCCGAGCTCGAGCGTGCGCTGGAGAAGGCGGTGACGCGATGACGTCCGTGCCGGAGAGCCCGTACAAGGGCCTCGCCGCGTTCGAGGACTCGGAGCTCGACGCTCTCCTCTTCTTCGGACGTGAGCGCGAGGTCGCCGCGGTCGCGGCCAATGTGCTCGCCCACCGGCTCACCGTCCTCTACGGGCCGAGCGGCGTCGGGAAGAGCTCGCTCCTCGGCGCGGGCGTCGCGCGGCGCCTGCGGGAGCTGAGCGGCGCTCCCGTCGTCGTCCACGACTCGTGGGCCGAGGACCCCGCGGCCGGCCTGATCGCGTCGGTGCAGGGGGAGTGCGGCGAGCTCGGGCCCACGGCTGGGCTCGTCGACACGATCGCGGCCGCGGCGCAGGTGGGCGGCGAGCTGCACCTCCTGCTCGACCAGTTCGAGGAGTACGTGCTCTACCACGGTGTCGAGGGGCCGTTGAGCGATGCGCTGCCGCAGCTGCTGCGACGGCCCGGGCTGCGCGTGAACGTCCTGCTCGCTCTGCGGGACGATTCGCTCGCCGAGCTCGACGAGTTCGCCGGCCGGATCCCCGAGCTGTTCGGAAACCTCCTCCGGCTCGACCCGCTCGACCGCGAGTCCGGCCGTGCCGCGATCCTCGGGCCGCTCACGCGGTACAGCGAGCTCAGCGGCGAGACGTTCACGGCAGAGGAGGCCCTCGTCGACGCGGTGCTCGACGAGGCGTCGACGGAGGCGGGGGTCGAGACGCCGTATCTCCAGCTCGTGCTCGAGCGGCTGTGGGAGCGGGAGCGCGGCATGGGCTCGCACGAGCTGCGGCTGGCGACGCTGAGCGAGATCGGCGGCGCCCGGGCGGTCGTCCGCGAGCACGTCCGGGGAGCGCTCGAGCGGCTGACGCTGCCGGAGCAGGAGGCGGCGGCGCGGGTGGTGCGCCAGCTCGTGACGCCCTCGGGACGGAAGGTCTCGCACGAGGCCGCCGACCTGGCCGAGTACGCCGACGTCGACCCGGACGAGCTGCGCGGCCTGCTCGAGACACTCTCTCGCGAGCGGCTGGTTCGCGGGGTCAACGGAACGCCCGGCGCGCCGACCCGCTACGAGATCTTCCACGACGTTCTCGGCCCGCCGATCCTGGCGTGGCAGAGCGAGCAGCAGCTCCGTCGCGTCCGCCTTCGCGCACGCGAGCAGCGCCGGCGCTTCCTGACGGTGATCGCGGCGACCGCCGTCGCGCTCGCAATCGTGGCCGGGATCGCGGTGTACGCGCTTGTCCAGCGGAGCAATGCCGGAACGCAAGCGCGCCACGCTCACGGGGGCGAGCTGGCGGCCCGCGCTCTCGTCGCGAACCAGACGAACCCGCAGGTCGGAGTCGAGCTCGCATTGCGGGCGGCGAGGCTCGCTCCCGGCAAGGACACCGCCGACGTCCTTCGCACGAGCCTCGGCGCGATGCGCGAGACGAGGATCCTGCGCCTGGGCGGCAACGTCGTCGCGGCCGCCTTCGAGCCGCACGGCAAGCGTCTGCTCGTCGCAAGCAGCAACGGGCGCCTCGGCCTATACGCCCGGGCCGGCGCGCCGCTCGCCCCGATGCCGCGCCAGCAGCGGCTGACGACCGCGGTCTGGGGGCCCGACGGGGGAGTCTTCGCGACCGGATCGGAGGACGGGACCGCCGCCGTCTGGCGGGCCGGGCAGCGCTCGCCCGAGCGCACGCTCTCCACGCCCTCTCCGGTCACTGCGCTCTCGCTGGGACGGACGACGCTGCTCGTCGGCAGCGGGACGCACGTGCGGCTCCTGGACCTCCCGAGCGGTCGAACGAGGACGGTCGGCGTCGGCGGTCGCGTCGATGCGGCGGTTCTCGATCCCACGGGACGGGTCTTTGCGGTCTCAGTCCGCCGTGGGAAGGAGAATCTGGCGTCGATCGTCGACGTCCGCACCGGCCGCACGGTCGCAAGGCTGAAGAGCGGCGGGATCCGCTCGTTTGCGTTCAGTCCAGACGGGCGGCTTCTCGCCAGCGGCAGCCGCGACAAGACGGCGCGGATCTGGGATGTCCGTACCGGCCGGGGTCTCCAAGTGCTCCAGCACCACGGCTACGTCCTCGACGAGGAGTTCTCCGCCGACGGGAAGACGCTCGTCACCTCGGCCGCCGACGGCGGCGGCTACGTCTGGGACGTCGCCACCGGCCAGCGCGAGCTGCTACTCGTCGGCGCGACGGGCCCCGCTCCCGCGGTTGCCTTCAGCCCCGACGGCAGCGAGATCGCGCTCACCTCGACCGACCGGATCGCCCGCCTCTACTACAGCAACGACGGGCGCCTCCTCGCACCGCTCGCGGGTCACGGCGGTCTGGTCACGAGCGTCGGCTTCGATCCGAGCGGGCGCACGGTCGTCACGGGCAGCAGCGACGGAACGGCGCGGCTCTGGCAGGCTCTCCCCCTCGGCACCCTGCGGACGATCGACAGGCGGGAATCCGCGGTGCAAGCGTCGTTCGGGGGCAACGACCCGGTAACCGTCGCCGGCAGCGAGGCGCGCGTCCTCACGACGTCGGGACGCGTTCTGCGGCGGCTGAGAATGCCCGCGCCGATCGTCGCGGCCGCGGTGCGCGGCACCATCGTCGCTCTCTCGGACCGCTCGGGCAATCTGCTGGTCGACCGGAACGGAGTCCGGAAGCTGACCCGTGGCGTCGGCGCGACCGCGCTCGCCATCGAACGGAGTGGACGAGTGCTCCTGGGCCGGAACGGCGGCGTCGGCTACGCAGCGGGGCATCCGATTCTCGTTCGCGAGCCGGGGCGCGTCCTCGCGCTTTCCACCGGCGGCCGCCGCTTCCTCGTGCGACTCGCCCGCGAGATCCGCATCTACGAGGACGACGGGACGCTCGTAAGCACGATCCGGACCGCCGCCCAGCACGCGACCCTTTCTCCCGGCGGCCTGGGCGTCGCCACGACGAAAGGCAAGATCGCCCAGCTCTGGGACGCGTCGACCGGGAAGCTGCTCCACACCCTCAGCGGTCACACCTCGCTCGTGACCGACGCCGAGTACTCGCCGAACGGGCAGAACCTCGTGACGGTGAGCGACGACCACGACGGGCGGATCTGGAGCGCCTCGAGCGGCCGGCTGATCCATCTCCTCCGCGCGCACTTCTTCCCGGTGCGGACCGGGAGCTACAGCCCCGACGGCCGCTGGATCGTCACCTCCAGCCAGTACACGGCCGGGCTCTGGAACGCGGCTACGGGGAAGTTCCTGTTCTACGTGGGCCGCCACCTGGCGCCGCTCACGGGTGCGAGCTTCAGCCACTCGGGCAATTGGATCCTCACGGGAAGCACCGACCACACCGCCGGCGTTTACCACTGCCTGGTCTGCCAGCCGCTACCCGGCCTCGAGGCGACGGCCGCCGCCCGTCTGCGCGCGCTGCGCAGCCGGGGCAGGTGAGGGGAACCCGCCGCGGAACTCCGAGGCGTGGACGACGAGTCCGTCCGTCTTCGCGCGCACGAAATCTCCCAGGGCCCGGAAGCCGGAACGCCGGAGGAGAACTGGCGGCGCGCCCAGCGTGAGTTCACCGTGGCGCACGACTACGACACGGTCGACCGCGATCTCGAGCGGCTCGGGATGACGCTGTCGCGGCTTCCGTCGGAGGCCGGCGTCGAGTGGCGGCTCACGCTTTCCCGCGGCGAGCGGGTCGAGGCGTGGGAGCCCGGCACCAACGGGCTGTCGCCGCCGCCCGAGGTCATGCGCCTGATCGGGAGCGTCGTCGCAGGGAAGCCGCTCCAGCCCGGGCCGCCGTTGAGTCACGAGCCAGGCGCGGCGCGTCTGCACGAGGTGCTCGAGGCTCAGCGGGTTGCCTTGCTGACGCACGATCCCGGAGTCCGGCTCGGCGACGATCCCGAGAACCTGCACCAGCATCGCGTTGCCGCGAGGCGAACGCGCGCGGCGCTGCGCACCGCGCGGCGGTATCTCGACCCCGAGTGGCGGCGCCCGCTCGGCCGGGCGCTCCGGGAACTGGGCGAGGCGACGGGGCCGGTGCGCGACCTCGACGTCGTCCTCGAGCACCTGCGCGACGAGCTCGCGCGCCTGGACGAGACCGAGGAGGCGGCGAAGGCGGCGATCCTCGAGCGGCTGGAGGACGACCGCGAGCGGGCGCGGCGCGGGCTGCTCGAAGCGCTCGACGGCCGCGAGTACCGGTTCCTCCTGACACGCCTCCGCCTGCCGCCGCGGCTCGGGGACGGCGTCGACTCGGTTCCGCTCGAGTCCCTCTCGCAGCGGGAGTTCCGCCGGCTGGCGAACCTCGTCGACCGGCTCGGCAAGCGCCCCGACGAGCAGGCGATCCACCGGTTGAGAATCGCGCTCAAGCGCACCCGTTACGCCGCCGAGCTCGTCGCGCCGAAGGGTGGCGGCCGCAAGCGATTCCTCGCCGACGCCCGCGTTCTCCAGGACCTGCTCGGCGAGCACCAGGACGCGGTCGTCGCGGAGCAGCACCTGCGCGGAGCCACCGTCGAGGACGTGCGGACGGCCGCCGCCTTCGCCGCCGGCCGGATCGCCGAGCGCCAGCGGGCGCGGCGAGAACGTGTGCAGGAGCGGCTTCCCGCCGCCTGGAAGCGCCTGCGCAAGAGCGGCGCCCGGCTCATCTGAGCCGCTCGCGGTTGCAGCGTTATCCACAGCCTGTTAAAGATCGCGCCGACAAGCTCTGGATCGTGCGAAGGGGAGGTCGGAGCAGTGAGACAAGTGGATCAGCGCACCGGACGGCCCTTGGTCGACGGTCAAGACCGCATCGAGGCGTTGACGGACGAGGAGCTCGAGGCCGAGCTGACCATCGCGGCCGAGGAGCCTCGGATGCGCGCCCAGCGGCTGGACGACCTGCTGCTAGAGCGGACGCGGCGCCGGATCCAGCCGCTCCCCGCGAGCTCGTAGGCCCGCCCGCTAGCTGAGCGGGGCGCAGCGCGGCTCGTGCCGCTCTGCGAGCAGAAGCAGCAGCGTGTGCAGCGCTTCCCGCTGGTTGGCGTCCAGCGGTGCGAGGAACTCGTCCTCCACGCGCTTCGACAGGGCGCGCAGCTCGGCGAGCGTCCGCTTCCCGTCGGCGGTGAGGCGAACGACGTGGCGGCGCCGGTCGTCCGGGTCGCGCTTGCGCTCGACGAGGCCGTGCTCCTCGAGCTCGTCGAGGAGGCCGACGAGCGTGCCGCGGTCGTAGCCGAGCGAGTCCGCGATCGCCGCCTGCGTCTCGGGGACGCCTTCGTCGAGCAGGACGAGGATGGCGTGGTGGTACGGGCCGAGGCCCGTCTGCTCGTACTCGTCCAGCGAGCGCTGCTTCGCCGCGAAGCCCAGTCGCTTCAACAGGAAGAGGGTCGACGCGACCAACTCGGCGGGGAGCCGCGCGCTCGTCTTTGTATCGATCTTGGTGTCAATGTTCATCTCAGGGAATAGGGTAGCTCCTCCAAGCGTTCCTCTCGTGTATAGTTGGTACTACCAACGATTGGAGGAAGTGCTTGATTCCCAGTTCTCAACCGGTTTCACCCCGTCGGCGCTGGAGCGCCCTCGCTCTCATCGTCACCGCCCAGTTCATGGTCATTCTCGACGTCGCGATCGTGAACGTCGCGCTGCCGTCGATCAAGACCGACCTCGGATTCTCGCAGGAAGGGCTGCAGTGGGTGATCACGGCCTACGCCATCCTGTTCGGCGGCACGCTGTTGCTCGGCGGGAGGCTGGCCGACATCCTCGGCCGCCGGCGCATGTTCGTCGCGGGCCTCGCGCTGTTCGCCACGGCCTCTCTGCTCTGTGGGTTTGCGTGGTCGTCCGGCTCGCTCGTCGGCTTCCGAGCGCTGCAGGGAGTCGGTGGAGCCTTGCTCGCGCCCGCCGCGCTGGCGCTGCTCATGACCACCTTCGCCGAGGGGCGCGAGCGCAATCGCGCGCTCGGGATCTACGGCGCCGCCTCGGGTAGCGGCGCGGCTGCGGGCGTCCTGCTCGGCGGCGTCCTCACGTCGTACTTCGGCTGGTCGTGGATCTTCTTCGTCAACGTCCCGGTCGCAATCGCCGCCATCGCGCTGACGCCGGTCCTGCTGCGCGAGAGCCGCGCGGACCTGGCGCACCGGCACTTCGACCTCGCGGGTGCCGCCTCGGTTACGTCGGGCCTGATGCTCTTCGTCTACGGGCTGACCCGCGCGACGGCCGACGGCTGGGGCTCGCCCGTCACCGTGAGCCTCCTGACCGTGTCCGCCGCGCTCATCGCCGCATTCATCGCGATCGAGTCGCGCTCCAAGTGGCCGCTCCTGCCGCTGCGGATCTTCCGTAGCCGCTCGATCTCGTCGGCGAACGTGGCGATGCTGATCATCGGCGCCGTCACGTTCTCGGAGTTCTTCGTCCTCACCCTCTACGTCCAGGACGTCCTCCACTACTCGGCCGTGCAGAGCGGCGTCGCGTTCACCGCCTTCGCGCTGAGCGTCGTCGTGGCCTCGAACGTGGCCCAGGCGGTCGTCGGGCGCATCGGCGTCCGGCCCACGCTCGTGGGCGGTCTCACGCTGTCGGCGATCTCGGTGGCCCTGCTCGTTGGGCTCCCGGTCGACGGCCATTACTTCTGGGATCTCTTCCCGGCCTTCGTGCTCGGAGGCATCGGGATGGGCTTCTCCTTCGTGCCCGTCACGATCGCCAGCCTCACAGGTGTCGAGCGGGCCGACGCGGGCGTCGCCTCCGGGCTCGTGAACACGAGCCGACAGATCGGCGGCGCGATCGGCCTGGCCGCCATCAGCACCATCGTGGCGAGCGCGACGGCCGATTACGCGCGCGCCCACGCGATCGCGATCGCGAGTGCGCCCGCGACGGTCGACGGCTTCCAGGTCGCGTTCGAGGTCCTCGGCGGGCTGCTCGTCGTCGGGATCGCAGTCGCCGCGATCTTCCTGCGGCCTCCGAGGGAGCACGTCGTGGAGGTCGAGGCGCCGCAGCTGCAGGAGGCGGCGTGACCGGCGGCGACGACCGGGCCGCGCACCGGCAGACGATCGACGACCTGCTGCGGCAGATCGACGACCAGCGCAGACACCAGCTCCTGCTCGAGGCCTCCGGCGTGTACGCGCCGGGCCTCGAGCTGGAGGCCAAGCGGACGCGGCAGGAGCTCGCAGAGCTCGTCCGCTAGGCCTTATCGTTGCCCGGATGCGGGCGACGAGCGAGTACGAGCGGAAGCTCGACGCTCCGGCGGGGTTCCGGCTGCCGCCCCTCGGCGGCCGGCCCCTCGAAGCGCGGGTCTTCACCTCGATCTACTACGACGTGCCCGGAGGCGCGCTAGCCGGCGCCGGCATCACGCTCCGCCGCCGGATCGAGCGCGGGCGCAGTCTGTGGCAGTTGAAGCTTCCCGCCGGGGACGCCCGGCTCGAGCTCGAGTTCGACGGAGGGCCGAAGAAGCCGCCCGAGGATCTAGCCGACCTGCTCCGGGTGTATCTGCGCCACGGCCCACTCGATCGCGTCGCCGAGCTGCGCACGCGCCGGCGTGGAGAGCTCGTCGCGCGCGACGGGACGACCGCCGAGGTGACGGTGGACGAGGTCGCGGTGATGGACGCGCGCCGCGTTCGCGACAAGTTCGTCGAGGTAGAGCTGGAGCTTCGCCAGGGGAATCCGGCGCGGGTCGACGATCTCGCCGCGGAGCTCGCCGACGCAGGCGCGGAACCGGGTAATGGAAAGCCGAAGGTGTTCCGCGCGCTCGCGCTCGATTCCGGCGGCGCTCCGTGTCCGGACACGCCCTTCGAGGCGCTTCAGAGCCTCCTGCGCGAGCAGTTGCGCGAGATCGAGCGGCACGACCCCGGCACGCGTCTCGGGCGTGATCCGGAGAGCCTCCACGACATGCGTGTCGCCGTGCGCCGGATGCGAGCGCTGCTGCGCGCCGGCCGGAAGCTGATTGCCACCGACACGACCGACCTCGACGCGCGGCTGAAGGAGCTCGGCCGCCTGCTGGGTGAGGTGCGCGACCTCGACGTCCTGATCGATCACCTCGAGTCGGAGGCGGCCGAGCTGGGGGAAGACGACGCGCCGCAGGCTCGGCCGCTGCTCGCCGTCCTGCGGAAGGAACGTTCCGGGAACCGGCGGCGCATGCTCGCCTTCCTACGCTCCGACGCGTACCTGGCGCTGCTCGACGACACGGCCCGGACGATCGAGGAGCTCGAGCCGAGCGGGTCCGGCGCGTCGCTCGGCGACCTCGCCGACAAGGCGTTCGCGAAGACGCGCAAGTCGGTGCGCGCCCTCCCGGACGAGCCCGCGGACGAAGAGCTGCACGCGGTGCGGAAGAAGGGCAAGCGCGCGCGGTACGCGGCCGAGCTGGCGGGCCGGAAGACGTTCGTCAAGCGCGCGAAGAAGCTGCAGGACGTCCTCGGTGAGCACCAGGACGCCGTCGTCGCCGCCGACCGGCTGCGGGAGCTCGCCGTTGAGGCCGAGCCGAGGCATGCGCTCACCGCAGGCCGTCTCGTCGAGCGGGAGACCGGCCGCCGCGCCGCGGCACGCGAGGATTGGCCGAAGGCATGGAAGAAGCTCCGCAAGACGGCCTGACCGTCCGCGCCGCCGGCGGCCTCGTCGTGCGCGACGGCAAGGTGGTCCTCGTGCACCGCCCGAAGTACGACGACTGGAGCTTTCCGAAGGGCAAGTGCGACGAGGGCGAGGCCGACGAGGCGTGCGCCCTGCGCGAGGTCGAGGAGGAGACAGGCCTCCGGTGCGAGATCCTGGAGGAGCTCGGCCGGACGAGCTACCGCGACGCGAAGGGGCGGCCGAAGGTCGTCCGCTACTGGCGCATGCGTCCGCTCGAGGGGGCGTTCGTGCCCCACGACGAGGTGGACGAGATCCGCTGGGAGACTCCGGAGCGCGCCGCCGGCCTGCTCAGCTGGTCGCGGGACCTGCCGCTGCTGGAGCAGCTGTGACGAGCGTTCTCCTCCGCCATGCCTCCGCCGGCGATCGTGACGACTGGGACGGGCCCGACCTGTTGCGCCCACTGGATCCGCGCGGCCGGCGGCAGGCCGCCGAGCTCGTGGAGCTGCTGCGTCCGTTCGGCGTGCGCCGCATTCTCACCAGCCCCTACACCCGCTGTGTCGAGACGGTCGAGCCGCTCGCGGCGACACTCGGGCTCCCGGTGGAAGAGGACGAGCGCCTGACGGAGGGCGCCGGGCCGGGTGCCCGCGAGCTGCTGCAGGAGGACGGCGTGGTGGCGTGCACGCACGGCGACATCGTCCAGGACGTGCTCGGGCAGAGCCTGAAGAAAGGGGCCGCCGTCCT
>Ga0070714_100003872_pt1 | contig 11242 bp, 8 predicted proteins | sample LARL83metaG_FD_65450 | JGI IMG/M metagenome (GOLD analysis project Ga0070714, IMG submission 65450) | Corn, switchgrass and miscanthus rhizosphere microbial communities from Kellogg Biological Station, Michigan, USA - LAR L8-3 metaG | ecosystem: Host-associated > Plants > Roots > Rhizosphere ... | reverse complement strand
AAGATCGTGAGGACGTCAAGGTGTGACGGATTTTGAACGACGACCACGCCCATTTCCTTCGCGCGCGGAATCAGATCGGGGAAGAGGCCGTCTCCGTGCTCGAACCGGACTCGCTGGTCGGCCCAGGCTTTCCTTCCTCCCGTGGCCTTCATCGCATTCAGCATGGCGGCACTCGAGTTGTAGCCAAAAACGTGGACCATCAGCTGGTCCTTGTTTCGCAGCGATTCCCGCAACATTTTCTCGATGTCTGCGGGAGGAAACATCAACCCGAAATCCGAAAAGATCGTCTCGAAGGGCACTCCCGACCGATCTTCATCGCGCGGAGCAAAGGTTCTCTCGACCGGCGTTCCATCCAGCACCCATTTGGTCCCGCTGACCGTGATCAAAGGAGCGGGGTTGGCCGGAAGCGATCGGCCTTCGGAAAGGTTGCGGCCGCTGGGCGAGGTCAAGGGCATGCGGATCACGCGAATGCGTATCGGTGTTGGGACCTTCGCGAGCAGTTCGACACAGCGGTCAGGCGCGATGGCATGGGACATGTCCTGCAACGACGTGATCCCGAATTTCGTCGCCCGCGAGAGTTGGTCGCCTAGCTGTTTGACGGCCTCGGTGTCGCTCGTCTTCTCCGCGAGCGTGCGCGTGAGTTGCAACGCTGCGTATTCACGGACCACGCCGGTCAACCTGCCGCTGGCGGATCTCTCGTACCGCCCGCCCACCGGATCTGCCTGGCCGTCCTGAATCCCGACCATGGCCAGCGCGCGGCTGTTCAAGATGTACGCATGTCCGGTGACACTCGCGAGAAAGACCGCGTGATCGGACGCCAGCTTGTCCAGCGAGTCGCGCGCCACCTCACTGTCCGTGAAGATTGCAGGACCGACATACGCCAGAAGAGGCGCTCCTGGATGCGCGCTCCCGACAGCGGCGGCCAGGGCCTCTTTCACATCGGTCCATGACGGGTTGAGGCTCTCGAACGGAAGTTCAACCGTATCCGCAGGAGACACCTCCAGGTGGATATGCGCGTCGTTGATGCCAGGGATTACCGTCCGCCCGACGAGATCGATTTGTCTTGTGCCGGGTCCTGCCAGGGACTTGATCGTCGCGGAATCGCCCGTCGCCACGATCCGCTGTCCACGAATCGCGAGCGCCTGAACGTAGGGATGCGCAGCGACGCTGGTGAAGATGTTTCCATTGAAGAGGATCACGTCCGGCGCCGCGTGTTGTCCGAGGGTGGCCGTCGCTCCGAGCATCGTCGAGACCGACACGAGTAACAACCCGATCATCCTTGTTTTCATCGGCATTCAGTCTATCCTTCGGCTGTGCGTACCTCTCGTCTAAATGCGGGACTGGCGTCGGGATCGATCTGTCCGGCGTGATGTCGTAATGGGTGGCGCGGCAGACGCTCGATCTCAGCCAGTCAGCGGACTGCTGCACAAGGCGTGTTATCGTCTGCATCCTCACGTCATTTACTCGGAGCTGCATCATGAAAAGCGGATCGCTCTGGCTCACCGCCTGTCTCGGTTCTGCCCTGGTTGTTTCGGGGCTTCACGTCAGGGCCCGCGCCGCGGCGCAGGCGTCGCCATCGGCGGCCGCGGCGCCTGCCGTCAACGCGGCGTATCTGAACCTGGTGCGGTGGCGCATGGTCGGCCCTTCGCGCGGCGGTCGCGTCGTCGCCGTCGCGGGCGACCCGGTCAACAAAATGACCTTCTACCAGGGCGCAACGGGCGGGGGCGTCTGGAAAACAGACGACGGCGGTCTCAACTGGCGCAACATTTCCGATGGCTCTTTCCACACCGGATCTGTCGGCGCCATCGCGGTCGCGCCGTCGAATCCGGGCGTCGTCTACGTCGGGATGGGCGAGGCGTGCATCCGCGGCAACGCGTCGTACGGCGACGGCGTGTACAAGTCGATGGACGGCGGAAAAACATGGTCGCATCTCGGTCTCGAAGCGACCAGGCAGATCGCGCGAGTGCGGATCAATCCGACGAACCCCGATCTGGTCTACGTCGCCGCGCTCGGCGATCCGTGGGGACCGAGCCCGGACCGAGGCGTTTATCGGAGCAAGGACGGCGGCCGGACGTGGGAGAAGGTGCTGTTCCGAAGCAACGACGCCGGCGCGATCGATCTCGTGATGGATCCGACGAACCCCGACGTGATGTTCGCGTCCACGCTCGATCTGCGGCGCTATCCGTGGGGTTTCACGAGCGCGGGCCCGGGTACGGCCCTGTACAAAACGACCGACGGCGGCACGACGTGGAAAGAGCTGACCTCGAACCCCGGCCTGCCGCCCGGCACCAAGGGACGCATCGGCGTCGCCATCGCCCCGTCGCAGCCGAACCGCGTGTGGGCGATCATCGACGCGGAGATTGGCAAGAAGGGCGTCTACCGCTCGGATGACGGCGGGGCCACCTGGAAGCACCTGACCGACGACGCGGATCTCACGCAGCGGCCCTGGTACTACGATCACATCTTCGCCGACCCGAAGAACCCCGACGTCGTCTGGGTGCTGAACGTCGATTTCTGGAAGTCGACCGACGGCGGCGAGAAGTTCGTCCAGGCGCCGGTGCCGCACGGCGACAACCACGACCTCTGGATCGATCCCGCCGATCCGCAGCGGATGATCGAAGGCAACGACGGCGGTGCGACGATCACGTTCAACGGCGGCCGCTCCTGGTCGACACAGCTCAACCAGCCGACCGCGCAGCTCTATCACGTGGCCGCCGACAACGCGTTCCCGTATCGACTCTACGCCGCGCAGCAGGACAACACGACCATCTCGGTTCCAGGCCGATCCGACTTCGGCCGCATCACGCTTCAAGAATGGGAAACCGTCGGCGGCGGCGAGGACGGCTACGTCGCGCCAAGCCTGAACGATCCGAACGTCGTCTACGCCGCCGATCATCATTTCCTCGACCGGTACGATCGACGGACGCACCAGACGCGCGACATCTCGCCGAATCCGGAGACGCAGTACGGGTGGGGAGCTGCCGACATCAACTACCGCTTCTGGTGGACGTACCCGGTGATGGTCTCGCCGCACGATCCGAAGACGCTGTACGTGACGTCGCAGTACGTGCACCGGACGACGAACGAGGGGCAGAGCTGGGAAATCGTCAGCCCGGACCTGACGCGCCACGATCCGAAAACGCTCGAGCACACGCCGTCGTATTCCCACCCGGAGCCGGGCGAGTACTGGGGGCCAATCACGCGCGAAGCGTACGGGCCGGAGTGGTACGCGACGATCTTCGCATTCGCCGAATCGCCCGCGAAGGCGGGGCTGCTCTGGGCGGGCTCCGACGACGGGTGGGTGCACGTGTCGCAGGACAACGGGAAGACGTGGACCAAGGTGACGCCGCCGGACCTGCCGGAGTTCGCGCTGATCAGCATCATCGATCCGTCGCCGCACGATCCGGCGGTGGCCTACGTCGCCGCGACGCGATACAAGCTGCAGGACAACAAGCCGTATCTCTACAAGACGGCCGACTACGGAAAGACGTGGACGAAAATCACGACCGGGATCCCGGACTGGGACTTCACGCGCGTGATCCGGGAGGACCCGCAGCGCCGCGGCTTACTCTACGCGGGGACCGAGACGGGCGTGTACGTCTCGTTCGACGACGGCGGGCACTGGCAATCGCTGCAACTGAACCTGCCGATCGTTCCCGTTCACGACTTATTGATCAAAGACGGCGACCTGCTCGCCGCGACGCACGGCCGCTCCTTCTGGATTCTCGACGACGTCGCGCTGCTGCGGCAGTTCGACCAGCCGGCGCTGAGCGAACCGGTGCACGTCTTCAAGCCGCGCGCGACGGTGCGGTTCCGGCAGGGTGGCCAGCTCGCCAGCGGATTCGACCAGGCGGCGAACAGCAACGCCGGCCAGAACCCGCCCAACGGCGTCGTCATTCCTTTCTACGTGAAGGACAAGCCGGCCGAACCGGTCACGGTGAAGATCGTTCGCGACAAGGGCGGCTCGACCGAAGAGGTCAGGACGCTCACACTGCAGCCCGCCGATGCGGCCGCTCCCGCCGCCGCGGAGCCACCGGCCTCGCCCTTCCGCCGTCCTGCTTCGCAGCGTCCGACCGTGCACGCCGGCGCGAACCGGTTCATCTGGGACATGCAGTATCCCGGTCCCGAGGTCCTGTCGGGAACGGTGCATCAGGGGCGCGCCGCGGGTCCGCTCGCCGCGCCGGGCAACTATCGCTTCGAGATGACGATCGCCGGGCGCGCGTACTCGCAGCCGTTCACCATCGTGAAGGACCCGCGCCTTACGTACAGCGACGCCGATCTCGAGCAGCAGCTCACCTTTCTGCTCGCGGCGCGCGACAAACTGTCGGCGACCGAAGGCGTCGTCAAAGAGATTCGCGCGATCAGGAGCGACGCCGAGCAGAAAATCGAGGCGGCCAAGAAAAAGGCCGACAGTGCCCGCCGCGTCGCGGAGCTCGATCGAGCGCTGAAGAATCTGAACGACAAGCTGTATCCGCTCGAAGAGCGGCTCGTTCAGTACCGCGCGAAGGCAGGCGAGGATTTCATCAACTATCCGACCGGGATCGACAGCAAGCTGGCGCGGCTGATGGACTTCGCGTCGCAGGCCGACGCGCCGCCCACGCAGGGGGAACAGGACCTGTTGAAGCGGCTGTCGGACGGCGTCGCTGAGCGCGAGAAACTACTGCAGCAGGTAAAGGGTCAGGAGTACGCGACCCTCGTGAAGCTCACGAGCGGCAAACGCTGACGATGGTCATCCGGCCTCCAGGAGCGTCTTCAGCGCGGCGAGATCCTTCTGATTCGCGCGTCGCATCGCCGCCGACATGAACGGGGCTGCGATCTGCGAGAAACCTGATGGCGTGCCGCGATTTGTGAGCGTCATGCGCGTGCCCGTCTCGGTCGGCTCCCACTCGTACGTCGTCTCCATCGGGAACGGACCGTCGGCCGTGCGCATCACGAGCCTTTTGTCCGGCACGTACTCGACGACCTGATAGACGTACTCCAGACGCCGGCCCAGGAACTGCGCCACGAACGCGAATCGGGAGCCGACTCCGATCGGGCGGGGCGTTTGCCACTCCACGCTCTTGATGTTCACGTACCAGCGCGGCGCGTTGTCCGGCTCGGAGGCGAACGCCGCCACGGTCGAGACCGGCGCCGCGATGTCGGTGCGGGTCGTCACGTCGACGTTCATCGGCAGTCACCTCAACAGGCGAGGTCCATCGCGCGGGGGCACGCCATGAAGAGGCGTTTGCGCGATATCAGCAGCTCTTTGGACCGTTCGTCTCGAAAAAGCAGCGCGCCGCCCGGCGCTTTGCCGGCGCGTTCGCCCCGAAGTCGAGAACGTCGCTCTTCGTTCGTAACCGCCTGTTCGGCCTGTTCTCGATCGGATGGATCGCCAATCTCATCGCCGGGCGGGAGTTCACCGATCGAATTGCCCTGCCGGATTACTGAGCGAAGCAGCAGCTATTTCGTTTTGGCGATCTTCGTCACCGTTACCGTGTCGCCCTTCACGTCGCCAGTCAGGGTGACGGTGTCGCCGGCGAACTGCTTCAGCGCCGCGAAGTCCTGGTTCGCCACCTTGAGGACCTTGTCGCCGGTGACGAACACATACGCGGCCCCGTGCTGCACGCACGCGGTGGTGCACTGCTGGTCCGTCATCTTCTTGCCGTGTTCCGTCATCGCGTCGTGGGACGTGCCGCACATCGCGTCGCTGATCCGGCCGGTGAGTGTTTCGGCCGCCGAGGCGCGCGCACCAAATCCGATCAGGATTGAGAACGCCGCGGCGGTCGCGATCGTCAGTCGTGTCATGGTCTCTCCAGCTTGCAGCAGTGGCCGAGCACCACGCCCGGGCCCTGGCGCCGTCAAGGATCATAGCTCGGAGGCGGGGCGACGCTGCAGACGGGTTTTATGCGACGTGCGGCTTATGGCACAGTTGCACCATCGGATCCGAGCGCCGGCGGACGGCGTCTGAGTTGATGACGGCCGGCTCGGCTTAATCCTCGGGACGGCCGGATAATGCATTCGGGACAACAAGGAGCGTACGTGATCCGACGAACGAACTGGTACCTGGCGATGCTCGCCGCAGCCGTCTTGCTTCATGCGCCGGCGGACTCCGCGATGCAGCAGACGCCCGGAGAATCCTCCCTTCCTGATGTGCAGAAGCTTGGGCCGCAGGTCGGGAGCCGCGTGCCCGAGTTCACGCTCGTGGACCAGAGAGGGCAATCGCGAACGCTGGCGTCTCTCATGGGCCCCCACGGCGTGATGCTCGTGTTCTTCCGCTCCGCCGATTGGTGACCGTACTGCAAAACGCAGCTCGTGGAGCTGCAAGGCCGTCTCGAAGAATTGAAGCGCCAGGGCTTCGGCGTCGCGGGTCTCAGCTACGACTCGACGGCGGTATTGTCGGATTTCTCCAGACGTCGGGGCATCACGTTTCCCCTGCTCTCGGATCCCGGGTCGATCACGATCAAGAAGTACGGGATCCTGAATACGACGGTGCCCGAGTCGAATCGCCAGGTATACGGCGTGCCCTTTCCTGGAACGTTCATGCTGAATACCCGCGGCATCGTTACCTCCCGTTTCTTCGAGCAGGCGTATCAGGAGCGGAACACCGTGAGCAGCATCATGGCCCGCCTCGGCAACCACATCGACGTTCACGCGACCACGATTTCCTCGCCTCAACTCGAGCTCACGTCGTACGCGACCGACGACACGGTTGCTCCCGGCACACAGTTCTCGGTCGTCGTCGACGTTCGTCCCGCTCGAGGTGTTCACGTATACGCTCCAGGCGTGACGGGTTACAAACCGATTGCGCTCTCGATCCAGCCACAACCGGGCGTTCTCGTGCGGTCCGCGCTGTACCCGCAAAGCGAGGACTATTATTTCAAGCCGCTCAACGAACACGTACAGGTGTATCAGCGATCGTTCCGTGTCGTGCAGGATCTCGTAATCGATTCCTCGTCTCAGGGAGCGGCGGCGCTGAAAACCGCGACCGCGCTGACAATTAACGGCGTGTTCAGTTACCAGGCCTGCGACGACAGGGCGTGCTTTACGCCACAGGCCGTGCCCCTGACCTGGCGCGTGAATCTTCGGCAACTGGATCGCGAGCGCGTCAAGCCATAGCGCTCCGCGGCGAGCGACGGGACGGCACCTGCCGTCAGACGCGTGAAGAAGAACAGCGGGAGGAGCGGCGATGCGCATCGCAGTTGCGGCAACGCTGACGGTCGCCTCGATTGCCAGCCTGCTGGCGCAGGCGGGTCCGACGTTCGACGTCGTCTCGATCAAGCAGAATACGGGCGGCATGGTTCGCGGGAACACCGCGCCGCCGGTCATGCGTCCGGATGGCAGCTTTATCCTGAAGAACGTTCCCGTCATCACGTTGATCGCGCGCGCGTATCCGGGCGCCGACATCGTCGGCCTGCCTGATTGGGGCAGGACCGACCGTTACGACATCGCGACGACGTCGACGTTGACGACTGCAACGGCTGACGATCGCATCGCGATGCTGCGTGCGATGCTCGCCGATCGATTCCAGTTGAAAGTCCACATCGAGCAGCGCGAGCAGAAGGTGTTCGATCTCGTCCTCGCGCGCAAGGACGGCAAGCTCGGCCCGGGACTGACGCCTTCGGACGTGAACTGCGACCAACCGCCGGCCCCGTTGATGGGGCGTCAGGACCTGAGCGCGCCTCCACCGCCGTGCACGGTGCGAATGCTCGGCGCGACGACGCGCGCCGACAAGCAGGGACTGCTCGGCGACTTGCTGGAGGGCACCACGTCGATGGACCGATTGGCCGATGCGCTTCGCATCCCGGCGGGGCGCGCCGTCGTCAACAAGACCGGCTTGCCGGGAAGCTATCGGATCGCGATGAACTTCGACATGATGGGCGAACGGCGGCCTCCGTCAGTCGACCCGCCGGCGAACGTCGGACCGTCGCTGTTCTCGGCCGTTCAGGAACAGCTCGGGCTGAGGCTCGAGTCGTCGAAAGCGCAGCGGGACGCGCTCGTCGTCGAGCGCCTCGAGCGTCCGACGCCGAATTAGCTGACACAGTCAGCATTGGCTAACGACCGCGTCGAGCTCGCCAGCCGCGGCCGCACCACAGGTGTGGCATGCTGCTGACATGGCCGACTCGAGAGCTCCCATTCCGTTCAGGACCGGCGTCCATGCCGAGCAGATCTTTCCAACCCTCACCGAGGCTCAGATGCAGCGCCTGGCGTCGCACGGGACGCCTCGCGTCGTGGGCGCCGGCGAGGTGCTGGTCGAGCTCGGAGACCACGACATACCGGTATTCCTCGTCACGTCCGGCGAATTGGAAGTGGTGCGGCCTGGACTGACCACGCAGGAAACACTGATCCGCCTCGTTGGGCCGGGGCAATTCACAGGCGAGATCAACACGCTCTCCGGCCGCCGCGCGTTTGCGCGAATTCGCGCCCGGCAGAATTCGGACGTCGTCGAGATCGCACGCGCGAGCCTCGTGGCTTTAGTACAGACCGATGCGACGCTGAGCGACATCGTGATGGGCGCGTTCATCTCCCGGCGCGTCGAGTTGGTGGCCCAGGGTCTCGGCGACGCCACGCTGGTCGGGTCCAGTCATTCGGCCGACACCCTGCGCATCAAGGAGTTCCTTACGCGCAACGCGCACCCGTTCGCGTACATCGACCTCGAACGCGACGCGGACGTCGAAAGCGTTCTGGCTCATTTCGGTGTCTCCGCCGCAGACACGCCAGTGCTGATCTGTCGTGGCCGTACGGTTCTGCGGAATCCCATGAATCGCGAGATTGCGAGTTGTCTTGGGTTCAACGAGGCCGTGGACGAGACGCGAGTACGCGATCTGGTCATCGTCGGCGCCGGACCGGCGGGCCTCGCCGCGGCTGTGTACGGCGCGTCGGAAGGCCTTGACGTGCTGCTGCTCGAGACGTTCTCGCCGGGAGGGCAGGCCGGCGCCAGCTCGCGGATCGAGAACTACCTTGGTTTTCCGACCGGGATTTCAGGGAACGACCTGGCCGGACGTGCGTATACGCAGGCGCAGAAGTTCGGCGCGCAGATGCTGCTGACGACCGGGACCCGCCTCGCCTGCGATCGCCGCCCTTACATCGTCGAGTTGGAAGGCGGCGCCAGAGTACCGGCGCGAGCGGTTGTGCTCGCGACGGGCGCCTAGTACCGCAAGCCACCGATCAAGAACCTGGCGCGCTTTGAAGGCGATGGGGTCTATTACGGCGCCACGTTCATCGAGGCGCAACTCTGCAGCGGCGAAGTCGCCGTCGTGGTCGGCGGTGGAAATTCCGCGGGACAGGCGGCGGTCTTTCTCGCCCAGACCACAGCTCACCTGTACATGCTCGTCAGAGGCAGCGGCCTGGCGGACACGATGTCGAAATACCTGATCACCCGTATCGAACAAACGCCCAATATCACCGTGCTCACAGACACAGAGCTTTCCGATCTCGACGGGGACAGCCACCTGGAACGAGTCGCCTGGAGAAACAACCGGACCGGGAAGACGGAGCACAAGAGCATTGCTCACGTGTTTGTGATGACCGGAGCCGACCCGAACACCGACTGGCTCGGCGGCTGTGTCGCGCTCGATGGCCACGGCTTCATCAAGACCGGACCCGATGTGACGACGGAGGAACTGCACGACGCGCACTGGCCGCTCATCCGGCGGCCGTATCTGCTCGAGACGACGTTACCCGGCGTGTTTGCCGCCGGAGACGTCCGCGGGGGCAACGTCAAGCGTGTCGCCTCCGCCGTCGGCGAAGGCTCGATCGCGATTTCGTTCGTCCATCAAGTGCTGAAGGAATAGCTCGCCGTTCAGGGTCGCTGCCGATGTGCGTCGGCGCGAGGCGAGTGCGATGCGGGCGGCGTCCGGGTCTGTGCGCAGCGGAAGTTCGCGGCCTCGTCGAGGCTGCCGCTGCCGATGTATTGCGCGATCTGCGGGTAGGGGCAGAGCGGCCGCGTCCGCTCGACGGCGGTGTCCGACGCCTGCGTCGCGATAATCCGCGGCGGATGTCCGGTTCGGATCCAGCCGTCCAGCGCGCCGACCGCGTCGAACAGATCCGGACCCTCGCCACCGAAGCAGTGGCTGACGCCCGGCTCCATGTACAGCTCGATCGAAGCGCCGCGAGCCTGGCTGCCGGTCGCCTTCAGCACCGCATTGAAGTAATCAACCGTTGCTTCGGCCGGCACCTGCGGATCGGCCCAGCCATGATAAAGGAGCAGCTTGCCGCCGCTCTCGAAGAACGGCTGCAGGTCGGGCTCGGTGCGGTCGATCACGCCGGCGTCGGTCTGGAGCGCGACGGGAAGATCGGCCGACAGCCTGAAGCCGTGCCAATCCCAGTTCGCGTTCCTGAAGACGACGTAACGGAAGGCGTCGACGGAATTGATTATTGGTGCGTCTCCCGCAAGACGCGACCAGCCAAGCTCCGAGCCGGGCTGCAGCAGCGCCGGCGCCACGATGCGGCCCGTAGCCGGATCGGTGACGGGCGCGTACATCGCGCGCGCCGTGTCGACTTGCGGTGCGGTCAGGCACGACGCCGCGTCGCCGCTGCGGCACTCGATCACCGCGGGATCGAAACGGCATCGGGACGGATCGCCGATCAGTCCGTCGGCGACACCGTCTGCCGTGTCGCACGCGGCAAGGGCCGCGCGGTGGATCGCGGGAAATTTCTCGGACGGGATCGCGCTGTCCGCCGATCGATGGACGAACCGGTTCAGTGCGAGCCGCGCGGCGTGCAGGTGCATGTAGTCGATCGCAGGCGCGCCGGCGACGATGCCGTCGTAGTCGCCGGGATAGCGGATGGCTTCGGTGACGCCCTGGCGGCCGCCCTGCGAGCAGCCATTCCAGTACGAATGCGACGGGCGGGCGAGATAGAACGCCTCCACGATCCTCTTCGCGCGCGTCGTCATCTCGTGAACGGCGCGGTAGCCGAAGTCCACGTATTTCTCGCGATGGTCGAGCGCGAACGCCATCGTGTTGCCCACGTGGCCGGTGTCGGTGGAGCTCGTCGCGTATCCGCGTGCGAGCGCCTCGCGCATCTCGTCGTAGCTGATGACGCCGGCGGCGTCGGCGTTGCCGACGGCCTGGTACTTTCCGTTCCAGTTCTCGGTGGGCAGCCAGACCTCTGCCTTGATGTCGGAATCGCGCGTCGGCGCGATCGTCAGCTGCACCCGGCAGAACGTCCGCGGCGCGTGGAACGGCGGCGCGTTCGCCGCTAGCGTCTGCGCATCGGTGACGGATGCGGCGGGCAGCGCGAGGTCGCGCAGGCGTTGGCAAGC
>Ga0070714_100003871_pt1 | contig 11242 bp, 8 predicted proteins | sample LARL83metaG_FD_65450 | JGI IMG/M metagenome (GOLD analysis project Ga0070714, IMG submission 65450) | Corn, switchgrass and miscanthus rhizosphere microbial communities from Kellogg Biological Station, Michigan, USA - LAR L8-3 metaG | ecosystem: Host-associated > Plants > Roots > Rhizosphere ... | reverse complement strand
CATTTGCGAATCGCCAGAACGCAGCGACGATCGACGGCAGTTGCGCGAGGATCGTCGTCGCGTCGTCACTTTCCAGCGAGATGCTGCCGGCGGCGATCCGCAGTGCGTCCATCGAGTCGATGTTTGCGTCAGCGCATTCCCGGATGAGCGCGAGCGTCGCTCGAGACAGTGCTCGTCTGCCGGCCAGCTCCCGGCGAAACGCCGTCAGCTCGGAAAGCGACGGCCGCTCGCCGTGCCAGAGGAGCCAGGTCACCTCCTCGAAGGTCGCGTTCGGCGCGATCTCGGCGAGTGGATAGCCGGCGATGATTAATTCGCCACGCTCGCCGTCGACGTGGCTCAGGCGCGTCCGCGCGGCGACAACGCCCTCCAATCCAGTGTTCGGTGTCATGGCGAAAGCGTAGTCCGCGCGCGATCATTGAGTCAATCTTGATTGATTGATCAATATGTTCGGGGGTGGGTCGATCCAAAATTTCACGAAGAACCAATTATGAAAGGCTCGTGGGTGTCCGCTGCCGAGGCCGCGCGCCGGCTTGGCGTCAAGCGCGAGACATTGTACGCGTACGTGAGCCGCGGACTCATTCGCTCCGCGGCCAAAGGAGCTACGACGCGCGAGCGAGTGTACGCGCGCGAGGACATCGAACGCGCGCGCCGACGCGCCGAGGATCGCCGCGATCCAAGTGCGATCGCCACGCACGCCTTGAGACTCGGCAGCCCGGTGCTCGAGTCGGGTATCACGCTCATTCAGGACGGCCGACTGTATTATCGCGGCTTCAACGCGGTCGAGCTCTCGCGCGGGCGGTCGATTCGTGAGGTCGCCTCGCTCATCTGGCGCGGCCGTTTCGACGCGTGGCCCGAGCGACGCGCGCCAGCGGTGCAGCCGAGGGCGCCACGGACGCTGCCCTTTCTCGCGACTGCGCAGACGGTGCTCGCCGCCGCCGCATCGCACGACTCGGCCGCATTCGACCTTCGCGCCGACGCGGTCGCGGCGACCGGAGCGCGCATACTCGACCTGATGGTTCTTGCCGCGAGTGGAATCGGATCGGGACCAGATGACGAACCGATCGAATTGCGACTCGCCGAGGGATGGAAGCTCCAGCGGCGCGCGGGCGAGCTGTTGCGCGCGGCGATCATTCTCTGTGCCGATCACGAGCTCAACGTCTCGGCGTTCACCGCGCGATGCGTGGCGTCCGCGGGCGGCACTCCCTACGGCGCGGTGATCGCCGGCCTCGCCGCGCTGGAGGGCGTTCGTCACGGCGGATTGACGACGCGCGTCGAATCGATGCTGGCATCGATGCGCGCCGAGCGGCGGGGCGCGGAAGCGTTAGGCGCGCGCCTCCGCGAGGGAGCATCGATCGACGGCTTTGGACATCCGCTCTACCCCGAAGGCGATCCGCGAGCGCTGGAGCTGTTCGCGCTGCTCGAGACGCGTTATCGGCGATCCGCCGAGCTGGCGTTTGCGAGCGAGGTCGCCGAAGCCGGCCGCACGATGCTCGACGCCCATCCGTCGCTCGACTTCGCGCTAGCGACGGTGTCGCGCGTGTTGGGATTGCCGGCGGGCTCGGGGCTCGTGCTGTTCGCTATCGGACGCACTATCGGGTGGATCGGACATGCGATCGAGCAGTACGCGAACGGTGAACTGATTCGCCCGCGGGCGAAGTACGTTGGCGGACTGCCGATGCATGATGCGTGATGCGCATCTCGTTACTCGTCGCCCATCGCTCCTCACGCCACCTTCTCCAGCTGTCCGTCGTGAACCTGCTTCACGAGCTTGAACACCTCATACGGATTCGCGACGCCAACGAAGCGGCCGAGGATGGCCCGGCCATTCATCATCGGTGCTTTGGCGTAGAAGCGAATCGACCCCACACCGGACGCATTCTCGATCGGATTCACCGACACCTCGAGATTCGCGATCTGATCGAAATCGATCGAAGTGAAATCAGTGCCCCAGAAACCGCTCCGCATCATGAGTCGCTTCGGCGTCACGGCGTAATACGTGTTGCCGACGACCAGAAAGAGCCGGAGCATGTTGAGAATGCTGCCCCAGAATGGGATCAGATGCATTGCGAAGAACGGCAACGCGAAGCCGAGTGGGATGCCACTCTTCCCACCCATGTGACGAATGAATCCGAAGTAGTCGAAGCAGAACCAGAGACAGCCAAATATCAGGAACGGAATTCCCGAGACGACAAAGGGAGCGCGGGCCGGTTGCCCGACCCACAGGAACTTCTCGTCTTTGTCACGGATCGCCTGGAAGGCTTGCGGCAGGGCGGCATCGTTGAGCATGAGGGCTCGCTCGATGAGGGTTTGCTTATAGACGCACTCCCCTCGCTCCGGGCCACGGACCGTGACTCAGAAGACTACTCGTCCTCCCGCATCGATAGTCTTCAATCCCTTCGCCTTGAGCATCCCATTGAACGACGCCAGGTCGTTGCGCAGCAGGCGCTCGAGTGCCGAGCGTGTGTCGCGGATCTTGCTGGAAAGAATTCCCTGAACCTCGCGCTGCTGCGATGTCGGGGCGAAGTCGGAGGCGCCGACGCCGCCGGCGAGCCAGTTGATCTGCCCCGCGGCCTGCACCGGGTATCGCACCTCGTCCTGCCCGCGGCCGGTCATGCGCAGGTCGACGAGTTGGCTTTCGACCGTCATGAACTTCTGCTCCAAGGTGTCTCCCTGCTGCCGGATCTCGGCCGGCGCCACGCTGCCGTTGCCTAACGATTCCAACTGCGCGCGGACGTTCTCGATCGTACCGAGCATCTCGGCGGCCGACTTGTGGTCCTTCTGCAGCGCGAGGAGGACGTCGCTCGACGCCTTGATGTCAGCGACGGTCTCCGCCTGATTCGGATCTTTCAACACCTCCACTGGCTGGGTGAAGCTCTGGCCAGCGGCGGACAGCTTCACGGTATAGCGGCCGGGCGGCATCAGCACGGCGATGGAGCCGAAGCCGGGCGCATCGCGCGTGCCATCGCGCGCCATCTCGAACTCGGCGTCGTTGACGGGCTTCGTGCGCAGTCGCGGAGCCCGCGAGGCCGTGTTGCGCAGGTCCCAACTCGTGCGGTTGAGGCCCGCGTGCGTGCTCGAATCATGAATCGTTCGGATGACCGCGCCGCTCGCATCCGCCACGTCGATCGTCACCGGGGTCGGCGCCGCGAGCCAGTAGTTGATCCGCGCGCCGTAGGTTGGGTTGCTCCCCGCCGTCGGGTCATCGTTCATCGAGTAGTTGCCCGAGATGTCCGTGAATCGATAAGCCGGGCGGACCGGGAAGAGATACGCCTTCGACCCCTGGATCTGCGGCGTCAACTGCTGCAGCGGCGAGAGATCGTCCAGGATCCAGATGCCCCGACCATAGGTCGAAATTACCAGATCGTTAAAGCGCTCCTGAATTGCCATTCCATAAACCGGCGCGTGCGGTAACCCGGATTGGAGCGGCGACCAATGCTCGCCATCGTCGAACGATACGTAGAGCGCGTTTTCGGTGCCGAGGTAGAGAAGGCCGCGCCTAACGTGATCCTCACGTATTATATGCGCGTAGCTGAGTGGGCTCTTGGGAATGCCATTCACGATCAACTTCCACGTCTTGCCGAAGTCGTTGGTCTTGTAGACCCACGGATCGCGATCGTTCTCCTGATGTCCGTCCACAACGATGTAGGCAGTGCCGGCGTCAAAACGCGAGGGCTCTATGTGTCGAACGGAACCCCACGTCAAAATGCCTGGAATGTTCGCTGTGACGTTCGTCCACGATGTGCCGCCATTGCGCGTGAGCTGCACGAGGCCGTCGTTCGTGCCCGCCCAGATCACTCCTGGCGTGACTGGCGATTCAGCAATCGCATACACGACGTCCGCGTATTCGACGCCGATGTTGTCGGGCGTAAGACCGCCGGAGCTCTGCTGCTTCGATTTGTCGTTCCGTGTGAGATCCGGACTGATGACGCGCCAGCTGCGGCCGCCGTCGGTCGTCATGTGCACGTACTGGCTGCCCGTGAAGATCTTGTTGTGATCGTGCGGCGAGATTAAAAACGGCGGATCCCAGATGAAACGGTATTTCACGTCAGCAGCGGAATAACCGCCGGTGCTGAGCGGCCACACTTCGACGTTCTGTCCCTGCCGTCGCCGTTCGTCGTATCTGATGACGATGCCGCCCCGCGCGCCGGAGCCGGAGCCCGTCGACCAGACAATGTTCGAGTCCACGGGGTCGGGCGTCGCCCAACCGCTCTCGCCGCCCTCGACCCCGTGCCACTCGCTGCGCGCGATCTGCCCCCCGGTGCGGCTATTGCTCGGCCCGCGATACGACGGACCGTCCTGTTTGTTGCCGTAGACGAAATAGGGGATGCGATTATCGACCGTGACGTGATAGATCTGAGCGATCGGCAGCTGCACGCGCAGCCAGCTCCGTCCGCGCGTCGTCGAGATCGAGACCCCACCGTCGTTCGCCACCGCCATGCGATTTGCGTTCGTCGGGTCGATCCACATGTCGTGGTTGTCACCGCCCGGCGCGGAGAGCGGAACGACCGCACTGCTGTCCCCGCCGCGTCCGGCTATCGCCACGCCCGCTACGTTAGGTGCGCCGCCACGTCCGCGTCCGCCCGCGCCGCGGCCGCCCGTGTGCGCGGTCACGCCACCATCTAATGACCGGCTGAAATTCGCGCACATGAAATACAGCTCGTCGGGATTGTCGGTTGATACCGTGGTGCGCGTGTAATACGGCTGCCGGCAGGCGAGGTCGCGATCGTAGCTGACGACGCGCCAGTTCGCCCCGCCATCGTCCGACCGCCAGAGCTCTCCGTTGTCCGTCGCTCGACCGTGAAGCGGGTTGCCATCTCCCGTCTCGATCAATGCGTACACGCGACTCGGATTCGACTTCGCGATGGCAAGGCCGATCTTTCCGATCTCGTGCGTCGGCAGACCGTGTCCCGTTAGGCGCGTCCACGTCGTGCCGCCGTCGGTGCTCTGATAGATGCCGCTGCCTGCTCCGCCGCTCTCGCGACCCCAGGTGTGCAGCTCGAGCTGCCAGGTCGCGGCGAAGAGGATCTGCGGATTCGTCGGATGCATGACGATGTCGATCGCGCCAGTGTTCCGATCGACGAAGAGCACGCGCTGCCAGTGCTCGCCGCCGTCCGTCGTGCGATATACCCCTCGCTCCTCCTGCGGCCCGTAGCTGTGCCCCTGCGCGGCAACGAAAACCACGTCGGGATTGGCCGGGTCGATGACAATCCGACCAATACGTCCAGTGGAGTCGAGCCCCATCTTCTTCCAGCTCCGCCCGGCATCAGTGGATTTGTAGACGCCGTCGCCGATCGATATGTGACTTCTAATCCACGGTTCGCCGGTGCCGGCCCACACGATGCTCGCATTCGACGACGCGACGGCGAGCGCACCGACCGACGACACGTCCTGATCGTCGAAGATCGGTGACCAGTGGATGCCCGCGTCCACCGTCTTCCAGATGCCGCCCGACGCCGCTCCGGCGTAGTAGACGTTCGGATCGCCGGGTACTCCGACGACGGAGGAGACGCGATTGCCGACCGGACCGACGTAGCGCCACTTCAGCTCCGCTGCTGTGCTTGGATCGAAAGAGGTGACGCGGGCGGGCTGGGGACGCTGCGCACTGGCGCTCGCAGTGAGTGCGATGGCGACGAGAGCCTGCGAGCAGGCGACGAGGCGAGAGGATAGCATGGGCGCTGTTGGTGAGATGCAGCGCAATCATTTCCCCTCGCCGGGACTCCCGCAAGATCGGTCCCAGCCGGCAGTTTCTCGTTCAGGCCATGTCGAGGACGAGTCCGACCGCGGCGGTGAGTCGCTGCCAGGCGTCAGTCTCGTTCTCGAGCTGCTTCCGCCCCGCGCGGGTGAGCTCGTAGTACTTCGCTCGCCGATTGTTTTCCGATGCGCCCCACGTGGCCTTGATCCAGCCTCGGCGCTCGAGCCGGTGAAGCGCGGGATAGAGCGACCCCTGCGGAATCTGCAGCGTGGCCCGTGACACCTGATGAATTCGCTCGGATATCGCCCAGCCGTGCTCCGGCTTGAGCGAAACCGCCTTCAGGATGAGCAGATCGAGCGTGCCCTGCGGGAGGTCGAGCTTGTCCATATGCGCACGTTATCGATGCTTTTGTAGAAGTACAAGGGGGGCTTCTACGCGGAGGTCGCGGAGTGGACCGAGCGTGCGGAGGTCCGGGGAGGATTCCTCCTGATGAGCAAAGCATCATCGTTTTTGCTCCTTCTGGGCGCTCCGCGACTCCGCGTCTTCCGCGGTAGAGAATCCGTTGGCCTGCTTGACGAACAACCCTGACCTACCAAGAGGTACTAACGCCCGGTTAGGCGCCCAATGGAAACGCGTGACGGACCGAGGCGTCCTTATAGTGCCCTCCCACCCGGACGCCAACATGCGCTTCCATCGTTCGCTCTTCGTTTTCTTGACCGCCGGCGCGGCTGCCTGCGGACCGACTTACGTTGTTCAGGGACCCCCACCGGGGCCGGCACCACAGCGCGTGCCGCCGCCGCCCGCGACACCGCCTCTCGAGGTCAGCATCGTTCGCACTGAAGAAGCGCGCGTGCTGCTCCAGACGAGTCGTCAGGCATACGTCGCCGTGTTCGAGATTGTGCCGGGGCGCGGCGCCTCGCTCGTCTATCCCGCTCCCATGCGTCCGGGGAACGTGCAGTACACCGGCCTCACGTGGGTCAACGTGTACTGGACGATGCGCCCGGATTACCGAATGGCGTCGAACGACACGCGTTACATCTACGCGGTGGCATCGGATACTCCGCTCCGCCTGAACGACGACGATTACGATTCGCGCTCCATGCAGCGCCGTCTCGGGTCGTCCTACTGGTCGTCGAGTCCCAACACCATCGTGCGCGCGATCGAGCGTGAGTTCGTGCGGGCGCAGCCTGACGAGTGGTGGGGTGAGGCCATGACGTCGATGTCCATCGTACCCCCGCGCGCGACCGTCGTGATTCGGCTCGCCCGGGTGTATTGCCCGGATGGCAACTACTTCGAGGTCCGCGAAGACCTCGCGGATCATGTGTGGTGTCCGGCGCGCCGAGGTGGACCGCGGGCTGGTGAGCGCCCGGGCGCGTCTTTCCCGGATTCCGTGTTCGGCTCGAACGGCCGACGCGTCGCGCGTCAGATGGACCCGAGCAAGCGGACGCCGGTCTTCCGGGTGCCAGTTGGGAGCGAGGTCGGTGAGCAGCAAGGGCATCCGGTGAACCAGCCCCAGAACCCGCCACCAACCTACCCGCGGACGCAGCCCCAGCACCCCGGACCGGAGCTTCCGTCAACGGGGAACCAGCCGGGGCCGCAGACGCCGCCGCAGAATCAGCCGCCGACGACCCAGCCGCCGCAGAATCAGCCGCCGACGACCCAGCCGCCGCAAAATCAGCCGCCGCAAACGCAGCCTGCGCCTCAGACGCCGGGGCAGGACACGTCGGCTAATAATGGCGACAAAGGAAACAATGGTCGTCGAGCGCACGGCGATCCACGCAACGCGGATCCGCGTGGAAATGGCAACGGTTATGGGAATGGTGGCCGGAGCACGCCATCCACGCCGCCGACGTCGAACCCGCCGTCATCAAGCACTCCGTCGCCGAGCAATCCGTCGCAGGCGACCCCGCAACCGCAGCAGGGGCATGGCAACGGAAACGCCAGTGCCGGCAATGGCAGTAACGGCAATGGCAACAACGGGAACGGCAACGCCAACGGCAAGCAGCCTAACGACGCCGCTGGTCACGACAACGCCAAGGGCGGCATCGGTGCGCTGATCAAGAATCGTGTGCCGTCGAAGCAGGATGACAAGAAGACGGAAGCCGATTCGACGAAGAAGAAGCCGTGATCGGTAATCGGTGATCGGTGGTCAGTGGTCGGTAAATGGGAAGGCCCGCGCGATGCGCGGGCCTTTTCGTTGTGAGCCCGACATGGTCGGTGACTTGGAGGTGAAAGTCCTCTCGGAACTTGATCGCAGGGACCGGAGCGAACCGCAAGGCGTTGACCGCGAGGTCAAGGCTGGATGAAGCGGTGTAGCGAGCCTCACGGGGCGACGAACAGAAACCGGATAGGAGGCGGGGCCGAGCAGGGCGAGCGGGCAACGTGCCGCGAAGCTCTCGCGATCAACGCTCAGGCTGCGTAAATCCGGCGCTCGTGTGGGAGACAGTCATCGGTCTTACTCGGGGAGATCTCGCCTCACTTCTGAAAGGAAGACGTCGACGGGAAGCATCAGACGACGGAGCGAGAAGTCAGCAGAGGCCGTAGTAGCGGCGGGCTTCGGAGCGGTTGGGCCGCCCCAATGCGAAGGGCCGAACGGAAAGGAGAGTGGATGTCACGAATCTCGGTCGTGCGCTTCAGATGCCGCTTCGGCGGGCTCGCGTTGGAGGGTAGAGTGAAACTCGAGAGTACGACGCAGTGGAGATACTCACGGCCGCCGATGAATGCACTGCTGCACTCAGGTCCACTTGGTTGGTGTTTAGGGAACCTCAACTTTCCGAACCGCCGGATACGGACCCGTACGTCCGGTGGTGTGGGAGGGACGTAGGAGAGGGATTCCTCTCCTACTCCCCACCCGATTCACCGATCACCGTTCACTAGTCCTTATACGGCGACTCTTCCGGTGCGAGCGATGCCGCGAGCTCGATGAGCATCGGGCTCAGATGCGCGCCGAACCGCAGCAGGTTGCTGGCTCGACTGCGTCGCGCGAGCAGAAATGCGATCGGCGCGAGATCTCGCTTTGCCGCATTACACAGCTTGCAGGCAAGGACGAGATTGTCGCGCCGATCGTAGGCTGTCTGGCCGCGGCGGGGCGCCACATGGTCGAGCGTCATCGTCGATTCGGCGAATCGCTCGCCGCAGTAGGCGCAGACCGGACCATGTCTAGCCAGGAGCCAGCGTCGTGTTTCCGCATAGGCGACACGGCCGGTAGGATGCGAGGTCAGCTGGACCGGGCGGTGCGATACACCACGCTTCGCGCCCTGCTTTCCTCGTCCAGAGCCCCGGCGTCGATGCGAGCGGGGCCGTTCGTGATCGAGCACTTCCTGGTGCACCCGATGCGGATGGGGGCTCGTGGCGGCGGCTCGATGATGTTGATGCGACGTGCTGCTCGGAGTGGAACTGGAGCGGTGTTGCTGCTTTGGCCCGTCGTCGCGGTAGGGCGAGTCGTGAAGATGTCGAGACAAACGAAATGCGAATGGAGTAAACGAACTGCTGAAGCTTGGACGTCGATCTGACGACCCAACAGCGGGAGACGTCACCGAACGCGAGCATAAACTCGGGGCCGGGTCAGGTCAACAAGGAAATGTACACCCAAAGGCCTGATCGGTGCCCGTTCAGGCGAGCCTTTCTGTCGGCGAATCGATGAGGCAGGTTATGCAAGTCTGAGCCCTGTAGGCCTCCGCGGAACGTCGGGCTGCGAGAGTTCGATGCCAGCCCTGCAACTAAAGTGATTGCAACTCAACGACTTCGCGTTGCGGTTGCCCCCGTCTTCGTTCCACCTTTTCCCTCCGCCCGCTCGCTCTGCATGCAGCTTACACCCGATCTGAGTCACCAGCTTCGGTGCCGGCGCATCGATCCGCCACGCCTCCATTGATTGGCGCGCCGTGGAGTTCTTCACCATCCTCGACGAGTTCTAGACCGAGCGGGCGGGAGCGCCGCGAGCATCTTTGAAATGCCCGAAGGAGGCGTCGTGCTCTACATGATCATTGAGCATTTTAAGAACGCTGATGCACGTCCGATATACGACCGCTTTCGCCAGCGCGGTCGGTTGGCGCCGCCCGGACTAGCGTACGTGAACAGTTGGGTCGCGTCAGACCTGACGCGATGCTATCAGGTGATGGAATGCGACGACCGGGCGCTGCTCGAGCAGTGGATCGCTGCGTGGGAGGACCTCGTGGACTTCGAGGTGCATCCCGTCATCACCTCGGCTGAGGCTTTTTCAGGAACTTCACGGTGAGATCATGAGGCCACGACTCATTAACCTCGGCATCGGACTGGCTTTATTCGCCATCGGCGGCGCGAGCGGCCTGAGCGCGCAGCAGCCCGGCCAACAAGGCAAGGTAGAGCCAAACTTCGTCGTCGATTCGCTGCTCGTCCAACGAGAGCGCGCCCAATGGGACGCCTTGAAGACACGAGACACCACTGCGTTCGCGCATCTCATGGGTGGAGATGTTGTCGATATCGACGTATCGGGCGTCAAGCGCACGTCGCCGGCCACCACGGCGCGCTACGTCCTGGGATGCCAGACCACGAGTGTCGCATTGAGTGAGGTTCGCGTCGCACGTTATGCAACGAGTGCGGTCGTCGCGTACAAAGCAACCATCGAAGCAACCTGCTGGGGACAGAAGGCCCCCTCGCCGTTGTACGTCATGACCGTGTACGAACAGCGGGGAAGCGATTGGCTCCCGATCGCTCATTCGGAGACGCCGGCGGCACATTGGTAGCCAGTCCGTATGCCCCGACTCGGCTTCATTGTAACTCTCGCCCTTTGTCTGGAGACGGTCTCCTGGCTTCCGGCACAGTCTCCACGGGCGACCGTTCGCGAGTATCAGCGCGTCTTCCCCACATATCCGTTCAGCGACCCGAATCCCATTCCGGTCGTCGGCCGCATCTACCCGTATTTCCGATTCGACGGCTTCACCCACCGCGCTGAGCAGCGAGAATGGAAGGTGGTGGAGCTGGAGAACCAGTACTTGCGTGTGATGATCCTGCCCGAGATCGGCGGCAAGATCTGGAACGCGGTCGACAAGCGCACGAATCGCTCGTTCATCTACTTCAACCACACGGTAAAGTTTCGCGACGTCGCCATGCGCGGGCCGTGGACGAGCGGAGGCATCGAGGCGAACTACGGAATCATCGGCCACACGCCTAACGTCGCGACGCCGGTAGACTACGTTACCCGGACGAATGCCGATGGGAGCGTCAGCTGCATCATCGGGGCGTATGATCTCCTCACGCGCACTCCGTGGCGGATCGACATCCGCCTCGGCCGCGATGACGCGATGTTCAGCACCAGCTCCTTCTGGTACAACGCGTCACCACTCGAGCAGCCGTACTACTCGTGGATGAACGTTGGCATCAAGGTCGCCGGCAATCTCCAGTTCGTCTTTCCCGGTACCAGTCACGTCGGGCACGCCGGTGAACATGGACCGTGGCCCGTCGATGAGCAGGGCCGCGACATCTCATGGTATGACAACAACAACTTTGGCAGTTACAAGTCCTATCACATCGTCGGGAAGGAGACGGATTTCTTCGGTGCGTACTGGCACGACG
>Ga0070714_100003870_pt1 | contig 11242 bp, 12 predicted proteins | sample LARL83metaG_FD_65450 | JGI IMG/M metagenome (GOLD analysis project Ga0070714, IMG submission 65450) | Corn, switchgrass and miscanthus rhizosphere microbial communities from Kellogg Biological Station, Michigan, USA - LAR L8-3 metaG | ecosystem: Host-associated > Plants > Roots > Rhizosphere ... | reverse complement strand
GGGGTGCAAGCGACGGCAGCACGGATGAGTCAGGAGACGGTGGCCGCGCAAGACATGCTCACTCGCTTCGCGCAATCACAAGGACGAGAGCCAGAATCGGTAGCGGCCGACACGACCTACGGCAACGGGGAGTTCTTGCAATGGTTAGCGGACCGCAGCATCACTCCGTATATGCGAACTCGCGACAGTGCTCTGAGAAAGAATAATCCCGGCTACGGCCCTGAGCGATTTACTTATCAGCCCGAGACAACTAGAAACCAGAGAGGAACCCGCCAGTTCCTACACAACTTAAGAGGGAACAAAGGAACAAATCAGACTGATAACGCTTCTGCAACTGATTGCTCGGAGGAAATCGGAGAATCTGGAGCACAAAGCGGAGCACAATAATTGCCGAATGAGAGGCCCTGACTCCGACTCAGAGGTATCGGGTCCGACTGTAAGCTCTTGAAAACGAGTGAGGGCGGCGAGAACGACCCTTTTGCTAAACCGTTGTACGGGCTAACACCTGTACCGAGGGTTCGAATCCCTCCCTCTCCGCCAGCTCACTCATAGGTAGGCACTTAACTACTCCTACTGAACGGAACCCTTAACCTTGATGTCCCCATCTGGAGCACAAGTGGAGCACAATAAGGCGTCAGAGAACTGTCTCATTGCTGCGATCGCATCAGGCGATGCAGTCTTTATGTAGTGGTTTTGTGTCGTCGCGACCGTGCTGTGCCGCAGAATCCGCTGGATCACTGAATCATCAACGCCCAGGCGATTCAGATTCGAAGCCAAGCCCCTGCGGAATCCGTGCCAGCCGTGCCAGGATAGTCCAGCACGTTTCAGCACATCCTTCATTTCCCGCTGATAGCAGGCGTTCAAATCGAGTGGGTGTCCGACAGTGTTTGCGAAGATCGGGCCACCTGCGGGATTGCCGCATCTCTTGCGATGCGCATCTAGCCTCTGTGCGAGCTGTGGAATAACCGGCACTGGGGCTTTCGATTTCGCGGTTTTAGGATCACCGACCGTGCTACGCCACACAGATCGGGTAACGTTCAGCCAGCCGAGGGATTCCTCATCCTGAGAGGGCTGGAAGGATTCCCACGTGAGTCCCCTCACTTCTCCCAAGCGAAGGCCCGTGAAAGCAGCAGTCGCGACCGCTGTGGCGGACGGCTCCGAGGCTGTGTCGCGGCACTTCTTGGCGTAGAGTCGCATCAAATTAAATACGTAGATTGGAGCATGTTCTTTTGCAGGTTTCACCTTTTCCCACTTTCCCAGGCCAAGGATCGCCATCCAGAGTGAGCCATAAGAGAGAGGATCCAGTGAGACTCTTTGAGCCTGTTTCGCTAGCGTTTCAAGCTGATCCGCAAGGCCCTCCAGCTCCCTCTTCTTGCGTCTCACAGGAAGCCAGAACTTCTTATTATCTCCAACTGCGCTAGCCAGCAGCGACAGGGCCTTCTCGCGATTTGCGCCAGCTTTTGCGAGTTTGCGAAGGATCCGCTCGGTGCCTGGAATAGCAAGTATCCGGTCCTGCAAGGCTCGGTGCCTTCGTTCTGATCGTTCCCAGGCTTCCTTCCACGTGTCTATCATGGTTTCAGTCTTCGGTCAGCCATTCAACATTGGCAAGCAAGAGGTTTTTGGGAAGGTACATACCTATCCGTGCAGCGTTATATCGGCATTCAAGGAAGATGCCAGTCAAGCGGCTGCTCGGATCGTGAGAGAAGCCACGAAGGACTAGTTGGTCGCCCAATCAAAGGTGAGTTGCGGCGAAGCTTTCTTGAATAATTTGGCAAACTTCTGCCTAAATTCGTTCATGTCGTCGCATAGTTTCATAATTGTTACGACCTTCGTTATCTGATCGTGAATCTTGCTTCGTCCAAAATCCGTAAGCCACTGATGGTGATTGGTTAGAAAGTGAGGATCAGGATTCTTCTTTCTTAATTCTTGTCCTATGTCTTCGTCCAGTGCGTCATACACAAAAGCCATCACATATTTCCCCCATCTCAGCGGTCGTGATCTCGGGGAATATCTGATTCCTTCCAATCGCGCCAACTCCAGCCAAAACTCATCCGGAAACATCCGCGCCCATTCCTGAAGTTCTTCGACAATGAACGCTTGAAGTTTGAGTTGTAAATCCTGCTTCCTGCGAAACTTCTCAAATCCAGTGGCTTCGTCTATGAGGGCGATAATCCCGGTCTTGGCTGAGGCGCGCATCACAATTCCAGCCTGTATCGCAAGGTGATATTGATTGCGCTTCAACAGGTTCTTCTCTTTGGCTTCGAGATACTTTTCGCAAATCTCAATAAGTCCGGTGGCTTCCCATCCAGTAGCCATTGTCGGCTGTCCAGGTATTCGGAATGGGAAACTCGCGCCCGCATGGAAGTCCTTGCTAATTAAGGGGTTATTGTCTAAATACTTCTGTAAATTGCCACTTTCGCGCCCGCCGGAAATGATACGCACCATCTCACGCTGCGTGAATACGCGCCGCATGTCATTGAGAACGTGGCATTCCAATTCCAGCTCGCCAATCCGCAGCTTTCCCTGAAACATCGAGTACGGAACCTCCTCAGCGATTACGACGGCGCGATCTGCATTCGCCGTCCCTGCTTCAACCCGTTGTGGCTGTTTCTTCCCTGCCTTAGCCCATCGCGCAGTAACAGCCTTTCGTGCAATCTCGCTGCGCTGCTCAGGCGTTAATACGTTGGCTCTGGCCTTACCACCCTGCGCGGCTCCGAGTTCAGAGAGTGTTTTAGCAGCATCGCTCGTTAGGTCGGTCATGGGCAAAACATACTTGCTCGGGAAAATAAAGTCAACTACTTTCCCGAGCAAGTATTGATAAACTACACGAGCAAGTATAGAGTGACTGCATGAATCGGCTAGCCACTGAGAAGCGAACCGCAGTGATCGCGGCCTTGGTCGAAGGCACTTCCATCAACGCAACCTGTCGCATGACCGGAGTTGCGAAAACGGTGTGTTTCGGAGGAGGAAACTCGTTGCGGGGTTCCTAAGCAGCGTTCCGATGGATGTGGCCACTATCATCATCTCGATGATGTGAGCGCTCGCGTACTGGTGTGAAAATCGACCAATAGTCTCGCCGGAAACACGCAGCGCAGCGCACAGGCTGCATCAGGAATAGAGGAAGAAAATATCGCTCCGTCCAGGTGCGCCGCCGCGAGCGCACACCTTCTGCTCCACCGCAATCTCGACACCGATAGGGCCCAGCAAATGGAATACGCTGTGAGTTAGTCACCGTTTAACCTCAACTGAAGAGGGGGCGGAGGAGTAGATCGACGCCATTAAGCTCCGACTGCCCATTGTTGCTCCAGAGATTACCTGTTGCCGTCAATGAGCGTGTTATCGCAAGGTTCCAGCAACTGCAAAAAGCCCTCGCCAGAAAGAAGTTTTGGAGAGGGTTTCTAGAGTGAGGTTATCAACCGTGAGGTGCTTATCCTAGGGCGCGCTGGCGAATCAGACAACTATCAAAACTTACAGTGCCTATCGGCTTGTAGCTGGCTGTGAGTCTTTCTGAGTCTGTTCGGATTTCCGAACAAGCCTACATTTTGAGGCCAAACAATACATTCGATGTTCTAGACTTTTCAAGTGAACAAGCGGAACTTGGTTCACCGGTTGTGGGCACAAGGGAGGCTGAAATGTCCTGCCAGTCATGCCAATCAGCGTGCCAGAGGAACTTCAATAGCGAAATCGCCATCCATTTCCCGGGACTCAAGAGTCTGGGGAAGCAAGTCGTGTTCGTCTTTCCAATGCTTTTGATTTGTTTGGATTGTGGCTTCACGGAATTTGCAATTCCTGAAGCTGAGTTGAGACGCCTGGTGGAAGCGGTACGCGATACGGCTGCAGCGTAGATTGCCACGGGAGCACGTGAGATTGTCCCATCGGTTTGAGTGAGTGGCAGGGGGCATTTCACGGTTCCTTGTTTTCGCTAGAGTCACCGGCGATTCCACTACTGACAAAATCATCACCGGAGGGAATCCCTGCCTTTGCGGTAAGGAGTTCAATCCCGGCACCGCTTTCAGGACGTAACCTAGCGCACCAAAACTTGGCACGCGCTTCCCCACCCGCCCACTGAGTCCACCTCGAACCCCCTGTCAGAAAGTCAGAGGTGCACCACGTCAATAATTCGCGGAGCGATCGGTTAGTGGGCGGAACGGGCCAGCGTGATCAATCAGATTCGAGCTTTCCTGCTTGAACGTGGCATAAGTTCCGCAAGGGGCCGGCCATCACAAGTCGGGTGACGAGTTTCATCCAGCAGTCGAGTGCGGAAAAAGCTCATGACGCCGAGGCCCAGCTTGCAAAGATCACTGCGCCTACGCAGACCGCAATCTGCAATTCCGTCAACCGAGGACAAATGGCATTCGGACGAAAGTCGCGACCTCGGCGCACAATTTTCGTCCGGCTCTCTTGACAACCCGTCCGAGAGCGCGCATTGTGCAGTGGTACGTCGCGATCTACTCACCAGAGTCATCCTCGGAAAGCCGATTCTGTCTGAGCAGGGCCCTTCCTGTTCTTCGGCGCAGTCCACGAGCACAGCTCGTGCCCAATCCTCGTGGACATAGAAGGAGATTGCCATGCGGAGTCACGCACAACAAATGAAGTCTCCCATGATCCGCGAGCATTCGCCGAGCGGTCAAGCTCACAGCGGTGTCGCTCTTTTCATCGGAACCCTCACGATTCTGATCGCTCTGGTCGCGCTCGCCCCACTGAGTGGCGTGGGGCAGTCGTCCGGGCAGCCCAGTCATCCCGGGAATCGCTTTCCGGCGAAGGAATCAGTCAGGGGAGTGTCGCAACCGAGTTCGCCTCTATTCCTGCCTGCGGTGACTTATGACTCGGGCGGGGCCCTTCCAAGTTCGGTCGCGGTCGCGGATATGAATGGCGACGGCAGTCCCGACCTAGTCGTGGCCAACACCGACTCCAACACAGTGGGCATCCTGTCCGGTAATGGAAACGGTACCTTCCAGACGGCGGCAACCTATGACGTTGGTGGGCAATTTCCCGTTTCCGTCGCAGTTGGGAACCTTGTCTTGGGGGGCGGACTTCAGGTGGTCGTGGCGAATGGTTGCGCCGACCAGACCGCCTGTTCCGGTGGGGGCCAGAGTGGCGTGGGTGTGCTCTTTGCCTTCGGCAACCCTACGGCGGTTACCTATCGGTCGGGTGGGAGTGTCGTACAGTCGGTAAAGATTGCGGATGTGGACAACAACGGCATTCCCGACTTACTGGTTGCGCACCTCTGTGCTAGTACCAATATTTCGAATTGCACTCTGAACACGCCCGGTTCAGTCGGCGTGCTGCTGGGTCATGACGACATTTTCACCCTGATCAAAACATACAACTCAGGCGGGTTTCAGACTGCGTCGCTTGCGGTCGCCGACGTAAATGGCGACGGCCAGCTTGACTTGGTGGTTGCTAACTCATGTGCTAGCGCTGGTAGTTCTGGATGTGGAAACGGCTCGGTGGGCGTGCTGCTGGGTAATGGAGACGGAACATTCAAGAAGGCAGTGACCTATCCGGCGGGTTTCTTTCCTATCTCTGTGGCGGTCGCGGATTTGAACGGCGATGGCAAGCCTGACGTGGTTGTGACTAACGTTCAAGAGAACGGCAACGGATCAGTTGGCATCCTGCTAGGCAACGGTGACGGAACGTTCGCGAGTGTCGTGAGCTACGCCTCTGGTGGGTTTTCCCCCCAATCGGTAGCAGTTGCCGACGTGAACGGAGATGGCAAGCTCGACGTGGTGGTGTCTAACATCAGCAGTAACAATCTGGGTGTCCTCCTGGGCAAGGGTGACGGAACCTTCCCGGCACCGCTGATTTACAGTACCGGCGGGAATAACCCACTTTCTGTGGCGATCGCCGATGTAAACGGGGATGGGAAGCCCGATTTGGTTGTGGTCAATAACGGCAGCAATAATGTCGGCGTGCTGCTTAACAACAGCGGCATTCACAATCCGACGTCGACTTCACTCACTTCAGCCCTGAATCCTTCCATGTACGGTCAGAAGATCACATGGACCGCGACGGTCACCTCGTCCGGCTCAATCGCACCGACCGGAAAGGTGCAGTTCACGTGGAGTGGCCACACGATTGGTTCTGCAACACTCAACAGCAGTGGCGTGGCGACCCTCACCAAATCAAATCTCAATGCCGACCCTTACCCAATAACGGCGGTGTATGGGGGCGACACGGCCAACCTTGGCAGCACTTCTGCGGTGCTGAACCAGGTGGTGTTGCAGACCACGAGCACGGCCACCCTCACTTCGTCGCCGAACCCGTCCACGCAAGGTGAGGCAGTTGCTTTTATCGCGAAGATTTCGTCGCCGACCGTGTTACCGACTGGTCCTGTCACCTTCACCGCAGGAAAGACTGTGCTGGGGACAGCTCAACTCAGCGGCGGCAAAGCAACGCTGACCATCTCGTCGCTGGCTCTGGGCTCGACCAAAGTCACGGCAACCTACAACGGAGACTCAAACATCGCCAAGAGTTCAGCTTCGGTTGTCCAGACAGTGCAGTAGCACAAGAATTACCTCAGCCACCGGTCTCTCGGGTCCCGCAGGAACCTCTGGGTGAGACTTGAGAGGCCTGGCGTTGTCGTACACTGAAAGTTTCGTATCGGATTTTCCCACTGCTGCAAGGTTTCGGGGATGGTCACAGAAGCCGATTGGAAAAATTGGCGAAGCGCAGATTTCGAACCATTTCTCGATGTCGTCTTTGAAGCCTTCGGGCCGGGCAGCGGCTTTGGCGCATTGCGCTCAGACCGTCCAGGTGCCTTCCACTTCAAAAGCTGTGTCCACGGAGCCCTGCTTAAAAGGGGTAAAAAAGGTGTACTTAAGAGGGAATAGATAATTGAAAGAAAGCAATCCCAAGCTCGACACTTCGAGCAAGTAGTCGTCGTTAAATCACCGCGCTCTGGGTATCTACGGGAACAACGAAATTACCTGCGGGAACTCGTACTCAACCCTATGGCATGTCACGGCCGGGCGGATTCGAACACGCTGATCACCCGGCGATTATGACCTGCGCGGAGAGCCATTCCGATAGCTGCCGCATTGAATAGTGTCCCTGGTTCCCCTCCTTCCCTAAAATGTCTGTAATTTCCTTCGATCGGCAGCGTACTACGTTATGGACGCCAAGAGGAACATGGCGAAAGAACCGCAGCCCCACGAGGGCGAAACCAGGCAGATCGAGGGGCTCGGTTTGGAGACAGTAATAGAGCGAGCCCAAGGTCACGATGCCGATGCTCTGGGGGAGATCTATCACCGCTATGTCAGGCGCGTATTCGGATTGTGCCGTTACATGCTGCACTCACGAGAGAGCGCAGAAGATGCTACCAGCGAAGTCTTCCTCAAGCTGCAGCGTTCCATCGAGCACTACGACGGTTCAATACCCTTTCCCAGATGGCTGCTACGGGTGGCTGGCAACCAATGCATTGACGCTCTGCGGCGCCGGCAGCGTGGGCTAAAGGTGTTTGTAGAAGCTGAACACGGATCCGCTGTCATCGAGGCGGCCAGTTCGGAGCCCTCGCCGCTGGGTGCCGTCATCAGCACGCAAGAGCGAGAGCAGGTGCGGGATACTATCGGACGCCTGCCGGAGAACTATCGCGTGCCACTGGTCCTGCGCTTTTACGGCGAGCTGAGTTATGACGAAATCGCCCACGAGTTGGGCCTGGAGAAGAACAACGTGGCGGCGCTGATATTTCGGGCCAAGCAGGAGTTGCGCCGGAGACTGGCCCCTGGGAGCAAGTGATCATGGAATGTTATTCGGAACAGACCTGCGCCCTTGCGGTGGACGGCGAACTGGCAGCAGACGAGGCGCAACGCCTACGGGACCACCTGGCCACGTGCCGGCGCTGCCGGGATCTCGTGGACGCATTGCGCACCGAGAATCGTGTTCTGAGCGAAAGCCTGAACGAACTTAAGGAAGATGCACCCAGCCCAGTGGGCTTCAACTATCTGCACAGGTCCTGGGTGTGGGGCGATCTGGCGGTGCTGGCTGCAGTGCTGGCGCTAGGTTCAATCAGTTTGATTTGGTTCGACAAACTGAGTATTCCGGCAGAGCTGGAATGGTTCAATCCCTTCAGCGCAAGCGGCCGCACGAACCTGTTCTTCAGCGTTTTTGACTTCGCAAGCGGAGGTACTGACATGTTGACTGACTATGCTGCTGTCGTGGGTGTTGTCTCTCTGTTGTTGCTGTTGGGCGGCGGCGCACTGTTGTTCGGACGAGATCGCCTACGCCAGCCTGGCCTGCGCCTGCTGATCGTGCTGCTTGCGTTGTCGTTGCCTAGCTTTGCCCTGGAACGGCGCCACGCGGATTTCGTCACCGTACCAGCAAGCGAGACTGTGGACGACACCCTTGTGGCTGCCGGCAACACCGTGCGCATTGATGGCGTGATCAATGGCGACCTGATAGCTTTTGGCCGGACCGTAGAAGTACGTGGCACCGTCAAGGGCGATCTGCTGAGTCTTGCCAAGAGAACTGTGGTCAGCGGAACCGTGGAAGGCCGCATCTACACTTTTTCGGAATCCTTCGACTTGGACGGGCAACTGGGTCACAGCCTTTACGGCTTTGCGCAATCCTTGCATGTAAATGACCGGGGCCATGTGGGTGAAGGTATCGTGGCGGCCGCCGGCGACCTCAGCCTTGAGGGCGAGGTGAAGCGCAGTGTGGACATCTTGACCAGTGGCAACGCCGATGTGAGCGGCAGCATCGGCCGCGATCTGACCACGTCCGGGGTGAGCCTGACGCTGACGAACACGGCCCGGGTCGGAGGCAACCTGAAGGCTCGCGTGCGCCAGTTGAAAGAGGTGCACATTGCCGACGGCGCGACCATTGCGGGCAAACGTGACATCCAGGTGCGAGTGAGGGAGAGCCAGTTCGCGCGGCCCAGATTTTACTTCCACCAAGCTGTCTGGTTCGCTGCCGCCCTGCTGGTGGGATGGCTGGGGCTGATTCTGTTTCCTGGTTTCTTCAGGGGCACGACTCAGGCAGTGGGATCAGGGTGGCTCAGCCTCGCACTCGGCGTCGGGCTTCTGGCAGGTGTACCGGTAATCATGGTCGTGGCAGCCATCACTTTGATTGGACTCCCGATCTCGCTCATGTTGTTCGCGGTGTATCTGGCGGCGATATACCTGGCGAAGGTTTGGGTTGGAGCATTCCTGGGACGGATCCTTCTGAAGTCCTCGGGAACCACGAAGGGCGATTGGTGCCTGGGATTGCTGGTGGGCCTGTTGATACTCACTCTCGTTGGGTTCATTCCGTATCTTGGCGGGCTGGTCCGCTTCGGAGTGGTTTGCCTGGGTCTGGGGGCTTTTGCCGGACAGCTTTATCGGGCATCACGACCGGCGATAACGGCCTGAACAGGGGGTGCTATCCGGTAACGCTTCTTGACATCAACCCGCCGCTCACCAACGTCGTTCGAATTGAAGAAGTCGCGAAGACAAATAACGCCGATGGAACATCGCCTCCGTTTGAGCCTACGCCTTTCCTGTCGGCCTTCACACTCAAGTGCCCACCCAAGGCCAAATGAGTGCAATAGCGATTTTGCAATAGTAGGGGGCATCCATCAACCGACGATGTCCCTCAGAAAATAGTATTCGTCAAGAACTTCGAGAGAGACACAAGGCGGCTCTGTCTTCGAGTCCAGTGTCCGAGCGTTCGTGGGAGACAATGCAGGGTTGTCGTCGAGAAGTTGCTGTATGCGTTCTTCAATCTGTCTCCGATCCTCATCGGTCAGCGAGTTTCTAAACAGAGCCCGTTCCGCATTCGCTGGCCGCTGTTTTCCTCTGGCCCACTCCCGCGTTGCCCGATCCTCGCGTTTGCGATCCGCGTTGATTCCAGCCTGCTGACTGTTCATCCGTTCCCGTGCTTCATCGAGTTTCGCTTTTAGAGCCTCATCCATATTGTTGCCTTTTTCCGTTCGTTGGATGTGATGCAGCACATAGGACGACCCTGCTAGCGGATTATCACTAGCAGCGATTGACCCGGCTCACCTTCTCGCAGCCTGGAGTACCGCTTGGGCTTTTGCTCCTCTGACTGCGTCAAGGAACGATCGTGCTGAAGCCGGCGCCGCCACTCGACCCAGCAGTGTGGCCCGAGTGGTGATCCTGCGCCCGTACATGGCGTGCCTGGAACCGTTGTCCGCGCGGACCAACGCGCCGTCGAACGTCATCCCGAGGAAAGCTCCCTTGGCGCGCGAGTAGGTCAGGATCATCGTATCCAGCTTCACATCCGTGTTTTCTGAAGAATGGCGTCCCAAGGGTCCCACGGCCACCGAGGCATCTCTTCCAATTTCGAATTTGCTCGAGAGCAGCTTCTGCATGCCTTTTTCGTTCTTGATGACCATGACCAGGTCTACAGCTTCTACCCCGATCTGCGTTCCCCAGCTTCCGCCCCCAATCTGGATGAATGCCGGCGCACTCCAGCCCTTCGCCGTGCGGCAAGTAGCGACACCCTTGCCGTGTTCCGCTCCGAAAACGAATCCTCCTTTGATCAGGTGGGGTATAACCGCTACACACTTTGCCCGCTTCATAATGTAGTCTGGAATGCGCTGGTCCGGCGCGTTCATGATCTCGTGCAACACGGTGGCTGCGTTATTGAGCCGGTTAACGGCATCCTGGCGTTCTGAACCGGCCCAGCACAGCGTTCCAAAACTCAGTATCGCAAATAAGAACATCAATTTTTTCATCGGGAGAGCCTAAGCGATCCAAGCGGAGCAATTGATACAACGAGATTACCTGCGGAAACTCTTACTCAACTCTATGGCATGTGACAGCCTGGGCGGGTGCGAACGCGCCGAATCGCCGGCGACATGAATTAGGACCGGCGCGAAGAGCCATTCGGATGTCAAATTGAGTCGGGATTGGAACTAGGTTAAAAACTAGGAAATAACTAGGTTTTAACTAGGTGAAAATTGACCAATTCCAAGCCCAAGCCGACGCTCAAGAAACCCTGACCAAGCGCCAGTTCCAGATCGCAGCCATGGTGGCAGATGGGTTAAGCGAGCCTCACACCGCTTGAAGGAATGGATCGGGTTGGCGTGGTTGTACTCGCTGCGTTACGTGGACGCGAGTGTGGGGAGCAAAGCGGGGAGCATAGACACCCGAATGAGAGCGCATTTGCCCTACTGAGGTGGGTGCTCCCCGACTGTAAGTGATTGATACGACTAAAGCGGTGGAGTTCGGAGTGGTTTAGCAAACCGCCGCATTCGGCCACTCTGCCACCTCTCCGGCGTGCGGAAGTACAGTTTATCACG